>ERZ779762.919-NODE-919-length-17946-cov-4.637863_pt1 | contig 17946 bp, 17 predicted proteins | sample MGYA00511887_ERZ779762 | MGnify/ENA primary metagenome ERZ779762 (study PRJEB29588, sample SAMEA2163052) | human gut metagenome | biome: human gut; feature: human-associated habitat; material: faeces | place: Denmark | collected 2008/2010 ...
CAACGCCCTTCTAAGGCGTGGGTCTTGCGTTCGAATCGCAACGGAATCACATAGAAAAGTCACAAATCGCTAATAGATAAGCATTTGTGACTTTTTTGTTTTAGTAATTAACGTAGTTTTAGACAATACAGTAACTTTCCTGTATGATTTATTTTCATTCTAAAGATAATCTATTCTGATTAGGCACATAATTCGTTTTTCTCATGCTATTATTCTGTAGACAGCCCACCTCGAATTTTACGTAAAATAACATTTGTTACATCTGTCCTAAAAACTACAAAAAAGTTAAAATGGTTTTGCTTCTATAGCTATGAACACTAATTTTGGGATATCAACTTTTAAAATTTAAAGCACATGAAAAAATTTTTGTTATCCATTGCACTTTGCTGTGCAGCAACTAACTTTTTTGCACAAACTACGGACCCTGGAAATCTGATTAACGAAGGAAAGGCAGCACTCGAAGCTAAAAATTACCAGGAAGCATTTACAAAATTCAGTACCTACTTGACACAGACAAACAATCAGGACTCTGTTATCGCTTACAACTGCGGCGTCTGTGCCGATAAAATCAAAAAACCGGAAGATGCTCTCAAGTATTTTGATATTGCTATTCAAAAGAAATATAATCTGGGAAATGCATATGTAGGTAAAGCCGGTGCATTGAAGGATTTGAAAAAAGACAGTGAGTATCTTGCTACTCTGAAAGAGGGTATAGAAGCGGCTCCGGAAAACAAGACATTGAAAAGACTTCATGCTAATTATTATCTGAATGCCGGTATTAAAGCGCAAAAGGCTAATAAACTGGATGATGCAGAAGAAGCTTTCAAACAAGTACTTGCTGACGATGAAAAGAATACCAACGCATTGTACAGCTTGGGTACGCTTTCTTATAATAAGGCAGCTTTAGTTCTGAAGAATGCAGCACCATTAGCTAATTCAGATAAAGCTAAGTACGATGCACAGAAAGAAATTGCCGACAAGAACTTCCAGAATGCTAAAACGTATCTGGAACGTGCACTCCCCTTACTCTCGGCAGACAAACCTCGTGAAAAAAGTATGATAGATAATATTAAGAAACTATTGCCGCAAATTGAAGCGCAATTGAAATAATCTATCGAAAAAAGAAAAAAAGCCGTGTTGGAATTTCCCGACACGGCTTTCTTATTTATGGTATATTATTTATTTTGTTTTCTTCAATACTACTGCTGTCCGGGCAGGAATATATAACTTCAACCATTCCTTTTTCTCTTTTTCATAAAGAGGATCAGCAATAGTGAAATGTTTTACAGTGTCATCAGTCAATCCATTACCGCCATAAGCAGGATTATCAGTATTCAATACTACTTCATATGTGCCCGGAGAAACCAAGAAACCATAATCGGTAAATGACTGTTTCGGATTGAAGTTGAACACAAAGACATAATCCTTACGCATGTATGCCAATACCTGATCACCGTCATTGTGCCAGATTTCCTGAACAGGTGTTGTCTGGAAAGCTTTCACACTCTTAATGATTTTGAGCATATCAGCATCAAAGTCGGCCATATAGTGGTAAGTAAGATTCTTGTTATCCACCAGATCCCACTGACGGCGGGCATACTTGCATGACCATCCATTACCTTCGCGTGGAAAATCAATCCATTCAGGATGACCGAATTCGTTGCCCATGAAGTTAAGGTAACCACCATTGATAGTACTTGAAGTCAGTAAACGTATCATCTTGTGGAGGGCAATACCACGATTCACAGTATAGTTTTCATCACCTTTCTGCATATGCCAGTACATATCGGCATCTATCAAACGGAAGATAATCGTCTTATCGCCCACCAATGCCTGGTCGTGACTTTCTGCATAAGATATGGTCTTTTCATCTTTACGACGATTGGTTACTTCCCAGAACATGCTGGAGGGTTTCCAATCTTCGTCTATTTTTTCTTTGATGGTCTTGATCCAATAATCGGGGATATTCATTGCCATACGGTAGTCAAAACCATAGCCTCCATCTTCAACTTTAGCAGCAAGACCGGGCATTCCCGATACTTCTTCAGCAATCGTTATTGCTTTGGAATTTACTTCGTGGATAAGTTTGTTGGCAAGTGTCAGGTAGCAAATGGCATTGTCATCCTGATGGCCATTGAAGTAGTCTCCATAGTTACAGAAAGCTTCACCCAATCCGTGACTGTAATAGAGCATAGATGTTACACCATCAAAGCGGAAACCGTCGAATCCGTATTCCTCAAGCCAGTACTTACAGTTGGAGAGAAGGAAATGAATCACTTCATTTTTTCCATAGTCGAAACAAAGTGAGTCCCAAGCCGGGTGTTCACGTCGAGCACCAGGGTAGAAGTATTGATTCGGATCACCGGCAAAATTGCCCAAGCCTTCCACTTCATTCTTTACTGCATGAGAATGAACGATGTCCATAATCACTGCAATGCCCAATCCGTGTGCAGTATCGATCAACTCTTTCAGTTCTTCCGGAGTACCGAAACGGGAAGAAGCGGCAAAGAAACTGGATACATGGTAACCGAAACTACCATAATAGGGATGTTCCTGGATTGCCATGATTTGAATGCAATTGTATCCGGCTTTAGCAATGCGTGGAAGAGTTTTTTCACGGAACTCATTATAAGTTCCTACTTTTTCTTCCTGTTGTGCCATACCGATATGGCATTCGTAGATAAGCAAAGGATCCGTATTAGGTTTAAATGTACGCTTCTTAACTTTATATGGCTTTTCCGGTGCCCAGACCTGTGCACTGAAAATCTTGGTATGTTCGTCCTGTACCACTCGTGTTGCCCAGGCAGGAATACGTTCTCCACAACCACCTTCCCAATGTACAATGAGTTTGTATAAGTCTCCGTGTCTCATGGCATCTGCCGGAAGTTTGATTTCCCAAACACCATAATCCTTACGTTTCAGACTATATTTCTTTAGTTCTTTCCATTCATTGAATGTACCCACCATAAATATTTCTGTGGCGTTGGGTGCCCATTCACGGAAAACCCAGCCGTCAGCAGTACGGTGAAGTCCGAAATATAAATATCCCGAAGCAAAATCAGACAAGGTCTGCTTCCCTTTGTTCGTCAGCTCAGCTTCTTTGTCTAACGCATGCTGATGACGGCCTTTGATGGCATCTTCGAAAGGTTCCAGCCACGGGTCGTTCTTAATCAAGTTCAATGTTTCCATAAAGGATGAGTTTTTGATTGGATTATTATGCTTTCACTTTCACAATGACTTTCTTTACACCGTCGGGAGAAATGCCGGGAGCATGTCCGTCTTGAGGGAAGAATATAGCAAACATTCCAGGTTTTACAGTGATATAAGTTTCAGCCAGTCCTTCGAAGAAAGTAATATCTTTCTCTGCATTGTAGGGAGCATTAGCCGGTACACAATCTTTTCCTGCAGTATAGCCCATTACTTCCACACCGGAGAGAGGAATCTGAATATCTATAAATTCATTGTGTGTTTCCAGTTTGGCTTGTTCTTTAGCTTTTGGGGTAGTTTGAGCTACGTTTACAACCAGGTCTTTACCTTTCAGTTCGGTTTTGCCAATTTCCATTGCGTTCAAGTCATGTGATTGCAAGAATTCAATAGCTTGGGCGAACAAGGGGTTCAACGATGCATATTTTTCTAAATTTTCTAATCTATCTACTACCATAGCTTTAATGTTTTAAGTTAGTTATATTATGATCAAATTTTATTCAAAGTCGTCAATCGTGTAGTTCAGGAAATCAGCAAAAGGTTTCATTTGCTTGAAAATTTCCGCCGTACGATCCACGCAATCAGATGCCAGAAAGAAGCTGTCCGGTTGATTGCAGTAACAGGTGTATTCCTTGCATTTCAGATATTGTACATATTCAAAATCCTTTGGAAACCCTTTGGGAACTGTTTTCAGGAAGTCTTCGCCTATCACCGGGAAGTATTGCTTGAAATCCGGATTTTCAACTATACCGCGAAATTCGTCTATGTTATCATACACTGCCTGTCGCACGGCTTTCAGCGTCTTAGGAGGCAGACAATAGCTACCACCTGCCAACAGGCAGTTGCTCGGTTCAATGTGAACATAGTAACCGCAGTGGTCTGATTTCTTACCGCGGGCGTTGATGTATCCGCCCAAATGAGTTTTATACGGGGTCTTGTCCTGCGAAAAGCGCGTATCACGATAAATCCGGTAAGTACAGTCTTTGACTTGAACGCCACGAATACTTTCATCGAAAAGCGAGATACGGGTAATTATAGCCGATAACAAGTTCTCAAACTCCCCACGGGCTTCTTCATACAAGTCCTTATGAGCATTGAACCATTCGCGATTATTGTTAGCGGACACTTCTTTCAAGAATTGAAAAATAACAGGGATGTTCATATTGGTATTTTCCTTATTATCTGACAAAATTACGCATAATTTTCCTAACATGCTACAAAGATGGACAAAAAAAGCATCGGCTCTGGTAAACCGATGCTCCTTACACATTTATCAATCAAACAGACGCTTCTGTTTTTGATGTACTTACTTATCACAAGCGGGTACAGTCTCCTTTAATTAATCTTATATCTAATACTATGAAAAACACAATTATATAACACACCTCCACAGAAAAAGTTCGAAGGGGTATGTGTGTTTTTATCATTTGTTTATATCTTTGTAGAAAAATTATACGAACATATGGAATATAAGTATGATGAGGAAAGTGTGAATGCCCTGATGAAGTGGGCTGAGAACACACAGTTACCCAAAGAGTTACAGCTAAGTGAGGCCGAAAATATTATGAATCTTAAGCAATATGTGGTGGCAAATATAAATGATATCAAAGCACATTACCCGGATGAGTTTTACAATCCGGCCATTACGCGTTTGTATAGGCTGAAGGAAAAACTGGAAGGAGAAAGCACCACGGAGTAACACAAAGTTCCACAGAGTAATAAGAATTCTTTTGAATAAAGATTACTCTGCGTTACTCCGTGGTGAAAATCTTATTATAGCTTGATTTTCAATATCTTTCCGCTGTATCCTTCTACTGAAATTTCCGTAGCCTTATAGGGCAACAAACTGATACTTTCTGTCTTTCCAGTTAGTAAATCTACTGCCGGATAAACATCCATCTGCGGTATTTGCAGGAAATCAAAGGCATGAGATGGCACATTGATAGCTACATCTACTGAAATGTGGTCAAAGTTCACGATAATGAATAATAACTCTTTTCCGGCTTTTCGCAAGAATGTGTATTGCTTATGTTCATTGAAGCGCCAGCCATTTACGTTAGCATACATCAGATCGAAGAACTCTCCTTCAGTGATTGCTTTTTCCTTGTTGCAAAGCGTCAGGATGCGTTGGTAGATACTATAGATGTGTTTCTGGTCTTCCGTCAGCATTTTGCCGTCAAACTTCCCGCCATTCCGCCAACGCCGAATGGTATCCACGCTCCAATAATCAAAAATTGTGGTACGCCCGTCTCTGCCACTGAAGCCTTCGCTATCCATGCCCAGTTCACCGAATTCCTGCCCGAAATAAATCATCATCGGATTGGTATTCATGCAAGCTGAAACAATCAGTCCCGGAATTGCTTTACGTGGATTTCCGGCAAAGAAATCAGAAGCAATGCGCTGTTCGTCATGGTTTTCCAGGAAATTCAGCATCCGCTTCTCTATGCCACTCAGACTTTGCCAGGAATGGGTAATGGCCGTAGCCGAATCATAGCCGCAAATCACATTGCGAAGAGTATCATAAAGTCCTACCTTATCATATAGATAATCGAATTTTCCACGGAATATGTAATTCTGATATTCTGCCGGATTATAGACCTCTGCAATGAACAACAAGTCAGGATGCTTTTCTTTCACTTGCGGAATCACCCATTCCCAGAACTCAACTGGAACCATTTCCGCCATGTCACAACGGAAACCATCGATATTTTTTCCTGCCCAGAAAAGAAGAATATCCAGCATTTTTGTCCAGGTATCCGGAGTGGGATTGAAGTGACAGGTTCCACCATTCTGATAATCCACTCCATAATTCAGCTTTACGGTTTCGTACCAGTCGGCAATGTTGGGATAAGCGTCGAAACGATTGTTTCCCGTAGCCTTGGCAGGACATTCTTTATAGGGTTCAGCAGCCGATCCTTTCATGTCGAACTGACCGTGCAATTCGGATTGAGGAATATAGTAAAAATTATTATATGGACTGAAAGCGTAATTAGGATCATCATTCGCACCCAATTGTGAAGTTCCATCAGGTTGTGCATCCGAATGATATTGGCGGGCAACGTGATTCGGTACAAAATCGATAATGACTTTCAGACCGCTGCGATGAGTTCGTTGTACCAGATTTTCAAATTCCTTCATACGTTCCTGTACATCATTTGCCAAGTCTGGATCCACGTCATAATAATCCTTGATGGCATAAGGAGAGCCTGCTTTTCCCTTAACAATAGCCGGATGATCGGGACGTATATTGTAACGGCGATAATCCGTTTGCGTGGCATGCTCTATGATACCGGTATACCAAATATGGGTAGCTCCCAACTTCTTTATTTCATTGAGTGCCTTGGCTGTAAAGTCTGCCATTTTACCGCATCCGTTTTCCGTTATGTTCCCGTTATTGATGCAGTGATTATGATTGTTACCAAACAAGCGCGTAAACACTTGATAGATAATCATTTTTTCATCTTTCCCCATTCTATTTTTATTTTATGATTTGATAATTATTTTCATCTTTCCAGATGGTTCCCTGATCCGCTTTCAACTGATCCAGAAGAGTGTTAGCGGCATTGTATCCCTGCATAAATATCTCTTCTGCTTTTTCCAGTTCAGTATTGCTGTATCCCTCCAGGTTATACGGTTCTATTAATAAGTCCGCTTTTTCCCGTTCAGGGAATGTATTGGCACGGAACATGAAGTGGTAGGAACGCATGGCAATACTTACAATATTCATCTTATATTTGTGCGCCAGTAGCGGACTAACATTTACTGCCACCACTTTGCTGCAAACACGCCGGATGGTAGATACAGGTAAGTTCATAAATACCCCACCATCTACATAATGCGTTCCTTCTATTTTTACAGGAGAGAAGAGGACAGGCATACAGCAGGAAGCTGCCACACGTTCGGCAATATTCCCTTTGTGGAAATGCACCACACGTCCGTGATCAAGGTCGGTTGCAGTGATGATGAGAGGTATTTGCAATTCTTCCATCGTCTTTGCTTTCAAATTGGTTTTCAGGAAATCAATAAATTCGCCTAACTCGAACAATCCCACTTTCGGTATGACTAATTTGGTCAGGTCCTGGAATTTATGCCCGGAGAAATAATCCAGCACTTTATGCGGTTCGTTACCGTCTGCATAAAACACACCTGCCAAAGCCCCTGCGCTTACTCCCGAAAGGATATTAGGTTTGATGTCATGTTCCAACAATGACTGCATCACGCCCAGATGCGCGAAACCCTTGATAAAACCACCGCTCAAAGCATATCCTATAGGATATTTGTTCGTAAACCAATTATTTGATGTTGCCTCCATGTAAAAAATCTACCATATATTTGTTCGCCACGAAATTAGTGATTTTATCGTAGGTTGAAAGTAAAAAGGGAGAAAAATGTGCTAAGTATAGAGAAAAAGCAACGCCTGCCCCCAATTTATACAATCGAAGACAGGCGTCAGTGGGAATCGGGAAAATATTCAATCAAAAGCCGAAATCATCTACCTGAATTTCTTCCTGATGATTATCGGTGAAGGGTTTAGCATCTTGCTGTACGACATTTCCTTCGATGTATACGGCGCGGAAAGGGCGGGCAGGGCAGACGTATTCACAACCGCCACAACCTACACAAATTTCCGTATCAATATGAGGAATTGTCAACCCGTCCTTGAAAGGAATCATAGACAGAGCTTGCGTAGGGCAATGCTCCGAACAAGCCCCGCAACTGGTACCGTCCCGATAGACGATGCAATTCTCTTTGATGAAAACAACTTTGCCCATCTGTGTTAGGTGTTTTTGCGCTTTCGTCAGTGGCAGGATAGCTCCATTGGGACAGACATCCCCGCATACAGTACAATCAAAATTGCAGAAACCTTTTTCAAAGAAGACGGTCGGCTGCATCATTCCTCCTAAACCATACTCCATAAAAGCAGGTTTCAATACATGAGAGGGACATTTACTGACACACAGGTGGCACGAAGTGCAATGTGTCTGAAAATGTTCCTGACTGACAGATCCCGGCGGCGTTATAGGTGTCTGGCGTTTATCACTTTTCATTCCGGCTGCAGCCGCAGCTACATTCTGAGCTTGCGCCATTACTTTGGGAGTTGCGGCGGCAGTTGTCAGCCCGGCAAGCAAAAAGCGGCGTTTGGAAGCGTCAGTCACCTGTTTCTTGGTTTTAAAGGAAATGGTATAGCTAAGTGCATTCTGGCGACACTCACCCAAACAATCAAAGCAATCTATGCAACGGCTGTAGTCAATGGTTTGTTCCGGGCTATTGATACATGAGGCTTTGCATTTAGTGGCACACAATCCGCAATGATTGCATTTTTCTGCATCGATACGTACTTTAAACAGTGAGTAGCGGCTCAGAAAGCCGAGTAACGTGCCTACCGGGCATATTGTGTTGCACCAGGTACGCCCGTATTTCCATGCCAGAAAACCAATTACCAAAAACGTCAACAGTCCGATAATAAAGGACGAGATACTCAGGAGAGAAGCATCCACCTGATAGAAGGTATAGTTATTGAAACTTGAAAATATACTTTCCAGCAAATTGTTTCCTAACATATACACGGGTTTAAACACATTGACCGTCATACGTCCGAAAGCGCTGTAAGGATCGAGCAGACCTAAAATGACCGTAAATCCAAAAAGAAAAGCTATTGCTGTTACACCCAATACTCCCCAACGCAGCATATTCTTGGCAGGCGAATAGCGGAAACGTTTCTTTTTCTTTGCCGTTTTTTTAGAAATCCAGGTCACTATGTCCTGAAAGATACCCATTGGGCAAATTGTAGAGCAATAGATACGTCCCAATAACAAGGTAATCAGTACCAGTACTACCAGGATGATAAAACTGAGTGACATCAATGCCGGTACAAACTGTATATGCGCCAGTCTGTGGAAACTATTTGGCAATATTTCCGCAAAATCCAGAAAATAAAAAGTTATCAGCCCGAAGATGACAACGGACAGTATAATACGTGCTTTTCTCAACATAAGTGTGTATACTTTATATAGCTTGAATTAAAGCCTGATACGCTTCACATTCAACTTATCCAAATCCATCGTTCCAATTTTCAATGCCTGCCCGTTAGCAAGGTGAGCCACGCTTTCAAGCGGCATTTCGCGAACTTGGTTAAAGAATTTGGTGGCAGCTGTATCTACAGCCACGATATCTTGTGAAATAAATAATCCTTTGGTTAATACCACATCCGAAGCAGAACGTCCGCGCGGGCCATTCGTTTTCAAAATGCGATAGGCATCCACTACATTCAGCACTGCTTTCTTATCCATTGTACAGATATCGGCAATACATTGTTGCAAGTCGTTGGAATGGAAGAAACCGCGATCCCAGACAATACCCATGTGATTCTTCATGGAAATCGTCAAATTGGCACCTCCATGGTTTTTCAGAATGGGTACATTGATCCATACATCACTATTCAGAATGGCTTCGTGTACCTTGGCACTTTTCATGCGTACACCTTTGGGCAATGAGACTGGTTTGTAGTAGCTTTCCAGATGAGCCGGCATAACCTTGGCACCCGCAGCTTTGGCAGCTTCTTCAATGCCGCTGTTCTTGTAGCATTTCTGCCAGTCATCACAGGTATGATCAAATACCGTAACCTCCTTGGCGCCTGCGGCAAGACATTGCTTTACAATTTCCGCAACCAGCTTCGGATTTGTATTACCAGCCAGTTCAGGTACTTTGTCCCAACCGATATTGGGTTTAACCACTACCTTTTGTCCCGGTTTGATAAACTGCTTCATACCACCCATTTCTGTGATAGCACGCCGGAACATCGCTTCCGGTTCTCCACCCATCACAGCTACCAGATCCACCTTACCACCGCCAGCATTTGTCAACTTTTGCGCCAGTATGTCCATTGCTTCGGAACGCTGTACGGTCATCACCGCACCCGTTACCGCCAGAGTCTTTAAGAAATCCCTTCTATCCATAGGCCTTTTTCAAATTATTAATTGCTAATTATTAATTACTTATAGTATCCACGGGAACTTAAAACACGTCTCGTCAAACAAGGCATAATCTGCCGTACCATTGACTGCGAATGTTTTTATCAGACGTGCCTCCTTCAGTAATTCGCACGCCAGACGAATGGTAGATCCTGTCTTAATACGGTCATCTACCAATAAAATACTTTTATCTTTAAAATCAAAGTCAACCGGAGCGAGCAACTGGGGTACATCGTACTTCGGATGCTGGTATTCATCCCGTAAATTGATACGTAACAGATGCACTTCTTTTTGCAATCGCTGGTTGATGATACCTGCGGGAACGATACCGCCATTAGCAATAGCCACGATCATATCAAAGTCATCGTGGAATTCAATTGTGCGGAAGCGTTCCAGCACTTCTTCCATTGTTTTTGCCATATTGTTATGGGAGATAGTCTATTATTAAAGTTTGGAAATAGCTTTCAGCAGAGCGTAACCACCGAACCACTGGATCAGCATACCCGGAATACCGATACGGAAATCTTGTACAGCGAGGAAAAAGTTACCACATATCGCCCATTCAAAAGCAGTTCCTATCACCTGGTAAGCAAGAATCACACTAAGCAATACAACTAAGGATATTTTCTTTGTATATCGTGCGGCAAATGCAGCAGCTCCTGCAAGCAAACCGGATTTTATAAGCAACACAGGCAATGCGGCAGCAGCGGGCATGCCAAACAGTAAATGATTAATCACCGGAGAAAGTAAAGCCGTAAGCAGTCCTACACGAAAACCGAATTTATAGGCGGCAATCAGTGTAAAGAAATAGATAGGCAGCAAAGTCGGTCCACCCGCGGGAACCAGATGACAAAGCTGCGGCAATGTTATATTTCCTGCAATAAATAAGAATGCAAACAAATAGGTCTTCACGTTACTGAACGATAAAGAGTAGAGTTTAGCAGATGTTTCCATTATTCAATGATTAGATTTTAATTTGTTATTATTATGTTTCTTCAAGATACAAAAGTAGGAGATGAACGCTCATTTTGTTTGAAGATTTGTCCCAATCCTTACAAGTTTTGTATCGGTAGTTTGTATTAAGACTCTTTTGGACGGAAAAGGTTTAAATCTTCACCAATTCATATTGCATATTGCCCAATCCGATCTTTTCCGCATGGCGCAATCCAGCCAGCCAGTCCGTATCCGGGTGCATCATGTGGAACTTGTCATGGCCGCACAAATCATCGTGCTCATGTCCGGCAGAAAGGCGGTTACCCGTGTGCAGTATAGGAGCTTGGATGACCATATCCGCGCATGCTTTATCCAGAGCCACCGGGTCTGTAGAAGCCAGAATACCGAGGTCAGGGACAATGGCGGCGTCATTATGATTCCAACAGTCACATTCCGGAGATACATTCATTATAAAACTGATGTGGAAATTGGGCTTATCTTTCACTACGGCCAGTGAATATTCGGCGATTTTGTAGTTTAAGCGTTCGGACGTATCTTCGTCGCCCATGATGGCGCCATCATACTGGCACAAAGCGACACACTGTCCGCAACCTACGCATTTCGCATAATCTATTTCCGCTTTGCGTCCTGCATTCAGATGTACGGCGTCGTGTGCACAGTGCTTCACGCAGATATTGCAGCCGATGCAATTTTCTGTATCTATTTTGGGTTGAGAGGCCGAGTGCAGTTCCAGTTTTCCGGCTACGCTGGCACAACCCATGCCCAGATTCTTTAAAGCTCCGCCAAAGCCGGCTTGTTCGTGTCCCTTAAAGTGGTTCATGCTGATGATGATATCCGCATCGGCTATGGCAGTGCCAATCTTAGGGGCGGCACAATATTCACCGTTTAAGGGAATTTCCCGGCAATCCGTACCTTTCAAACCATCTCCGATGATGACCTGGCATTGGGCGGATATAGGATTATAACCATTTTCCATTGCACTTTGCAGATGATCGACGGCATTGGCACGACGGCCTGAATATAGTGTGTTACAGTCCGTCAAGAAAGGTTTCGCACCATTGTTCCGCAATAGATTTGCCATGCGAGCCGCATAGTTCGGGCGAAGATAAGCAAGGTTTCCCGGTTCACCGAAGTGAATCTTGATAGCGACAAAACTGTCTTTTAAGGGTAGTTGTTCAATACCTGCCCGCTTTACCAGGCGCTCCATCTTATCCAGAAGATTGGAAGTAGGAGAGGTACGCAGGTCTGTGTAGTAGACTTTTGATGTTTCCATATTACCTAATATATAGTTATAACATGTGCAAAAATAAGAGATATTATCCACATAAATAGGTATGGAAACAAAAAAAGTAGCGAAGTTCTTTCGCTACTTTAATTTGGCATTATCCTAACGGATCATCCTCTATACCACCGTCACCTCCTTGGTTGCCGCCGCTACCGTTACCACCGGAGCAGCTTCCGTCCGTAGAATCAGTATCGATGGGAATGGCGCGGGTTACACTCATTTCTCCCAAAGTACGTTGAAAATCTTTCCCGGAGTAAAAACAATACGCTTGCGTACTATATTACTTGCCGTAACTCTTTCCGCAGTATCTGCGCTTTTGGCCTTAATGGTGGGGCGGAAGATGCCGAAGACTCAAATCCGACATTGCTCTGTGTGGATTTGAAGTAAATTTCTATTTTGCAACATAGCTGTAATTTGCTTCTTGAGTGCTTGTTTGATGAAAGCATTGATAGAGATACCTGCACGCTGTGCCAGCATTGCTATATGGCTATGTATCTCAGGAGTCAGACGAACATTTAATGATCCTGAATACTTGCTCCATTGTATACCCTTTGATAAGGTAGGTTTGTGAATCATTATCAACAATAAGCATTCCATTTCAGTAAATGTAACTACAAAATAGTTACAATCCAACAATAGGGGGTATAAAGTATCTAAAAAGGAGGTGTATCCGTAATATTGGTTATATATTCCGTAATTTATATATCTGCATACCGGATAATACTCCGTAATTTTGTATCATTGCAATATGCTTCCCGAACCGAAGCGTTTGCTACGGAAAAGTAATCTATATGTTTGAACTAAATATTATATTGTATGAAAAGACTTGCATTCTTTATGGTAGCGATTATGGCGTTATGTTTGACCGCAATCGCACAGAAACAAAGTTCTAAGACATTGGTTGCCTATTTCTCGGCAACGGGAACAACGGAAAAAGCAGCTAAGCAGGTTGCAGAAGTCATAGGTGGTACCCTCTACGAAATACAGCCTGTGAAAAAGTACACCTCTGCCGATCTGAACTGGCACGACAAATCCTCACGCAGCAGTGTGGAGATGACGGATGCCAAATCACGTCCTGCCCTAAGTTCCAAACCGGAAAACTTGGCGGATTACGACACAGTTTATATCGGTTTTCCCATCTGGTGGAATTTAGCTCCGAGAATCATCAATACTTTTATAGAAAGTGGTGGTTTTTCGGGTAAGACGATTATTCTGTTTGCCACATCGGGTGGAAGCAGCATCTCCAATTCCGAAAAAGAGTTGCAGAAGACTTATTCCAATCTGAAGTGGCAGAAAGGCAAACTGCTGAACGGTGCGACCAAAGAAGACATTAAACAATGGACTAAAAAAATAAATTAGTATGAGAAAGAATTACGGAGCAAAACCCTTTTCCTATCCGCAGCCGGTGTTTATTATTGCTGCTTATGATGAAAATGGACTCCCCAACGCTATGAATGCGGCTTGGGGTGGTATCAGTGAAATGAAAGAGATCAGTATTTGCATCAGCGAAGGACACAAGACCACTGCGAATATCCTGAAGCGCAAAGCATTTACAGTAAATATGGCGGAAGTGGAGCAGGTTGTTGCATGCGATTATGTAGGTATCGTTTCCGGCAATAAGGTAACGGATAAATTCGCCCGTGCAGGCTTCCATGCCACCCGTTCGGAGTTCGTGGACGCTCCGTTGATTGACGAACTGTCCGTAGCGATGGAGTGCAAACTGAAAGATTATAATCCCGAAACCTGCATCTTGCGTGGAGAGATCGTAAATGTGAGTGTAGACGAGCGTGTACTTGATGAAAACGGGAAAGTAGATGCTTCCAAAGTAGCTCCCATCATCTTCGATCCGTTCAACAATGATTATCTGAAGGTGGGCGAAAAGGTGGGTAAGGCTTTTTCGGATGGCAAGGCATTGAAATGATTCTAAAATCAGGTCTTCCCAAAAAATATTCCTCAAAGTATGACTTAAATACTTTGAGGAGTACAGAGACAGAGCAATGATATATTGTGATCGTTTCTGTCAAACGACTTCATTATCAATTTGTTTAATCACCCTGCAAGGATTTCCTACGGCTACGCAGTTGTCAGGAATAGAGCGAGTTACTATACTGCCGGCACCTATGACACTGTTTTTTCCAATTGTCACTCCTGGTAGGATTATCGCACCACCACCAATCCACGCTCCATCATTTATTCTTACGGGGAGTGCATAGGTTTTGCAAATACCTTCTCCTGCTTCCCAATCCGCTACGACTCTTTCTTGCAATTTGGTAGAGTGGGTGGCGGTGTATATCTGTACATTGGACGCTATCAACACATTGTCGCCTATCTCAATGATGTTATTGTCTACAAACGTACAGTTCATATTGATGATAACCTGATCACCGATGAAAATATGCTTCCCGTATTCACAATGGAAATCAATATCAATATGGACATGTTCTCCCATTTTGCCAAACAAATCATGAAAGATTCGCTTTCTCTGTTCCGTGTCGGCATAATCCGTTTCATTTAGCTGTTTCAATAATCTTTTAGCATTCAGCGTCATATCTGCCAATACTTTGTCACCACCGTTGAACAGCTCTCCGGCTAAGCACTTTTCCAATTCTGTTTTCATATATTGCAATCTACTAATTTTTAGAGTATTCCAATTACTATGGAGGTGAATTACTCGTCACATTATGTGACAAAGATAGGAAAAAGATGTTTCCCTCCATAGCTTTATCTTTTTTATTGAAATCCATAACTCTATATATGAATAGGGAAATCCTCCCTAAATAATAGGGAAAAAGATAATATTATATGTTTTTCTCCACTTATATTTGTAGCAACATAAAAAGTAAAAAACAATATATGCAATGAAAACAATAAAACTGACATTAGCACTACTGGCATTTGCAATCTGTATGGGTAGCTGTGCCATGATTTTAGGGATTGACAGTAATACCCTGATGAAAATTCAGAAAGGGATGACTAAAGAAGAAATCACATCCATACTGGGACAGCCGATGCACCGTAGCTTCGACCACGAAGTGGAAGGATGGAGGTATGAGAAAAGTATTTCCGGAGCTCCCGGTATAACGATCATCGACCTTGGATTTGTGGATGGAAAAGTGACTTATATGGATTCTTACGAGAAGTATACCAATCCTCCTGTAGCGGTTTATCCGTCTGTGGAAATCGGTGGAGAGGCACCCTCCCGTCCGCACGTTAGTGGTGGAAGAGGGATGAATGAGAGGGATTTCCAGTCGCTTTACAACAAAGTGAAGAGCAAACCTTTCAAGGACGACCAACTGGAATTATTGGAAGCCGGAATCGGTAACAGAGGATTGAGTTGCAAACAGTGTGTGCGGATGATGTCGATATACCGGTTTGATGACGACAAACTGGAAGTTCTGAAAATTATAGCTCCGAATATCTCCGACCGGGAGAATTATGACGAGATAATCGATGCACTCGATTTCATCTCCAGTGAAGAGAAAGCAAGAAGTATTTTGGGAATAAAGAAGTAAAATGATACTTGGTTCTATAAGCGAACTCAAAAACTAAACTTAATATATTTCAACGGAAAGGCGGTAAATCCATGCGAGGAAATACCGCCTTTTACTTTGTATGAAGTTATACTGTCATTTATCCTTTTCGACAGATACAGTCCGCCAGATGATCGTTGACGAATCCCGCAGCCTGCAAATGGGCGTAGCAGATCGTAGATCCGAAGAACTTGAATCCTCGTTTTTTCATATCCTTGCTCATGGCATCAGATTCGGGAGATGATACCGGAATCTCACTCAAGGATTGAAAGGTATTGATAATCGGTTTTCTACCAGGAAAGAACGACAGTGTATATTCATAGAAACTGCCGAACTCCTCTTGTATGGCGAGGAATAGCCTTGCATTTGTGATGGTAGATTTGATTTTCAGACGATTCTTCACGATACCATCAAAATGCATCAGCCGCTCGACATCTTCATCGGTCATTTGTGCTACTTGTTCGGCATCGAAATCACAAAAGGCTTTGCGATATCCCTCACGTTTTTTGAGGATGGTTATCCAACTTAATCCGGCCTGGGCGCTCTCCAGCACAAGAAACTCAAACAGTGTCTTGTCGTCGGTCACTAAATTTCCCCACTCTTGATCATGGTATTTCACATACAGTTCGTCAGTTCCGCACCAACCACAGCGTCCGTTTACAAAATCTTGCATAATTATAGTACTTATAATGAATGTACAAATATAGTTTATTCACAATGGCGTGCCAAATTTTAATAAGTTATTCTATTTCAGCTTCTTTCTTTTCTTGGATAAACTGCTATTCATCAGCCTTATTACTGAGTTCTGCGCTCAGTCTCAATTTAATTCCTATCTTTACAGCAGAAAGCAGGCTTGAACTATTTCTTATTTATCAATTCAATATTTGACGGATTATACTATTATGGATACTCAAAAAATGAAAGTACAAAAATTAGTGCCAACGGAATACAATGGTTGGTGGGGATATGTAGATAAAACGAGAAAGAAGTTATTCCTTTTATATATGATGACGCCCGCTATTTTAATAAAGATGGCAGAGCAAAGGTGAAGCTGAACGGTGAAACGTTCTTTATTGATGTGAAAGGAAATCGGGTTGAATAAACATGAAATGACATACATGAATTTATGATTGATACAGACGAAATAGTATTAAAGTCTCTGCTTGGCGAAGATATATTGTGGTTTGATAGATGGTTGAGAAAAGATTATATTTACAAATGGCTATGTCCGGATGGGGAAGAACAGAAGGAGGCTTGGTTGGACGAAGTCAGTAATAGAGATGGTAAATATGACTTTATGAAACATTTTATTGTTTACTATAAGGATAAGAAGAGCGGATATTTGATTGGCGAAGAAGAGTATCTGAATAGAGGTATTGGTAAAATGATTATCAGGAAGTTGGAAGAAAAGATCATTGAATTGGGAGGACGTGAAATAGCGGCGGACCCTTCCGAAGAAAATGTGGCTTCAATAAAGGTGCTGCTAAGCAATGGGTTTAAGAAGAAAAGTGATGGGGATTACAGAAAAATAATTTAGGGTACACTACCTGTAAATTTGGAGTGGAAAACAGTACTTACGAAACTTAACTTCTTAACTTTTGCTGAAGTGATAAATTATCCGCGAACGCATGTTGCGCTTTTTCTTTTGACAATCAGAAAGACGGTTCTTACCTTCTTCTAAAACAGCGTGTATGAAGTGAACTCATGGACAAAATGATTCTTTGACGATTAATAATTGTATATCAATCTGTTATGCCTCAGAAAAAGACAAAAAGTGTACTATTTAGGGGTCAAAATAGGTTCAGGGTCACTTATACCCCTAATTCCTGCTTAAATGAATAAGATATTTAAAATAGATGTAAATAAAACATACTATAATAGTGCTAAACTACTAAGGAATAAAGATTTTATTATTCACTCTTTATCACTTCCGCTTTATTGTTTTACTTTTTGTATCAAATATTTACCCATTTAAGGTTTGTTCGGATTGCAATATTCCAAA
>ERZ779762.930-NODE-930-length-17802-cov-3.811517_pt1 | contig 17802 bp, 16 predicted proteins | sample MGYA00511887_ERZ779762 | MGnify/ENA primary metagenome ERZ779762 (study PRJEB29588, sample SAMEA2163052) | human gut metagenome | biome: human gut; feature: human-associated habitat; material: faeces | place: Denmark | collected 2008/2010 ...
GTGGACGCTGATCGTCCGTCCGGCGCAATCGCAAGAAAAACTGATGAAACGCTTTGCCAAACGATATAAGCAGCTTTTATTACGATTGATAATTTCGGCTTTTCGCGCCGTGTCGCAGTAAGTCAGCCCACGTTCATATAGTGGGTCTATGGCTACAATTCCTGATATGAATGCAGATTCCACGTTCGCCCCACTTCCTCCGATTTTCGCCCAGCTTGGCCTCGCCTATGACGATGTGCTGCTGCTGCCGAACGAGACGGATGTCATTCCCTCCGAAGTGGACACCAGCACTCATCTGACTCGCAAGATCGTGATGAAGGCCCCGGTCCTCTCCGCTGCCATGGATACCGTGACCGAGTCCGAGATGGCCATCGCCATGGCTCGTAACGGTGGTATCGGTGTGCTGCACCGCAATCTGTCCATCGACGACCAGGCCGCCCAGGTCGACATCGTCAAGCGTTCCGAATCCGGCATGATCAGCGATCCGCTCACCGTGAGCCCGGACGTGACCCTCGCTGACCTCGACAAGCTGTGCGGCAAGTTCCACATCTCCGGTCTGCCGGTTGTGGACAAGGAAAACAAGCTCGTCGGCATCATCACCAACCGTGATATGCGCTTCATCGCCTCCGAGGATTACGACACCCTGAAGGTTAAGGATGTCATGACCAAGGAGAACCTGGTCACTGGCCCGTCCAACATTTCCAAGGACGACGCTCACCGTCTGCTCGCCCAGCACAAGGTTGAGAAGCTGCCGCTCGTTGACGAGGAAGGCCACCTGACCGGCCTGATCACCGTCAAGGACTTCGTCAAGACCGAACAGTATCCGGACGCCACCAAGGATGAGCAGGGTCGTCTGCTTTGCGGTGCAGGTGTCGGCATTACCGGCAACATGATGGAACGTGTGGAAGCTCTCGTAAAGGCTCACGTAGATGTCATTGTTGTGGATTCCGCTCACGGACATTCCAGAAATATCCTTGAGGCTGTCAAGAAGATCAAGACCGCTTATCCGGATCTGCAGGTCATTGCAGGTAACGTGGCTACCGGAGAAGCAACACGCGACTTAATCGCTGCCGGTGCAGATGCGGTAAAAGTCGGCATCGGACCTGGTTCTATCTGCACCACCCGTATCGTTGCAGGTATCGGTGTTCCACAGATTACCGCTGTCATGGATGCCTTTGCAGTTGCAAAAGAATATGGTATTCCAATCATCGCCGATGGTGGTATCAAGTACTCCGGAGACATGACCAAGGCTTTAGCTGCCGGCGGTAATGTATGTATGATGGGAAGTATGTTCGCAGGATGTGACGAAGCTCCTGGAACTTTCGAATTATATCAGGGAAGAAAATACAAGGTTTACCGTGGTATGGGTTCTCTTGCAGCTATGGAAAACGGAAGCAAAGACCGTTACTTCCAGGAAGGTGCTAAGAAGCTTGTTCCGGAAGGTGTTGAAGGTCGTGTGGCTTACAAGGGAAGCCTTGAAGATACCGTATTCCAGTTAATCGGTGGTATCCGTTCCGGTATGGGTTACTGCGGATGTCCTACTATTCCAGAATTACAGGAAAGAGGCCGTTTCGTTAAGATTACTGCTGCTTCCTTAAAGGAAAGTCATCCACATGACATTCATATCACAAAAGAAGCACCAAACTACAGTATTGATGACAAATAAATTTTTCACCAAGAGAAACAATTTTATATGAGCCATCGTGGTACTCATATTATACAAAACAGGATTGAAAACTTTTCATTAAGTTTTCAATCCTGTTTTTTGCATTTAAAAATCTTTATTCAAAACTATCTTGCTGTTTTTGCATTATTATTACCATTTCCATTGGTTCCGGTTGTCGCATCATCCACAGCATCTTTAATTCCGGTTCCGGCATCATCTACTGCATCATCTACACCATCTACAATATCTTCTGCGCCATCTACTACTCCATCTGTCACATCATTTACCACACCGTCGCCATTATCTCCATTGTTTGTGGTATTGTCACGATTATTCTTGTCATTTGTGTTATTCTTATTGTCTGTGTCATTCTTATTGGTAGTATTGTTACTTCCTGCTCCGTTTTCCGTGGTATTTTCCTCATTTCCATTCCTATTACCACAGGCTGCCATACTGCCAAAGAGGCACACTACCATCATGGTCAACACCAGTTTTCTTAATTTTTTCATGTTCAATATCTCCTTTTTATTGATTTCAAGTTTATTGTTTCCAACCTATCCTTTTCTATGCATCTTCTGTGTGGATTTTCTACTTTCTCATCTTTGGTTCAAATATCAGGGATGCCAGATAGGAAAATACCAATGCAGCAGAGATTCCTACCGCCGTTGCCGTAAATCCACCCATGAAGATTCCGATAAATCCATTGGTATCAACTGCTTCCTTAATTCCCTTAAACAGCGTATTGCCAAAGCCTAACAATGGCACCGATGCTCCCGCCCCTGCAAATTCCACGAAAGGTGGATATACACCGATTGCTCCCAAAACAACTCCGGAACATACCAATAGCACCATAATCCGTCCCGGCTGCATTTTCGTCTTTTCCATTAAAATCTGGCAGAGAGCACATATCAGGCCTCCTACCCAGAATGCATTCACATAATCCATGTGTTCTTTTCCTTTCTTCCATCATTCTTATCAAAACTATTATTACTTTTTTATTATCTACCAGGCTTTTGTTACGGCACATACTCAAGCATTACTCCATGGGCAATTCCCGGTACATTTTTCCCTTCGTTATAACTCACTGTGGAAAGCAATGCTCCGGTTGGCACAAATAACACCTTTTTCCATTCCCCTGAAATAATCTTTGGCAGATAATAGGCAGATAAAACAGAAGCACTGCAGCCACAGCCGCTTCCACCAGCATCCGTATCCTGTTCTTTTGCATCAAAAATTTCGATTCCGCAATCTGAATGATTGTTCTCGATGTCATAGCCCTTTTTCTTAAGCAAATCAAATAGGATTTCCTGTCCGACAGTTCCTAAATCCCCAGTTATAATACGGTCATATTCTTCCGGCTTGCTTCCAAAATCCGCAAAATGTGCTGCTATGGTATCTGCTGCTGCCGGAGCCATCGCTGCTCCCATATTTAAGGAATCATGAATTCCATAGTCCACAATTTTTCCGGTGGTGATTCCACTGATTTTTACATGAGTCCGTTGGGTGGACAATACATAGGCACCACTTCCGGTAACCGTCCAGGTAGCCGACATGGGACGCTGATTCCCATATTCCAGCGGAAATCGGAACTGTTTCTCCGCGCTGGCAAAATGACTGGATGTAATCGTCAGGACATTTTCCGCAAATCCTGCCGCCACGCACATTGCTCCAAGTGACATGGATTCCCCTGCCGTAGAGCAGGCTCCATACACACCAAACAGCGGAATTTCAAAGTCGAGAAGTCCAAAGGATGTTGCTATAGTCTGACCCAACAGGTCTCCTGCAAAAATATAACGGATTTCTTCCGGCGTAAGCCCAGATTTTCCCAATGCCAGGGTTGCTGCTTCCTTCTGCAAGGTACTTTCTGCTTCCTCCCATGACTCACATCCAAATTTGTCATCATTTCCAATCACATCAAAATACTCTCCCAGTGGTCCTTCTCCTTCTTTCTTTCCGACCACCGATGCCGAATTTAAAATAAAAGGAGTCTTCGCAAAGCGAAGACTCTGTTTTCCCTTTACCTCAGACATGTCATCACTCCTTTTTGTGATTAGCATGTCCAGGTTCCGGCATTTTATGTATTTTTCAGAAATTTTTCATGTTTCTTTTCTTTACTTCTATCTACGGTTATGCTGTAATAAATCCATGGCAGCAATTAATTTCAACATTTTTCAATATTTCCATTGAACTTTTTGAGAAAGGAGAAACTGACATCTATAATAAACTATTATCTCATTATAAGAATCTTACGGAGCAAATCTCTGCCATTCAGGATGAACTTTCCACTCTGCCACCCGGCACTCTTTATTGTACCCACAATGGCAACTATACCAAGTGGTATCATCAACTTCTATCCCAACAGTTTTATATTCCCAAGAAAGAGAAAAATTTTGCTCAAGTCATGGCCCGGAAAAAATATTTAGAACTAAAACTGCAGTCTCTCTCTTTTGAGCGACAGACAATTCGCACCTGTATTGACACCCTTGCCTCACATCCTTCTAAAATTGAAACTCTTTTTCAAGAATCTTCTCCCTATTGTGAATTATTTCACACTGTCCTCCAACCCATTTCCACAGAATTAAATCAATGGATGAATGCTGATTTTGAATACAATATCAAATACCCGGAACAACGGATTCACAAATCTGCTTCCGGTCTGATGGTCCGTTCCAAATCAGAAGCACTGATTGCAACACTGCTCTCACATAACCGTATTCCTTTTCGTTATGAATGTGCACTGTGTTTAGGCGAAACTACCCTGCACCCTGATTTCACGCTTCGTCATCCTAAAACAGGAGCATTTTATTACTGGGAGCATTTTGGTCTGATGGATTTTCCTTCTTATCGAAAGAATGTCTTTTCCAAGCTTCAGCTTTACACCGCACATAACATTATCCCATCCATTCAATTAATTACTACTTATGAAACAAGTGAGCATCCCTTTGATTCTGCTTATGCCGAGCAATTAATTCATTACTATTTTGGGGATTAGCGGGAAGCTGACTTTGTGAATTTGTTTTTCTTCTCCTTTTGGGCAAAACACTCTTATTTCACAATGATTTTGCCCAATTTACCGCGGGACACGGCTCCTCTTCCTTGATAAAATCTTGCTTTTCTACTTCTTTTGGGCAAAACACTCTTATTTCACAATGATTTTGCCCAATCTACCACCGAACACGGCTCCTCTTCCTTGGTGAAGTCTCTCTTTTCTTCTCCTTTTGGGCAAAATTCTCTTGTTTCACAATGATTTTGCCCAATCTGCCTCTGGGCACGGCTGGGATCGCTGCCACAACTTTGTTTCACTGCTGTATCTGATTTTCGACTGTGGCTCACACCCTTCCCATCTACCTCGCTATCAGCTGATATATCCAGTATATGACCCCAAGTAGCCAGCTTGTAAAGATTCCATAAAGGATTACCGGACCCGCAATGGTAAAAATTTTGCAGCCAATCCCAAAGACCTGACCTTCCTTTTTGAATTCGATGGCAGGAGCCGCCACTGAATTGGCAAATCCGGTGATTGGAACGAGGGCTCCTGCCCCGCCAAATTTTGCAATTGATGGATAAATATTAAGACCGGTAAGAATTACGCTCATGAGGACAAGGATCATACTGCACCAGCCGCCGGAAGTATCTTTATCCAGTCCTGCGTTCTGTGCAATATTTAAAATCACCTGGCCAATACAACAAATAATTCCGCCGGTCACAAATGCTTTTAACATTTTCAGGGCAAGATTATGCGTTGGTGTTACCTGCTTTACATATTCGTTATATGCCTGGTTTCTTTCCGCAACATCCTGCTCCTGTACTGTTTTATTCAGATTTTCATTTTTTTGCCGTATATCTTTTTCTGATTCACTTTTTGCCATGCTAAAACCTTCCCTGTAATTTTTGTTTTTATTTTAGTATGGCAAAAATTGTTTCTTTTATACATACACCGGCAGCTTCTTACGGATGCCCGGCAGTTCCTTATGAATGTCAGTCAACCAATATACGATTTAAGATTTCATCTTCTCTCACCAGACGCTTTGCTTCTTCCCGGTATTTTTCTTCGTGAAGGTAAGTGTGACGGAATGGCTTAATAGACGGTGCCAAATCAATTGCCGCAAGGAAATCGTTCTTTTTCATCTGAAGTGTTGCTGCAAAATCAAAAAATCCGGTCTCTTCCAATACGGTCTGTACCCGCACATATCTGTGATTGTGTACCTTGCTCATGATATAGGTTGCAATGCCGACCTGAATACCGTGTAACTGTGGTGCTTCCAATAATTTGTCCAGTGCGTGGGAAATCAAATGCTCGCTTCCACTGGTCGGTGCGCTGCTTCCGGCTATTTCATTGGCAATTCCGCTCATGGCTAGAGAATCCACCAGTTCTTTTAAAAACAATTCATCCTTTATGCTCTGATATGGAGTCCGGACAAAACTGTTCACCGCTTTCTTCGCTATCATAACCGCAAAATCATTTACCGTAGAGTAACCACATTTTTCCTCATAAATCCAGTCATATAATGCTGTGATTTTTGAAATCATATCTCCGATACCGGAATAAATAAATTTCTCCGGTGCCGTGCGGATAATCTGCGTATCCACCACAATGCCATAAGCCAGTTTTGCCGGAACCGAAGTTCTCTTGCCATGAACCAAAAGGGAGGCGCTGGCACTAGAAAATCCATCACTGGAGCTGGAGGTCGGTACGCTGATAAATGGAATATTTCTTAAAAATGCGGCATATTTTCCGGCATCGATTACTTTTCCGCCACCAATTGAAATAACTGCCTGCGTTTTATTCGGCATGGAAAATGCAAGCGTTATAATATCATCAATATCAACGGTATCCAGTTCGCTATACTCCAATACTGTAATTTCTTCTTTTTTCAGTGATTCCATTACAGTCTCACCAAACATATCAATCAAACCATTTCCAAGGAAAATAACTACCTGCTTTAGACCTTCTCCCTTTAAATAACTTCCCAGTTGATTTAACGTGCCATTTCCGACTTTCAGAATTGCCGGAACTGAAATTGCTTTTCCTGTCTGCATATTTATTTCTCCTCTTTTCTATCTCAACTTCTTAGATTTCTCAAACTTTTGAAATACTCTGACTTTTATTATATGTATTCTATGCCATAATATCAAGCTCGCCCTACAGAACCTGTCACTGGCAGCTTCTTACGGATTCTTTGCGAAAAAAACGGCAGCCAGAAACCTGACTGCCGGATTATATTCCTTACTGTACCTTGAAGATACTTACTGATGTATCCAGATCCTCTGCATCCATCTGAAGCCGTTTTACCGCATCATTTAATACTTCTACTGCCTGTAACTGTTTCTCTGTACTACGGGCAAGTTCTTCAGATGCAGATTCTGTCTGATTAGAGGTTGTTGAAATACTTTCGATGGCATTCATGGTATCATCTTTTGCCTGTTCGATGCCCCCCACACTCTGGGTAATCTTCTCAACATCCTCTGCCAGCTTGCTTACCTGCTGACTGATATTCTTAAATACATCAACGGTATTATTCAATGCTTCTGTCTGGAATGCAACGCTCTCGCCTGCAAGTCCAGCTGTCTCGATGGTAGCTGCCAGACGTTCCTGAATATGATTGATAATCTCGCCAATCTGATTACCCGCATTTCCAGACTGTTCTGCCAGTTTACGGATTTCTTCAGAAACTACTGCAAATCCTCTTCCTGCTTCACCGGCTCTCGCCGCCTCAATTGATGCATTTAAGGACAAAAGATTGGTCTGTTCTGCAATCTCATTGATTGTTCCGATGATGCTGTTAATTGCAATAGATTCTTTGTTCAGTTCTCTGATTTCCCGGATGATGGTCTCTGTTACTTCCGTTGTACCCTGAACTTTTTCACCAAGGTTTGCTACGATAACCATACCATTTTCAATTGCTCCCTGGGCTTCCTGGGCAATTTCGCTGATTTCATCAGTATTCTCATGTACAACATTGATTCTTTCTGCCAGACCATTCATCTGCTCCAGGCAGCTTTCCGTATCCTGTGCCTGCTGGGAAATACCACTGTTGATATAATCCACTGCTTCCGTAATATTCTTTGTTACTTCCAATAAAACTTCGGAGTTGGTTCCTACCTGGACTGCCGAATCAGAAACATGACCGCTGACATTGGTCATCTTGAGAATCAGATCCTTCATACTGCCAATCATATTGGTAATGCTGGATGACAACACATTAAACTCATCCTTACGCTTCATGCTGATCTGTCCGGTCAAATCTCCATCGGAGGTCTTTTTTAAGACACGGTTAACCTTACGGATTGCTTTGGAAATTCCGCTTGCAAGAACGGAACCTACCACGATTGCAATAACTGCACATATTGCTACGGCAATTAACGTATATCTGAGAATCGCCTGTGCACCTGCCATAATCTCTTTCTGCGGAACCATGGCACATACCAGCATATTCGTACCTTCAATCCTGCTGTATGTAAACAGATAATCTGCGCCCTCATAAGACACTTCTTTAGAACCCTGCAGATTTTCTCCTGCTAATGCTTCCTGATAAAAGTCCGTATCTGTAAATTTTATATCACTATCTCCACTTAACACCTGGCTTCCATCCTCTAATACAAAGCCCTTGATGCTGTTATCACTAATCTGTGCATTATCTAATATATCCTGGATAAAGCTTGTCTTAACATCAATGATGATATATCCAACAGATTTATTGCTATTATTCTTAAGAACGGTAACAAGAGATAATGCATACTCATCACTGTCATATCCGGTGACTTCATCAATGGCTGGGTGGCTGCTGATCCACATACTTCCCATGCCAATCTCAGACTCTACATTCTTTCCTTCTTCCGACTCAACAAACGCATTATATACATCTCCACGGATTGCACCCTTTTCACTGCATGCTGTTCCACTCTTCGCACAAACTATAATGTGATCGATGAATTTGTCTGCAGTAGATTCATTGCTCAATGCAACCTTTGTATCCATCAGCATAGACTCTGACTTTACTTCTGAACCTGTATAATAACTTGTAATTGCAGAATTAATAGAAAGACGTGTTGCCATCAGTTCAATATTCTCAAAACCAAGTCCGAGATACTCTTCCAATGTACCAACACTGGTATTTGCAGAAGCCTCGTATGTACTATTCAAGGTAGTACTGCACTTTGAATAAATCATAAAACCGATGATAACAAACAGGATAACCGGAATCATAAATGCCCCGATTAATTTCACCTGAATGCCACGAAGCCCCATTCCCTTATCCTTCGCAGCCTTTCTACTGTTGCCTGTTTTCTTCGGCTGTGGCTTTCTTTCCGTCTGTTTTGCCGGTCTTTCCTTCTTAATCCGTTCTTTCTTCGGTTTTCTTACCTTTTCTTTCTTTAACTTTTCCTTTTTTGGCTTTACTTTCTTAAGCTTCTCTTTCTTTACTTCCAACTGCTTTCTTTCTTCCCTTTTTTCTACTTTAAGCTGCCGAGTTTCCTGCATTTCTTCTGGCCTTTCCTGACGAATTTTCTGCTTTCTTGTCTTCATCCGTATTACCCCGTTTTCCCAATTGTAAGCATATCTTTCTCCCCGCTGTTTCTGTCTTCATTTGCATGGAAACGTTACCATACGATTTGTTTTATTCTAGCATATTTTCGTTTGTTTTTCAACACCGGCTTATTACGAATTCTCGAAATTTACATTACGGCAGACTGTCTTGCGCCGTTTCTTTTTTTCCTCATACAGATATTCATCAGCATGCTTAAACATCTCAATAAAATCAATCTTCTTTTCACAGACAAATTCTACTACTCCAACTGAAATTCCAACATAATACGGTTTCATGGAATGTTCATTGTACTGTTCACATTTCTGGTGAATATTGTAAATGAGCTGTTCCTTCTCTTCCATCTCGCTATATCTTACAATGCCTGCAAATTCGTCCCCTCCGAATCTTCCCACATCTCCATACTGTCCAAAGACTTCTTTTACAATTCCTGCTGCTGTCCGGATTGCGCAGTCTCCTTCCGCATGACCAAAATTATCATTGATTTCCTTTAAATGGTCAAGGTCAGCTATCATAAGACAGGCTTTTTTTCCTAAATTATCCTGATTAAACCGAACCAGACTCTCCATCAGTCCCCTACGGTTATAGATTCCGGTCAGTTCATCGTAAATTGCAATAAAATTTAATACTTCATTCTTTTCCCGCAGACGGTCACGATATTTTTTCTGTTTAATATTTGCTTCCAGAAAGCGGAGAGATGTTCCAAGCTGCAATGCCAGTATATAATAAAAAGAAATCTCTTCCGGTTCAATCTCAAGCATCAATAGTCCGTACTGCCGCTTTCCATCAATTAACAGAAAGCTGATATAAGAAAAATGATCTTCACCGGAGCTGCAACAATCCGGTACACCAAAGCTTCCATCTATATATGGACGTTCCTTTTTCTCAAATACCTGAATATTTTCCCTGTATTGGTGCATAGTTAAATACATCCTTTGGGGCATCTTCCATTTCTGTCCATTTTCATGGGTAACCGGCTGCTCCAACAGATAAAGCAGGGAACTGCGTATACCCAGATGATAAAATACTTCTCCACTTTTCCGGTAGAAAGATTTCTCATTCTCTGCTTCCTGCATCAGGTCCCGGATCAGAAATGGTCCAAGCCACGATTTATGCTGAAAAAGCCTTAATTCATCAATAATATGAAGCAGCTCTGTTTTCTCATCTGCCTTTTCTTTCGCTCTTCGTGTTACTTTGCAGCCACAGGATTCCCGGATTATAAGTTCTGCATCCAACCGGACAGATTCCACTGGTCTGCCTGCACAGATATCTACTGCCTTTTCTACCGCTATCTGTCCCATTTTATAAGCATCCTGGGAGGCAGTCGTCAATGGTGGATTACTATAACGCGCCCTCTCCACATCATCAAAACCGGTAATTAAAATATCTTTTCCTATCCGGAGTCCATGGGCTTTGCATACACGATAACACGCCACTGTCATTTCATCATTAGCTGATATAATTGCTTCGGCATCCGGATTGTCCTTTAGCAGCTGTTCTACAAGATTATCCACGAATTCCGAATAATCTCCCACCGCCATCATTTCCGGTGTCACGGGCAGATGATGTTCTGCCATAACATTTAAAAATGCTGCTTTCCGCTCTATGGCATCCTGATTGTCTTCCGGTCCCCCAAGATAAACCAGATGCTTTAAATGATGTTCTATAATAAGATGCTCCACACATTTTTGCATACCACCAAAGTTATCCACCATGACATAGATACCCCGTGGATCATCCGTCGCATCTTCTAACAGTACATATGGTATTCCTGCAAATTTATCCAGAAATGCCTGTTTATCTTCATTTTTCTGAAAAATGCAAAGAGAGCCATATGCTATAATCAATACATCTACTTTCGCTAATTTTGCATAATCATAGACGGTATTATACTGATAATCAAAATCCTCCAGTGCAAACTTCTGGTTGAAACGCACACTCTGCGTTCCCAGAAAATAAATCACATTAACATCCATCCCGCTTGCTGCTGCCCGAATCCCTCTCATCAGGTCCTTCGGATGTGCTGTATGCACATTTCCAATCAATACCCCAATTGTAAATTTCTTCCCCATATCATCGCTTCCTATTCCTGCCACAAACGCTGTTCTGTCTGTCCCTCCTGAAATAATTCACGCATTTGTTCATCTAGTTTATCATCCGGTTCGTAATCTTTTAACATCCGAATCAGATGCTGCTCCCGCACATCATCTGTCATATAGTCTGCCAGCATCCGGTTGACCTCTTCAATTAACTGCTGTGGTTGTAAAATCCCTGTTGCCATATTTCCGGTCAGTTTGTATGCAAGACCCGCCGCATAATAGAATTCATAGTTTCCCATCATAATAGATGCCTGCAGATTACATTTGATTACAACACTCTGACGTGCAATTGACTGTATCATTTTTTCACTTCTTCCTTACGGATTTTTATATTTTCATTTTATAACATTTCACGAAAAACATCAACCCGAACTGCATATTGTTCTACCAATTCCTATCAATTATCTTTTCTCACTATTTTACCCTTTACAGTGTTTTTACTTCAAGAATCTGATAACCGTCTTATAAAATAGAAAAGTGAGCCTGCTGTCTTTCCCAATGCCATAAACCAGAGAATCACCCACAATCCCACTTTTACTTTCGTTCTGCGGAAGATAACCGGGAAGGTCTTTAAAATTTCCGCCAACGCTACTGCCACACAGCCTACGAATAATCCTGCACAGATTCCATATACTCCAAGGAAAATATGTCCCAGCGGAATCCGCATCATAAGGAAAACTGATAAGAGGTTTCCTCCGATTCCACCTAATACAATCATATTCTCGTAAAGACAAATCCGGGCGGCAGTCTTCGTCTTTCCAATCATCCGGGGAATGATATTTAACATAATCAGAAATGCAAAGGTTCCTCCAGCCACCGCAGCGCCGGCGGTCAGTCCTGCCAGTCCCAGGAAAACATGTCTAATCCACATCAATCGTCTTGCCTCCCCGTCCGCAGTTGGCAATGTAAGTATCATCTACATCCTTTTCGTACTTACGCATCTCCACCTGGATTGGTGTCGGGTCGTTTGTTATCTTGCTGTTTCCAAAATGGTTAAAGAAAATGATAACTCCCACAGGCAGACCAATGCTATAGCAGATTTCCAGCTCCGTAATGCCGGTGGATTCTTTCCCCATCACCTGATAATAAAGCTTCTGGAACAGTTCTGTCACAGAAATGTCATTATTAAATGCCATGATGGTAAACGCCGCTCCAAAGAAAACCAGCACACATAAAACAGCTGTTTTTGCATACTCCGCTGTTTGGGAAGGCTGCAATGCCGGTTCATATTCAATCACAAAATCCGCTTCTCCTTCATTGGTAATGTCCACATTGGGATACTGTGCCTGTATCATTTCAAAAATTTTTAGGGAAGTCATCACCTGAACATATTCTGTTTTCTTTGCTTTCTGTGGAAAGGAATAGATTTTCATCTGCTTCAACTGGCGTATCATCGCTTCATCCGTTCCTGTCATCCTGGCAACATCCGATAACTTGACATGGCGGTCTTTGACCATGGAATTCTTTTCGATTTTAATATAAAGACTTGTCTGCTGACTACTCATGAAAATGGCATCCTTTCTACGAATTTTGTTACAAATGTTCCTTCGCCCTTCGTACTTTTATTTCCATTTTCATTGGTATAATAAAGAATGCCTCCTATCACGGCAATTATCACCAGTGAAAGGAGGCAGATACGATACGTCTTATGCTTCATACTATTCCGCCTCATTTCCTGTATTTTCCGGAATAGTATGTGTTACGATTCGTTTTTTATTCTTTTATTTCGTTTTCAGGGCATCTATCTGAACTTCTTTTCCATGTCCAAATGCACCTTCCATCTGACATACTTTTGCAGCAAACTTTGCAGCCTCTTTTATGCTCTCTTTGATTGCCACATCATCATGCATACCCTTTTTCTTGCGGTCGAGATAACCTACCATAAAAGTTGTAATAAGAGAGTCTCCTGCACCCATTGTATCTATTGCCTTTTCAATCGGGTAAGCTGACTGTTCAAAGAACTCATGATTAGCATAGAGCATACAGCCTTTTGCTCCTCTTGATGCACATACAATTTTCGGTCCATAAGATGCTACCTTCTGAAGATGCTCCTTTACTTCATCATCTGTTCCATCAAAGGAGCAGAATGCATATGTTACCAATGGAGCTATTTTTTCATAATATTCCGGTTCAGAATCATCAGAAAAGTCAAAGGATAACGGAAGTCCTGCTGCTTTAATCTTTGGAAGCTGTGACTCCATATAACAGTAATTTCCACTGTGTACCAGATCAAATTCTGCAAGATATTCCAAGTCAAATTCATCCAGATCATAAATATGTCTGCTCCGGACTCCACCTTCATTATAATCTAAGAATACACGGTCACCATCTTCTAAGGTACATCTGGAATAACCATTTTCTCCCTCAATTTTCTTACACTTTACCAGTTCAATCTGTTCTTCCCTCAACGCAGAAATAACATGATCTGCATTTTTATCAGTACCAAAATAGCCCATATAGGCACACCTTTTTGCACCAAACATTTTGGCATACACAGCAAGATTTACACAATTTCCACCTGGATACTGTACATTCTCGTGAGTATAAATATCTACCACGTTATCCCCAAAGCCTACCACACTTACGTCATATTTCATACTGTTTCTCCTTTCGTCTAGTACTCTACAACTCCCATATACCGGCGCATATCCAATGGGTGTCCGCTCTTATTCTGAATTGCAGTACGGTATAACACGCTCATTTCATAGAACAATGGAGCATTAAAATAATCTACGCAGGAATCATCTATTGCATCCATTCCACAATCTGCTGCATCAATAATCTCATATTTTTCCGCATATTTATTTAAAAATACTTCTGCTCTTTCATCAATCATTCTTGTTTTTCCTACCGATTTTAAGAGGATATAAATATGGTCTTTATCTGTTACCTCAAATGGTCCATGGAAATATTCTGCGGAATCAAGATAACAGCAGTCCATCCACTGCATCTCCTGAAGAGAACAGATTGCAAATCCGTATGCCTGTGCATATGCAGAACCGGATGCCATAATATATAAAAATGGTGCATTATAATAATGTTCTGCAAAATTCCATGCCTTATTCTGAAACTTCTTTGTTGCATTACGGATAATTGCATCGCATTTAGTGATTCCATCCTTCATTCCTTCATAAAGTTTATACTCCGGCTCCTGTCTGTGAATCAACTCATTTATAATACTGTAATTTAATCCTAATGGTCTATCCTTCTGTAATGTTTCCGGCTCCCAATCATAGACAATTGCATGGAATTTTTCACTGTCGCAGGCACTGCCCGGTGTATGTGTATATGTAATTACAAATGCACCTTCCTTTACACCAAGTTCTGCTGCTTCTACCGTTTCTTTTGTATTTCCACCATGTGAACAGATAATGACAACAGAGTGTTTTCCAAGTTTCTTTGGAGGGGTTAAAACAAATTCTTTACTGGTAATCCACTCTGCTGTCATGGTGGATGATTCTCGGTTAATAAAGTAACATGAAGAATAAAGGTCAACCAGAGAGCCTCCACAGGCCACAAAATATACTTCACTGATTGTTCCATTTTCCTTTTCAATTATATCAACAAATTTTTCTACGTTAAATTCTGATGCATGCATTTTTAAATACCTTCTTTCTTAGTTATTTTTCTTAATCAGTTTTCTCATTAAAATTGTTATAACCATACCAAGTACAGCAGTTCCCATCAGGAAGCCAAAAATCATTGGATAAGCATTATTTCCAAATTTATCCATCCACTTTCCAAAAATTATATAGTAAAAAGAATCTGGCAAATATCCGATAATAGATGCAATTCCAATTACAGTTCCTGCATATATCGGTTTAAATTTACATTCCTGTAATCCCGACCAGATTACTCCGTAAAGCATCATACCAATTGCACTTGGTAACAAAGAAACAATTGTTGCCAGTACCGGACTGATGTTGGATGGCATTATCAATACTCCACCATAAATCACAATTGTAATTCCAAATGCAGTAATATACCATTTTGTAGAAGATTTAAAAATCTTATCTACGATAATTCCACCAATCGGACATAAAAGGTTCATAAGATTACTTCTCACAATACTGATAAAAGATGAATGTACCAACGGTATACCAAGTACATCCGTCAGATATGGTGAAAAATAGGATACACTTGTATACAGACCATATGCACATAATACCATCAGTGAAAAGAGCCAGGTCATCGGATTCTTTAACGCTTCACCGACATATTTAATTTTAAATTCTTCATCAGAAGATTTTGTCTGTGTAATACTTTTTTCTTTAAAAAATATCATTGTCAGAATTAAAGCAACTGCTGTAAATGCTACCATTGCCCATACTGCAATACTAAAGGAAGTAGATGGGTCATCTGATAAACGGCTTACCTGTAAACATACTGCATTTAAAATTGCAGAAATAATACCTGATGCAGCATAATAAATTCCATAACACATTCCCTGCTCTTCTGCTGTGCCAACCTGACCTACTGCTTTGGTTATTGCTGCCCAGAATACAAAAATTGTAGACACACCAAGTCCAGCCCATAATACGCAGGCTACTGCAAAATTCATGGTAAGTGCATAAATAATTCCGATAACTACAGAGCCCAGAATAGAGCCTACTAGACATTTTTTCACAGACCACTTATCAGCTAATATTCCACCTGGAATCAATGTAATCGTATTTGCTGCCGCATAAATTGTCATTAAAATTCCTGACTGGGTATTTGTAATTCCCATAGCTGCAATCTGCTGATCATAAAACACATATCTGATATAAGGGAAACAATACATAACTGCATTTACAAGTCCCAGAATAAAAAGTACCCATAACGTTTTTGCACTCAAATGTGCTTTTGTTTTGTCACTCATCGCAAAACCTCCTTTACCTATTCTCCATTTCTTTATAAACATCCTGTCCAGCACATATGGTTCTTAAAACATGTGCCTTTCGAATTTCTTCAATATCTGTTTTGAGAAGATTCCTGTCAAAAACTACTATATCAGCCTGCTTACCACTTTCCAGCGTTCCTAATATACGTTCCTGTTCCATGGCATACTGGCTTCCAATTGTCCAGGTTTTTAACATTTCCGGTATTGTCAGACCATTTTCCGGCTGAACCGGTTCTTTTCCATCTGCGGCATAGGTTCCGCATCCATAATAAATTGCCTCAGGTATATCCGGTATTAACATCGGAAGATCCGTTGCACCACTTAAAATCACACCATGATCTGCCATTGAACGATAATTCATATAACGGCTCCGCCTGCTACCAAGTTTTTCATCATAGTCTTGTTTCCAATTTTCACAGGAATCCAACTTATAAACCTGTGTATAAATCTCACCAAAGACTCCAAGCCGTGCCATTTTTTCTTCGTCCACTGCACCCGTCAATTCCAAATCAGTAATTCCATGTCGATTCTTTAATCTTCCATTTTCCTTTTCACATTTATCATAAATCTGAAGAATTTTATGGAAGGAACCATCCCCTTCAGAATGCAATGTAAATCTGAATCCTTCACGGTCTGCTGTAAGTACATCTTCTTCTAATAATGCATAATCAATATTCTTTTGGCAACAATAATCTTTTCCCTCATATGGCTCCATCAGATCTGCCTCTTCTGAGACAATCAATCCATCTGTCATCTGATTATAACCGGAAAACCTTAAAAAATCAGAATGATATTTCTTCTTCATTTCTTTTCCATATGCTAAATCCATTTTCTTTCCTACTGGTTGTGACATAAAGGAAATCCGAAGGCTCAATTCTGCTTTCTGTTCCAATTCAGCCAATATATCTGTAAATCCATAAAAATTATCAAATCCCATTTCTTTTACAGATGTTATTCCATGGCTGTTTAACATAGACATATATGCCTTAAACTGTGGAATAATAAAATTTCTATCATTCAGATAAATTTTCATAATTTTATAAATTGCCTCTGAACTTCCGCATGTATCTGGTGTAAACCCAAACACTTCTTCTGCAACTTTGTTCATAGCACAATACCCATGTCCGGCAGTAAATAAAATAACCGGTCTTTTAACCTGTTCCAATTCACCTCCCTTATTTATTTTTTCTGCCAGCTCCGGTTGTAAATGATTTCCAAATAGAACGACCGTCTCCGGATTCATTTCCAGATTTTCTGATAACCGTTCAACTATTTGTTTCAGATTAACTGCTTCTGATAAATCCACACCAAGATAATCCACTACATATCCTGTGAAAAATGTATGGGTATCACCAAATCCCGGGCAAATGGTTCCCTCTCCATAGTCCACAACTTCAGTAGATTCACCCACCAGTTCATTTGGGATATCTCCACATCCGACTTCAAGAATCTGTTTTCCTTTTATTGCCACATATCCTGGATATGCCTCTTCTGAAACAGAATCAAAAATACAGGTTGATTGAAATATCTTGTCTGCTTCTTTTTGCATTTTTCCACCTCCTAGTATAATAATGGTGTAGTCAATCAAGACTACTTGGTTAATAAGTTTCT
>ERZ779762.933-NODE-933-length-17774-cov-3.196794_pt1 | contig 17774 bp, 13 predicted proteins | sample MGYA00511887_ERZ779762 | MGnify/ENA primary metagenome ERZ779762 (study PRJEB29588, sample SAMEA2163052) | human gut metagenome | biome: human gut; feature: human-associated habitat; material: faeces | place: Denmark | collected 2008/2010 ...
CCACCAAAAACCTGTATGGACTGGGCAAAAAAGGACTATATTGATAAGGCACCTGCATGGTGTTCTGTAGACCTTCGTGACGGAAATCAGGCACTTGTCATCCCAATGAGCCTGGAACAGAAGGTTGAGTTTTTCAAACTTCTTGTACAGATTGGGTTTAAAGAGATTGAAGTAGGATTTCCAGCTGCTTCCGAGACAGAGTATACGTTCCTTCGTACCCTGATCGATCGCAAACTGATTCCTGAAGATGTTACGATCCAGGTACTGACACAGGCAAGGGAGCATATTATCCGTAAAACCTTTGAAGCCGTAAAAGGTGCGCCCAAAGCTATTGTTCACGTATACAATTCCACATCTGTTGCACAGCGTGAACAGGTATTCAAGAAATCCAAAGAAGAGATTTTAAAGATTGCCGTAGAAGGTGCGAAATTATTAAAAGAACTGGCTGAACAGACAGAAGGAAACTTCCAGTTTGAGTATAGTCCGGAGAGCTTTACAGGAACTGAGCCGGAATATGCCCTTGAGGTCTGCAATGCGGTTATCGATGTATGGCAGCCGACTCCGGACAACAAATGTATCATCAACCTTCCGGTAACAGTGGAGCATTCCATGCCGCATGTATATGCGAGTCAGGTTGAATATATGTGCAAACATATGCTTCGCCGTGAAAATGTAATCGTTTCCTTACATCCTCACAATGACAGAGGTTGTGGTGTGGCAGATTCTGAAATGGGAATTCTTGCCGGAGCAGACCGCATCGAGGGAACTCTTTTTGGAAACGGAGAGCGTACTGGTAATGTTGATATTGTAACACTTGGAATGAACATGTATTCCCAGGGAGTAGATCCGAAGCTTGACTTCTCCGATATGCCTCACATCTGCGAGGTGTATGAGCGTTGCACGGGAATGACAGTTGGAGAGAGAAGTCCATACAGTGGAGCACTTGTTTTTGCAGCATTTTCTGGTTCCCATCAGGATGCAATTGCCAAAGGTATGCACTGGATCGAGGAAAAAGACCCGAACCGCTGGACCGTTCCTTATCTGCCGATCGACCCGACCGATGTTGGCCGCAACTACGATGCAGACGTTATCCGTATCAACAGCCAGTCCGGTAAAGGCGGCGTAGGCTACATCCTGGAGACCAAATACGGCCTGAACCTTCCTCCGAAAATGCGTGAGGCAATGGGCTACACAGCCAAAGGTGTTTCCGATCACCTTCACAAAGAGCTTCACCCGGATGAGATTTTTGACCTGTTTAAGAAAACCTTCGAGAACGTGGCACAGCCGTACAGCATCAACGAGGTTCATTTCCAGCAGAAAGAGGTTGGAATCACAACTAAGGTTACCTCCACATTTAACGGCAGGACCATTACAACAGAAGCCACTGGAAACGGCCGTCTTGACGCGGTAAGCAACGCACTGAAGAAAGCATACGAGCTGAAATATACCCTGGAAGTATATCAGGAGCATGCCTTAGAGCGCAGCTCCAGTTCCAAGGCCATTGCCTATGTTGGAATCAAGAAGCCAGACGGCACCATGGCATGGGGCGCAGGCGTAGACCCGGATATCATCCGTGCCTCCATTGACGCACTTGTAACAGCCATCAACAATCGCTGAAAATATTGACGGACGCTGTCGTATTATTATAATAAGAAGAAAAGCCATCGCAGATTTTCCCGAAAAAGGAAGCTGCGGTGGCTTTTTTTGTCCGAATAATACGATGGAAAAGCGTTGACCAGAAAGAAAATCACAGGGTATAATACATTCGTAATAAAAAAACCTTGACATTTTAGCCTTTATTAAATATAATTTTCTCATACATTACAAAAATGTTACGAAATAAATAATTAAAGAAATCAAAACATAACAAAAGTGCAAGGAAAGAAGAATATGAAATTAAAAAGAAGTTTACATGATGTAACAACTGATGAGGATAATAAGATTCCTTTGGAAAAGCCGGATCATTCTCCCATACATAATTTTGTAGCTCTTAGTGCCTGTGCCGCGTTGGCGATGATTTTGGCAGTTGGATCAAAGGCAGCAGGGTCCGGGGAACGAAGCCAGGTATACGCAGCTTCGGATGCAGAGAACGAGACCGAGCTTGCCGGGATCGTTTCGGGAACTTTGGAGTATACCCTGCCTACAGGAATTGCAGGTATGGTGACAAGTGTTGCAGATACCCCTCTGGCCGGATCTGCTGTAACACGGATCGGAACCTCCTGTGAGAACGTAATGGTAGGTCAGCGTGTGAAAAAGGTAACAGGAAATGCGGACGAGCTGGATGTAGGAGATTCCATGGCGGACACCGTGGACAGCTTTGACGCAGCCGTGTCTGTTTCCTCAAGTGCCAAGATGATGTCCGATTCGGACTACGACAATCTGCTCCATATTGTGGAGGCAGAGGCAGGAACCGAGGATATTAAGGGCAAGGTACTGATTGCCAATGTAATTATGAACCGTGTGGCAAACAAGGAATTTCCTAATACGGTTACGGATGTGATCATGGACCGGAAAAACGGAGTGCCCCAGTTTTCCCCCATCTATGACGGCAGGTTCTATGAGGTAACGGTCACAGATGAGACGAAAGAGGCGGTAAAGCAGGCCCTGGAGGGAGTGGACTACTCCCAGGGAGCTTTGTTTTTTATACAGCGCTCCGCAGCGGAGAAACAGAACGTGGTCTGGTTTGATAAAGACCTTAAGAAGCTGTTTAAGTACGGCGTTCACGAATTTTACACCTATCCAGACGAGAATGATTCGGGAAAAGACGGGATCAAGGACTCCGGGGAAGAAGCCGATGTTCAGCTGGCGAAAAAATAATATTCTGGAAAAACGGGAAGCCATACCGGGCGCATCTGCCGCCTGGGTGGCTTTTTAAAATTTCCTATTGATTTAGCACGGTGAAGTATGTATAATACCTGTAAGGTCAAAATGATAGAAAAAATAAGAGAATTTTGTACCAGAACAGGAGAAATGCGTTAGCCCTGTGACAATAAAGGAAAGGCAGGAATGACAACATGCAGGTAATGTACCAGAGCACCAGAGGAAAAGGGGAGCCGGTAACCGCTTCCCAGGCTATTTTGAAGGGACTTTCTGAAGATGGAGGTCTGTTTGTACCCACAAGCATTCCATCCCTTGATGTTTCTATGGAAGAGCTTTCCCAGATGTCTTATCAGGAGACAGCATATCAGGTAATGAGCCGTCTTCTTACAGATTTTACAGAGGAAGAATTAAGAACCTGTATTAACAGTGCATATGATAAGAAATTTGATACAGATGTGATCGCACCTCTTAAGGAAGCAGACGGTGCATATTTCCTGGAGCTGTTCCACGGACCGACCATTGCGTTCAAGGATATGGCACTGTCTATTCTGCCATACCTGATGACCACCGCTGCGAAGAAGAACAACGTGAAAAATGAGATCGTCATTCTTACAGCGACCTCAGGAGATACCGGCAAGGCTGCACTGGCTGGTTTTGCGGATGTTCCGGGCACAAGAATTATTGTATTTTACCCGAAGCACGGCGTAAGCCCCATCCAGGAGAAGCAGATGGTGACCCAGAAGGGCACCAATACTTACGTAGTCGGCATCACAGGCAACTTTGACGATGCCCAGACAGCAGTGAAGAAAATGTTCAATGACAAGGAGATGGCAGCAGAGCTTGCCGATGCAGGCTTCCAGTTTTCTTCCGCCAACTCCATTAATATCGGACGTCTTGTTCCGCAGATCGTATATTATGTATACGCTTATGCCACACTGGTCCGCCAGGGCAAGATCCAGGCCGGCCAGGAGATCAACGTGGTAGTACCTACAGGAAACTTCGGAAACATTCTGGCAGCATTCTATGCGAAACAGATGGGACTTCCGGTGAAGAAGCTGATCTGTGCATCCAATGAGAACAAGGTATTGTTTGACTTCTTCTCCACTGGTACTTATAACCGTAAGAGAGATTTCATCCTTACCAGCTCTCCGTCTATGGACATTCTGATTTCCAGCAACTTGGAGCGTCTGATCTACCGTATTACAGGCGAGAATCCGGATACCTGCGCGCAGCTGATGGAAGCACTGTCAAAAGGCGGCGAGTACACCATTACACCTGAGATGAAAGCACAGCTTGCAGACTTCTACGGCAACTTCTGTACAGAAGAGGAGACAAAGGATGCCATCCGTGAGGTTTATAAGGCCAGTGATTATGTCATTGATACGCATACTGCAGTTGCGGCAGGCGTATATAAGAAATATGTGGCAGATACAAAGGACGATGTTCCGGCAGTGATCGCTTCCACAGCAAGCCCGTACAAATTTACAAGAAGCGTTATGGATGCTATTTCAGAGGGACATGAGAATCTGGATGACTTCGGACTTGCAGACGCCCTGGAGAAGCTCTCTGGCGTAGCAGTGCCGAAAGCTGTCAACGATATCCGTACCGCACCGGTTCTTCATGACCGCGTAGTGGATGCAGAGGATATGCCGAAGACCGTGAAGGATATTCTCGGAATCAAATAAAGGAAATGTCTGCTGAAAAATCTGCATTTTATGTTGAAAAACGGCATATACTAGAGTATAATAACTTTTAGAAAAAAAGAATCCTGGGATGTGCGAGGCCCCTTTTATTTTTGAACCTACATTGACATCAAGGGAATCCAAGATCGCAGTGCGGATGTCAGACCTCTCGTTGTGGTAGGCAGAAGTCCTGTTGAGGATACCCACCTAGCGGCAAGCTAGGCGTCAAAAGAAAGGGAACGGCATTCTGGGATTTTTTAGAATCAGGAGGCAGGTAACATGGGTGTTACAGCAAAGAAATTTGGGGAATTAACCTCCGGCGAGGAGATTACTCTCTATCATCTTGAGAATCAGTCGGGCGCTTATGCAGAGGTTATGGATTACGGTGCCATCCTTGTGAAGGTGGTTGTTCCGGATAAGGACGGCAGGCTTATAGATGTAGTGCTTGGCTATGATGACGTTCAGCAGTATGAGGTGAACGGATGCTTTTTCGGAGCCATTATCGGAAGAAGCGGCAACCGTATCGGAGGCGCGAAATTTTCCCTTTATGGACAGGAATATCAGTTAGGAAAGAATGAGAATGACAACAATCTTCACAGCGGTCCCAATGGCTTCGAGAAGAAGATTTGGACTGTGAAGAATACCGATCAGGATAAAAATGCAGTTACTTTTTTCAGGGTCAGCCCGGACGGGGAGAACGGATTTCCGGGAGAGTTTGAGGTTTCCGTTACTTATGAGCTGACTGAGGACAATGCCATCCAGATTTATTACGGCGGCATCAGCGACAAGGCAACCGTGGCCAACATGACCAACCACTCTTACTTTAACCTTGCAGGAGAGGGCAGCGGCAAGGTTCTGGATACATATGTTACCATTCATGCCAAGGATTACACTCCGGTGGATGAATTTTCCATTCCTACAGGTGAGTATGCGTCGGTAGAGGGCACTCCAATGGACTTTAACAAGGCTAAGAAGATTGGTGACGAGATTGACGCCGATTTCCAGCAGCTGAAGTTTACTGGCGGCTACGACCACAACTATGTGACCGACAATTACGCCAAGGGCAGCAGAAGAGTGATCGCATCTGCTTATAATGAGGCATCTGGTATTACGATGGATGTAATTTCTGATTGTCCGTGCGTGCAGTTCTATGCAGGCAATTTCGTCATTGATGAGAAAGGCAAGAACGGACATGTTTACAACAAGCGTGAGGGCTTCTGTCTGGAGACACAGGTGGAGCCAAACGCAGTGAATGTGGAGACCTTCCATTCTCCTGTACTGGAAGTCGGAGAGAAATACCAGTCCTTTACTGCATATAAGTTTGGCGTGCGCAAATAAAAGGACAGGCTGCCTGTGGCAATATTCCCATATATAAGGACATGTTTGTCTGGTCTTCTTCATATATTTACTGTATGAAGAAGACCAGATTTTTTTATGAAATTAATTATTTTCTCATTGTGCTGTTGGGGTGGCTGCTGCTGTTTCATAAGGCGGCGGAGGTGAACCGCGCCAGGGAAAAAGAAGGCTGGAAAACCTGGACAGGATGTGTGCTGGGAATTGCCGGGGCGGGAGGGATTGAGAGCGGAATGGCGGTTGGTATGCAGAATACTGGAAGCGCTGAGGCAACGGAGAACGATGACCTTCCAGAAATTGCTGAATCTGGGGATGAGAGACTTTCTACGCTGTCAGGAAAAATCCGTGTGCTTCTCATGGATTCAGGCTATCAATCTTATTATCATTCCTCTGTGACTTTGAATTTAAACGGAGCAGATTATGAGTATACTCCAGATTCCCCCGAACTTTCCCAGGGCGAACTTGTCCTGGGCGGCGGAGAAGCGGGAATCACCATCACTTCCATAGAAAGACAGGAGAGTCCGCCGGTTTACTACGGAACCCTGGAAATTCAAAATACGCCCCAGGGCTTGCTTCTGATCAATGAACTTCCCCTGGAAACCTACCTGGAAGGCGTGGTTCCAAGCGAGATGCCGGCCTCCTACGAAGGCCAGGCCCTGATGGCACAGGCAGTATGTGCCAGAACCTATGCTGTATGCCAGATGGAAGAGGGCAGCCTTCAGGAAGAATACGGGGCAGATGTGGATGACAGCGTGAATTTCCAGGTCTATGGCAACATTGCGCCCACAGACAAAACCAGCCAGGCAGTAAGAGAAACCAGCGGCCAGATCATGTGCCAGGACGGAAAGCCAGTAACTGCCTATTATTTTTCCACCTCATCCGGCAGAACCAGCACGGACGAAATCTGGGGCGGGACGTCATCCTCCTATCTGAAAAGCGTGGAATGCGAGTTTGATCAGAACGCTCCCTGGAGTAGCTGGAAGGTGACAATTCCCTGGACGGTTCTGGAAGAGAGAACCAGGAATCTGACCGGCAGTGAAAGCCTGGAATCCATACAGGTGGTGAAAAAAAGTGAAAGCGGTGCCGTAACCGGGCTTCAGATCACCACAGAAAAGGAGGCGGTGCAGTTAGAAGGGGAATACGAAATCCGGGAATTTTTGTCCCCGCAGGGCCAGACCATCACGGAAAAAGATGGAAGCACCGTGACTGGGGGAAGCCTTCTGCCAAGCTCTTATTTTCAGTTGAAGGCAAATAAAGGCGGCTGCGTGGAAATCACAGGCGGCGGTTTCGGGCATGGCGTGGGAATGAGCCAGACGGCAGCCAATGAGATGGCAAAAGAAGGTTACAGCTGGCAGGAAATCCTGGAATATTTTTTCCGGGACATTACCTTGGACAGGTACGAATAAATTTTCCGATGGCAGGCAATATCCAGGCAGACAGTAGACAGAAATCCCATTTCATGGTATGATACAAAAAAATTGCGCGATAGACTGGCAGGGGTACTTAAATGCAGCAGATGTTTAATGTTTGCTATATCAGGTCCTGCACCGCCTATCGCAGTAACAGCAGGAGCAATTGTATGGATAAGAAGAAAGAAAAACAGAGCGTTGTCCAGCTGATCCGTGGGTTCATGCAGCGGGCAAACGGGGATCATGTGGGCGCATATGCAGCCCAGGCTGCGTACTTTCTGATCATGTCGTTCATTCCGTTTATTCTGTTTCTTACAACTATGATCCGTTACACGCCTTTGACGTACAACATGGTCAGCGAGGCCATCCGGGCATTTGTGCCCCATAATATACAGAATTTTGTGCTTACCATTGTATCTGAGGTTTATGGAAGAAGCACGGCAGTGGTGCCTATTTCCGCTATCATGGCACTGTGGTCTGCGGGGAAAGCCATGCAGTCCCTTACCAATGGGCTGAACACCATTTACCATGTAAAGGAGACCCGTAACTGGCTGATGACCCGGCTGTATGCAGTGGTATATACTTTTATGTTCAGCGTTGCCATCATTGCCAGCCTCCTTCTTCTGGTACTGGGAAACCAGATCCAGGCCATGGCGCTGAAATACATTCCTTTTGTGGGAAAAATCATCGGCAAGGTGATCGGAGCCAGGACAGCCCTTGTGTTTGCCGGCCTGTTTCTGATCTTCCTGATTCTGTATAAAATGCTTCCCAACCGCAAGGCAACCTTCAAAAGCCAGGTGCCGGGAGCGGTGCTGATCGCAGCGGGATGGTCCTTGTTTTCCTATTTCTTTTCCCTGTATTTCGAGCTGTTTCCAGGCTTCAGCAATATGTACGGAAGCCTGACGGCACTGATCATGGTAATGCTGTGGCTGTACATCTGCATGAACCTGCTTTTGTACGGTGCGGAGATCAATTCTTACTTTGAGAAACAGTTCCGGCTGGCCCAGGCATCTGTGCGGGAAATGTTAAGCCGGGAGCACGAGGAAGCGGAAAAAGAAATCGAAAAAGAGAAAAGAAAGCTTCTGGAGAAAGTGCCGGAGAAGAAAACACAATCCTCCGAAGCCAAAAAGAAAGAAAAAGAAAGCCCTTGACAGATTTGCTTTCCTGTGGCATAGTAATAAAAGAGAAAAAGCCAGGAAGGTGTTTTTAGGAAATTATTTTCTTCCAGAGAGAGGAAGTCATCGGCTGTAAGCTTCCTTAAGTTCAGATAGTTTCTGAGTTTCGCACCGGAGCCGCGTTTCTGAAAGATTCAGTAGGAAGCGACGTGATGCTGCGCGTTAAGCGGCGAGAGAGCCTGTATACACAGGAATCAGGGTGGTACCGCGGATATGCTTCGTCCCTTTAGCTGGGGACGGAGCTTTTTTATTGTAAAAGTCTGGGCAGCAGCTGTGCCTGCGTGAAAGCTTGCTTGCACGCAGGCACAGATATTGCCCAGGCTACCCCATATGAACAAGTAGGCCGATAGGCCGGATTGTGAATATGGGGTGGATTGCGGGAGCGCGAAGCGCGGAGCAATCCACTTTTACAATAGGAAATATCGGCTATGCCGAGATTTCCTTTCCTTCCTTCCACTCTTCTGGCAGATCATAAGAATAAAGGAGAAATGAACCATGGATATGAAAGAGAGACTTCAGGAACTGGCTGAGAACGCCAGAATCCGGATCGAGGAATCCGAAGGCCTGGACAAGTTAAACGATGTGCGCGTTGCATATCTTGGAAAAAAAGGTGAACTGACCGCAATCTTAAAAGGAATGAAGGACGTATCACCGGAAGAAAGACCGAAAGTAGGACAGCTTGTAAATGAGACAAGAGCCAAGATCGAGGGTCTTCTGGAAGAATCCAGACAGAAATTAGAGGAAGCAGTCAGAGAAGAGAAAATGCAAGCCGAGGTCATCGACGTAACTCTTCCTGCAAAGAAATCCAGAATCGGTCATCGTCATCCCAACAGCATCGCCCTGGAAGAGGTGGAGCGTATTTTCATCGGAATGGGCTATGAGATTGTAGAAGGACCGGAAGTGGAGTATGCAGACTACAACTTCACCAAACTGAACATCCCGGAGAACCATCCGGCAAGAGACGAGCAGGATACTTTCTTTATCAATGACTCCATCCTTCTTCGTTCCCAGACTTCCCCGGTACAGGCCCGTACCATGGAGAAAGGCAAGCTGCCAATCCGTATGATCGCACCTGGCCGTGTATTCCGTTCTGATGAGGTGGATGCAACCCATTCTCCATCCTTCCATCAGATCGAGGGACTTGTCATTGACAAGAACATTACCTTTGCAGATCTGAAAGGAACTCTGGAAGTATTTGCCAAAGAGCTTTTCGGACCTGAGACAAAAACCAAATTCAGACCGCACCACTTCCCATTCACAGAGCCAAGTGCAGAGGTTGACGTTTCCTGCTTCAAGTGCGGCGGAAAAGGCTGCCGTTTCTGTAAAGGCTCCGGCTGGATTGAAATCCTTGGCTGCGGAACTGTTCATCCCAACGTACTTCGCATGTGCGGCATTGACCCGGATGAGTACACAGGCTTTGCATTCGGTGTAGGTCTTGAGCGTATTGCCCTTCTGAAATATGAGATCGATGACATGCGCCTGCTTTATGAGAACGATATCCGTTTCCTGAAACAGTTCTAGAGCATGTTTGAAAAAGGCTCTAATAAATAAAAAGTGAGAAGAGGATTAAATAAATGAATACTTCATTATCTTGGATGAAAATGTATGTGCCGGATCTCGATGTAACCGCACAGGAATATACAGATGCAATGACCCTGTCAGGTACAAAGGTAGAGGGATTTACCAAGCTTGACGCAGACCTTGACAAAATCGTCATCGGACAGATCGAGAAGATCGAGAAGCACCCGGATGCTGATAAGCTGATCATCTGCCAGGTAAATATCGGCAGCGAGACCATTCAGATCGTAACCGGTGCACCAAATGTTAAAGAAGGAGACAAGGTTCCGGTTGTTCTGGACGGCGGACGTGTAGCCGGCGGCCATGACGGCAAAATGACACCTGGCGGAATCAAGATCAAAGCCGGCAAGCTTCGCGGAGTTCCGTCAAACGGTATGATGTGCTCCATCGAAGAGCTTGGAAGCAACCGCGACATGTATCCGGAAGCTCCGGAATACGGAATCTATATTTTCCAGGAAGATGCAGTTGTGGGCGAGAGTGCAATCAAGGCACTTGGACTTGACGACGTTGTATTTGAATATGAGATTACTTCCAACCGTGTAGACTGCTACGGCGTTCTTGGAATCGCAAGAGAAGCAGCCGCTACCTTCGGCAAGAAATTCTGCCCGCCGGAAGTAAAGGTGACAGGAAACGATGAGAAAGCATCCGACTACGTGAAAGTAACTGTAGAGAAACCGGAGCTTTGCCCGCGTTACTGTGCAAGAGTGGTAAAAAATGTAAAGATCGGACCGTCCCCGAAATGGATGCAGCGCTGCCTGGCTTCCAACGGAATCCGCCCGATCAACAACCTGGTTGATATTACAAACTATGTAATGGAAGAGTTCGGACAGCCAATGCACGCTTACGACCTTGACACCATTGCAAACCATGAGATCGTTGTCCGCTGTGCTGGCGAGGGCGAGAAATTCGTCACTCTTGACGGCCAGGAGCGTACCATGGATGAGAACGTGCTGATGATCTGCGACGGCGAGAAGACGGTTGGAATCGCTGGTATCATGGGCGGCGAGAACTCCATGATCACAGACAATGTGCACACCGTTCTTTTCGAGGCAGCATGCTTCGACGGAACCAACATCAGACTTTCCTCCAAGAGAATCGGACTTCGTACAGATGCTTCCGGTAAATTCGAGAAAGGCCTTGATCCAAACAATGCAAAAGCCGCAATCGACAGAGCCTGCCAGCTGATGGAAGAGCTTGGCGCCGGCGAGGTTGTTGGAGGAATGGTTGACATCTGCAGCAAAGTAAGTGAGCCATCCCGTGTGAAATTTGAGCCAGACCGCATCAACGGACTTCTTGGAACCAATCTTTCCAAAGAAGAGATGCTTGGCTATCTTGCAAAAATTGAGCTTGCCTATGATGAGGAAACAAATGAGATCGTAGCACCTACCTTCCGTCAGGATATCCACTGCATGGCAGATGTTGCTGAGGAGGTTGCACGTTTCTACGGATATGACAAGATCCCGACTACTTTACCGTCCGGTGAAGCTACCACAGGAAAAATGCCATTTAAGCTTCGCATTGAGAACATTGCAAGAGATATCGCAGAGTACTGCGGATTTTCCGAAGGCATGACCTACTCCTTCGAAAGCCCGAAGGTATTTGACAAGTTAAGAATCCCGGAGGATGATATGCTCCGCCAGGTGATCACCATCAGCAATCCGCTTGGTGAGGACTACAGCATCATGCGTACCAGCACCCTGAACGGAATGCTTTCTTCCCTTGCAACCAACTACAACAGAAGAAACAAAGACGTTCGCCTGTACGAGCTTGGAAATGTTTATCTGCCAAAGGCTCTGCCGCTTACAGAACTGCCGAATGAGAGAACCATGTTCACACTTGGAATGTACGGAAACGGTGATTTCTTTGACATGAAGGGTGTTTGCGAGGAATTCTTTGAAAAGATCGGCATGAAGAAGAAAATGGAATATGATCCTGCAAGCAAGAAGGCGTTCCTTCATCCTGGAAGACAGGCCAACATGATCTATGAAGGCACTGTTGTGGGATACCTTGGAGAGGTTCATCCGCTGGTTGCTGACAATTACGGAATCGGCGACCGTGCATATATTGCAATGATTGATATTAAGAGCGTTCTGGAGTTTGCAAACTTCAACCACAAGTTCACTGGAATTGCCAAATATCCGGCTGTAACCCGTGACATCAGTATGCTGGTTCCGAAGCACGTTCTTGCAGGACAGATCGAGGATATTCTGGTACAGCGCGGCGGAAAGATCCTGGAGAGCTATCAGCTGTTTGATATCTACGAAGGAAGCCAGATCAGAGGCGGCTACAAGTCTATGGCTTATGCCCTTGTATTCCGTGATCATGACAAGACTCTGGAGGAGAGCGAGATTTCTGCAGCAATGAAGAAAATCTTAAATGGTCTGGAAGGACTTGGAATCGAGTTGAGAAGCTGATGCTTTTATATGTGATAAGACATGGGCTGACTCCCTGGAATCATCTGCATAAGGCCCAGGGGGCAGCGGATATTCCTCTTGCACAGGAGGGAATCGACCTTGCGAAAAAGACGGGAGAGGTGTTGCGGGATGTGGATTTTGACATCTGTTTTACCAGCCCTCTTACCCGGGCAAGACAGACAGCGGCTCTGGTACTTGGGGGCAGGGATGTTCCAACGATACCGGATGCGCGGATCCAGGAGATTAATTTCGGAGATCTGGAAGGCCATGTGATGCGAAAAGGCGATGCCATGGAGTCAGACTGCGGAGAATTTGATCTGTTTTTCAAGGATCCTCTGAAATTCCCACGTCCCAACAATGGGGAAAATATTCAGGATGTGCTGAAGCGGACCAGGGATTTCTGGGTGGAGAAAACCACGGATCCTTCTCTGGCAGATAAGACCGTGCTGGTATCTTCCCACGGATGTGCAGTGCGGGCGCTGCTTCAGAATCTGTATCAGGATCCGGAGCATTTCTGGCATGGATGCGTGCCGCCCAACTGCAGCATCAATTTAGTAGAAGTAAAAGATGGCAAAGCCAGATTCCTGGAGGAAGATAAGGTTTACGCCTGAAAATATGTGATATGTTATAATACCCTTGTCTATGTGAAAAGACAGTCAAACAGGCCTTTTTACCGGACAGGGGTATTTTTTTAGCCTGGTATTTTTTATAGTAATGCAAATTATGCCTGGCGACTTGTTATTATTAGAAAATTGTGATATTATAATAAAAATATACTATAATTCACAATATATGATGATATCAGGGGCAAAAGGTCAAAAAGCCGTTCATGCTTGCATGATAAGGCTTTTGAACTTGGGACCCGCCGAACATGAGGAAGTAGCGATTTACGTAGTAAATCAGCGGATTCCGAATGTTCGAGAATTGCGGGAGCTGCTTCGCAGCGGAGCAATTCGTGGATATCAAGTTCGGGGCAAAAGACTTTTTGACCCGAACATCATAGTATAGAAAGGAGTTATTCCTATGGCCTTTGACGGAATTACCATTGCAGCAATGGTTTCTGAATTAAATAAAAATCTCTCCGGCGGACGCATCAACAAGATTGCCCAGCCAGAGAGCGATGAGCTTCTCATCACCGGGAAAGGGGCAAACGGCCAGAAGCGTCTGCTGCTCTCAGCCAGTGCTTCCCTTCCCCTGATCTATTTCACAGGCAAGAACCGGATCAGTCCCCTCACTGCCCCCAACTTCTGCATGCTTCTTCGCAAGCACATCGGCAGTGCAAGGATCACAGCCATCCGCCAGCCGGAACTGGAACGTGTAGTGGAATTTGAGCTGGAGCATCTCAACGAGCTGGGCGACGTGTGCCACAAGGTTCTGATCATGGAGCTGATGGGCAAGCACAGCAACATTATTTTCTGCGATGACCAGAATATGATCCTGGACAGCATCAAGCACGTATCCTGCAACGTAAGCTCCGTCCGCGAAGTTCTTCCCGGACGCCCCTACTTTATTCCACACACTCAGGACAAGCTGGACCCGCTCACCATTTCCAAAGAAGACTTTATGGAAAAAGTCTGCGGAAAATCTACCGCCATTTCCAAGGCTCTTTACCAGACTCTTACCGGTCTTAGCCCGGTGATGGCACAGGAGCTTTGCTACCGCGCTTCCATTGACGGAAATGATGAGGCCACAGCCCTTGAGGAAAATGCCCGTGAAAAATTATATCAGGAATTTTCCGGTATGATGGAGCAGATCCGCAGGGAAGAATTTACCCCTGTTATTGTATACAAAGGAGATGAACCTGTAGAATACGGCGTTTTTCCTTTTGCTCAGTATGGAGAAGGCTTCTCCAGCCAGACGTATGAATCCGTTTCCGAGATGCTGGAAACCTACTACGCTTCCCGTGACGTGATCACCCGCATCCGCCAGAAATCCGCGGACCTTCGCAAGATCGTCCAGACCGCCCTTGACCGCAACCGCAAGAAGTTAAGTATTCAGCAGAAGCAGATGAAGGACACAGAGAAAAAGGACAAGTACAAGATCTACGGCGAGCTGATCAACGCCTACGGCTACGGCCTGGAAGAAGGATGCAAATCCTTTAAAGCTGTAAACTATTATAATGGAGAGGAAATCACCATTCCCCTTGACCCTACCCTCACTCCCCAGGAGAATTCCAAAAAATACTTCGACCGCTACGGCAAGCTGAAGCGTACCCAGGAAGCCCTGGAGGTTCAGATTGCAGACACAGCCAGCGAGATCGAGCATCTGGAATCCATTTCCAATGCCCTTGATATTGCCACTGAGGAAAGCGACCTTTCCCAGATCAAGGAAGAGCTGATGGAGTACGGCTACGTGAAACGCCATTACGGAAACAAAAAAGGCGCCAAAATGCAGGTGAAGTCCAAGCCCTTCCACTATGTTTCCAGCGATGGCTACGATATTTATGTAGGCAAAAACAACTACCAGAACGACGAGCTTACCTTCAAGTTCGCCACAGGAAACGACTGGTGGTTCCACGCCAAAAAAATGCCCGGTTCCCACGTCGTAGTAAAAACCAAAGACGGCACCCTGCCGGACCGCACCTTCGAGGAAGCAGGCAATCTTGCCGCCTACTATTCCAAGGGACGCACTGCCCCCAAGGTGGAAATTGACTATCTTCAGAAAAAAAATGTGAAAAAGCCAGCCGGAGCCAAGCCTGGATTTGTGGTTTATTACACCAACTATTCTTTGATGGCTTCCCCGGATATTACAGGAATCGAGCAATTATCCTAACCGCGGCAAATGCAGATTTTTTTTGCGGCAAACCGGAATGTTTGCTGCACAACATACATTATTCTAAGAACAGGAGCAACCTATGAGTATTTTAAACGTTGAACACCTTACCCACGGCTTTGGTGACAGAGCTATTTTTCAGGATGTGTCCTTCCGCCTTCTCAAAGGAGAGCACATCGGCCTGGTAGGCGCCAACGGAGAAGGCAAATCCACCTTCTTCAACATTGTAACTGACAAATTAATGCCGGATGAGGGCAAAATCCAATGGGCAAAGAATGTCCGGGTAGGCTATCTGGATCAGCACTCTGTCCTTTCCCAGGGCATGACCATCCGCGATGTACTGAAATCCGCTTTTTCCTGGCTTTTTGAGCTGGAAGAGCGAATGAATACCATCTGCGATTCTCTTGGAGAAGCTTCCCCTGAGGAAATGGAAGCTCTTATGGAGGAGCTTGGAACCATTCAGGATACTATGACCATGCACGATTTTTACATAATCGACTCTAAGGTTGAGGAGGTTGCCCGCGCACTTGGGCTTCTGGATCTGGGGCTTGACCGTGATGTTACAGATTTAAGCGGTGGTCAGCGTACCAAGGTTCTTCTTGCCAAGCTTCTTCTGGAGAAACCGGACATCCTTCTTCTGGACGAGCCCACCAACTATCTGGACGAAGAGCACATTGCCTGGATGAAGCGTTATCTTCAGGAATATGAGAATGCTTTTATTCTCATCTCCCATGATATTCCGTTTTTGAACGATGTTATCAACATTGTTTACCATATGGAAAACCAGGAGCTGAACCGCTACGTAGGCGACTATGACCACTTCCAGGAGGTTTACGAGGTAAAAAAATCCCAGCTGGAGGCAGCTTATCGCCGTCAGCAGCAGGAAATCAATGAGCTGAAGGATTTTGTTGCCAGAAACAAGGCTCGTGTTGCCACCCGAAATATGGCAATGTCCAGACAGAAAAAGCTGGACAAAATGGATGTGATCGAGCTTGCAGCCGAGAAGCCGAAGCCGGAATTTCATTTTAAACAGGGACGTACCCCTGGCAAATATATTTTTGAGACCAAGGATCTGGTAATCGGATACGATGAGCCCCTTTCCCGTCCTCTTACGCTTTCCATGGAAAGAGGTCAGAAAATTGCTCTGGTAGGTGCTAATGGAATCGGAAAAACCACTCTTCTGAAAAGTATCCTCGGACTGATCCCTGCACTGAAGGGAACCAGAGAATTAGGAGACAATCTTCAGATCGGTTATTTCGAGCAGGAAGTAAAGGGCGATAATAAAACCACCTGTATTGATGAGATCTGGGCAGAATTTCCATCCTACACCCAGTACGAAGTGCGCTCCGCACTTGCAAAATGCGGACTTACCACCAAGCACATTGAAAGTCAGGTCCGGGTACTCAGCGGCGGTGAGCAGGCCAAGGTGCGCCTGTGCAAGCTGGTAAACAAAGAGACCAACGTACTTCTTCTGGATGAGCCTACCAACCATCTGGATGTGGACGCAAAGGATGCGTTGAAGGAAGCGCTGAAAGAATACAGAGGAAGCGTTCTTCTTATCTGCCACGAACCGGAGTTTTACCAGGATGTGGTTTCCCAGGTGTGGGACTGCAGTAAGTGGACCACGAAAGTACTTTAATTTAAAACGGACATGTCACCTAACAGCGACATCACCATATATGAAAGTCAGCTGCTTGGCGCCTATGGGCGCTCCCACAGCTGCCAACCACATTCGTAATCCAGACTATCGCCCTACTTACTCATACGGTCTAGAGCCTGTTTGAAAAAGGCTCTAGAATATCCGATATCCAAAAATTCGCTCATGCAAGCATGGCTCATTCTTGGCTGCCGTCTGGGACTTTCATAATAAAAAAACGCCAGAGAGTTTGATTTCTAGGGTTCACCCAAACTCTCCGGCGTTTTTTAAATACCAGGGTTAAAAACTCAAAAAGCCGTTTATACTTGCACAATAAGGTTTTGAATTAGGGGCAAAAATTTTGCCCCTAACCTCCATTTTTATTCAGCATCAGCAGCAACCTTGCTTGCTCTTGCCTCGATTTCCTTCTGCTGGATATCTCCAGGTGCCTGCTCATAGCGTGCAAACTCATAGGAGAAGTCTCCGCTTCCGCCTGTCATGGAACGAAGATCTGTGGAATATCCATAAATCTCAAGAAGAGGAACGTCAGCTTCAATAATGGTATTTCCGTTATGATCCGGATTCATTCCAAGAACACGGCCGCGGCGCTTATTCAGATCGCCCATAACGTCACCTGTATATTTATCCGGAACTGTAACCTTCATGGAAACGATTGGCTCTAACAGTACCGGAGAAGCATCCATGAAGCCTTTCTTGAATGCAAGGATGGTAGCCATCTTAAACGCCATCTCTGAGGAATCTACCGGATGATAAGATCCATCATAAAGAGTAGCCTTTACACCAACTACCGGATATGCTGCAAGAGGTCCTTTCTGAACACATTCCTGAAGGCCCTTCTCAACTGCCGGGAAGTAGTTCTTCGGAACTGCACCACCAACAACAACCTGCTCAAATACGTACGGAGTCTCCATATC
>ERZ779762.934-NODE-934-length-17742-cov-2.304913_pt1 | contig 17742 bp, 11 predicted proteins | sample MGYA00511887_ERZ779762 | MGnify/ENA primary metagenome ERZ779762 (study PRJEB29588, sample SAMEA2163052) | human gut metagenome | biome: human gut; feature: human-associated habitat; material: faeces | place: Denmark | collected 2008/2010 ...
GATGTAGCGGAGAGATACGATTAAGTTAAAGTTATCTACGCTGATCGCCTGATTGGATTTACCCATGATATTTAAGTTGATCGAATAAAGGGCAATCTGTGTCAGGATACCGGAAAGGATCGCCGGTATATCAAATACGGTATGTAAAAATCCAGTCACTGCACCGGCTGCAAGTCCTGCAAACAGTGCGATAAGAATTGCCAGAATCGGATTCATGCCTTTGTTTGCGATCATCGCCGCACAAACACATCCGCCAAGTGCAAAACTGCCGTCCACGGTCAGATCGGCAATATCCAATATTTTATAAGTTATATAAACGCCAAGAACCATCAGGCCCCAGAGCACACCCTGAGACACTGCTCCAAGCATTGCAAGTGCTACACCACTCATACTGTCCTCCATATTCACCAAGATAAGGGAAGCCTTTGCCCCCCTTGTCTTTTTTATTGTTATTTATTTGTCTGAATCTGAGATGCTTTTGTAAGAATCATATCTTATGATGTTGGGATCAAAAGTCCCCAACTATGATGCCTGCGGATTATTCCGTGCGTCGCACTCCCACAATCCTCACCATCTTATTCTGCAGTATAAAGTGAATCTGCATCATAAGAAGAGACATCAATGCCAAGTGTATCCGCAGTCTCTTTGTTGATCAGCAGGGAACATTCTTCTGTGGAAAGATATTCAATCGGCATAGAAGCCGGATCAGCACCTTCTGTCAGGATTTTTGCGGCCATCTCACCTGTTTTATAACCAAGCTCATAGTAATTAATTCCATAAGTTGCCAGTCCACCCTCTTTTACCATGCCTTCTTCCAGTCCGATGCCTGCCATGGTGCACCAGCCTTGCGATTCGATGAAGATTTGTCCTTCTTCGTTCTCTTTGGAACCTACCTTGTGGCCGAAGTAATCGTAGGCGCGCAAGTACCAGTCACCGTCCCAACCATGTTTTTTTACGGCTTCCACCATATTGTCTATGTAGGTTTGTGCGCGGTTGGCTTCGTCGTCTTTGCCCAAGCGGCGGCACAGTTCCACATAGTCGCGTCCGCATACCACGAACAAGCCGGCAATCATCAGCGATTCTGCTTGGCTGCCTTCCGTCTGGTTTTCTGTGGTCTGGAAGGATTCATTCGGATCCCAGGAGAAGCAGTTCAGGTTCAGGCAGTCGTTCCAGTCGGCACGGCCGATGAGGGGCAACATGTGGGGGCCGAGGTTCTCGATGACGTGGTTGAAGGAGACGCGCAGGTGCTCGAACAGAGACACTTCCGAACCTTCTTTGTTGTCGAAGGGGACGGGCTCATCCAGGATACTGAAGTCTCCCGATTCCTTGATGTATGCCACCGTACCGAAGATAAGCCACATGGGGTCATCGTTGAAGCCGCCGCCGATGTCGTTGTTGCCGCGTTTGGTCAGCGGTTGGTATTGGTGGTAGCATCCTCCGTCGGGGAATTGAGTAGAAGCTATGTCGATGATTCGTTCGCGGGCGCGTTCCGGTATCTGATGCACGAAGCCCACGAGGTCCTGGTTGGAGTCGCGGAAACCCATTCCACGACCGATGCCGCTCTCGAAGAAAGAGGCGGAACGGGACATGTTGAAGGTAATCATGCACTGATACTGGTTCCAGATGTTCACCATGCGGTCCAGTTTTTCTTCGTCGGTCTTCACGACGTAGATGTCCAGCAGGCGGTCCCAGTAGGCTTTCAGTTCGGCAAAGGCAGCATCTACTTTGGCGGTAGTGTCGAAGGCCGAAATCATCGCCTTAGCCTTTACCTTATTTATAATAGGTGAAGAGGGTACACTCTGCTTGAACGCTTCATGCAGAGATTCTTCACGTTCCTCGAACTTTGCCTCCTGCTTGTTTTCCACATAGCCCAGCAGGAAGATGAAGTCGCGGCTTTCGCCGGGTTGCAGTTCTACTTCCAGATAGTGCGAGGCGATGGGACTCCAACCGTGGGCAATGCTGTTGCCCGGTCTGCCTTCTACTACCCGTTCCGGGTCGGCAAACTCGTTGTAGAGTCCCACGAATGTTTCGCGGTCGGTATCGAAACCGTCTACGGGTGTATTGACACTGTAGAAGGCGTAGTGATTGCGGCGTTCCTTGTATTCCGTCTTGTGGTAGATGACAGACCCGTCCACTTCCACCTCTCCCGTGGAGAAGTTACGCTGGAAGTTCTCCATGTCCGTAGCGGCATTCCACAAGCACCATTCGGCAAAGGAGAATAGTTTGAGTTTTCTCACTTTGGCAGAAGTATTCCGCAAGGTCAGCTTCTGCACCTCTCCCCAGGTCTTCAGTGGGACGAAGAAGAGCAGGCTGGCTTCGATGCCGTCTTTGGATCCGGTGATGCGGGTATAGCTCATGCCGTGGCGACATTCGTAGCTGTCGAGTGCGGTCTTGCAGGGCTTCCAGGTGGGAGACCATACGTTGCCGCCTTCATTGATGTAGAAGTAGCGTCCCCCGTTGTCCATCGGCACGTTGTTGTAGCGGTAGCGGGTGATGCGGCGGAACTTGGCGTCCTTGTAGAAGGAATAGCCTCCGGCAGTATTGGAGATGAGTGAGAAGAAATCTTCATTGCCCAGGTAGTTAATCCATGGCCAGGGTGTCTTGGGGTCGGTAATGACGTATTCGCGGTTGTCGTCATCGAAATATCCGAATCTTTTGTCTTGCATATTATTTCTTGTATTTAGTTTGATACATTCTTCATTAGTTGTGCCATCCGGCCATTTTCCCGGAAGCACGCTTCAAATTTAAAAACTTTTCTCCTATCACCCTTGTTTGCCCGGCGTGTTTTTTCCCCTCGGAAACATGAAGTACCGGAAAATGATACAAAAGTATCACCGCACGAATCTTTTTCGCTCTATCTTTGTAAACACATTTTATGATTAACCGATATGAAACACTTATTCGCATTTCTGTTCCTTCTTGGAATTACCTTTTCTCTTTCCGCCCAATCCGTCCGCGAACGTATTTTGCTGGACGACGGCTGGCAGTTTGCTTTTGGCAATGCTTCCTCACCGGAGAAAGACTTCGGCTGCGGAACGGAGTACTTCAACTATCTGACCAAGGCAGCCTCTATCCATAATGAGGGCCCTTACTCTCCCAAGTTCAATCCGGAGAAGTGGGGTGTGGGCTGGAAGACGGTCAACCTTCCGCATGACTGGGTGGTTGATTTGCCTTATGCCAAAGAGGCGAGCCACAGTCATGGCTATAAAGCCGTCGGCTATAAATTCCCCGAAAACTCTGTGGGATGGTACCGAAAGACCATCACCGTGCCACAAGAGGACCTCGGCAAACATCTTTATCTTCAGTTCGACGGTATCTTCCGTGATGCCCGTATCTGGATAAACGGTTTCTACCTGGGACACGAACCGAGCGGCTATGCCACGCAGGTGTATGACATTACGGAATACTTGAATTACGGAGAAGAGAATCTTATCTGCGTCCGTGCGGATGCCACGCTCGAGGAGGGCTGGTTTTACGAAGGTGCCGGTATCTACCGCCATGTATGGCTGAACAAGACGGCGCCGTTACATGTAGCTCCTTTCGGAACCTTTGTGCACAGCACGCTGGCCGCACCTTTTGACAAGGCCAAGCTGACGATAGAGACCACTGTTGAAAACTCCGGTCTGCAAACGGAGGATTACCGCCTCTGCCATATCCTCCGGGATGCCGACGGCAAGGAAGTGGCACGCTGCGAAACGGCCGGTAAGCCGGTACTGCCGAAAGACCGCCAGCTCACCGTCGGTGAAATAGCGCTGGACAAACCTCATCTTTGGAGTGTGGATACACCTTATCTATATACACTGCTTACGGAAGTCTATCAGCATGGCAAGCTGGTGGATGCTTATACCACTACTACGGGTATTCGTGACATCCGCTTCGATGCCGACAAGGGCTTCCTCTTGAACGGACAGCCTCTGAAACTGAAAGGTGTGAACATGCACCAAGACCACCCCGGAGTAGGTGCCGGCATTCCCGATGCCTTGCAAGTGTACCGACTGAAGGAACTGAAGAAGTTCGGCTGCAATGCCTACCGTTCTTCCCATAACCCGATGACTCCCGAAATGCTCGATGCCTGCGACAGCCTCGGCATTCTTGTGATAGAGGAAAACCGTCTGACGGGCGTCAACGAGGAACATACTCGCCTGCTGAAACGCATGATAGACCGCGACCGCAACCATCCGTGCATCATCCTTTGGAGCGTAGGCAACGAGGAGTGGGGCATCGAGTGGAAAGAAAGCGGTACATGCATTGCTGCCACGATGCGCGAATATTGCCACCGTTTCGACCCTACGCGCCTCATGACCGTTGCTTCGAGCAGTGGCCCTGCCATTTTGATTCCCGCAGACGTGGCCGGTTATAACTACATCCTTCAGAACCCTGTGGAGCAGCACCGCAAGGATTATCCCGGTCGCCGGGCGCTCGGTTCGGAAGAGACCACGGGCTGTGGTACGCGCGGCATCTACTTTGATGCCCACGGCAAAGGCCACATGGTGGCGCACAACCGTAAACCGAACGGGCCTGACAGCCTGCTGAACAGCATCGAGCGTGGCTGGAAATTCTATGACGAACGCCCCTATCTGGCAGGTCTTTTCTATTGGACGGGTTTCGACTACCGCGGTGAACCCAACCCCATGAAGTTCCCGGCTACGGGCTCACAATTCGGCATTCTGGACTACTGTGGCTTTCCCAAGGACGAAGCCTGGTATCTGAAGTCCTGGTGGACGGATGAGCCGGTGCTGCACATCCTTCCCCACTGGAATCTGCAAGGTCACGAAGGTGATAGCATCGACATTTGGGTATACAGTAATTGCGATGAAGTGGAACTGACTGTGAACGGCAAGAAACTGGAGCGCAAACCGATGCCCCGAAACGGCCATCTTTCCTGGAAAGCCGTTTTCCAGCCCGGTGCAGTGAAGGCTGTAGGCTATAAGAACGGCAAAAAAATATTGGCCCGTACTGTGGAGACTACCGGTGCTCCTGCCCGTATCTCCCTGACGGCAGACCGTTCCGTCATTCAGGCAGACAATCGGGATGTGGCAGTGTGTAACATTGAGTTGCAGGACAAGAAGAAACGTTTTGTCCCCACTGCCTGCAACGACTTGACAATAACCGTCTCCGGTCCGGTACGCATCCTTGGGGTGGGGAATGGAGACCCCGCTTATCAGGCTACGGAACGTCCGGCCGACGCCGATGCCCGCACCTATCAGGTAAAGGCATTCAACGGACTTGCACAGGTGCTGTTGCAAAGTACCGGCGAAGCGGGAGAAGCCACACTGACGGTCGTTTCGGAAAACCTGCCGGAAACTTCCTGCGTTTTGAAGCTGCAGAAGTAAGCAGCTTATCATTCATATCATCCGGCGAAGCGGAGACCTTTCTTTTGTTTATGGGGCAAGAGAGGGATCTCCGCTTCTTTCTTCCTCAAACTATAGTGTGTAAGTGTGCGAAATGCGCATCTCGTGTTGTATGAGATGTATATCTCGTACAGCATGAGATATACATCTCATACATCCTTACATTAGAGCCTGAGGGGGAGAAGAACGGAAGTTTTGCTTTTCCGGGCGGGACTTTCCCGGGTATCTGCTCATATATAACAATTATTACCTCTAAATGTAACAAATGGTACTGTTGTGGGATTAAAAAGAATGAGTATATTTGTGGCATGATATTTTTTTAACCAATGCCTATGGAAAACCAGAACTATATCATGAGGGAGATAACCCCTCTGTCGGAACGTGACTGTTTCTATATTGCCGATCGTCGCAAAACAGAATTTACCTACCCCATCCATTGTCACGCAGAGTATGAACTGAACTTCACGGAACATGCTTCCGGCGTACGTCGTGTGGTGGGCGATTCTGCCGAGATTATCGGTGATTATGACCTGGTACTGATAACTGGTAAGGAGTTGGAGCATGTATGGGAGCAACATGAATGTACCTCCGGGGATATTCGGGAGATTACCATTCAGTTCTCTCCCGACTTGTTCTTCGGGAACGTTGTCAACAAGAACCAGTTCGACAGTATCCGCCGGATGCTGGAGCGTGCACAGTGCGGACTTAGTTTCCCCATGCAGGCCATCATGAAGGTGTACAACTGGCTGGATAAGCTGGCTTCCGAGGAGCAGGGCTTTTATGCCGTGATGAACTTTCTCCGTATCCTTTACGAACTTTCCCTCTATGACAATGCTCGGGTGTTGTCCAGTTCTTCGTTTGCCAAGATAGAGACTTTCTCTGACAGCCGCCGGGTACAGAAGGTGCAGAAATACATTTCCACCCATTATCAGGAGGATATCCGGTTGGCTTCATTGGCCGATATGGTGGGCATGACCCCGGTCTCTTTCAGCCGTTTCTTTCGCCTGCGCACCGGCAAGACGCTTTCCGACTACATTATTGATATCCGTCTGGGCTTTGCCACGCGTATGTTGGTAGATTCCACGCGTACTATTGCAGAGGTGTGCTATGACTGCGGCTTCAACAATCTGTCCAATTTCAATCGTATGTTCAAGCGGAAGAAGGGATGCTCGCCGAAGGAATTCCGTGAGAATTATCGGAAAAAGAAGCTGGTGATATGATAAAAAAGTATTGGTATTCTTCATTGAAAGTGCCTATTTTTGCACCAATGATTAATACTAATATCTGATATCATGAAAAGAGTTTTTTCCTTATTTTTATGTCTGCTGTGTGTATGTGCTGTGACGGCGCAGATACGCGGCAATGAAATCCGTGTAGTCGTTTCACCTGACCATAGCGATTGGGTGTATCGTCTGAATGAGAAGTGTACGTTTACCGTCCGGGTGCTGAAGGCACAGAACCTCTTGTCCGATGTCAAGATTGACTATGAACTGGGCCCCGAAATGTATCCTACTGAAGTAAAGAAAGACATGGTGCTGAAAGATGGTACCTTGAAGTTGCAAGGCACGATGAAGACTGCAGGCTTCTTGCGTTGCAAGGTCAAGGCGCATGTGGACGGCCGGACTTATGAAGGGCTGGCTACATCGGCCTATGCTCCTGAGCAGCTGCAACCCGTGACGAAACTTCCTGCCGATTTTCGGGATTATTGGGCCAAGACCTTGGAAGAGGCGCGCAAGACTCCGTTGAATCCCCTTATGACGCTGCTTCCCGAACGCTGTACGGAAACGGATAATGTATATCAGGTCAGCTTCCAGACAAAAGCCTGGGGAGGACGTTTTTACGGTATTCTCAGTATTCCCAAGAAAGAAGGGAAGTATCCGGCTTTGCTGCGTGTGCCCGGTGCGGGTGTCCGCCCTTATGCGGGAGATACGTATACGGCTCCTGGAAAGGTAATTATATTGGAGGTGGGTATCCACGGCATTCCCGTCACGATGCAGCAGTCTGTATATGATGCGCTGGCAGGTGGGGCGCTGAGCAATTATTGGACGTTCGGCCGCGACAATCGGGATGCTTCTTACTATAACCGTGTGGTGGTAGGCGCTTTGCGTGCTGTGGATTTTATCTGTTCGCTGCCGCAGTACAACGGGAAAGCGCTGGGCGTTACGGGCTCCAGCCAGGGCGGTGCCTTGTCTGTGATTACGGCGGCTCTTGATTCACGCGTTACTTTTCTGGCGGCAGTTCATCCTGCCCTGTGCGACCACGAAGCCTTCTTCAAGAAGCGTGCTTGCGGTTGGCCCCATTATTTCTATTATTACGGTGCTCCCGATGAAAAGCAGCTTGAAACGGTTCGCTATTATGATACGGCAAACTTTGCCCGCCTGCTGAATGTGCCCGGTTGGTTCAGTTGGGGGTATAACGATGAGGTCTGTCCTCCCACTTCCATGTATGCAGCCTACAATGTGATTGCTTCTCCGAAGGAATTGCATCCTTATCTGGAAACCGGGCATTATTGGTATCAGGAACAGTGGGATGAATGGCTGGACTGGATACGGAGACAACTTGATGTGCCAATGTGATTAATCACATTGGCACATTAATCTGATAATATAGTATCATTTTTTATGATATGATCCGCGTATCTTTGTGTATCGCTTAAAAACTGATAATATGAAGAAACAATTCCTTTTACTGACAGTACTTTTATTCCTTTTGGGAGCATGTGCCCCTAAGCCTGCGGAGCATTCGTTTATTAAGGTCAATGCCGATGGACAGTTCGTTCGCGACGGAAAACCCTATTATTTTGTAGGTACCAATTTCTGGTACGGTGCCATTCTTGGTTCCGAAGGTGAAGGCGGCAATCGTGAACGGTTGCATAAGGAGCTGGACTTTCTGAAAAGTATTGGCATCAACAACCTGCGCGTATTGGTGGGTGCTGACGGTGAAAATGGCATAAAGACGCGGGTAGAGCCCTCTTTACAAGTGGCACCGGGCGTCTATAATGATACTATTTTAGCCGGATTGGATTATTTTATGAATGAACTGCGTGAACGTGATATGACAGCTGTCCTCTATTTGAACAATTCCTGGGAATGGAGCGGTGGCTATTCCGTTTACCTGCAATGGTCCGGACACGGTGATGCCGTGGTACCTGCCGTAGACGGATGGCCCGCCTATATGGAGTATGTCAAGCAGTTCCCCCAATCGGACAGCGCGAAGGCCTTGTTTGCCAATCATGTCAATTATATTGTTTCACGCACCAATAGGTATAATCAGATAAAATATGTGGATGACCCCACTATTATGTCTTGGCAGATTGGTAACGAGCCTCGCGCTTTCTCTGACGAGAACAAGGAACCGTTTGCCCGCTGGATGGCCGATGTGGCTGCACAAATCAAGTCACTTGACCCGAACCACATGGTGTCTTCCGGCAGTGAGGGCTCGTGGGGATGCGAAATGGATATGAATCTTTTCGAGAAGATTCATGCCGACCCCAACATCAATTATCTGAATATCCACATCTGGCCTTACAACTGGAGTTGGGTGAAGGCGGACAGCCTGAAGGAACTTCTTCCGCGTGCCAAGGAAAATACTAAGAAGTATATAGATGACCACATGGGCATTGCTCGGAAGTACAGCAAGCCGATTGTTTTGGAGGAGTTCGGTTTTCCCCGTGACGGTTTCAGCTTTTCCAAAGAGGCACCGACCACTGCCCGCGATGAATATTACCGTTATGTATTCGACCTCATCCGCCAGGACCGTGAGAGCGGCGGACTCTTTGCCGGATGCAACTTCTGGGCATGGGGTGGTTTTGCCGGACAAAATCCCGACCATGTATTCTGGGAAAAGGGAGATGACTATACCGGTGACCCGGCTCAAGAACAACAAGGACTGAACTCTGTCTTTGCCACAGACAGCACTATTGAAATAATTAAAGCGGAAAACCGGAAGCTGCAAAATTGAACCTATCCGTGCTTTTCCGTGTAATCCCTGCCTGAAAATTAGAATGTAAGCGTGTACAAAGCGTTTGTACCGTTATATAAGAAAGATTATTACTCTAAATACTAAGTATGATATGAAAAGCATATGGAAAGTTATGTTGGCGGTTTGTTGCCTAGGTATGACCATTGGTTGTGGAACAAACCCGTCGAAGAATGAAAATGTAAAGGAAACGCTACCGGCATTGGTGGTCAATGGTACGCAGTTGATGAATACCGAAGGAGACACGGTGGTATTGCACGGTGTCAGCTATGGCTGGCATCAGTTCTGGCCCCGTTTCTACAATGCCTCTTCGGTTGCTTATCTGGTCAATGACTGGGGCGCACAGGTACTTCGGGCCTCTATGGGAGTGGATTTGGATAGCGCCTGCTATGTGAACAAGCCCGAGTTCGGTATTGAGTGTGTTACAAAGGTGGTGGATGCTGCTATCGAGAACGGCGTTTACGTCATCATCGACTGGCATAGCCACAATCTGCGGCAGGAAGAAGCAAAGGAGTTCTTCACCCAAATGGCTACCCGTTACAAAGGGGTTCCTAATGTCATCTATGAGGTTTTCAACGAACCGGTGGAAGACAGTTGGGAGCAGGTGAAGTCATACTCTGTGGAGGTTATCAAGACGATTCGTGCCATAGAACCGAATGCCGTTATCCTCGTTGGTTGTCCGCATTGGGACCAGGACATCCATTTGGCAGCGGACGATCCTATTACCGGATATAGCAATATAATGTATACACTCCACTTTTATGCCAACACCCACGGACAGTGGCTGCGCGACCGCGCCGACTATGCTCTGGGCAAGGGCTTGCCGATTTTCGTTTCCGAATGCGCCGGTATGGAGGCAAGTGGGGACGGCCCCATCAGTAAAGAAGAGTGGGGGAATTGGCTGGAGTGGATGCAGCGGCATTCCATCAGTTGGGTGGCTTGGTCCTTGTCGGACAAAGACGAGACTTGTTCCATGCTTTATCCGTCGGCTTCTTCCGAGGGAAACTGGAAAGATGCAGACATGAAAGAGTGGGGGAGAATGGTTCGTGACGAATTGACGACACTGAAAAAATAGCCCTTTAAAAACAATATGATTTAACCATTAATAATTAAGAAAAAAGAATTGTGCTTATGGAAGAAAAGAAGAATGATGCTGTGAAAACATGAATTGTTTGGAAGTAATTTTAAGTGTCAACGCCTTGATTGCATGTCACGGTTTCTTGACTTACTCTCATTTTGTTAACTAAAAAAATCTTCTTTTGGGAGGTTTTGTGTTTGTTTTAAATCTAAGAAATACAGTATGAATTTGAATTTTAGAAAGACAGCGCTGCTTGCGGGGATATGCTCGGTGTTCAGTCTGGGTTATGCTCCTCAGCTTTTCGCAGTATCATCGACGGATACCGTTGAGGCAGTGCAGCAAACAAAGAAAATTACGGGTGTCGTCAGTGATGCTATGGGCCCTATTATCGGTGCCAATGTATTGGAAAAAGGTACAACGAATGGTGTAATTACCGACATTGACGGTAACTTTGCCTTGAATGTGAAACCGGGAGCTACCATTGTAGTCTCCTTTATAGGCTATGTCAGCCAGGAAATAAAGATAACGAACCAGACAACAGTGAACATCACGCTGAAGGAAGACTCCGAGATGTTGGACGAAGTGGTGGTTGTGGGGTACGGTACGATGAAGAAAAGCGACCTTTCCGGTGCTTCCGTTTCCATGAGTGAAGACAAGATTAAGGGTTCTATTATCACCAATCTCGACCAGTCCCTTCAAGGGCGTGCTGCCGGTGTGACGGCAGTCAGCACTTCCGGTGCTCCGGGTTCTTCCTCCTCTATCCGCGTACGTGGTCAGGCCACTATCAATGCTAATGCCGAGCCGTTGTATGTAATTGACGGTGTGATTGTACAGAGTCAGGGACAAAGCGGTTCATCTTATGGTTTGGGCGATGCACTGGGTAATGGCTCGGTTTCCACCATTTCTCCGCTTTCCACCATCAACCCTGCTGATATCGTCAGTATGGAAATTCTGAAAGATGCTTCGGCAACGGCCATTTATGGGTCGAGGGCATCGAACGGAGTTATCATTATTACGACGAAACGGGGACAGTCGGGAAAACCGCAAATCAATTTTACGGCCAATATGTATGTGAATACACCTCGTAATAAAGTGGGGGTACTCGACGGAGACCAATTCCGTCAGGTGATAACCGATTATTACGGAGAAGGGAGCCCGGCTTATAATTTATTGGGGACGGCCAATACGAATTGGCAGGACGAAATTTTGCGGACGTCGGTCAGTAGCGATTATAATCTGAGTGTAGGTGGAACGTATAAAATTCTGCCGTATCGGGTTGCGGTGAGCTATACCAATCAGAATGGTATTTTGAAAACCTCTGCTATGGATAGGGTGACGGCTTCGATAACGTTGAATCCCAAATTTTTCGACAATACGTTGAGTGTGACGGCCAATGTGAAGGGCTTTTATATGCACAACCGTTTTGCCGACGAAGGTGCTATCGGTGGCGCGGTATCCTTCGACCCGTCGCAATCGGTACGGGTCGATAACCTGCCCATCGGTAACGGATATTTTACATGGTTGAAACCCGGAACCGACGAATTTATAGGTATCGCACCCGTAAATCCGGTATCGCTTATCGACGAACGGTCCATGAAAGCCGATGTCTATCGCAGCGTGGGTAACTTGCAGCTCGATTATGTAATGCCTTTTTTGCCGGCGTTACATGCCAACTTGAATTTAGGATACGATGTCTCTCATAGTATTCAACATAATCTCATGACTCCCGACTCCCCTCTTACTTACAAGGAGAATAAAAAAACAGGGCTGGGACAAGACGAACGGTTGAGGCAACTCAAACGGAATTTGTTGCTCGACTTCTATCTCAATTATAAACAGGATTTCGAGTCGATACATAGTAGGCTCGACGCTATGGCTGGATATTCGTGGCAACGTTTTTATAAAGATGGAGGAACCCGCACTACATTGATGCCCGATAAGGAACAATGGTTCGTCTCGTCCTATACCGACCATTTACAGTTGATTTCCTTCTTTGGGCGTGTGAATTATACCTATAAGGACACCTATCTGTTTACAGTCACATTACGTGGCGATGCGACATCTCGCTTTTCGAAAGATAACCGTTGGGGCGCATTCCCGGCCGTTGCGTTGGGGTGGAAAATTATCAACGAGCCTTTTATGGAACGGGCGACTTCGTTTATGAGCGAATTGAAGTTGAGGTTGGGCTATGGTATTACGGGACAGCAGGACATTAGCGACAGTTATTTCCCGTATATGCCGTTGTTTACGATCGGTTATCCTACGGCATCCTATCCGTTCGGCGACCAATATTATTATACGATACGTCCTAACGGCTATGACCCCAATATTAAATGGGAGGAGACTACGACGTGGAATGCCGGTATCGATTTCGGATTTTTGAATAATCGCATTACGGGATCGTTGGATTACTATTATCGCGAGACGAACGATTTGATTAGTCGTATTCCTGTTCCGGCAGGGTCCAACCTTACGAACGAGATATACACCAATGTGGGACGTTTGCGCAACGAGGGTATCGAATTCAATATTCAAGCAAAAGTTATCGATAATAAAGATTTTACTTGGGATTTGGGTATGAACGTCGCTTGGAACTCCAATAAAATAACCAAACTGAATAAAAGCGAGAGTGCCGATTATTACATTCCGGTAGGAGGTATAGGCGGAGGTACGGGCAATACCGTACAGGCTCATAAAGTAGGGTATCCGGCATACAGTTATTTATTGTATGAACAAGTATATGATGCCGATGGTAATCCCATCGAGGGATTGTATGCCGACCGTAACGGCGACGGGGTCATAGACGAATCGGACAAATATATTCACCACAGCCGTGACCCGAAAGTCGTTATCGGTATCAACTCGACCATGAATTGGAAAAATTTCGATTTCGGAATCTCTTTGCGGGCCAACTTGGGCAATTATGTTTATGACAACGTATTATCTCAAAATTCGATATATAGCGCGATGTACAACAGCGCAGGTTTCCTGAGCAATATCATGCGGCGTGGGGCGAAATTCGAAACCCAGCAATACATGAGCGATTATTATTTGAAGAATGCCGGATTTCTGCGTTGCGACAACATTTCGCTGGGATATACTTGGAAACACCTGTTGGTCGATGCGTTGCGGCTGAGAGTTTACGGTGCGGTACAAAATCCTTTTGTCATTACCAAATACAAGGGGCTCGACCCGGAAGTTTTTTCGGGTATAGACAATAATGTTTATCCTCGGCCCACGACCTATACGTTGGGTGTCGTTTTGACCTATTAACCTCTAAAAATACAAAAATATGAAGTCTTTTATATATAAATGTTTTATAGGCGGGAGCGTCGCTCTTTCGATGACTTTGTCTTCCTGTTTGGGCGATCTCGATTTGAAACCTATCGACGATAACGTGATACAGTTGTCCGACTTTAAGGACAATCCGCAATATTACACGCAGTTGTTAGCCAAAGTATATGCCGGTTTGGCCGTGTCGGGGCAAGAGGGCCCTGCCGGTAATCCCGATATACAAGGGTTCGACGAGGGACAGGCGCAATACCTGCGGGCCTATTGGAATTTGCAGGAACTGCCTACCGACGAAGCCGTGTTAGGTTGGAACGATGCTGGACTACCCGAACTGAGTATGTCCGCATGGTCGGCAGCCAACGGTTTTGTATATGTCATGTATAGCCGCGTGTTTTTTCAGATAGCTTTATGTAACGACTTTTTACGCAATACGACCCCGACAGCGCTGGCTGCCAATGATGTCCCCGAAGATGTCGCTGCTCAGATACAGACCTATCGGGCCGAGGCTCGGGTGTTGCGGGCTCTTTCCTATTGGCATGCTATCGATCTGTTCGGTGCGGTCTCTTTTGTGACTGAGGAGAATAAAATCATGGAGGCTCCCAAGCAGAAGTCGAGAGCCGAGATATATCAATTTATATTGGACGAGTTGAATGCCGTAGAAGAGTCTATTCCTTTACAACCTCAGTATGGGAGGGTAGGACGCGATGCCGTCAATATGATTCGGGCGAAACTCTATCTCAATGCTGCGGTTTATACCGGTACGCCGCAATACGGATTGTGTGCCGCCGAGTGTGAAAAAATAATCGCTCGGCACAATACCGGGACGAATCATGGATTGGCCGAAACGTATAAATACTTGTTCGGCGGCGATAACGACCGTTATGCGAGGGGCGGCAATGAAAGCGAAATACTTATGACTGTTCCTTTCGATAGCGATTCGATTCGTTCGTACGGGGGTACGATGTATCTCACCGTAGGCTCGTATGGAGGTAAAATCTCGGCGAGAAATTATGGGGTAAACGATGCTTGGGCCGGCCCCCGTTCTACCTCTACGCTGGTACTCTCATTCTCTCCGCAAGACGAGCGTTATGCCTTTTTCAGCGAAGGAGCGAGTATTAACAATACCAACCTTTCTACCTATCAGGACGGTTATTCGGTCGTGAAGTTTACCAATCTGCTCTCTACCGATTGGGACAATGCAGCAGGCCGTGCCGAATCTTATCCCGATACCGATTTCCCTTTGTTCCGGCTGGCCGATGTCTATCTGATGTATGCCGAATGCGCATATCGGGGAGCCGCCGATCGGGAAACGGGAAGAACCTACATGAACTATTTGAGGGATAGGGCAGGCATGCCGCAATACGATTCGGTAAACGATATCACACTCGACGAAATTTTGCAGGAACGTATGAGAGAGCTTTATTGGGAAGGGCATCGCCGTACCGATTTGATTCGGTTCGAAAAATTCACCTCCGGTAATTATTTGTGGCCGTGGAAAGGAGGCGTATATGCCGGTAAATCGCTGGATACCAAATATAATCTATATCCTATTCCGGCAAAGGAAATCGCTGCCAACCCCGGCATACAACAAAACTATGGCTACTAACGGTAAAAACGACAGAATTATGAAATCTTCTTTTATTAAATTATCCGTTTGGATAGGCTTGTCGGCACTTGTCGCCTGTAACGATGTGGATACTCCCAAATATGACTTGCAGGCTACACCCGAACTGGCGCCTCTTGCACAACCGGCTTTGGTTTTGAACGAAGCCTCGTCGGGGTTTATAGCCGAGACATTCTCATGGTCGTCGGGAGACTATGGTTTCCCCGCTGCTCCCGTTTACACATTGGAGATAGATAACCGGAAAGATTTTCCCGATCCTATACAATTAGCCGAATCGAATGCCGATTATGTATCAGTGACTGTCGCCCGATTGAATATGGCGACTCTTATTCTGGACGGTCAACCGGGAGAGCCTTGTGATTTGTTCGTCAGGGTAGTAGCCAAGTTGACAGCCGACCATACCGTCGCTTCTTCTCCTCGCAACATTACGGTGACGGCCTATGACGAACCTATCGTGTATCCCAAACTGTATGTCCCCGGTAATTATCAAAACTGGGATATTGCGGCAGCACCCGTGCTGCAATCCTATCGAATGAATAATCGGTATGAGGGATATGTCGATTTTGTGGTCGCTGGAAATCCCGATGCTGCGGTAGAATTTAAAATAACCACTCTGCCCGATTGGGCGCAGGGCGACCAGTATGGCGATGGAGGTCCCGGACGATTGAAACTCGATGGGGAAAATATCTCATATACTCCGCAGGGTTATTATCTCATGCAGGTAGATTTGGATAAATTAACCTACAAATTGACTCCGTCCGAACCGGTCCCGTGAACCATTTGCACCGTGAGGTGTTTTCTATATATACTGTGTTATGTGTGTGATGGCGGAGGAAACGTAGCTTTGAACGGCTGCGCTTCCCCCGCTTTTTTGGTGAAGTGAAGATACCCACCCATGACGCAAAGGAAAAGCAAGGGCATGAAGCTATGACTGTTTTATCTCGTTAAAAGCAACTTATCTGTAAAGAGATTTTTCAATATTGTTTTTTGCTCGTTGTAAGAGTGTCGTGCAAATTAAAATATGAAACGGTTTGATTATGGCAAAATAACATTTCCCTAAATTATTATGGAATCTGACTTTTGTGCTGACAGATATGCGTTGATTATCACGTTCCATGCTCTCGGTCATAAACACAATTTCCAAATCAAGATGTTTATCATTTTTGCATACCGTCGCCATATTCTCGGATTCGATATGCACCAAATCCGATAACTTTCTTTCTTTTTTCAATCCGAAAGGTCTCATCACGACATTACGGAACTTCATCAAAAGGGTTATCCATTTGGGGGCAGAAAAGAACAGTTCAGACAGCTCTACCGCACTTATAAATCTTTCAGTATGAATTATATCGCTGAATTCATCTGTATAATCGTAATTCTTATCGCCTTTCATGATTCTTTATTTCAATAACTTACGGCTGTAATTATTACCACTTTCCAATATGCTCATCTGATGAATGGCTATTTGGTTTAGTCTAACAAGACGTTTGCTCTGTGGCATACCTTGTTCGATGAATACAGCATTGAGATTCTCCATATTCGACAAGCAGATAAGTTCATTGATAGTAGCATAATCACGAATATTTCCTTTCAGTTCGAGATTAGCTTCCCTCCATTGTTTTGCTGTCATACCAAACATCGCCACATTCAGTACGTCAGCTTCGTTTGCATAAATAATATTTGCTTGTACCGGTGTAACTTTCTGCGGGATAAGGTTTTGCTTTATGGCATCAGTATGTATGCGGTAGTTGATTTTAGATAATTCACGTTTGGCCGACCAACCGAGTTGCTGGTGTTCTTCTGCTTTTAGTCGTTGATACTCTTTAACAAGAAGTAATTGAAATTTAGGAGAAATCCACATGCCAAAATGATATGCTATATCCCGATGTGCATATGTGCCACCGTAGCGACCAGCCTTAGAACGAATGCCGATTGCATTGGTCCTTTCTATCCACGTTTTTACAGAAAGCACGAAATTGTTGCTTCCTGCTGCATTTTTAATTGTACCGAATTCGGTACAATTAAAATCGGGGTTATACAGCATTTCCCATTCGCCAAGATATTCGATAGTACTTTTAAGGCTAAGCCAACGGAAGATAATATGCTCTTGCAATTGACTTTTTGCCATGTCTGTAAGGCTGATGTAGTCTTCTTCATTGTACTTGACAATGCTAATATCTGTATTTTGAACGGTAATTTTTGCCATTGTAATTGATGCATTGAGTTTCAATCACAAAGGTCACTATAATTTGCGAGATTACATCCTTTTTAATGGACTATTTACAAAGATGGGATGCAGCTTTTCGATAGCAAGCATTATTTTTCGAATAATTGTCATACCTTTGTAAATACAAAAAGTTATTTAACAGCATAGCACCGCAAATCGCTGAAATTTGCACGGTTGCTAAATGGTTACCTCT
>ERZ779762.935-NODE-935-length-17739-cov-2.338442_pt1 | contig 17739 bp, 17 predicted proteins | sample MGYA00511887_ERZ779762 | MGnify/ENA primary metagenome ERZ779762 (study PRJEB29588, sample SAMEA2163052) | human gut metagenome | biome: human gut; feature: human-associated habitat; material: faeces | place: Denmark | collected 2008/2010 ...
GCCCGTGGGCGAAGTCGTACATCGGATAAGCCTTCCAAGTGGTGCCCGTGCGATGGTGCGGATGCTTCACTACGCGGTAGATGATAGGGTCGCGGAAGTGCATGTTGGGGCTTGCCATGTCTATCTTGGCGCGGAGCACCATGGCACCTTCCTCAATCTCGCCGCTGTTCATTTTCTGGAACAAGTCCAGTGTTTCTTCGATAGGACGGTTGCGGTAGGGACTTTCCACACCGGGCTGGGTGGGAGTTCCTTTCTGGGCGGCAATCTGCTCGGAAGTCTGTTCGTCGATGTATGCTTTGCCCTCTTTGATGAGGCGGATAGCGAAGTCCCACAATTGCTGGAAATAGTCGGAAGCGTAATATTCGTTACCCCATTTGTAGCCCAGCCACTGGATGTCTTCCTTGATGGCTTCTACATATTCCACATCTTCCTTGGTGGGGTTGGTGTCATCGAAACGCAGGTTGCAGACACCGCCGTGTGCGGCGGCAATACCGAAATCAAGGCAGATGGCCTTGGCGTGTCCGATGTGGAGGTAACCGTTCGGTTCGGGCGGGAAGCGTGTTTGTACTTTTCCCCCGTTTTTACCTTCTTTCAAATCGTTTTCTACTATTTGCTCAATGAAGTTCAAGCTCTTTTTTTCGCTTGTTTCTTCGCTCTTTATTTCTGCCATAATGTTACTATTTTCGTATCGTGGGGACAAAGATAGGGTAAAAAAATGAAGAATGAAGAATGAAGAATGAAGATTTATTCGTTATGTACCGGGATATATCCGCTCTCTTTGATGATTTTCTGTCCTGCGGCAGACAAAATGAAATCGAGCAGAGGGGCTATGACCGAAGCGTTTTTCCGGTTATAATAATAGTATAGCGGGCGTACTATCGGATAAGTCTTATTGATGGCATTCTCCAGCGTGGGAGCGGCATAATGTTGCCCGTCGTATGAAACGGCGAGCGTCTTGATACGCGGCGATACATAGGCTAGACCCACATATCCGATGGCTCCGCGAGTTTGGCTGACGGATTGGATAATGGCTCCCGTGGCAGGCATGGAGAGACTGCTGCTCATGTAGTTCTTGTTTTTCAGTACGCTTTCCTTGAAGAACTCGTAGGTACCGGAGGAAGTCTCGCGGGAGTAGACTACGATTTTGCGGTCGTCTCCGCCCACTTGCTGCCAGTTGGTGATTTTGCCCCGGAAGATATCTTCCAGTTGTTGGCGGGTCAGTTGTGTCACCGGGTTAGAGGGGTGGACCACTACGGCAAGGGCATCGTAGGCGATGGGTACTTCCGCCAGGTCTTCTCCGGCAGCTTTGGCTTTCATCTTTTCGCTGAACTTGATGGCGCGGGAAGCCATGGCGATGTCCGTGGTCTGGTCCAGCAGGGCTGAAATACCGACACCGGTTCCGCCGCCGGTCACGGTGACACGGGCAGAGGGGTTCAGGGTCATAAAGCGTTCGGCGGTCTGCTGCGCTATGGGGAGCACGGTATCGCTGCCTTTGATGCGTTGCGCCTGCATGCCAGTGGTGGCAGCTGCCAGGGCGAGGAGTAGGAGTAATTTTCTTGTCTTCATAAACACATGGTGCAAATAGGGTAAACACATGATGCAAATTAAGGCAATGGATATTACAAATGTGTTACATGGAATGTGCTTTGAGTCGTTGTAATAGTTTTGTAACACCTTTGAAACATTTCTTTCAAACGTTAGTCACACTGCCTTAACATCCGGCTCGTTCCTTTGCATACAGAAATCAATAGGCAACATGAAAAAGATTTTTGAGAAGATTGTAGAAGGTATACTGGCTTGTAGCGGCTTTGTGACGAGTCTTACCATCGTACTTATCGTCGTGTTCCTCTTTTCCGAAGCGCTGGGCTTGTTCAGCAGCAAGGTGATAGAAGAAGGGTATGTATTGGCCTTGAATAAGGAGAACCGGGTGGGCGAACTGACTCCGGCACAGATAAAGAATGTCTTTGATGAAGAGCTGACAAACTGGAACGAAGTGGGAGGGGAGGACCTTCCTATCCGCCTTTTCCGTTTGGAGGACATCACACTGTATTATACGGAAGAGCAGTTGGGCGCTTCCTACGAAAATGCAGGTGCCTGCATTACGGAGCTGGTGGAGCGTACGCCTGGCATTATAGCCTTTGTACCGCAGCAGTTCATTGTCCGTCCGGACTCGGTGCATCTGCTGAAAGACAACACCATTTCGGTGAAGGACGTCTTTGCCGGTGCCGAATGGTTTCCCACGGCAACACCTGCTGCGCAGTTCGGCTTTTTGCCGCTCATTACGGGGACGCTGTGGGTCAGTCTGTTTGCCATCCTCTTTGCATTGCCGTTTGGTCTGTCGGTGGCAATCTATATGTCGGAGGTAGCCAATTCCCGGGTAAGGAATCTGCTGAAGCCCATCATTGAGTTGCTGAGTGGCATACCGTCGGTGGTCTACGGCTTTTTCGGCTTAATTGTCATTGTGCCGTTTTTGCAGCAGGTGTTCAACTTGCCGGTAGGCGAGAGCGGGCTGGCGGGCAGTATTGTGCTTGCCATTATGGCGCTGCCCACCATCATTACGGTGACGGAAGATGCGATGAGAAACTGCCCTCGTGCTATGCGTGAAGCCAGTCTGGCACTGGGAGCGTCGCAATGGCAGACTATATATAAGGTAGTGATTCCTTACTCCATTTCGGGCATCACCTCCGGAGTGGTGTTGGGCATCGGCCGTGCGGTGGGCGAGACGATGGCTGTGCTGATGGTGACGGGCAACGCCGCCGTCATTCCCCATACCATCCTGGAACCGCTGCGCACCATTCCGGCAACGATTGCCGCCGAACTAGGCGAAGCGCCTGCCGGCGGAGCTCACTACGAAGCATTGTTCCTGCTGGGTGTCGTGCTGTTCTTCATCAGTTTATTGATAAACTTCACGGTGGAAGCAGTTTCGCCAAGACGAAAATAAAAGAAGGTAGATATGGTCAATAGAAAGCATCTTTCGCAAAACGTGGCATTCGGCTTGTTCCGTCTGTTGAGCCTGAGTGTGGTGGGGATTCTTTTTGCAATCCTCGGCTTCATTATATATAAAGGTATAGGAGTTATCGATTGGGAGTTCCTCACTACGGCTCCTACCAACGGTATGACTGCCGGTGGAATCCTTCCTGCCATTGTAGGTACGTTCTGCTTGATGGCGGGCAGTGCTTTATTTGCCTTTCCGGTGGGAGTGATGAGCGGTATTTATATGAATGAGTATGTGCCGAAAGGCTGGGTGGTACGCTTCATACGGATGATGACGAATAATCTGAGCGGCATCCCTTCCATCGTGTTCGGTCTGTTTGGCATGGCGCTGTTTGTCAACTATATGGATTTTGGAGACAGCATCCTGGCAGGTTCGTTGACGCTGGGTCTGCTAAGTCTGCCTTTGGTTATCCGCACCACGGAAGAAGCGCTGAAAGCCATCCCCGACAGCATGCGCGAGGGAAGCCGCGCGTTGGGAGCTACCAAGCTTCAGACCATCTGGCATGTCATCCTGCCGATGGGAATGCCCAATATCATCACCGGACTGATTCTGGCGCTGGGGCGCGTTTCGGGCGAGACGGCACCCATCCTTTTCACCTGTGCCGCCTACTTCCTGCCACAGCTGCCTACAAGTATCTTCGACCAGTGCATGGCGCTTCCTTATCACCTCTACGTCATCTCTACCAGCGGCACCGATATGGAAGCGCAGCTTCCCATCGCCTACGGCACGGCACTGGTGCTGATACTCATTATCCTCCTGGTGAACCTGCTGGCGAACGCCCTGCGGAAATACTTTGAGAAGAAGATTAAGACGAATTGAAAACATATACAATAGGTATGAAGAACAAGATAGAAACCCGTGACGTGAACTTCTGGTATGGCGATTTCCATGCCCTGAAAGGCATCAGCATGGACATTGAGGAGAAGTCTGTGATAGCCTTCATCGGCCCCTCGGGCTGTGGAAAGTCTACCTTCCTGCGCCTGCTGAACCGCATGAACGATTTGATTCCCGACACCCGTCTGACCGGCGAGATACGCATTGACGGACAAGACATCTATGGAAAAGGAGTGCAAGTGGACGAACTCCGCAAGAACGTGGGCATGGTGTTCCAGCGCCCCAATCCTTTCCCCAAAAGCATCTTCGAGAACGTTGCCTACGGACTCCGCGTGAATGGCATCACCGATAATGCCTTCATCCGTCAGCGGGTGGAAGAAACCCTGAAAGGCGCCGCCCTTTGGGACGAGGTGAAGGACAAGTTGAAAGTTTCCGCCTACGCCCTCTCCGGCGGTCAGCAGCAACGCCTCTGCATAGCCCGTGCCATGGCGGTGTCTCCTTCAGTCCTGCTGATGGATGAGCCGGCATCCGCCCTCGACCCCATCTCCACCGCCAAAGTGGAAGAGCTTATCCACGAGCTGAAGAAGCAGTACACCATCGTCATCGTCACCCACAACATGCAGCAGGCAGCGCGTGTCAGTGATAATACGGCTTTCTTCTATATGGGGCAGATGGTGGAGTTTGGAGATACCCGGAAGATATTTACGAATCCCGACAAGGTGGAGACGCAGAACTACATCACGGGACGCTTCGGGTAGCGGATTGTTCCATACAAGCAAAAATAAGTTGTACAAAAGTAATCTTAAAATAGAAACATTATGGTGAAGTTTATCGAATCTGAACTCGTCTTGCTGAAAAAGGAAATAGACGAGATGTGGACATTGGTTTACAACCAGTTGGACAGGGCAGGGGAGGCAGTGTTGACCCTGGATAAGGAACTGGCCCAGCAGGTGATTGTCCGTGAACGCAGGGTGAATGCTTTCGAATTGAAGATAGACAGTGACGTGGAAGACGTGATCGCTTTATATAATCCGGTAGCTATCGACCTCCGCTTTGTGTTGGCCATGTTGAAAATCAACACCAACCTGGAGCGTCTGGGCGACTTTGCAGAAGGAATCGCACGTTTTGTAGTGAAGAGTGAAGAGCCGGTTCTGGATGAAGAGTTACTGAAACGACTCCGTCTGGAAGAGATGCAGAAACAGGTGCTTGCGAAGGTAAGTTTGACCTTGCAAAGCGTGCAAAGGCTCAGAACCTTGACGCTATTCATGACACAGTTCACGAGATGGCAAAGGATGAAGCAAGACACGGCGCAGGCTTTAGAGGTCTTCTTAACAGATACTTTAAGTAATCATTAAAAAATAAAAAATCAAAAAAGTCAGCTTGATAATCGTATGACCAACAACTAACCGATTACACAACAGACTTTGAACAGGAGATTTGATAGTATGAAATATGTATGCGATGTTTGCGGATATGTTTACGATCCTGAAATCGGCGATCCCGATAACGGCGTTGATGCAGGCACAGCATGGGAAGATGTACCCGAGGATTGGGTATGCCCTCTCTGTGGTGTAGGCAAAGACGAATTTTCCGCAGAAGAATAATTAACAAATTGGCAATTTGGGAGCAGGCAATGCTTGCTCCCTTTTGTGTGTACGGGAGTAAATTATGAAAAAATTGATTTCGTGGAATGTAAACGGACTTCGTGCCTGTGTTACAAAGGGCTTTGAGGACTTTTTTAAAGATGTTGACGCAGATATTTTCTGTCTTCAGGAAACAAAACTTCAAGAGGGACAGATTGACCTCTTGCTTGAAGGATATCATCAGTATTGGTGCTATGCCGACAAAAAAGGCTATTCGGGGACGGCTATGTTCACAAAGGAAGAGCCTTTGAATGTATGTTACGGGATCGGCATTGACGAACACGACCATGAGGGCAGAGTTATCACGGCAGAATTTGACAATTGCTTTGTTGTCACCTGCTACACTCCAAACTCGCAAAGCGAGCTGAAAAGGCTTGATTACCGAATGAAATGGGAAGATGATTTCAAGGCATATCTGAAAAAACTTGAAGAAAAAAAGCCGGTTATTATGTGCGGTGATTTGAATGTTGCACACAAAGAAATTGATTTGAAAAATCCGAAAACCAACCGTAAAAATGCAGGCTTTACCGATGAAGAGCGTTCAAAGATGACAGCGTTGCTCGATGACGGCTTTATTGACACCTACCGCTATTTCTATCCCGATACAGAGGGCGTGTATTCGTGGTGGTCATACAGATTCAAGGCTCGTGAAAAAAATGCGGGCTGGCGTATTGACTATTTTATCGTTTCAAAAGCTCTTGAAAGCAAGCTTGACGGTGCAAAAATCCATACCGAAATTTTAGGTTCTGACCATTGCCCCGTTGAACTGACGATTGACATTTAAAAAGCAAAATAAAAACCCCGACACAGCATACACCGTGTCGGGATTTTTTGTATATTATGAAAAATTTTCAAGACCGACAATATACTTTTGAATAAGGGTTGCGTCAACAACTGAAATTTCTCCGTCACCGTTCACCTCTGCAGACTTTTTCTGCAGGTCTGTAAGTTTTTCAAGACCGACAATATATTTCTGAACAAGGGTTGCATCTACAACCGAAATATCACCGTCGCTGTTCACATCTCCGATTGGGAAAATTTCAACATTCTGCGTTACATCGGCACTCCAAACCTTGACCGTATACTCTCTGTCAGCGTGTGATTTTTTTGAAACCCTCATCGTGTATGTTCCGTTTGCCACACCCGAGATTGAATAGTCAGTGCTGTTGCCTTTTACGGTTGTTTCATATACCGCAACTCCCGATTTTACAAGCTGGATTGTGACCGTATCATCTGCGGACAGATAGCTTTTTGCAGTACCCTTTACGGTTGTTCCCGATGCAATGCTGTTGAACTGAATACCGTTGCTGTCGGCATAAGTCTGTGCCTCTGTACCGCTTGTTCCGTAAATTACAAAATTCGGAATTACTTCTGACAGAACAAACGGATTATCGGGATCAGGCGGATAATAACCTATAGCTTGTACGCCGATATAAGTTACACTTGCAGGGACTGTCATATTCTTAATTTTTCCCATAGAGAAAAATGCGCCCTCGCCTATATACTGCAAACCGTCATTGAGATTAACTGTTTTCAAGTTTTTGCCTGTGAACGACTCATCATCGACAACACGCATTGTTGACGGAAGCGTAATCGTTTCACAACCGTTGTTTTGGAATGCGTCTCTTTCAACAAGCTCACCGCCGTTGAGAGTGATATTTTTCAAGCTTTCACAACCATAAAAAGCATAGTAACCGATATATTGACAGCTTTTCGGGATTACCACCTTTGTAAGTACAGGCGGTTCAAAGTTTGCAACTTCACGAGGAGTTAATTCGAGGTCGCCGAAAATAAATCCACCTACTATCGCCTTTGTTCCCTCTTTAAATGTCAGCTGAGTATTTTTCGGCATAGTACCTTTGTAGCAATAGGCAAAGTTTTTAAAGTAAACAACGCCGTCTTTTTGGCTATTGTACCAAGCTGTTCCCTTAAATGAATTATGCTCAAGAACGCTTAAATTTTCACCGATACTGCCAAAGCTTTTGAGTTTTGGACATGCCGAAAAGCCTGAATCAAGATAACGCACATTTTTACCACCGGTTACTGTTGTAAGGTTGGTACACCCGCTGAACGCTCCCTCTATGCTCAACAAGGAATCCGGCAGATTTACCTTTGTAAGTCCTGTACATGAATTAAAACCGTCCCTCAAAATACGGACATTTGAAAGATTTACGCTTGTAAGATTTTTACTGCCAATAGTACCGACAACCTCCATTGTATCGCTCGGAAGTGTTATTGACTTCAACTTAACACAATCGTTCAAGAAAGCTTCAAGACGAATGTTTCCCTTTGGAATAGTAAGACTTTCAATTGCAGTACAGTTTCTAAAACAACCTGCATCAAGCTTTGCCGTTGTCGGAAGTTTTATTGTTTTTAAGTCGTACATACCCTCGATGTCAACATAGTCAACACTTTCGGGAACGGTCAGCTTTGTTATCTTATAGTTGCTGTTTGCATTAGTCGGTGATTTTATTGTCAATGATTTTAAACCGTCAGGCAAATTGAGTGTTGTCAGCTTGTCAACATAACACTCTTTCATATAAACTGTCTTTGTGCCTGCACGGACTGTGTATGTTGAATTGATTTTTATATTTTTATAAGGTGTATTATAGGCAACCTTGAAACCTAAAAATATTCCACCGCAATAAATAGGAGCGCTGTCGGCAATGTTTTCATACCACTTTGTATCATAAATTGCACTTTGTTCAGAATCAATCTCGGAAAGGGAACTTGGAAATGTTATATTTTCAAGGTTATAACATCCATAAAATGCACCGTCAAGCTTTTCAAGGCCTTCGGGCAGAACTACTTTTTTCAGAGATTCGCAGTAGCCAAAGGCATTATTTTCAATACTTTTCAACCCAACACTAAATGTAACGGATGAGAGTGAAGAACATTCATAAAAAGCATATTCGCCAATTTTCTGTACACTTTTAGGAATTTTAACATTCTTTAAAGAGGTGCAGTTTTTAAAAGCACCATTATTTATATATCTTACTCCCTCGGGAATTGTAACACCTGTTATGTCGGAATTTTCAAACACCTTATCGCCGATTCCGCAAACACCTGACGGAATAACGGGAGTTTTGCTGCTGCCCCTATAAGCAAACAGGCAACCGTTCCATACAAAAAAGTCCGAAGCATTTTCATCATATAACCACACATTATAATCATCGCTCAAAGCAGGAATTGAAGTCCATGGGTAATCACCGAAAACACGATCGCCAAAATTTGTATTTTGACTTACATTGAAATTTCTAAGAGAATAGCAACCTGTAAAAGCTCCGTTTTCAATTTCGGTTACGTTTTCAGGAATGTCCATTGATTTTAATTCAAAACACCGACTGAACGCAGACGGTCCGATTGTTTTCAGATTTTTTGACAACACAATTTCTTCAAGCGGAACGCTGTCATTATAATCACCAAAAGCACATTCACCGATATATGCAACCGTGTCTGGCATTACAATCTTTTTGATGTTTGAAGTGTCCATATTTTCAACACCTGTAACGGTATATCCGTCAATCTTTGACGGAATGGTTACCTCGGTATCGTAGCCGTTGTAGTCTGTGATTGCAATTGTGTTTTCGGAAAGAAATCTGTAGGTATAACCAGAGCCGTTGCTTGACGGAACTTTGTTGTACAAACCTGCATAACCGTCCTCGTTTTGCGTTAAAGCAGAAGCCGTTACCGAAAGCATTCCCGTCAGCAAGCAAACTGCAAGTGCAAAGCTTATGAATTTTCTTGTGCGGTGTTTTAGTTTAGTCTTTTTCATAGAATTACCTCCAGTTATTTTGTTGTTTAATTTTGTTTGTGTTTTAGATTGTATTGCCGTTATTTATGGTTATATTATACAAAATAAGCAAGATAATAACAATACAAATTCCAAAAGTGTCAATTGACAAAACGGGAATTTCGTCTTGACAAATGATTTTTTTGCAAAGAAAATGCTCCGACGCTAAAAAGTATCGGAGCATATATGAGTTTTTTTATAATTAACTGACGGTAATTTTGTTCTGACCGCCTGTTATGTCGGAAAAATTGTTTTTTGCACTTTTAACGAATGCGAAGATTGTTTTCAGAAGCATATTTCTTGTTTTGCTGTCAAGACCTGCAAAGGATTTTAGGATTGTTCCCGTGTTTTTAAGCGGATTTTTCAGCATCTCATTAAAGGTTGCGGTTTCGGTCAGCGACAAAAGGGCAAAAACCTCTTTTGTGAACTCCCGTCTTTGAGCAATTGTCAGCGATTCAACAAATTCTTTCAGCGTATGGTCAAAGAAAACGCTGAAATTTGTAGTGCTTTTCAGCCTGACAAGCCTGTTCTGCTCAATCTCCCACGAATAGACATCGTGTTGGAGAAAACCTTTTTGATTGCTCTTTACAATTGTGTAGCTCTCCTCATGCTCAAACATCATGCCGAAAATGCTTGACTGCGGAACAAAGGTGTAGATTCTGTCATCGACTTCATAAAATCCGCTGTCCCTGATTTTGTCAAGAGAAAACCCCGGTCCGTCAAAATTGTAAATATAATCAATGTGATTTCTTGAATTTTCATCGGTAAAAGCACCGGCATAAACCGCAAGATTTCCGCCCTTTGAGTGACCGCCGAGGATAAATTTTCCGTTGAGCATACGGACTGCCTTTTCAAAATAATCAAGAGCCTTTTTCTGTGACGGCAACGGAAATGTGAAGAACATATTGAAGTCCTCCTGCCAGCCGACAAGAGAATTGTCCGTTCCTCTGTATGAAATGAAATAATTCTTATTAAGAAATTCAAAAGTGATTGCGGAAAACTGCATACTCACATCGGACTCAACCTCGTTTACATACCCCGAAACAAGAATTTTGCCAAATCTCTTACTCTCTGCCGTCGCTTTCAAAAGGTCGGCGTCACCCTTCCACAATAGATTTTTCTCGTAATCATCGGTTGCAAACACACGCATTGCCGCCTGTTCAAGGGTAATTTCATCAAACAGACAGGACGATACCGCACCGTCAAAAGGAAGATATGAAAGCCGTGAAAGCACAAGTGCGTCAAGCTCGTTAAAACCGTCCTGTTCAAATGTCAAATCGCCTCTCCGACTTATGTAATCAAATATGTCAGCCATACAAATGCCTCCAATCTGTTTTCTCTCTGTAACTATTGTACCACTTTGTACTAATTATTTCAATACAATTTTGAAAATTGAAAAAGAAAAGGACAAACAAATTCGTTCATCCTTTAACAGTATATGAAGTTATCTGAATTTTGCGATTTCTTCAAGAAATTGTTTTCCGAATTTTTCAAGCTTTGTTCTGCCCACACCCGAAACTTCAAGCATTTCATCGGGTGTTTCGGGGCATTTTTTGCACATATCAATCAGCGTTGCATCAGTAAAAATAACATAGGCAGGAACGCTCTTTTGGGATGCAATGCCTTTTCGCAAAGCCTTGAGTGCGTCAAGTAAATCGGAATTGACAGGCACTTCGGGGCGGTGCGTTTTGACAACCTTTTCGGAGTTTTCAACTTTCTTCATCACAAGCCGTTCCCGTCCGAAAAGCACATTTCGGCTCTTTGGCAAAAGTTTTAGAACCTCGGTTTCATTGTCGGCTGAAATATACTCCTTTTCGGCAAGAAAGTCAATTGTGCCGAAAATATGCCTTGCCGTAACCTCTTTCATTATTCCGTATGTTGACTGATTGTTAAGCTCAGCTTTTAGAATTTTCTCGCTTTTACTGCCCTTTAACACATCACAAATCACGGGTTTGCCGTACCTTTGTCCTGTTCTTGCAATACACGACATAATTTTTTGAGCATCAATTGTGACATCAACAAGCTTGTGAACTGAAAGACAGTTGGAGCATTTTCCGCAGTAAGCCTTTTTTTCACCGCCGAAATACCGCAGAATAAATCCACGCAGACAATCGTTTGTTGTGCTGTAAAAGGTCATATATTTTAAGCGTTCAAAATCACGCTCACGAATTTGCTCGTTTTCTTCAATTGTAAGCTCATCGTTGCCCTCGGAATTTTCAATCATAAAGCGATTTAGGCGAACATCCTTAGGACTGTAGAGCAAAATACAATCAGCCTCACCGCCGTCACGACCTGCCCGTCCTGCCTCTTGATAGTAGCTTTCAATGTTTTTCGGCATATTGTAATGAATTACATATGTAACATTTGACTTGTCAATTCCCATACCGAAAGCATTGGTTGCAACCATAATATTTTTTCGGTCAAAAACAAAATCCTCCTGATTTTTCCTGCGTTCGTACTCATCAAGACCTGCATGGTATCTTGCCGCCGAAAAGCCGTTATCGCAGAGCAATTCGCAGACAGATTCAACATTTTTTCGGGTTGCACAATAGACAATTCCCGACCTGTCGCCACGCTCCCGAATGAGGTCAATAAGCTTTTCGTCCTTTGACGATGACTTTATTACGCCAAAGAAAAGGTTGGGGCGGTCAAATCCCGTTGTAATTTCAAACGGATTTTCAAGCATGAGAATTTTCTTTATATCTTCTTTTACATCATTTGTAGCCGTTGCGGTGAATGCTCCGACAATCGGACGATTTGCAAGGCTTTCAACAAATGAAATAATTTTGAGGTAACTCGGTCTGAAATCCTGTCCCCATTGTGAAACGCAATGAGCCTCGTCAACTGCAACCATTGAAATTTTTATCTTTTTACAGGTGTCGAGAAATCCGTCAGTCAACAGCCTTTCGGGTGCAACATAGATGATTTTGTATTTTCCGTGTTCAACATTTGAAAGCACTCGCAGAAATTGCGGATATGAAAGCGAGCTGTTTATATATGCCGCAGGAACTCCCGATTGAACGAGTGAGCCGACCTGATCCTTCATAAGCGAAATCAGAGGTGACACAACAATTGTCACCCCGTCAAAAAGTAATGCGGGAATCTGATAGCACATAGACTTGCCCGCACCTGTGGGCATAATGCAAAGTGCATCTCTGCCGTCAAGCAAAGCGTCAACTATCTGTTCCTGTCCGTCTCTGAAAGAATCGTGTCCGAAGTAATCTTTTAACACGCTTAATTTATCACTCATCTTTTTGCCCTTATCTATCATTCTTTATTGGAATTATAATCATTGTATTCCCTTTCAATCCAAGCCATAAGCAGATTTACAATTTTCTGCTGTTCGACCTCGTTAAGCTGTTTGTCCTTTGCAACTCTGTACCACTTGTTAAGACACCCTCTGCAACAACAGGCACAGGCGTGCTGTGCGATAAAAACAGGGTGTCCACTCATAGGCGTTTGCTTTCCGTCATTCGGAATATATTTTGGTGCAAGCCGTGTTCTGACAAAATCTTCTGCATGGGAACGGATTTTATTCATTCCCTTTTCATTAATATAGTCAATGTCCTTTTGCTTTAAATGAAACCGACTGCGAAAATCAGATTTTTTCAGTTTGTTTAGTGCCTCATCTATCGTTTGCATTGTTCATGCCTTCTTTTATTGTCATACCTTAATTATAAACAATTACTACGGTAATGGCAAGAAAAAATGCACTCATTTTCTGTTACAGCAAAAAACAACCCCACGATTATTTTACCGTGGGAGTTGTTTTCATAGGGTTGCTTTTCAATTATTTTTAGAGATTAAACATCTTTGCAATATTTTTCAGCAAGGGCAAAGAACGCTTTTTCGAGCGAATCCAAGGTTTGTTCCGTCATACTGACCGACATACTGTTTTTGTCGGAAAATATGATTTCAACGATTGTAACCGTGGCGTCATCGACTGTCAGTCCTTTGTTTTTTGGATTATATTTTTTCAGAATTTCCAATGCGTCTTCGGCGGTATCACACAGCAGTCTCATATCCGTTTCGTCGATCAAAACATTTTCAAAAGCGATATAACCGCATTTGCAGATAGCGTCAAAAAGGAAATTTACACCTTTTTTTCGCACATAAAAAGAACAGCAGGAGTCAAAATTTGAATGATTTTTTGAATAGCTCACGGATACAATTTCTTTTTTTACACGCGTTTTTAGTTTGGAAATATTATGAAATAACGACCGTAAAGTCATATCGGTTATGTCATGGCAGCCCCGCAGAACGGACAGAATTTCGGCGGATTGCCGTCAGGCTTATATCCGCAAGCCGAGCAAACAATTGCCGCAGCATTTTGCGGAGTAAACGGCTGTGAAACTTGCTGATTTACTGTGTTGCTCTGCATAGGCATTCCGCCTTGCTGATAACCCATATTGTTCTGCATGGGCATTCCGTTCTGCTGATAGCCCATATTGTTCTGCATAGGCATTCCGCTTTGCTGATAGCCCATATTGTTCTGCATACCGTTCCTTATTTGTTCACACAGTCTCATTAACTGCATTCCGTCATCAAACGCTCTCATAAGCTCATTCCTTACAGTACCGATTGACGAATCAACATACATTGATATATCGGTTATGAACGGATGATTTACGATGAATTTTGCTTTTAAAGAAGATATTCTTTGCGGTGATGACGATGTGTTTGTATCACGAACATACGGCTGAAGTGCAAGCGGAACATCAAGCATACCGTTTTGCCCCGAAAATGAGTTTGTTGTATCGAACTGACTGCCAAAACCGCTGTTCCTGCCCTGACGGTTATCATAGCGGTCATACTCATCAGGAATTCCGTCACGGTCGGAATCCTGCAGAGTTGTATATCCAAGCTCAAGCCAAAAGTCCTGCAGCTGTGAAAAATCAAAAATTTCAGGATTGCTGTTTTTGAAATCTCTGCCTATTGTAAAATAGAATTTTCTGTTATTAAAATCTACAACAAGCTTTTCGTTTGTACCGGCACTTGCCGACTGAACAAATGCCGAATATTTCTGTCTGTTCTGTTCACGCTGTTCAAGATGAGCTTTAACATCTGCTAATGTTCTGTTTTTCCAGCCTGATGAAAGCGAACTGAGCTTGTGCTTACAGTCGCTGCAAAGATAACCGTCTGAAAGCTTTTGCCTTGTGAGGGCGTTTACCTTGTCACCGCAAAGGTCACAATATTTCTTTTCAAATAGTCCCATAAACTTTCTCCTTTACAAAAGATTCACGATTTTCTTCTGAATATTTGTAGCATCAACAACTGATATTGTGCCGTCACCGTTTGTGTCTGCAATTTTTAAAGTGTAATCGTCAAATTCTTCAAGCCCGACAATGTATTTTTGAACCAAGGTTGCGTCCACAACATTAATAACACCATCCATATCGACATCATACGGAACAGTAATTTTTACTACAAGGTTAACATCTTTCTTAACAACATTCGCTTCATATACCCGTGTTACGCATTGCGGTTTGCTTACAGTAATGACATATTTGCCCGGAACTGTTTCATAATACACATATAAGGGTTTTGCATTACTGTTTACCGTTTCATGTGTATAGCTGCCATTATAGACGCCGTCAGGAGTGTATTTATCAAACTTAATAGTAATAGTGTCATCCGGTAAGCCGCCCGTTCTTAAATCCAGTATAATACGGGCCTTAACCTTTTGCGTAACTTTAACAGATACACTGTAAATGACATCACCGTTTTCACCCGTGACAGCACACCTGAAATGAGTTTCATCAAAATCCGTATTCGGTCTGATGCTCAAAGCATTTGTTTTTGTACCCTTGAAGGAAAATTTGTTTGATGTGGATGAGTTGTCACTTATGTTGCGCCACACATATCTTCCTGTGCTTCTCCTTACTTTCATCTGCCACTGATAGCTTGCGGCATTGTTGGCAGTAACCGATATAGTTTTTTCTTTGCCTTTCATAATTTCTGCCTCAGTGGACTGATGTGAAAATGAAGGTGATTTATCTGCAACAACGTAATATGCCCAAATATAATATTGACCTGTGGTTTCATCCTGAAGAATTGTCGCCTGACCGTCGTCGTTGTACAAGCCACATACTGCGTTCTTGGCAACCGCATATCCTCTGTTCATATTAAAGTATAGCTGACAACAATACATACCACTGTCAAAAGCTTCTCCGTCGTTGAGCTTTCTGCTAATTTTGTTGTTTTCGTACTTATACCACTCAATATAATCAAAACTGTAGTAAGTGCTGTTTATCGGAGTTGCCGTTGTTGAGGGGATTTTTCCCTGTTTAGGTTTTTCCAAGCCTAAAAATCCAATTGTAGGAATTTCTGTCTTCTCAAGAAGTCCCGGAAAGTTACATTTTCCCGAATAAAAAGTACCGCTCTTTGAACCCGTTACTTTACATCTAAAGACAACATCTTTCCACCCTGAGTCAGGTCCTACAAGTTCTGCGTAGGTCTGAAATTTAAGATGGTCTGTAAAAACACCCGAAAATTTCGAGTCGGGTCTGTTGGTTTTATCGGAGAGGTTAACCCAGTTTAGGCTCGGATACTTTGCCTGCCATTGATAGGTAAAGGTTTCGTCTGTACTGCCGCCGTTTACTCCCACGATAATGTTAAGGACATCTCCTATGTAAACCTCGGTGTCGATATATTTGATATAAGCCTGAGCCGCCGCATTTGCGGTTATGGCTGTCATAGGAAGTGTTGTCAACAGCATGAGAAAGCATAAAACAACACTCGAAATACACTTTGCTTTTTTCTTGATTTTCATAAAAATCCCTCCTTTATGCCCAAGGATCAACCGAAGCCGGAGTTCGTATATCAGAGAGTGCAAGATTACGCCATAAGAACCATTGATTGCCCTTTCTGCGAAGCTCAATCGGACGAGGTGAATCTGCTCCCGACGACTGAACCTGAACCTTTGCATAACCCTCGCTCTGATAGGTATATGCATACTCGGAAACGGTTATTTTGTACGGAACATTCGGTGTATAATCGTTCTTCACGGATGAACCCTCAAAATATGAGCGAGGAATATATCCCCTGCCCCTGATTCTGTCACGCAAAAACTGAACATCCATCCCGTTCATCGGCTGAGGTCCTTTTAATACATTAAGCATTTCTATTGTGTTTTCCGGACTTTCATCATATTCAAGCAACACAAGCATAGCAAATGCCGCTGTTGAAAGAGGTGACGAAAAGTCAAGCTCCGGCATTTTTTTGAGTTCATCTGCATTTTTCGGATAATCGGCAAATACAAATGTTTTGCTTTTGTGCATCGCATTGTTTACCGCTCCCGAAACGGCCTTTGAAACATTGTTTTTTACAGCCTGATTTGTCATATTTTTTAAGCTGTCAAATATACCCATAAACAGTACCTCCTTTTTAAAGTGCGTCAAGTGCGGCGGCAAGATAATCTGCCGTTACGGATGAATAAAAAAACGAGCTTATTTTTCCGAATTGTTTTGCCTGTTTAACCCTGTCGGCAAGGTCGGGATATGCCTGTTCGTCACAGAGCAGAGCCGTTTTACAGCTTGGCAAATATTCCTTTACTTTTCCACAAAGCTCAAGCCGTTTCTCAATAGTTGAATCGGCAAGTCTTGTGACATCCATAAGTAAAACATCAACTCTTTCTGCAATGCACAAATCAAGAATTTTCCCGTCTTGATTCGGTGAAACATTCTCAATACAAAATCTTCCCTTCTTTACAAGGGCATTTTGAATAGCCTCACTGAGCAAATTATTCTGAACACTGAGCAAAATTTTCTTCAACGGACATCACCCCTTTTCACCTATATCTTTCACTTATATTGTACAATTTTGCGATAGAATATGAATGTGCCAAACGGCATATTTCACAACATAAACAAAAAAGCACAGCTGCCCGATTGTTCGGACAGCTGTGACCTTGTGCTAAAAATATTTACGGTGGGTAATTAAAAGGGGGGGTAAATAATAAAATAATTATGCTTTGTTCTTAACAGCGCCTATAATGTAAAGTACAGGGATAGCAAGACCGCAGATAAGAGAGAATACATTGAACTGTGATCCGCCTATCATGCTGATAATTTCGCCTGCAATACACATAACAGCAACAATAACGCCCCATACAATACATGTATTTGCCTTGTGCGGAAGTTTTGCGTTGATAACGCCGATAATACCTGCAACAAACTCAGCAACCGCACTGATAAGTGCGAAAACGCCGCCGACATAAAGCATAGTCATATCGTATGTACCGTCGTTAAAAGCTGCAAGTGCGGCGATACCGAGAATGGCGATGATTGATACAATCAATGCAATAGCACCGAATACAATCATAAGGATTCCCGTTACTTTAAGAAAAGTTGAACCTTTTGCCTCCATAGTTTTTCCTCCTGTCATTAAATAATAAATTTTATGCACCTTTGTCTTTGATTATTAATCGGACAAAGATAGCGTTTTGCACAAAAGATATTCACCGTCTGAGCAGT
>ERZ779762.942-NODE-942-length-17669-cov-5.300897_pt1 | contig 17669 bp, 8 predicted proteins | sample MGYA00511887_ERZ779762 | MGnify/ENA primary metagenome ERZ779762 (study PRJEB29588, sample SAMEA2163052) | human gut metagenome | biome: human gut; feature: human-associated habitat; material: faeces | place: Denmark | collected 2008/2010 ...
GATCTTCCGATCGTTTCAGTTCCTCTAATAAAGCTTGTTTCAGTTCATTTTCAATCTCAGCATAATCCTTCTTGCCTATCAGGTTATCGAGGCAGAACGGGTCATTACCAATATGATACAACTCAAACTCAGGACGTTTATTAAATGCCAGATCGAAATAAGGACGAATAACGGGGTCCTTATGATTTTCTATCAGAAACGTCTTAGAAGGTGCATCATCCACATCAGTAAATGCCCAATCGGGATGGAAGGTACCATCTTCACCGATTCCGTACATGGGGCATAGTTCGCCCGTTTTCTTATTTAGCATCTGAGGAGCTCCGGCAGGCCAACGTTCCGGTCTAAGGTTCCAGATTAACAGATAATCTTGGTTGCGGACAGCACGCTGCGGATATCCTAAATTCTGCCATCGGGAAGAAGAATGCCTCTCACGGCCCATATACACATACTTTTTCGACTGATCTACTATTCCTTCTTTTTTCGATTTAAGTATATTCATAAAGCTTCGTCCTGAGATAGGAAGCATTCCATCCGGTTTCACTCCCGCTATTTCCAAAATGGTAGGGGCAATATCCACAAAGCTAATCGGATCATCTACCCGGCGTTTTCCCGGAAAACCTTTCGGATAACTAACTGCGAAAGGAACATGTACCCCATATTCAAAACAATTGGCTTTTGCCCGGGGAAAAGGCATACCATTATCTGCCGTTACTATAACAATTGTATTATTGAGTTCACCTATTGAATCCAGATATTCCAGCATTTTAGACAAATGCGAATCAGCCCATTCTATTTCTACGGCATAGTCCAGCATATCTCCTCTCACTTCTTCCGAATCGGGAAGAAAGCCGGGGACATCTACCTGATCGAGGCTTTTTCCATTGCGCTTCCATGAACCCTTTTCATAGACGCGATGAGGCTCGGTAGCTCCATACCAAAAATAAAAAGGCTGTCCGTCTTTACGTTGCTGCATGAAGGAACGGAAATTCTCATAATAGTTCGTCAATCCAATTCCTTTGGCCGTACGCAAATCCGAAGAAATGTTTTTTTCATATTTATATTTATTGAATGGATGCCCGGCAGCGTTTCCTTTTCTCCATAATGTATCCTGATCGTTCCGTGCATATTGGAAAGGGTCTACACCTTTTCCTGTAAAACCAGTGTAATATCCGCTTGCTTCCAGAAGGTCGACAAACGGAACATGCTCTTTCATCCAGGAAGAAGCATGCTGCCCGGATTGCTTGTTTTGCCAGTGATGGCGCCCTGTTACCAAACTACTTCTGGAAGGTGCACTCCCCGGAGAGCCACCATAACAATTTGTGAAGTAGATTCCATTAGAAGCCACTCTGTCGAATCCCGGTGTATTTACAAACCGGCTACCGGCAAAACTGGTATGTGCATAACTTTGGTCATCGTTTATCGCGAATAAGATATTCGGACGTTTGGCAGGTTCTTCTTTTCCTTTAGTTCCAGCAAGTACCCCCGAACTTAATGAAAGTAGCACAGCTCCAGTTATATATCTCATAGGATCGTTATTTAAAAACATATTATTTTTGATTTTATTCTTCTATTCTTTTTAATCACCCTCGTATACCAAAGGAGGAATGTTCTTTTCCGTACCAGGGTACCCTTTATTCTGATTGATGATTCCCCCGGAGTTCGTATTGATGGCATACGAAGGAATAGGCCAGAATATATGGAAAGGTGAACAAGTGAAATAGTTTCCGTACGGAGTCCGTACACCTTTATTATAAAAGTCACTGACTTCTATTACCCTGTCGTACCAGAAATTATCTTCCGTCAGCCTGTCCATCGTATACGTCTTCCCATTGTAACAAGGAATTCCTGTCCGGGCATAAATAATAGCCATTCGCGTTAATTCCACTTTACGCGGTTCTTCATAGTACAGTTCTCTCGCTCTTTCATCCAATACGGCACCTATCTTTTGCTTTTCAACATCCGCAGCCGAATACATATATTGTGCATTGGCTCTTTTCCGTATCGTATTTATATCTTCGGCAGCCTTCTGCCACTCGCCTTTCCATACATAAGCCTCTGCCCTGAGCAAATAGGTTTCAGCCAAACGGAAAATATAGAAGTCGCCCGGACCTCCCTGTGGTTGTACGCGATCAGGATCGGGATACCAGGTTTTATAATTTGGCCAGCTAAACCAGCATCTGATGGTATCGTTACATAAAATGTTTCCCTGATCATTATACAATTGTAGATTCTTTCCATACCATTCATTTCCGTTTTTCTTCAGCGCAGGATTGTTATAGACCAACATTTCCATAGTCATCCAGTTTTCATTATCTGTCCGATGCCTGTAATCTGAAAAATCTTCCACCTGGTTGATAATCCATACACCTTTTTGTGCATACCAAGTGGGACGGATACGACTGATTCCTCTGCCGTATTTTTCCACAAGCCCGATTTCATTCTTAGCTGCATCCGACAAACCGTTCGCTCCATTGGGTGTTTTAATAACTCCGGTCAGTCCGAAATAAGGAAGTGCATTACGCATGACATTAGTACCATTCGTATTTCCTTCCATACCATATCTATCGATAGTTAACAATAGACCTTCAGTATTTTCCGGCAGACTTTTATTTTCAATACGGAACATATCCCATACTACATCTTTATTGGCAATGCTTTTATCTGATCCGAACCGTTCAGTGCAGAGTTTATGAACTCCACCGTTTATCACTTCGGTTGTAATTCGGATAGCATCATCGAATCTTCCTTCAAGCAAGTAGTACTTAGCAAGCAAATGCTTACAGGCAGCTTTGGTCACCTGTCCACCATTTACTTTATTAGCTTCGGGAACATGCTGTACGGCAAACTCCAGGTCCTTTATCATTTTCAGCCAGATGGATTCTTTTGTGGTGGTGTAATAGTCAACTTTGGGTTCAGTAAGTTCATCCAAGACCAAAGGTACATCTCCATATTGCAAGGTTTTCATATAGTAGCGATAGGCTCTTATAAAATAGGCTCCACCTAATAACGCATTCTTCGATTCTTCCGATTTGAATGTAGCTTCATCGATTCTGTTTATAATCGTATTGCAGTTTTTAATGTTGATAAAAGAATTATCCCAGTACCATCCGATTTTGGTATATGCCAAATCGTTGTTTTTTCCATCAGGAAGCATCTGATTGTTCAAATCCTGCCATGGAGTCGCCTTATCGGTTGTACCGTCTACAGCTATATCCGAATATTTCATATTTGTACAGAACGGCGCTTGATCGGCACAGAATTCTCCTCTGAAAGTCGTCATTGCCTTATCCAATACCGCTTGTAATCCAGCCTCATCAATCAATGCATTTTCAGGAGCATAAAAAGAGAGTGGCTTAGGATCAAGGAAATCTGATCCGCATGAGCTAAACAGGCAGACAGTAAATGACAATATCGCTGTTTTATATTTCATAATGGTTTTCATGTCTATATAATTTAATTTAGAACTTAAAGGGTCATATTTAATCCAAAAGTAAATATTCTCTGTGAACGCATTCCATCTTCGGGGTCACCGAATTTCCAGTCTTTTGCCCACATAGCTGCATTCTTTACATTCAGTGTTAGTTTAAGATTGGATATAGGAGTCTTTTTCAAGAACTTAGCAGGAACTTTATAAGCTAAGGCTATATTTTCCAAACGTATATAAGACTTATCGAACCATACTGAATAATCGACTCCTTTTGCAGGTGCAGAGCGCAATCTGGCAAAATCATCCAACTGATTTTCAGGAGTCCAATAAGGAATATCCCTAGAGTTACAGCGATCTTCAATATGATCTGCATGTTTTGCCAAATTATAACTCCCCTTATGCCCCCAGAGAGAATACAGAACAAAAGAGAATTCAAAGTCATTAAACAACGTAAAAGTATTGCTCAAAGTCCACGAAAAACGTGGGGTTTTATATCCCAGAAATTGCTTGTCTTCATCTGTCAACAACCCGTCATCATTTACGTCCTCCAACCTGAAGTCACCAGGTGCCTGATTCCATTTGGCAGCCTCTTCTTCTTGTCCGATCTTCCAGGTTCCCAGAATCTTATAGTCCCATATCACATCTTTTGCCTGACCGATAAACCAGTTATTGGTCTTGTCATCCGGTTCTTTTTGCCCAACAAAGTTACCATCTTTATCAAAAACATCATACTTTTCACCGGTTATAGTAATAATCTTATTCCGGTTTAATGAGAAGATCAGATTGGATGTCCATTCAAAATTATGTTGTTTCATATTGGTACTGCTCAGAGAAAGTTCGAATCCCTTGTTTCTGATTTCTCCCAGATTGGCGTACACTCTTTTATATCCGGTGATGGTAGGAAGTTCTCTGTTTACCAATACATCCGTAGTCGACATATAATAGGTTTCTACGGTTCCGTTTAAACGGCCATTAAATAGTCTGAAGTCCAAAGCCAGGTTATAAGCCTCTGTCTTTTCCCATTTAAGCTTTTTGTTTCCCATTGTATTTATTTCCAGAGTAGGGATTGTAATCGGATTTCCGTTTAAATCGGTATTCAATGATTTTTCAGCAAGCATTTTAGACAGAGCTGCATAATTTGTAATGTCCCTGTTTCCATTTATTCCCCAAGATGCTCTTAACTTCAGATAATCAACAAACTTCATTTTAAAAAACTTTTCTTCTGAAATCACCCATCCCAAAGCAGCGGCCGGGAAGGTAGCATAAGGATTGGAATATCCGAACAAAGACGATCCATCCTTTCGTACCGATAAAGTCAATAAATACTTGTTCATGAAACCATAGTTGAGTCTGGCCATCAGAGCATTCGATGTTCTGACCTCATCATTACTTGAAAGTTCCGGCAAATTACCTATAGCCATATCATGATACCCGAGTATATCGTTCGGAGTAAAGTTCTGGTTACTCATTTTCTCCGTATCATTACGGAATTTTTCTGCATTTGCCAGTAAGGTGACATCTACCTTATGTCTTTGCGCAAAAGTCTTATTCCAGTTTATAATGTTATCGACTTGCCACTCTCTTCTCAAAGAATTTTCACGCGAAGCACGTCCTCCGAACAACTTCCATTCCGGGTGTTCAGAAGAATCATGTATGTTGTTATGATAGAAGACAAACCGGGTGGTATAATTCACCGTATAAGTAATTCCAAATGGCAAATCCAGAGTGGCATAGATTTTAGGAAAAAAGGTAAAATATTCCTGCTCCCGCGACCTGTATGTAGAGTTTAATAAAGGATGTTTTGCTTGATTATCATCATTAGGATACAATTTCAATGTTTCTTCATCACTTTCATAAAAGGAACTGTAAGGAGTGAGTTTGGTATACTGATCCACATCTGCGGGAACAGAGCTTTCGTCACGATAAGAAAATTGGGCATTCAGACCTACTTTCAAAAAGCGGGCAGGTTTCCCCTCTATATTCACCCTTGAACGTATGGTAGAAAATTCATCTCCCTTTACTAATGACTCATTCGACATATACCCCAATGACCAGTAATAAGAAAAATCTTCTTTTTTCCCGGAAAGACTTATGTTATAATCCTGCCTCGGACCATTATGAAAAATATAGTCTTCCCAATCAATACTTCTTCCCGCTTTGTAATTCTCTATCTCCAATCCGGTCAGTCGCAGTCCCGACAACCAGGCATCTACCAGATTATCCGGTGTGGTACTATGGTAGGCCATCCATTGATCCAAATATTGAGAATCTATCGTACGCGGATCATCAAAAGGGCTCCAAGGAGTCTGTGGTACAGTTGCACTATAAACTGACTTAAACATATCAGAACGCCACTTAATAAATCCATCTTTATCATACGGCTTTACCCTGTTCGCTGTAGTAGCTATACCGATACTTCCATTAAAGTTGACAACAGGTTTTTGAGAGTTTCCTTTCTTGGTTGTAATAGCGACTACTCCATTGGTGGCTCTCGAACCATAAACCGCAGCGGAACTTGCATCTTTCATAATATCCAACTTCTCAATATCATTCGGGTTTATATCTGAAATATCACCATTATAGATCACTCCATCGACAATAATCAGAGGGCTCGATCCGGCAGTCAACGTATTGTCACCACGAATCATCATATCACTATTTCCCTTCGCAGAAACAGAGTATCCCACACTCATACCCGGAATACTGTTGCGCAATAAATCGCCAACACTGGATGGAGTATAGTTTTGCATACTTTCCGCTTTCACCTGAGAAATAGATCCGGTTAGGTCACTTTTCTTTGCCACTCCATAACCCACAACAACTACTTCATCCAGAATTTGTGAATCTTCCTGCAAAGTGACTGTTATATTCTGATTATTTTTTACAGGAATCTCTTGGGTAAGATATCCGATATAAGAAATCTGTAGAACCGCATTTTCCGCAACATTCAGGGAAAAGTCTCCATTCACACTGGTGATTGTACCATTTGATGTTCCTTTTTCCATGATATTACATCCAATGACCGGCTCTCCGGTATTATCCTTAATGATACCCGTAATTCGCTTGCCTGTTTGCTGAGCGGCCTTACTCTTCTCATCTGCTTTAAAAATAACGATGTGCTTATCCTCTATTATATATCCCAAATCCTCCCCTTTAAAAAGAGCATCCAAAATTTGGGTGATGCTGCCATTCTTAATATCAAGGGATACTTTTTTCTTCAGGTTGATTTCCTCATTGCGATACCATAAAGAATATTCTCCCTTTTGCTTGATCTGTGCCAAGGCTTCTTCTAGCGTTACATTTGTTAAGTGGAGAGATAGGTTCTTTACCTGTGAATAAGCTATTTCCGTAGATGCCAAAAAGAATATAATTACAAGAAATAGATAATAAATACGACGAGGGTGTTTATTTTTTAAATTTAAATCCATATTTTTGTATTGATTTTAGGTTTGTAAATCCATGAACAATTACAGACTTTAGTCTTAACTGAAGCGAAAAATGTTAGCGCATTTTTCGCTTTTTCCATACTACTATATCACTTCATCATAGGCATTTTTTTTAGGGTTAATAAATTCTTTTCCGAGCTCTTTTATTTTCATCTATATAGATCATATATTCTTCAATCCTGTATTTTAAACGTTTATCTGCAGTTATCACACGCAATATTTGCTCCAGATTCTCACCTCGTAAGAAGTCGCCGGTCAGAATAATATCCTCAATATTAGAAGAGGTTATGCAAATATTTACATTGAAAATACGTTCAAGCTGTTTGACTATTTCTTTCAAAGGAAGTGCCCTGAAATAATAGATCCCGTTTCTCCACGATGTATAATGGGCAATATCCACTGTACGTGTAGTCAAAGAATGATTGTGCTTATCATAATATGCTTGTTCTCCAGGAGACAGGAAGATTCTTCTTTTCTTGTCTTTACTCTGCACCTCGACTTTTCCTTCTGATAAAGAAACCTCAATCCAGTCATCTTCTTCGTATGCTTTTACATTGAATTGTGTACCCAATACTTCAACGTTAATCTGATTAGCCTTCACTATAAAAGGATGCTCGGCATCATGAGCCACCTCAAAGAAAGCTTCTCCATTTATTTCGACTTCCCTGTTCTTTGAGACAAAAGCATTGGGATAAGTGATTGTAGTTCCGGCATTCAAAATGACTTTACTCCCATCGGGCAAAGTGATTGTTGATAACATACCGAATGGATTAGACATCTCTATTGGTTGACTGTTGACTTGATTGAAACCTTCTTTATATGAAAAATAGCCGGTCATTCCCAATAGAATTGCAATAGAAGCGGCCACAGTGCTGATCTTTAGAAGACGCCTGATGTATCGGCTCCTGTTTATCCGTTTATGAACTTCTTGCAAGATATAGGATTTCATTTCTTCTTCTTTCTTTTCGATTTCAGAAGAAAGTTTCATTTCACGAATCAACTGGCGGAAACTACGATTATCATCATTAGAATGACTCCAGTCTTCTAACATCGCTTTTTCACGATCACTGATGTCATGAATTAATTCATTTCGTAGAATATCAATAAATTTGTTTTCCTCGCTCATAATTAATTGTTTCTAAATTGAGGAGTAGGCTTGATGGGATTTCATTTAAAAGGCATCCCATATTTTTAAATTCTTTAACTAATAGAAGAGAAAAAGAAAGACCATAATAGAGAAAGAGTCAAGTCCGGATAATAGGGTTTTATTTGCTTGATAATCTTTTCTATAGCAATTTTCATTTGTACGCGCACCGTGTTTTCCGAAATGCAAAGTCTCTCTGCTATTTCTTTGGGTTTTAATTGCTCCTGACGAGCCATAAGAAATATCAAACGGCATTTTTCCGGCAATTCGCCAATAATCTTTCCCAATAGCTGCTCCATTTCTTTATAAGAGATCTTATCGTAAGGAGATTCTTCTTCTGTGATTTCCAATTGGACAGGTAATTCATCCAATGAGACACGGTTTTGCCTGCCATTTTTCTTATTGTAACGGGTAACCTCGTTTCTTACGGATATAAATAAATAAGCTTCCAGATTTTCTATATCCTTTAGTCTTTTGCGCGATTGCCATACAGCAAAGAAAACATCAGCAACTACTTCCCGACAAGATTCTGTATCTTTCAGAAAATAATAAGTATAGCGAAATACCTGGTCATAATACATCTCATAGAACATATTGAATGCCAATGTATTTTCCTCTTGAATCATTGTTAAGAGGCTATGGATATCTTCTGTGTCTTTCACCGATTCTAAAATCATTTTTTTCATTTCATACTATTCCATACAACTATTCAGGAATCAATGACTGAATCTGAGAGACAAAGATATAACTGTTTATCTTTGCCTCCAAATTTAATTTATGCGAATTCAATCGTCTGTGGATAGTATTCACTGAAAAAGACAAGATTCAGTGCTCTGTAATTCTATTCTTGTTAGTTTACTGATAATCAATCAATAGCATTTACCGACGGTTTACTGCAAGATGTAAAAGCATTTACTGCCGCATGTAACGGCCTTTACCCCTTATTGTAACGACCTTTACCACGGCATGTAACGGTCTTTACCACGGCATGTAAATGGAGTTACCGTGTGGAGTTACTAAAGTTACCATTTGGAGTAAACTGAACTTCCATGAAAGGAAACAACTGTGTGCTTATAAAGGTGAAGTAAGATAATTCTTATCTGAAAAGAAGGAATAAAGTTATGAGCTGATTTATCTTCTACGACGTCCGAACAAGTCCTTTATTCCGTCAAGGTCGAAACCTAACGTGAAGCGAAGTGTCTGGTCGAGTGGATTGCTCTGCGCTGTAGATACCAGGTAAGCAGCATCCAGTGAAAACACGCTCATCTTGAAACCTGCTCCGAAAGAGAAATACTTGCGGTTTCCTTTGTTCTCATGTTCCCAATGGTAACCACCACGAATGGAGAACTGTTCGTGATAGGTATATTCCAATCCCAACGACCATTGTATCTCCTGCAGTTCTTCCTTGAAACCACCGGGAGCATCACTGAAAGATTTGAAAATACCCTTAATGGGTGAGATATCATTATAATCACGGTCCAGACGTTCTTCATATTCTTCCTGTGACTCGTCTTCTCCACGGATAGGACGGGTGGGAACCATATATTTATTGGCGTCGAAACTAACTCCAATTGTATTGTAATCATCTATCGGGAACAGTAAAGAAGCACCCAAACGCAAGTTAGTAGGCAGGAACTGACTGGTATTACCGCTATCATAAGAAATCTTCGTACCGATATTAGAAGCATTCAATCCGAAAGAAAGCATGCACTCACGCTGGGCAAGTATGACGTAATTTGTATAATAGAAGGCAATGTCGGCAGCAAAAGCGGAACCGGCAGAAACTTCTTCGTCTTCCCTGTATGCCAGGTCGGAGTAAATATACCGTAATGCAACCGCTGCAGAGAAACGCTCGGAAAGCATACGTGAGTAAGCTATATCCACCGCCATCTCATAAGGTTTAATCGTATATCCCGGAGAATTCTCGTCACCGGTATATCCCACGGGTACTTCCCCCAAAGAAAAATAGCGCAAAGAACCGCTGACTGCCTGATAATCTCCGATGCGATAGTACCCTGCCAGATATGCCAAGTCAATATCATTCACCAGCTTACGCAACCAGGGAGTATATGAAACCGCCACTCCGGCACGGCTGATAGTAAACGGATACTTTGCCGGGTTCCAGAATTGGGAGTTCACATCCGGATCTGTAGCCGCGCCCACATCTCCCATACCACCACCACGGGAGTCAGGGGCAATCCCCAGAGAGTTAACACCGGTATTAACAGGGTTAAACTGATTCTTGTCCTGAGCAAGAAGGTGTACGGACAAGAAAGCTATGATTAATGGTAAGATGTATTTCTTCATACGATATCATTTAATTCTTCATCTGCGGATGAAGAATATCTTTTTAATACTAATTAAACAGAGAATCCCCCTGTTTATTGTGACAGGATGATGATTTTCTGTGATTTCGTACTTTCACGACTGCCATCAGAGACAATAGAAGCACGATATAGATAAACACCCGGTGCCAGGCGTTGCCCACCGTTACTACACAAATCCCATTCTACATAGTAGGTTTGTCCTTCAGATATCCCTTTCTCCATATGTGTCCACATTTCCCGCCCGGCAAAATCATACACGGACATACGGACTGAAAGTGTGGAACCGGGGCGATTGTGAGAAAGAATAAATGTAGTACTTTCACGGGCAGGACTCTGTGTGCAAGTTACTGAAAAGAGACCGGGACGTAGCCCTCGAACCACCTCAAACTCTAAAGTCTTTGTAGAAGAATTATTCAGTAAATCCCAAGCACGGAATGACAATATATGTTTCCCCTCCGTAAGTTCGGGCACTGAAAAATGCACTGTACCCCGGGTATAATCTCCCGCTACCGGAGTATAATAATCATTCAGATTGTAAGTCGACACCGCACTGCCGTCTATACTAAGCGAAAGGTCATGCCCGATACCATTGCCAACCGTATTGATACCATCCGCATCTTCTAACTCGGCTACAAACAAGGGAGTAGTATTGGTTTGTCCACCGGAACTGAAGTCCGGCGTATTCAGATAAATGGTTATCTTAGGGCCTAACGTATCTGCCAAAGAAACATCATCATCCGTACCGCCTACCAGGAAACGGTCGAAAGCTCCGCCCGCTTCATTAGAGTGAACAGCATCCAGAGCGTAAAGACTCAATAAGCCTTCTTCATCGGAATAATTGATATCCAACGGTACAGGGAAAGTAAACTCAAACCGCCCCTGACGAACCGAATCACTGCCTGAGAAGAGAGTTTTACTGCGCTCCGTATAAGTATAAGCCCCCTCACCACGATTATCAAGAGTGGTTACTTCTTCCTTACTATCCAGTACAGTAGGATGCACTGTGCCGGTAAAGTCTTCTGCTAAAGCACCTTCGGGAGTCAGGATACGTCCTTTTACAGTAATCTTGCTACCGGCTTTCACCTGCGGATAGGTGTTTGTTTCTTCTGCTACATTCACTCCGGCAAATTCATCCACCAGGATTTGATAATCAGGATATGCCAGGGTCAAGGCAGGATCGCCGATCAGAGAGAAATTCAATTTATTCTTGTCAGTAGCCAAAGATGCATCGCACTTTGAAAGCCGCATAACATCTCCCAGTCGCAGGCGTTTACCTTCAGGACGGGAAAAGATATGACGAAGGAAAGCCTGGTTTAAAGTAGAATTCTGCGCAGCATATACCACCCGGGAAGTGGTGAGCAAAGCAATAGCCCCGCCTTTGGCATTCAGGAATGCCTGCTCTCCGGCGGAAGTCTGGATATCGTCGAAACGGGTAAAGTCACAAGTAGCTGTTATCCATAGAGGAAGACGTGGGGATGTCATCTTGGTAATATCTCCCATGTTCAGCAGATTCTCCTCTGCCCAGGCGGAAGTACTTCCGTGCCCTGTATAGTTGACTACCAGCATGCCTTTGTCGAATAATTGCAATAGGCGTTTTGTTGCATCGGGATAAGTTTCTCCGGTAGCAGAAGATTCGCGACGGAAAGCATCGGCATAGATTCTTTCAACAAGGAAGGAAGGATAATTCCGTTCTGTATAACTTGCCAGGATTTCAGATTGGGACATGTGCAGTCTGCCATCCCCGTCATCGCCCACATAGCAAACGGTGTGTTTCCACGGTCCTGCATGCTTATTTTCCATATAAGCGATGGTCTTATCAACAGTAGCTTTTGCCTCAGCAGCCGTGCGAACCGGGAAACGTCCGATACCTATATCCAGCATGGCATCTGACAGATTTTCACCTTCTCCATCATCGAGAAAGCCGAAATAATCGTCCGTTACATAGGAAGAGGTTTCCTCAAGAGAGGTTTCCGATTGATAAGATAGCAAAAAGTTTTCAGGCCGATAATTCTTCCAGGAGGAAGTCAGCATACGGTTATCATAACTGCAATCTCCGAAAAATAACAAATATTTAGGACTTTCAGCCTTATTCGGAAAACGATCATACAACATCTTCATCAAACGACGGTAAGCCGTTCCATCCGGTGTACCGGAAGAGAATTCATTGTAGATTTGCGGAGCAGCAAGAACAAGAACAGACAGGCCATCTTTTTCACGGTGTGCTTGTGCCAGCCGTTCCGCCTGTGTCATCAGGTCTTTCCGGTCGGGAGAAATAATAATCATATCCGTGGCTCCCAAAGAGTGCAGATTTTGATTTGCAATATTCCCGACTGTTTCTACCGTATCAAAGCCGGAAGCTTCCGGAGTGATGGCTACGAACTCACGCAATTTTCCTGCGGGAATGGTAAACGTATATGTGTCGCCTGCAAAGCTGCCTTCCATCCTGCAAATATTTGCGGGATCGGTGACATCCCACACAACAGTAGAAGCTGTGGCACCGGAAAGTACAAATGTCGTCTCTTTATTGATGGAGGTCAAAGAACGGAAAGTAAGGTAAGGAGCAGCATTCAGCGTAAGCGAGCGGATATAGTTCAAAGCAATATAATCCAGGCGCCCCGATGTCCCGGAAGGGCGGGTATGGGTAACGGTCACTACAATATTCTCCGACTCTGTACCCAGCCAGGAGGTACTTATGGAGGCAGAAGTAGCTCTAGTGTAATATTGATTGTCGGAAGATATGGATGCCAGTGTAGCATTTCCTCTCGCCTTACCATTCACTGCAACCGAATAATAGGTAGATGCTCCAATGGAACGGGCAGCAAAAACTGTGGTCAGCCATACAGAATCTTCCGGAACGATACCCGGCAAACTCAACGTATAATTCTTGGTGTTACCCGTCGCATAATCATAATCTTCATATAGTTGTCTGCCGGTACTTGCCCAACTATATACCTCTTTTTCATGCAGAGTATAGGAATTAAAGGCCGTCAACCTGTTGATAGAAGGTTCTTTCAAAGAAGAAAGGACTTCGACTTCCATTTCCGGAATATCCTCCCGGTCAGTCAGGAAATAATAACCTTCATCGGAATAGAAGTTACGTTCGCGAACAAAGTAAGTGTTATCGGAACTCGGTTTCCAGGATACAGTGCCACGACCATAAAACAACACACCGTCTGACAAACGCAGCAAGGGAACTTCGGGTAAATCTGCTGCCGGATGTTCATTGAAACGCTGGGATAACAAATAACCACCATAACCAAATACGCGGACTTTCTCGGGTCTTGAGAATCCCATCTTCTTTAATTCGGCATTCGTGATTTTAAAGACTCCGGTATTTCTCACACCTATCTTTGTCCAACGACCTGAAGCGAGAAGCGAAGTAGTGCAATCTTTTAAAGAAGCTCTGGTTAAAGTTGTTCCCGAGCCTCGAGTGGCTGTTCCCTCTCCTATTCCATCTTTCTTTGGATAGGATTTCACGGATAACTTGAACGAGTTCAGCCGTTGGTAGCTTCCTTCACGAAAAACTACAGGGACAAAACTTATGGAGAGAAAACCATGATGTGCAGAGATTTTTGTGAAAGAGTTTATCTGCGGAGATGCCGGTAAACCTTCCCGGAAAGCAACATTTTCATTAGGTAGCTGACGCAAACTGTCGAGCCGTATCTCTAATGCTGTCACCTCATTCCGGCTTAGTTTCTGGTATTCCGGAAATTCAATTTCTACCTGATAAGTAAAGGAACGGAAGTCGTTCCCTAACGGAAGTTCGCGCGTCACCACAGGAAGCGTCTGTGCAGAAGACAATTCCTGCCAGTTCAGCGTAATGAATTCCTGCGCTGAAACCGGAAGAAGAAAAGCAATAAAGCAACAAAGCAACCAGCAACGTTTGATAAACATATCGTAATAAATTGACTCAACGAATATAAAAGTCGAGCAACTTATCTTCTCCGAGGTATCCTTGTAAATGCTGTCCTATCTGTACCGGGCCTACGCCTGCGGGAGTTCCCGTAAACAACAGGTCACCAATTTTCAGCGTCATAAAGCGGCTGACGTATGCAATTATCTCATCCACTTTGAAAAGCATATCCGAAGTATTGCCATGCTGTACTTCCCTTCCGTCTATTTCCAGACGGAAATCAAGCTGCTGCAAATCGCCTCCTGCCTGCTCCAAAGGAACAAAAGTTCCGATAGCTGCCGAATTGTCAAACCCTTTGCAAAGTTCCCAGGGATTACCCGCTTCACGGAACTTACGTTGTAAGTCGCGTGCCGTAAAGTCGATGCCTACAGTCACTGCGTCATAGTAACGGTTGGCAAAACGCGGCGCAATGTTTTTTCCCAAACGGCAGATACGTACCACCACCTCAGTTTCGTAATGAACCTCATCCGAAAAATCGGGAATAAAGAAAGGCTTTCCGTCTTTCAATATAGCCGAGTCGGGCTTCATGAAGATAACCGGCTCTTTATTAACTAACGTATGCCCCAGCTCTTTATTGTGCAGTGCATAGTTCATTCCGACAGCAATAATCTTCATTATTTGATTTCGTTAAAATTCAGGCGGTTGAACATCACCGCCAAATGAGCATATAGAGAAGTATTCTGAACAACGATATTTTCCGGCACACGGATACGGAACGGCGTAAAGTTCCATACAGCTTTGATGCCACCGGCTATCATGGTGTCCGTAATGCATTGGGCTATCTCGATAGGTACAGTCAGCACACCGATGTTCACATCATATTCGCGCATCTTCTGCTCGAATTCACTGGAATGGAAGATCGGAATTCCGTTCAATGTAGTGCCTACCAATTCCGGGTTCACATCAAATGCCGCTACAATTTCCAGCCCGAAATGCTTCAAACCGGAGTCGCGCAACAATGCACCACCCAAGCTACCTACTCCAAACAGAAATGCTTTATGCATATCGGTAAATCCGAGGAAGTCTTCCAATACGGCTATCAGAGTATCGACTTCGTAGCCCACACGCGTACGCCCGGAGATGTTGACATACGACAAATCCTTGGCTATCTGGGAAGCATCTATATTGATTTCTTTGGATATCTGTGTAGAAGAGACGTACCGTTCGCCCCGCTGCTTGAGCAGCTTAACATTCGACAAGTACCACGGCAACCTGCGCAAAGTAGGCTCCGGCACTTTCATGCTATCCTTATATTGAATTGCCTGGTTCGTGGTCATTTTCTTCATTTCTTTCGGTTACGGGTTGACAAAAATACGTTTTTTTCTGAAAAGAATAGTCCTATAGAAGAAAGTTAACATAATTTCTACAAAAGTTTTATTGATCGCCAAAGAGAGATAACGGTAAACTAAGGGAAACTCCCACCGAATGGAACTTCAGACAATCGAAACCGGCAAAGACTCCTATCCGTGCCCTATCGGAAAACCCGATCGAATATCCGATCTCCGTATAGGGACGCCGACCATATATCACAATGGAACGAAGATGCAATGCTTCATCAAATGCTTTTCTTGACAGAAAAGGAAGATGTTTCAAAAGCAGATATGGAGTATACCAGGAGACATTAGCCTGTGTCCAGCGGGTATTAGTGGACAAAGCATAGTTATCCAGTAAACTAAACCCGGTATCGAAAGAACGTTCCGTAACCAGTATGCGGGTAGAAGCAAAATGCTTGAAGTCGGGGAACTGGAGATTCTTGGCATCAAAGAATGAGCCTGCATTCACTGACCAATACAGACGATTGAACATGCCGAACTCGATTTTCTGTTTGGCAGAGAATTGCATCAGGTGGTACGAGGTCAGATAACGGCTACCGCTCATAGGGAAGGCTCTGTCATATTTCAGGGCAAATGTAGGATAACGGGAAGCTTCATACACTTTCTTGCCTTGCGACATGTGATAGTAGTGAGCCGGAGTATACTCCAACTCAAAAGAAGCTTTCAGGATATCATTCTCCTGCATCGGTCGGAAAGCAGTGTTTTCCGGAATATTCGGCTCGGCATCCCTCTTGAACCAACTTTTACGGATATGGTTATCCAGCATCTTCCTACGTTGCCAGGAAAATGAGGAAGAAAAAAGTAATCCGTTAGCCGGCTCTATCGCATGGTCAACTGTGAAGAAAGTATTCTCGTAAAGCTTCAGATGGTTATGGCCGAACAACGAGCTGGACATACTATTAATCAAACGGGATTCTCCGCTTTCCGAATTATAATCGGCAGACAGAAGACCTCCGGAAAGGAATAAATAGCCACGGTTCCGTGGAGCATAATCCAGCGTCAATTCTCCTTGTCCAATCCAGTTTTTACGAGCTGTAGTATAGTAGAAAGAAGGCACAAAACGAAACGTTGAGGATTCTGACAACTTCACTCCCGTCTTCAGCTTAACTCCTAACCAGAAACCATCCACAAAATTATATTCGGGAATATAAGCGGAAAGACCGGGTAAAGTGAGCCAAGCACTTTTATTGGAAGTTCTGAAAGTCTTTCCCCACATAATGGTACTCAGTACTTGCCCGACAGCCGTTTTTTTCTCGTTTCTTTCTCCGGGTGACAAATCTTTCAGTGCAATCTTTTCTTCTTTATATTGATAACTCTGCACTTCTTCCAACCGCAACGGCACGTTACGGATAGTGGTCCAATAAAGAGAATCTCGCTTGTCGGCAAGCGAATCAACCTGAGTATCTTTGCGTCCGATCCGTGCCGGACGTTCAAATTTATGTTTCTTTGGCTGCGCTACTGCAGTGGCAGTTACAGTTTTTGCCATTTTATCCGTATTGGTCTCCGGCTGGATATCCGTTTTTACCTCTCTATAGTGTATTGCCGCCAGATAGGAAGCCTCTGCCTTGAAACCCATTATGTCGATGGTAGAAGAGGTAGTAATAGAAACTGGCAGAAAGACAGAAGACTGCACCTCCTTGCAAGTGATCTTAATCTTTGCTTTCAGCCCGGTGCCACGAACATTGACATCAGCAGCCGAAATGCACCACAAATCTTCTACAATGAACAGGTCTCCTTCCAGCAAACGGCTATCGTCTTTCTTGGGAATCACACGGATCTTATTTATCATTTGTCCTTCTTCCACAAAGCAAGCGTCAAGTCTGAAACGATAGTATGAAAAGGCACTTTTATTTAAAGGAGAGACTTTGCCGAAAAGTTCAGAAGTATAGAGATTAACTGTAGTTATCCCCATGTCCACCTGTATTTCCTCAGGAAAAGAGTTTTTATTGGCTAATACCTTATTATTCCAGATATTGGGAGCAGTAAAATTCACGATCTGCTGTTGCTCCAAGACAAACAGCTTTCCAAGCCATTCTTTTGCATCTTTCCGCACCTCTTTGGATAGTTTCAGGACAGCA
>ERZ779762.949-NODE-949-length-17528-cov-2.530132_pt1 | contig 17528 bp, 13 predicted proteins | sample MGYA00511887_ERZ779762 | MGnify/ENA primary metagenome ERZ779762 (study PRJEB29588, sample SAMEA2163052) | human gut metagenome | biome: human gut; feature: human-associated habitat; material: faeces | place: Denmark | collected 2008/2010 ...
TTGCGACAGTAGGAGCCATTCTTCTCGGGGATTTCCGGGAAGGCAGTGCCGTTATGCTTTTTTATCAGATTGGCGAGCTGTTCCAGAGTTTTGCGGTTGGAAAGAGCCGTAAAAACATCACGGCTTTGATGGATATCCGCCCGGATTATGCCAATATTATCGTGGACGGCAAATTGGAACAGGTAGATCCGGATGATGTGGAAATAGGAACAGAAATAGTTGTAAATCCGGGTGAGAAAGTACCGATTGACGGTGTGATCACAGAGGGAAATACAACATTAAATACAAGCGCATTGACAGGAGAAAGTGTTCCGAGAAATGCAAAATGCGGAGAAGAAGTCATCAGTGGATGTATTAACCTTACCGGCACGATTACATTGAAGACGACAAAAGAATTTGGAGATTCGACGGTATCCAAGATTTTGGATCTGGTAGAAAATTCAAGCATGAAAAAGTCACGCTCGGAGAATTTTATTACAAAATTTGCTAAATATTATACGCCTACAGTTTGCTATAGTGCGCTGGCATTGGCAATTCTGCCGCCACTCATTTCACTGCTGATGGGAATTTCACCGGCATGGCAGCAATGGATCGTGCGTGCACTTACGTTCCTCGTAATCAGCTGCCCATGTGCTCTTGTGATTTCCATTCCGCTTAGCTTTTTCGGTGGAATCGGCTGTGCTTCGACAAACGGAATCCTTGTAAAGGGATCAAATTATCTGGAAGCGCTGGCAGACACAAAATATATTGTATTTGATAAAACCGGTACACTGACGAAAGGTGTTTTTGAGGTAAGCGGTATTTATCCGGAACAGGGCATCACCAAAGAGCAGCTCATTGAATACGCCGCGTATGCGGAGAGCGGTTCCAGCCACCCGATCAGTGTGAGCCTGAAGAAGGCATATGGCAAAGAAATGAGCCTCGACCGGGTAACGAATATTGAAGAAATTGCCGGACATGGAGTGAAAGCGGTCGTAGACGGAAAGACCGTATATGCCGGAAATCTTCGTCTGATGAATGAAATGGGGATTTCTGTCAGCCGTGAATATAACGAAGGAACGATGGTATACGTAGCCGTTGATAACAACTATGCCGGTTGTATCACGATTTCGGATGTGATCAAAGAGACATCGAAAGATGCCATTTCCGGATTGAAAAAGCACGGCATAAAGCAGACAGTAATGCTGACCGGAGACGCGAAGAAAACGGCCGAAAGAGTAGCAAAAGAAATCGGAATGGATAAGGTTTGCAGTGAACTTCTTCCGGCAGATAAAGTAAATGAAGTAGAGAAACTTCTTGCTCAGAAAAATGCAAAAGAAAAACTGGCATTTGTGGGAGACGGCATTAATGATGCACCGGTTCTTTCCCGTGCAGATATTGGTATCGCGATGGGAGCCCTGGGTTCCGATGCGGCGATCGAAGCAGCGGATATCGTTCTGATGGACGATGACCCTGCCAAGATTTCTCTGGCAATGAAAATTTCCTTAAAAACATTGAAAATTGTCAAAGAAAACATCGTGTTTGCTCTTGCTATAAAAGCAATCTGCCTGATCTTAGGCGCACTTGGTATCGCAGGTATGTGGCTTGCCATCTTTGCTGACGTCGGTGTTATGGTACTGGCGGTTCTCAATGCAACACGGGCTTTGAAACTGTAAAAGGGGGTGCAGGCTATGAGACAATGTATGGACGCAGATAATCTGCACCGCAGGCTGAAAAAGATCATTGGACAGGTTCAGGCAATTGACCGAATGGTTGATGAAAATGTTCCGTGTGAAGATGTTCTTTCTCAGATCAATGCCGCCAAATCGGCTCTGCATAAATGCGGTCAGGTCGTTTTGGAAGGACATATCAAGCATTGTGTAAGAGACGGAATCGAACACGGAGATGCAGATAAAACGATCGAAGACTTTACCAAAGCGGTAGAACGGTTTGCCAATATGTCATAAGGACAGCATCCGGCTTGTTGAGAAAATTATATCAATAAGCCGGATTTTCTTTTAACTCTATTGACAACCTATACCCCTATAGGTATATTAAAAGCAAAATAAACAATGTATATAGTAAATACACAGAAATGGAGATGGCTATGAAAAAAATAATGGAAAAATTAGAGTGGCTGGCAGAACTGGGAGGCATGAAACGAGATATTACGTTTTTGATTCTTTCCGGGATTGCATTGCTTCTTAGTATTTTGAAAGTGGTTCCCCTTCCGTTTGACATTGCGTGGATCGCAATCATTCTTTGTGGAGTTCCGATCATACTGGAAGCGGTCATTGGTCTTGTGACAGCTTTTGATATCAAAGCCGATGTGCTGGTTTCTCTTGCCCTGATCGCGTCTGTGATCATGGGAGAATATTTTGCTGCCGGTGAAGTGGCATTTATCATGCAGATTGGTGCGCTGTTAGAAGAACTTACGGTGGCGCGTGCACAGGCAGGCATTGAAAAACTGGTTCATCTGACACCGCAGACGGCGCGGGTTATTTCGGCAGACGGAAAAGAAGAGAAAGTCATTGCGGCAAAAGACGTTAACGTGGGCGATATATTACGGGTTCTTCCCGGAGAAACCATTCCGGTAGATGGCGTGATCCTTTCCGGACAGACCTCAATCAATCAGGCGGTTATGACCGGAGAATCGATGCCGGTTGATAAGACAACCGGCGATGAAGTTTCTTCCGGAACGGTAAACCAATTTGGAAGTTTTGATATGAAAGCAACCAAAGTAGGGGAAGATTCTTCGATTCAGAGAATGATTCGTCTCGTACAGTCTGCCGATGCCAGTAAGGCAAAAATTGTAAATCTGGCAGACAGCTGGGCAACTTGGATTGTTGTCATTGCTCTGGTTTCAGCGTTGTTTACGTGGCTCATTACCGGAAAAGTAATCCGTGCAGTTACCATCCTTGTTGTATTCTGTCCGTGTGCCCTTGTGCTGGCGACGCCGACAGCAATCGTTGCCGCCGACCAAACATGGATTCCTTGTACGAGAGGGCGATGCGTTGGAACGACTTGCCAAAGTATCGAAAATTATGTTTGATAAAACCGGTACGTTGACAATGGGAACGCCGCAGGTCGTCAATGTCGTCAGTGTTCTTTCGGAAATTGGAAAAGAAAAATTGTTTGCCTTGTGTGCAGCTGCGGAAAGCCGCTCCGAACATCCGTTAGCAAAGGCAATCGTGCGTTCGTATAAAGAAACCGGAAACGGCATTTCCAATAATGAAATTGAGGAATTTGAAATGATTCCCGGACACGGAGTAAAAGCAGTCGTTGCCGGTCAAAAGATTACCGCAGGAAATCCGGCGATGTTTGAAAAGGAAAAAATTGTATTTGACAAAGAGGCATTACCGCAGGCGGAAAGTGCAGTAAAACATGGAGAAACAGTGGTTTATGTCGAATGTCGTCCGGAGACGAAATTGGAACGGATCGATCGATTTCAGCAGAAGGGTGAACTGGTCTGCATGATCGGAGATGGAATTAACGATGCTCCTGCTTTGAAAAAGGCGCATGTGGGAATTGCCATGGGCGGGATCGGAAGTGATATCGCTGTTGATGCTGCGGACATCGCACTGGTGGATGATGAGATTAAAGAGGTTCCACATTTAATGGGACTGGCAAAGAAGATGATGACAAAGATCAAATTGAATCTTACCTTTTCTATGACGTTGAATTTTGTGGCGATCATACTCGCGATGACGGGAATTCTGAACCCGGTCATTGGCGCTTTGGTACATAACTGTGGTTCGGTGTTAGTTATTATCAATTCGGCACTTTTACTGCGTTGGAAAAGAAAATAAGTGGTAACAAATCCACTACATATTGTTAAAATAATTTCCTTTCGTGTGATATATTGTTCTTTCATGAAAAATTAATGCATTTTTTATAAAGATGTGTTATAATAGCAGAAAATGTTATCACAGAAAGGAATTTTTGATATATGAAAAGAAAAATGGGAAAAGGATTAACAATCCTGATAACAATGTCCATGATTGTATGTGGGATTCCGTTTCCACTGGGACAGACAAATGAGGGAAAGAGAGCAGATGTTGTGAAAGCAGAGACAAAAACGGCAGAGATCCGTACAGTCAATGCCAATCTTGGTGCCGGGAAAAAGTATCAGATTGCCGGCATACATGATGCAGAGCATATCGCAGATGAAGACGTCAAAAATCCGTATGTAGAGTGGTCTAACGGCAGAGGGTCATATGTGTATTATGGAAATTATTACCAAAGCGACCGCAGTGGAAAGAAAAAAGATCCTATCAAATGGTGTGTAGTCGATGCTTCGACAACAGAATATGGAGATTATTCGATGTTATTGCAGTCCGACGCGGTACTGGATAACGTGGTCTATATCAATGATTATGCAAAGAAACTTAATTACAGCGTCACAGAATCCGATGGATCGTCTGTTTTCGGAACTACCTATCTGAAACGTGAGAAAGGACAGGATACCGATCACCTTGCAAATGACTATCAGTACAGTGATATGCGGTACTGGCTTAATTCCATGAAAAATCCGGATGGAACCGACGCATGGGAAGGGAATAGTACCGAAGGTGGGTTTCTGGATACCGCATTTTCAAGGGAAGAGCAGCTGGGTCTTTTGGACAGCAAAAAGGATGCTCTCATACATACGCGCAGAAATTATGATACGTATCCGGGAACGGTTACCTATGATCATACCCGTTTACAGGGAGATAAAATATTTATCTTCAGTATCGAAGAGTATATGAAGGCCCTATTTGGAGAAGACTGGGGAAGCAAGACTTCTGCCGTAATGGCTGCCAATAAAACCGCGACAGCATACGGATGTGAAAAACAATGCTGGAATAAAAATCAAGTAAAAGATACCGGAAAATATTATGCGTTTTTTTGGGTACGTACAAGACGGATATGTAATTCGGACAGAATAGGGTATTATTGTATCAAGTATGGAGGCTGCTATGAGGGATTTAAAGATTATGGGGCGATGAATACTTTGAAAACAGGAGCAGGAACCGTACCGGCGTGTAACTTGAAACTTTCTTCGGTTGCATTTACTTCAGCAAGTAATCAGAAAAAAGCAGATTCTTTTATCCAGACAGAGTCTGCTGAAAATAATCAGAATTGGAATGTCACAATGAATGGGGGAAGTGGTTTTTCCGCTTCATTGAAAGCAGGACAAAAGACCTCAGGGCTGCACGCAGGAGATACTATCTATGTAAATGTTAAATCTCTTGGTAAAAATATAAATAAAGACATTGCCTACAATCAGCTTTCTGCCATGCTGCTGGACAAAAACGGAACGGTAGCTGCCTATGGAAAAGTGGCAGATATTGTAGACGGAACAATTCAAAAAGACGGAACTGCCCTTACCGATATTCCGATTACATTTCCGGGAAGTGAGGAACTTAAAAAGGGAGGACATTTTACCCTGAAACTTTTTGCGGAAGAAGTGAATTCAACAGCAACGCAAAATCTTGTTGATTTTGCCAGTAATTTCGTCTCTGTTTCTGTTAATTTTATACCAACACAGGGAATTATTGTATCGAATCCTTATGATAGTCATATCGTATATGAAGCAAGTGAGCAAAACGGAGCAGAATCCCAGTATCTTCCTGCGAATACAGTATTAAAAGATATTGTGTATCAGGCAGAAGAAGGGTACTATTTTCCGGAAGATTATATCCAAAAACTGGAAGGATTATCCAATGGAACCATCAACGGAATTACAGTTTCCAGAGATAGTTACACCAAACTGACAATTTCCGGAAAGCCAACGCAGGGAACGGTGATCGCACTTGCGCCGGCAACACAGAAAGCCGAGCAGGAAAGACCGCAAAATGTGGCTGGAGGAATTAAGAAGATCACGGGAACAACGGAAGCAATGGAGTATCGTTTGGTGACAGAGGAAACGACACAGGGAGCATGGCTTTCCTGTACGCAGAGAATCACTGAGGTACCGGCGGCAGGTACGTATGAGATAAGAAAAAAAGAAACCGACACCTTACAGGCTGGAAAAATTATCCAACTTATAGTGCGTGAAAGAGTGGAGTTTCGTATTGAACCGGAAACAGGGCTTGTGTATGATGGAACAGAAAAGAAAGGCTATGTGGGAACACCGGAGGTTATGAGTGGAAATTATACGTCCGGAGAGTATACGGTCAGCTATACGAACGCAGAGGGCGAGCAATTGGATTCGGCACCGATTGATGCCGGAAAGTATACGGTTACCGTTTCTGTTCCCGACGATAATAAGTATTATCTGGGAAGTTCCCATGCAGAATTTTCCATTGACAAAGCGACGATAACGGTAAAAGCGGATAAAAAGAGAATGACCGTTGGTGCCAGTATTCCGAAACTGTCGTACAGTATCCTTGGCGATTTTGAAAATATGGTAAACACCGATGCGCTACAATTGCAGATTTCAAAGGAAATTGACACCCGTCAGCCGGGAACGTATTCGAATGCAATTCATATATCCGGTGCGGTTTTGAAAGATGGCTGGGAGAAAAATTACAATCCGGTCATCTATGAACAGGGAACACTTGTTGTTGTAGATAAAGAAAAAGTCGAGCTTACTCTTACCCCGGAAAAGGATATCTTTTATGATGGGCTTCCGCATAAAGGGTATGTCGGAGAACCGAAAGTATCCACCGGTGGTTATGGGGGAAACCGCTATAAAATCACATATCGTAAAGCAGATGGAAGTCTGTTATCCGGAATGCCAAGTGAAGTGGGTGAATATGAAGTGACAGCTGCGGTTCCAAGTGAGAACCCTCATTATCAGGGGGAAGTTACCATTGCTTTTTCGATTCAGAAAATGCCGGTAACACCTTCTCCGACACCGACAGCGACACCAGAGGCAACGCCGGCACATATAACGGAATCTCCAATACCGACAATAACCGCAGCACCAATACCGACCGCCGCTGCAACGATTCCGATGTGGGAGAAAACTGCTGCGCCAGATACAACAAAGAAAACAGAAAACCCCCTCGCTCCAACCGAAGTTTTGATACCGGAAAAGCAGGATGCTTCATTGGCATTGACGGGAGAAGTAAAAGCTGCAAAACATAAGGTGACACTGCAATGGCAGGAGATAGACGGAGCAGAGGGATATTTGATCTATGCTGCCAAATGCAATCGAAACGAAAAGAAAACAAAATTTAAAAGAATAAAGGAAATTTCTTCCGGATCACAAGTGCGTTTTGTGCATCGTAAGTGTGCCAAAAATACATGGTACAAATATCGTATAAAAGCCTACCGTGTTGTGAACGGAAAGAAAGTGGTCTTTGCAGAAGCGATGGAACTGCATATTCTGACAAAGGGAAGTAAGAAAATTACAAATCCGTCAGGTATTTCCGTATCACAGAAAAATGTAAACTTAAAAGCGGGAGAAAAAGGAAACATAAAAGCAAAAGTACTCCTGCCAAAGGGAAAGAAGACAAAGTGGCACATCGAAAAAATACGATATATCTCAGTAAATCCACTTATTGCTTCGGTATCACGTTCCGGAGTGATTCGCGCAAAACAAAAGGGAAATTGTGAGATTTATGTTGTGACACAGAATGGAATCAAGAAAAAAGTAACCATTACAGTAACAGAATGAAAGGATAGATGATATGAAAAAAATTTTGGGCTTATTAGGGCTTGCCGCACTGACGTTAGGAATTGTATGGAATATTGGAAATTATGGGAAACAGACCAAAGCCGGTCAGCAGGAAGCCGTCATGTCCGGAGACCATTTATATGCGAATGGGCAGGCATTGTTGTTTACCGAAGGAACGCAAAGCGGTATGACAACGGTGTATTCTGATGAAAATTCGGATGGTATTCTGGATGCACAGGATGTAAAACTTTGGGAAAATGTAGATCTTCGCCAGATCTCTGTTTATGGTGATGGCGAAGAAGCGGTATATTCGTCTGTTAAGATGACGATTTTAGGTGGAACATTTAAAAATTTATATGGATGCGGGGAAACCGGCACTGCCACAAAAATCCTTGGAAATGTGGACATAACGATGACAGCAGGAAGTGTTTCCGGTGATTTTTACGGTTTAACCGGAGAAAATCAAGTAGAAGGAAATCTTGAAATCTCGATATCCGGTGGAACATTTTCTGGAAATTCCAGTCTGGCAGACGGCAGACAGGATGATGCAAAAACAACGGTAAGCGGTGGTGTAAAGGCAGATATTCGAGGTGGAAACTGGGGTGGAAATATTACACTGATTGGTGTGGCTGATATTGGTCAGGGAGATCTGACATTAAAGAACCTTGTATTTTTGCCGGACAGTAAAATAAAGATTGTAAAAAAACTGACTTCAAAGCCAACGCAGACAGCAAATGGAAAGATTACCATTGACATGGAACAATGTGATCTGTCAAAAGCATCTCTGGATCTTAGTGAAACAGATCGCCTTTCCCTGAAAAAACAGTTTTCTTTATTTGTCGATGAAGCTACAGTAAATTCCGCGTCTTTTAGCCAGTTATCGGTATTGCGGAACTGGGCGGGCCAGCTGCGTGTTCAAAATGGTGGTGGCGTTTTTATGAATTGCGGCGGGATCGCTTATGCTTACGGAAATTATACACTGGAACGCGATGTGGAAGTGACAAAATATATTTCCATAGGAGAGACTACTTCCTTTACGATTCCGTATGGAATCCATTTTAATATCAACAATCCTTCCTTAGGAGGAACCATTGCGAAAGATGTGGTCTTTTATAATCAGGGAACGATTTCCATCTCGGATGATGCTGGTTTTGCCGGAATTACCTTTAATGGAATTATCGCGAACGAAGGAAAAATATCCGGTTCGAAAAAGCTTCCTGCAAACTTGGTATATTATCCGCTTGGGATAGATGTTTCCAATGATGTGAAAATCGAGATTTCCGGAGAACGTTTTCTCTCTACACAGGATGAGACGAAAAAGACAATATACTATGCAAATCCGGGAGCAGATCTGCAATTGTCCTTTACGGAATCACAATACGAAGTAAGCGCAGTAAAATATGAAGAAAAAGAACTGGCAAATATCGCAATAGGACGATATAATTATCAGTATAATTTCCAAATATCCGAAGGAACCAGACAGGAGACAGTCCTTCACATTGTGCTGGGAAAGAAGATCAATGAGTTACAGCTTGTGCCGGTCACATCTTCCGTGGAAAAAAATACCGCTTCACAGCAGGAAGAATTTCTTGTTTTTGATATGAGTACGATTCAGATTGCAAACGATACGGAAGACGCCGGAGAAGTAACCTATGCATTTAAAAATGCGGAACGGCTTAACCGCTGGGGATATTTTTTTGATGAAACCAACAAAAGCCGGATTATGGCAGACAAGGACTGCAATCCATTGGTAGATTACGATATGGAAATTATTGTAACAGGTAAAAGTGGAAAACAGGCAGAATTCAATCTTCATGTAAGTATCGCCAACCAATATGGGTTGAAAAGCGGTTCCAAAGTTACTTTGAAGGAAAATGAACTGGTATATGGAGATACACTGGAAAAATTGGAATTCAACCAGTCGTCGATCAGCTTTTTGAAAAACGACAATATCCAGCAGGCAGTGTCTGGTACAATCTGCTGGCGTGAGCCAGACTCGGTATTTCATGTGGGAACCCATGAAGCGGTATGGGTCTTTACTCCAGATGACAGCGAATATATGCCGACATATGGAACACTGAAATTCAAGGTAAATCCGGTACAAAAAGAAAATCCGCCAGCGATACAGGCAATATACGGACAGACGTTAGAGAAGTTGAGCCTTCCGCAGGGATATTATTTTAAAAATACCGGGGATACACCGGTAGGAAATGTGGGAACACGCATTTTCCCGGTATATTATCGAAGTGATAATGCCGATTACGCAGATACCAATGATCTGACTGTTCAAATACAGGTGGCACCACTTGAGATTACAAAAGAAAATACAAAAATATCCGGTTTGGAAAATCAGACATATGAGGGGAAACCGGTTGAACCGCAGATGGTGGTCACAGTAAACGGAACGACATTAAATTCCGCAGATTATACGACACATTATGAAAGTAATAATGCACCGGGCAATGCGGCTGTTACACTTAACGGAATAGGAAATTATACCGGAAGTATAACCTATGGTTTCCGGATTATGCCGGAAATCCCGAAGGTTTCCCAGACACCGGTTTCTACACCAGGGAGTAATTCTTTTCAACCTTCGTCACTGAAAACAGAGACGACAGGTTTGGGAGGAAAAGAAAACAGCTCTTCAAATATTTCCATAAAAAAGAGACACAAAGGGGAACAGTTCGAAACTGCTTCCGGGGCAGTATACCGCGTTACAAAAACCGGAAAAAATGCTGCGGTAGAACTCATGAGAGCGAAAATAAATAAAAATGGAAAACTGGTTATTCCGGCATATGTCATTCAGGATGGCGTAAAATATAAAGTGACTTCGATCGCTGCAAAAGTATGTTATAAAAATACAAAGATAAAACAGGCTAAAATAGGAAAATACGTGAAAAAGATTGGAAAGAAAGCATTTTTTAAATGCTCGAATCTGAAGAAAATTGTTATAAAGAACAAGAAATTGAAAAACAAATACATTGGAAAACAGGCTTTTAAAGGAATTGCAAAAAAAGCCCGAATCATTTGGAAATAAAAAGCGCAGATTGCCGGTATTTTCCGTATCTCTTTGTTGACAGATACCGTTATAAAATGTATGATAGAGTCAGAACAAAGAGAGGGGGATGCAGCAATGATTGTACCACGTTATTATGAAAATCTTACGGTGCTGCATGATAATACCATGCCGGCAAGAGCGTATTATATTCCGGCATCGGTCAGAATGGAGGACCTGGTAGAACACAGGGAGCATTCTGACCGTTTTCAATTATTAAACGGACAATGGAATTTTAAGTATTATGAAAGTATTTACGATGTGATCGAACCATTTTATGAGAAAGGTCATGATCTTTCCGGTTTTGATTCGATTTCTGTTCCGAGTGTGTGGCAGATGGAAGGATATGATACACATCAGTATACCAATATCCGTTATCCATTTCCGTTTGATCCCCCATATGTTCCGCAGAATATTCCATGTGGCACGTATGTCCATCAATTTAATTACCAAAAAGTAGAAAATGCACCAAAAGCCTTTCTAACCTTTGAAGGCGTTGACAGTTGTTTTTATGTCTGGCTGAATGGTATTTATGTGGGCTACAGTCAGGTCTCACATGCTGCCAGCGAATTTGATGTCACGTCTTTGCTGCAAGAGGGAGAAAATACACTGGCAGTTTTGGCGGCGAAATGGTGCGACGGATCGTATCTGGAAGACCAGGATAAGTTCCGTATGAGTGGAATCTTTCGCGATGTTTATCTGTTAAAACGCCCGGAGAAGGCAGTAAAAGATTATTTCATAAGAACAAAAATAAAGGCAGATGATGCGATAATGCAGATGGATCTGTCTTTTTATGCTCCCATAACCACAAAAATAAAGGTGGAAAACAGAGAAGGACAATGTGTGGCAGATGCCGTGATATCTGAAGATGGGCAAGTAGAATTAGAAGTGAAAAATCCCGTTTTATGGAATACGGAAAATCCATATTTGTATACTGTGATTTTAGAAACACCCGATGAAGTGATCGTTGACCGAATCGGTTTTCGCACGATTGAAATCAAGGATAAAGTTTTATATTTTAATGGACAGAAAATCAAATTCCGTGGGGTAAACCGTCATGATTCCGATCCGGAAACCGGAGCGGTAATAAGTATAGATCAAATGAAAAAAGATCTTATGCTGATGAAACAGCATAATTTTAATGCAATCCGTTCCAGTCATTATCCCAATGCCCCATATTTTTACCAGTTATGTGACCAATATGGGTTTATGGTTATTGATGAGGCGGATCTGGAAGCGCATGGACCGTTTATGATCTATCGAAAAGAAGATACCGAAGAAAACCGGTTTCAACGCTGGAACGAAAAGATTGCCGACGATCCTTCCTGGGAGGGGGCAATTACAGACCGTGTGCAGTTGATGGTGCAGCGAGAGAAAAACCGCACCAGTATTGTGATGTGGTCCATGGGAAATGAAAGCGCATATGGGTGTAATTTTGAAAAGGCCCTGTCATGGACAAAACAGTTTGATCCCAGTCGTATTACCCAATACGAAAGTGCGAGATACCGTAATTATGACCGCACGTATCATTTTGAAAATCTGGATCTATACAGCCGTATGTATCCGGCACTGGAAGAGATTGCGGAATATCTGGAAAAAGATGGAAGCAAGCCATTTTTGCTGGTAGAATACTGCCATAGTATGGGAAATGGGCCGGGTGATTTTGAAGAGTATTTTCAGATGATTCAAAAGGACGACCGGATGTGTGGCGGCTTTGTCTGGGAATGGTGTGATCATGCCATCGCGCATGGCAAAGCGGCAAATGGAAAGACCATGTATTATTATGGCGGTGATCATGACGAATCGATTCACGATGCCAACTTTTGTATCGACGGACTGGTTTATCCGGATCGCAGACTACACACCGGTATTTTGGAGTATAAAAATGTATACCGCCCGGTGCGGATTGTTTCGTACGAGGAGGGAACCGGAAAACTTGTACTTCACAATTATATGGATTTTGATGATATTAAAGATTTTCTGGAAATCCGCTACGAATTGACGCAGGATGGGACGATGGTAGAAGAGGGCATACTTACTGAGGTTTCGGCTTTACCACATCAGGACACTGTGACAGAACTTCCATTGCAGATTCCGGAGACGGGACGTGTTTACCTAAAATTGAAATATTATCTGAAGAAGAAAGTGCCGCTTTTGCAGCCGGGGCATGAACTTGGTTTTGAAGAATGGAAACTCCACAACAAAGATGACAGAAACCAAACCGCAGTGCAATATTTGAAAGGCAGCGAAATGTCTGCTGCAAACCAAATACGTGTGACGGAAAACAATGTTTCCTTTATCTTTACCTCCGATAAATTTACGTACGTTTTGGACAAACGCACCGGTTTATTTACGGAACTTGAGACCGCTGGAAAAAAACGCATGAATCGTCCGATGGAATTAAATATCTGGCGTGCACCGACAGACAATGATATGTTTCTCAAAGAAGAATGGAAAAAGGCGCATTACGATGAAGCATATACGAGAGCTTATCAGGTAGAAGTTGTTCCGGGCAGCGAAAAGATTCAGATTCGGGAACATTTGGCTGTCGTCGCAGATACGGTACAAAAGATTTTAGATATAAAACTGACATGGGAAATTGACTGCTTTGGAAGAATAAAAACTTCTATTTATGCTGCAAAAGATCCAGAATTTCCTATGCTGCCACGTTTTGGACTTCGTTTATTTTTAGATAAAACATGGGATGAAGTTACGTATTATGGAATGGGACCTCACGAGAGTTACCGGGACAAACATCGTGCTTCCAGTCACGGAATGTATCATTCTAAAGTGGCAGATTTGCATGAGGATTATATCCGTCCACAGGAAAATGGAAGTCATTATGACTGCGATTTTGTCACAGTGGGAAATTCTAAATCCGGAATCACTGTTGTATCGGAACAGCCATTTTCTTTCAATGCATCTGTGTATATGCAGGAAGAATTGGAACGTGCCAACCATAACTATGAATTGCAAGAATCTGACAGCACAGTGTTCTGTATCGATTATGCGCAAAATGGCATCGGCTCCAATAGCTGCGGACCGGAAGTGCAGGAGAAGTACCAGCTTAACGAAGAGCAATTTGCGTTTGGCGTTGAGTTGATATTGCAATTATAATACTTTTATGATACGATTTAAGTATATCATTAAGACTAGGAGGAATGAGTATGAGTAAAAAAGTGACAAAAGGAATTCTTGCGGTAGTTTTTATGGCGATGTGTCTTATAGCAGTGCAGCCACAGAAAGCACAGGCAGCACAGGAGATACCGATCAGTTCTGCGGATGATCTCCAGCAGATGGAGAATAATCCGTCCGGCAGTTATTATCTGACAAAAGATATTACGGTTCCTGCGAACACGGTTTTGTTTAAAACGTATGAAGTACAGTTTAGGGGAACATTAGACGGAAAAGGACATGCAATTAACGGCTATACATATTCTGACGATAAATGGGCAGATTCGGCAAGTCTTTTTTCCTATGCGACGAATGCAACTTTTAAAAACTTAAAGATGAGCAATGTAAATATCTCGCTAAGAGGAGGCGGAAACGCATGTGCGCTTGTATCATCACCGACGAAATGTACGTTTGAAAATATTACAACGAGCGGAAAAATAACGGTTGGCGGTACGGCAAGCAATGCGGCAGGAATTGCAGTGACACCAAGTGAAAAATGTACGTTTATTAAATGTGTAAACAACGCAGATATTACGGTTAATGCGTATGACATTACAAAGAGCGAAGAGCAGGACAACATAGACTCAGCAAGCGGCGTTGCATGTGGAATTGCCGGTTTTGCAAGTGACGGTACGGCAAAACAATGTTCGAATTCAGGAAAGATTACGATAAATGGAGATCTTCGCTGGGGAAGTGAAGAGATTACGGCAGTTGGTCTGTTTAATGGAATCAAAAGTATTACTGCAAGTAAAAATACCGGAACAGTTACAGCAAAGAACGTAAGTGGTGCCGGTCATGCAAACGGAACCGTATTGGCATGTGGTGTGGCAGGCCAGATTACGAGGATGGCATCTTGTTATAATACTGCATCAATTACTGCATCAAATAATAATAAGCAGGTTGGTGTTGTTGCCGTCGGAATCATAAACAGTGCAAGCGGCAAAAATACAAATGTTCTTAGATGTTACAATAAAGGTGCTGTTCAGATATCAGGTGTTGCCGGATCAAAAGCAAAATCACGTATCATATCCGGTGCAGGTGGTGTCGGCGGCTTAGATATATATTCCGTCACAGAAAGTTATAATACCGGAAAGGTTACGGCAAATGTAAGCAGTGGCGACTTGATGGCAGGCGGTGTTGTGGCATCTGTCGTTAATGTCCGCAACTGTTATAATACCGGAAAGATTTCCGCATCGGCGAGTGCGGGCGGTTATATAGGCGGTATAGCAGGAGAGCAGTCTTCTCCTGCGAAAGGAAAGAGTTCAGACGCAGCGGCATGCAACTATAATACCGCAACAGTAAAAGCAGGAAGCAAGATGTCAAAAGGCAGTATTCTGGGACGCTACGAAATCGTTGGAATCTATGCCAAAGCGGCTGTTTATGATAACTACTACAAGTCCGGTAAACCATACGGCAGCATGAATATCACATGGAAACCGTTCTTTGCAAAAGCAGTAAAAACGTCTTCCATGAAGCCAAACAAGTGTAAGAAGTTATCCTCAAAATACTGGGTATACTCTTCCAAACATAAGAGAATGGTCTTGAAGAAGAATAAAGAGAAATAAACAGAGCAGATAACATAAAAAGGACTGGCATTCATAAGCCGGTTCTTTTTTTCGGTGGGCAGGAAGTTGGAATTTTGAGATAGGAGTAAAAAAAGAATATCATAGAATGGGAATTGGCAGGAAATTATTTGAAAACGCTCGTGAAATTGCAAGAAAGGCCGGCTTCAGCTTTATACAGGTTAAGACGGTAAAGATGGGAACGTATGCTGACTACGATAAAACAAATCTGTTTTATCTGTCGCTTGGCTTTAAAGAACTTGAAGTTTTCCCAACGTTATGGGATGAAGCGAATCCGTGTCAGATCTATATTATGAGTATTTGATAGTACTTAATGCCGGGTGGTGTGGCGATTCATGATTTTTCGTAAAGATATTTTGTAAAAGCATATTGTTTGCAGCGCGTATAAATGATATAATTGTATTTATGAAGGAGGGGTTGCTTATGATGCCGGACGAAAAAATTGCAAATTCCAAGCAACTGGAATTTGTTGTATTTTGCATTGAAAATGTTGCAGCAAAACTAGGCGTAGGTGCTGAAAAAGTATATGAGGCATTTACTGTAAAAAGCAATATTCTTAATGGTTATATTGTGCCTGAATACGAAGTGTTGCATACCCAGAGCCGAGAATATATCGTAGACGACCTTCTGGATGTGATGAAAGAGAGAGGGGTGGAAGTATGATTCTTTATCATGGTTCGTATTTAGAAATTGATACTCCAGCTTTACGTCATTCTCGTCCAAATGTTGATTTTGGTCGTGGATTTTACGTGACACCGTTGTATGAGCAAGCATTGAAGTGGTGCAACAAGTTTAAACGGCGGGGACAAGATGGCATTATATCACATTATAAATACGATAAAAGCCGAGAAACTGAGTTGAAAATTTTAAAGTTTGACTCGTATTCAGAGGAATGGCTTGATTTTGTCTTGAATTGCCGTAGTGGAAAAGATGCATCAAATTATGATCTTGTAGTGGGCGGTGTTGCCAATGATAAAGTTTTTAATACAGTAGAATTGTTTTTTGATGGACTGATTGATAAGAGGGAAGCAATTAAACGTCTGCGTTATGAAAAGCCTAATCAGCAAATTTGTTTTCGGACAGAAAAAGCACTATCTTTGTTGCATTTTGAAGGGAGTGAACAGATATGACAGCAAATCCAATTTTGCTTCAAAAAAAATACAGCCGTGTTGTAGAATGCTTTGCAAAAAGACAAGCAATTTCACTGGATGTGGCATTGGATTTCTTTTATCACTCAGAAGTTTATCTGTTGATGCGCGATGGTGTTTCTGATATGCACTGTATGAGTGATGACTATTTAGCGGAAGAACTGCAACAGGAATATGTTGAGAAATGTATTTGATTTAAGGAGAATGGATTATTTGGAAAAGGATATTCGGCTGAAAATCTTAAGTTAATGAGACGTTTTTATGTTGTTTATCAAAACGATTAAATTGGAGAAACACTGTTTACCCAATTTGATCATCTGCCTACTGTCAACACAGGTAGAAAATTCTATCTTAGCTGGTCGCATTACCTGAGGATAATAAGCAGATTTTTGCCGGCAAATATGAGACAGTTTTACCAAGCAAGGAAGCATTGCAAAAATTGCTGAAAGAACAGATGGAAGATGATGAAAATTAAATTATATCGTGAAAGGAAGATTAATTATGTATGAAATGAAACCGGAATATTATATTGGAATAGAAATGATCGATGAGGAACACAAACAGCTCTTTCAATATGCCGATGAAGCTTATGAGCTGCTTCATGATGAATTTACACCCGATAAATATGACAAAATGAATACGATTTTGCAGAATCTTCGTGATTATACGGTAAAGCATTTTGCTGACGAAGAGGCGTATATGGAATCCATTCATTATAATAAAATATTTACGCAGAAAATCCAGCATCAGGAATTCGTTCAAAAACTGGACGAGTTTATGGAACACCATAAAGAAGAGGTAGAAGATCAGGATAAACAGATCATGGATATTCTTGAGTTTCTCACGGAATGGCTGGTGAACCATATTTTGCATGTGGATGGACAGATTCCTAAAATGGAATAAAATATTTGTAACTATTCAGGACGCCCCTCCCCACATATAATGGTCTCATAAATTAAGACACTGAACACGACATTTCTTAA
>ERZ779762.950-NODE-950-length-17526-cov-5.792399_pt1 | contig 17526 bp, 13 predicted proteins | sample MGYA00511887_ERZ779762 | MGnify/ENA primary metagenome ERZ779762 (study PRJEB29588, sample SAMEA2163052) | human gut metagenome | biome: human gut; feature: human-associated habitat; material: faeces | place: Denmark | collected 2008/2010 ...
CAGAGCGTAATCGCGTGGGGCCGTGGCCAGCAGGATGCAAGGCCCGCTCAAGGGCCGTAGTAGCCGCTGGGTGCCACAACTCGTCCAGAGCGAAGCGGAGACAATTTTAAATCTGTCAACCTTTATACAGCCCAAACAGCTTGAGCAGCTTCTGCCAGAAGGTCAGGGTCACAGCCGCCGGTTCCGGCTGGGCAGCCGGGGCCGGGGCCGTGATGGCAGTGGTCTGCAACGCAAACTGCACCGCGCCCACCTCGGTGTTCTCTGCCGAGGTGAAGCTCTGCACCTCCCCGCCGCCGGAAAGACTGTTCAGCAGGCCGTCCAGCTGGGCACCCATGTCGATGCCGGAAACGCTGCTGCGCAGCTCGCCGGTGCCGCCGGTCAGCTGAGACGCTCCCTCCGCCAGCTGCGCAACGCCCGCCTTCAGCTGGGCTACGCCGTCGGTGTAGGCGTTCAGGCCGTCGTCCAGTTGGACATACTGGGCGGCAAGCTGGTTCACGCCGTCGGTGAGCACCGAGAGATTGCCCAGCATCCCAGTAAGCACACCGGCCAGCTGACGCACCCCGGCATCAAACTCGCCGTAGCTGCCGTTCAGGGTGCTGCTGCCCTCGTGCAGCTGGGCAATTCCGCCGTTCACGGTGTCGAGATAGGTCTGCATGGCATCGATGTTGGCCGTGGAGCCCTGCAAAAGCAGGATCACATCCTTGAGCTGCGGCATCATCCACACCATGCCCTGCAGCTGCTCAATGGCCTTGGCATTGCCCTCCTTCACCACATCCAGATCAAGGCCGTTCTCTTTCAGGATGGCCTTGTAGGCTTCAAAGCTCACCTGCTGCTCCAGCTGTGCCGCGCCCTCATCCAGCCGGGCAATGCCGTCCCGGATCTGGGTAGAGGCATCCAGCAGGGTGTTCAGCTCGTCGGTGGAGGCAGAGATGCCGTTCAGCGCGGTCTGCATCTGAGTGAGGGCGGCACGCACCCGGGCTGAGCCGCCGGTCAAGGCACCGGAATTGCCGTTCAGGGTGTCGATGCCCGCCTGCACCTGCGCAATGCCGTCTGCCAGCGCGTTGGCACCATCGTCCAGCTGCACAGAGCCGCTCTGCAGCTGTTCCAGCATCCCGGTCAGGTCCATATCCCCGAGGTCGAGGTTCAGGTTCAGCCGCACGCCGTTCAGGGAAACGGCGTCCATGGCAAAGTCCGTCACATCGGCGGTGACGGTCACGTCGCTGTCCGCGCCCGGCAGCAGGATGTAGGAAAGCTGCTTTTTGCTGCCCACATTCGCCACCGTAGCGCCCGGTGCGCTGATGTTCCGGGCAAGGCCGGTGTCCAGACTCATGGTCACCTGCAGCGCGTAGTCGTCAAAAAAGCTGCCGGTGCAGTCCGGGTTGCGGCTCACCTGCAGCCGGATGGAAAGGGCACCGCTTTTGCCGCCCAGCTCGTCGGAGCGGATTTCTGCCCCGTCCAGCGTATAGGTCAGCTTTACCACCCATGGCAGGGCCGTGGCGGCGTCCATGGTGCCCTCATAATAGAGCTTGCCGTCCTCGGTCACATGCACCGTGACCGTATCGCCGCTCTGCTCCACGGCATCGCTCGTGGTCATGTTGCGCACGGCAGTGTAGCTGCCGTGGTCCGCAACGGTGTCCCCCGCCTGCACGGAAAAGCTGTTCACGGCGTACACGCCGGTCACAGCACCGGAGGCCGTCAGGTTTGCATAAATGACCTCTTCCTTGGCAGCGGAGGCTGCTGCAAAAGCCGGCAGACTGCTGCCCGCCAGCAGGCAGCCTGCCAGCGCCAGCGCCGACACCCGGCGCACAAATCGATGCTTCATCTCGGTCAAGCCTCCTTCGGCTGTTTTTTCTTTTTTATAATGAGCGGGTCGGCCAGATACAAAAAGCCCGGAAGTGCCGAAAGCACGATGGCCAGCGACACCAGACTGCCCACGCCCAGAAAATTGCCCAGCTGGCCCAGCAGCTGGTTTGTGGAAATGGCTCCCATCAGGAAGCCCACCACCGCCATGGCGCTGCCTGTGGTGCTGACCGAGGTGGTCACAGCGGACACCGTGGCCGCAACGGCTTCTTTGCGGCCCAGCGTCTCGCGGAACTCCTGATAGCGGTCGGAGAAGAGGATGGCGTAATCCACCGTAGCACCCAGCTGCACCGAGCTGATGATGAGATAGGCAATGTAGAACACGTACTGGCCCCGGAAGTACGGGATGGACAGATTGATCCAGATGGCGGTCTCGATGCTGAGCACCAGGATCACTGGCAGCAGCAGCTGGCGCTTCATAAGGAGCAGGATCAGGAACACCGCGCCGATGGCCAGCAGGTTCACCTTGACCATGTCAGCCGTGATGGTGTCCATCAGGTCATAGGTGCTCACGCCCTGACCGGCCAGATAATAATTGTCCGGGTAATATTGCTGCACCGTGGCGCGCACCCGCTCCACCAGCGCAAAGGCCCCATCGCCCTCGGTGTCGGCATCCACCGTAAGCACCATGCGGGTGTAGCCGCCGGAGACCAACAGCCCCAGCGTATCCCCGGGCACGAACTCCGGCGGGATGGACGCACCTGCGTTGTCCACATAGGAAAGGATGCCGGTCACCTCCGGGATGGCGTGCAATGCATCCGAAAGCTTTTGCTGCGTGGCGGTGTCGCCCTCCGGCACCAGTACAACATAGGTGTCGCTGCGGCCAAAGGTCTCTTCAATGGCGGCGGTGTCCGCACCCAGACGGGTGTTCTCGCCAAACATGTGGGCGGCACCGTAGTAATACTGGTTCGAGTTGGAGGCCAGATAGCTGGGCACCATCAGAATGACCAGCACCAGCGCCATGGGCAGCATGATGCGGGCCACAAAGCGGCCAAACTTGTCAAAGCTGGGCAGCAGGGGCCTGTGGTGGGTCTTATCCATCCACTGATACGCTGCCAGCGTGAGCGCGGGCATAAAGGTGAACACGGTGACAAGGCTCAGCACCACGCCCTTTGCCAGCGCAAGGCCCAGATCCGGGCCGATCTGGAACTGCATGAGCACCAGTGCCAGAAAACCGATGACGGTGGTCAGGCCGCTGGACAGGATGGAGCCGGTGGATCTGCACAGGGCATCCACCATGCACTCCTCCGGGCTGGCATCCGGGTTTTCAGCCCGGCACTCCGCAAAGCGGTGGATCAGGAACACCGAGTAGTCCAGCGACACCGCCAGCTGCAGGATGCTGCCCGCCGCATTCGTCACAAACGAGATGGTGCCGAAGATGAGGTTCGTGCCGTTGTTGAGCAGGATGGCCGCGCCAAGGCCCGTCAGCACCAGCAGCGGCTCCGCCCAGGAATCGGTGGTCAGGATCAGGATGAACAGCACATACACCACCGCGATGGCGGCGATCTTTGCCACCTCGGTCACGGTGGAGTTGGTGGCAACGGCAGTGGAGACCGCCGCGCCCTCCAGCGCGTTGCCCTCCCCGATCAGCTCCCGCACGGCAGCCACGGCTTCCAGACGTTTCTCGTCCTCCACCGTCACGGTGAACAGGGCGCAGCCATCCTTATAATAGCTCTCCACCGTGGCGGTGTCCTGCATCTGCAAAGGCACTGTCACATCCAGACTGTCGTCCAGCCATGCAACGGAGGACACTCCGTCGATGGCGGCAAGCTTTTCCTTGTACTCCAGCGCCTGCGGTACCGTGACATCCCGCACCATGACCCGCATGTTGGGGATGCCGCCGGTGAAAGCACCGTTCATCACCTCGATGGCGGTGGTGGAGGGGGATTCCGGCGGCAGATAGTCGTTGATATCATAATCTACCTTTACCTGACGCACAGCGAACACGCTCAGTACAGCCGCCAGTGCAAACACCGCCAGCACCAGCCTGCGGCGGCGCACGATGGCGGTATAAAAACGTTTCATCAAAACAGGAGTTCTCCTTTCCGGATCCATAAAAAAACTTTTATCATTCTAACAGGTTTGATAAAAGTTGGAAAGAGACAGTTTATGAATTTTGACCCTCGAATGCCGATTTTTTGATTTTTCTGCCTTGACAACAAAAATAAATTCTGATATGCTCTTTTTCGGTTCATCGGAGGACCGTTTTCAACGTAATTTGAAACGGGCCGGATAAGATGCCGTGCAGACAGCGCCCCGCCGGAGGTTTCGTTGCCGTAGTGACGAAGCAGATCGAGGCCGGGCGTGCACTCACGGACATTTATCCGGCCCGTTTTTGCACCTTGTGCAGAAAGGAGGACGCCATGTCCAAGCAGCGGATCCAGCTTTCCGATCATTTTACCTATTCCCGCCTTTTGCGGTTCGTGCTGCCCTGCATCGGCACCATGCTGTTCACCTCCATCTACGGCATCGTGGACGGCCTGTGTGTCTCCAACTTTGTGGGCAAGACGGCCTTTGCGGCGGTCAACCTCATCATGCCGCTGCCCATGCTGCTGGGCACCATCGGCTTTATGCTGGGCACCGGCGGCAGCGCCATCGTGGGCATCACGCTGGGCGAGGGCGACCAGAAAAAGGCCGACCGCTATTTCACCCTGTTCCTGCTGGCGGCTCTGGTCTCGGTCAGTGTGCTGGCCGTGCTGGGCATTGTGTTCCTGCGGCCCATTGCCGTGCTGCTGGGCGCAAAGGGGGAGCTTTTGGACTATGCGGTGCGCTATGGACGCATCCTGATGGTGTCCCTGCCCACCTTTGCGCTGCAGAATATGTTCCAGAGCTTTTTCGTCACCGCCGAAAAGCCGCACCTCGGCTTCTGGTTCACCGTGGGCGCGGGCTGCACCAACATGGTGCTGGATGTGCTGATGGTGGGTATCTGGGGCTGGGGCGTGGAGGGCGCGGCCATTGCCACCTTTATCAGCCAGCTGGTGGGCGGCGTACTGCCGGTGTTCTACTTCATCGACCGCAGCAACTCCAGCCGCCTGCACCTGTGCAAGACCAGTTTTTACAGCAAAGTCCTGCGGGATGCCTGCATCAACGGCTCTTCTGAGCTGATGACCAACCTTTCCATGTCGCTGGTCAATATCCTGTACAACTACCAGCTGCTGCGTCTGGCCGGTGAGAACGGTGTGGCCGCCTACGGTGTCATCATGTACGCAGCCTTCCTGTTCGTGGCGGTGTTCGTGGGCTATGCCGTGGGCAGTGCGCCCATCGTCAGCTTCCACTACGGTGCCCGCAACCACGCCGAGGTGCACAATCTCTACCGCAAGAGCCTGCGGCTCATCGCCGTGGTGGCTGTGACCCTGACGCTGGCTTCCATGTTCATCATCCCCTGTGTAGCGCGCATTTTCGTGGGCTACGATGCGGAATTGCTGGCCCTGACCAGCCGGGCCTTCCGGCTGTATGCGCTGAGCTTCCTCATCATGGGCTTCAATGTGTATGCGTCCTCCTTCTTCACGGCGCTGGGCGACGGCGTGACCAGCGCGCTGATCTCCTTTTTGCGCACGCTGGCGTTTCAGGTGATCGCCATTCTCCTGCTGCCGCTGCTGCTGGGCATCGACGGCATCTGGCTGGCCGTCACCGCCGCCGAGCTGGCGGCTCTGGCCGTGAGCGCCGCCATGCTCCTCACCAAGGACAAGGTGTTCCATTACCGAAAGGTGTAAACTGTTTATCTATATTCTTTCTATTAAACGCATAAACGCAGAAATTCGACAAATAAACGAATTTCTGCGTTTATTTTTGTCTATCATCTCCATTGAAGCCCGCATATGACCATATTATACTTAATCAAAATAATGTTTTTGTTCGCAAGGAGGTTTTATATGAAACGCAGAAAATTTCTGGTCTCGTTACTGCTGGCACTGCTTATGCTTCCGTTACACGTATTCGCTGAAGAGCCCACCTATGCATTTACTGATGCGGAAGTTCTTGCACGTGGACAGCTGTATTATTCTTCTCTAAACCAGTTTTTCAGCAATGTTGCAAATGATAACGGCAATGCCGCCGAAGTTACCTTGACCGGTGCCATTGGTTTTTGTGACACAGATTACTGGGTTCAAAGCGAGTTTGATGCAAGAGTTGCTCAGGGTACTACATATGGTCCTTGTCTTTATATCGAGTATGTCGTGACCGACCAGAACGGCCACAGTAAAACTGGCTATTCCTATGATTTGCTACCCGTTGGCGGACATTTCAACGAAGGTCTTGCCAAACTCAACTATACAACTGCTGTTAAAAACTTTTCGGGTGGTTCCGGCATCAGCATTTTAGGAAACGGCTTTGTCAAAGACTCTCTCAATTACAAAGTCCGCATTGACCTTTCTGATTATGCCGCCAAAGGGTACTCCACTACTAAAACACAGGTCGACGCTGCCCGTGCGGCAAAAGTGGCTTCTATTGTGGAAACACCTGAGCGCTACTACGCCAACCTTGAAAAACTTTTAATGACATTTGATTCCAATACTCAGACAAACGAAGTTATCGTTTGCGTAAAGGGCATCTATACAGATGATGAACTTGCTTCTATCAGCTATACCGATGACAGTAAGATTCAGTACTGGCTGGACTACACTACCGTAAATCTCAACTTGAAACAGGTTCGTGTTAAGAAAGCCTACTCTGTACTTGGCTCTATTACTGTTATCGGCAATGCAAGTGAATATAATAAAATGGCTTTGATTGCAAACGGCAGAAATCCTTCTTACACTGAGATTGCACCCGGTATGTATCGCAATGCGGATGGCTGGACAGTTTTCCGTGTCAATCTGAGCGATTATACCGCCAAAGGCTATGTTTACTGAACTTTAATTTCTTCTAAAGATCCCCTGCTTTCTGCGAAACGGCGAAAAGCGGGGGATTTTTTTGGTGATTCTGGCTCTGCCGCTGGCAGCAAAATCGTGTTAAAATGGACACAGCCTTTATTCACTTTTTATGAGGAATCATTATGACATTGTTTTTGACCAGCAGCCCCAGCGGCTGCCCCTTTGAGCCGGGGCCGGATATTCCGGTGCTGGACACCCGCAACCACTTTGTGGCGAACCTGCGGGCCGTCTGGCCGGATCACGCCGTGCTGGGCCTTGCCATTGCGGCAGACCCCTATGCCTACGAGCAGAACGACGAGATGTGCCGGGTGTTTGCTCAGAGCTTTGCGAACGCCCACCTGCCCCTGACGGCGCTCATCCCCTGCGATGCCCGCAATGCCGAGGAGATCGGTTCTCTTCTGCCCCAAAGCGGCTTTGTGATGCTGTGCGGCGGGCACGTGCCCACCCAGAACCACTTTTTTGCTCAGCTGGGCCTGCCGGGGCTGTTCCACAACTACCACGGCATCGTGCTGGGCGTGAGTGCCGGCAGCATGAACGCCGCCCACATCGTGTACGCCGCGCCCGAGGAACCGGGCGAAGCCGCCGACCCGCACTACTCCCGCTGGATGAACGGCCTTGGCCTGACCGAGACCCGCATCCTGCCCCACTACCAGTTCATCCGGGATCATGTGCTGGACGGGCAGAAGATGGAGGACATCGCCCTTGCCGACAGCAAAAAGCGGCATTTTCTCGCTTTGCCGGACGGCTCGTATATCCTGTGCGCCGACGGCAGCGAGGCGCTGTACGGCAGAGGCTGGTACTTTGCGGACGGGATGATGGAAGAGATCAACGAGGATGAAGATGTATTACCACTGAGATAATGGACTGATTCTCCCACAGGAAAGGCCCCCTATTACGTAGTAATAGGGGGCCTTTCCTGTGGGTAAAAAAATCAAGAGTGGAACATCTTTTTCAAGATATGCCACTCTCTACAAAAGCTTTTGCTTTTCAATTGTAGAAGATATTATATCAGAAGTTTAGGTGTTTGTCAATAGGTTTTTTATAACTTTTTCCTGAAATTTATAAACGCCTACGATCTTTGTATTTGTCCTAAAATATTCTTTATGCCGTACAACTCTTCCTTCCAAAAATTCCTGAAGCTCCTCATAACGCTTTTTTCTGGAATTGACCGGCATCAGACAGTCGTATACATACAACAGCGTAATAAAGCTGTTTGTAAATTTGCAGTTCATATTGTTGACGCGCGATGTTTTAGAGATTTCCGGCATAGCTCCAATAAAGTTTGAAATTTCGCTGTTCACCTGCTTTGTTGCATCGATTCTCTCTGTCATCTTATTCAGCAGGCAGTTGCTGTGTGCCGATGCATTGCGGACATCCCGTACGGTGTTCATCAATGTTCTATTCACGATTTTTACGTTATATCGTTTCTCGCAGAAATAGCAGAAATACAGCAGGTCTCCAAATGAAATCAGCTCCACAAACACCCAGATGGGGAAATACGGGTAATACTTTGCAATCAGGTCCTTGCAGTACTCTCCAGCCTTATGCCTGCGTATCCCTTCCAGCACTCTCATCCCGCCTTCTTCTGCAAGAAAGCGGCGGACGATATCATATCCATCTTCCTGCGGGTCCTTTGTTGCAAGGTCCACAAGCCGAACTTTGATTGCATGTTCAATGTCCAGGCACATTTCCAGCACCAAATGCCGCAAGTGCATATCCAGTCGAGACAACTCCTGCAAATATGCAAAATCCAGATTCTGGTACATTCCCTTCCGCTTGCCTTCTACGCATTTTTCGTAGTTTGCGCGGTAGGCTGCAAGCTTCATGTAATAATTATTATTCTCCAGAAAATCCATTGCTTCTTTTTCAGAAGTCTCCCGGAATGTGATGCCTTTTTCTTTCATGTGCTCAATCAGCTCTTTGGTCGAAAGCATTGGCTTCATTCTGCATTTTCCTCCTCTCTGTCCTTTTCAATCCGGACAAAGGGCGCTATTGCGTTGGTGTCGCCGTGGCGGACGATGGAGTAGGTGATGTCGCAGTAGGGCTGGATGGCGGTGCTCTTTTCCACGGTGGAGATGAGCAGCACCTGCAGCTGCAGGCGGCGGAACAGCTCCATCATGGGGCGGATGCGGTCGCTGGTCATCTTGCTGAAAGCTTCGTCCAGCAGCACAAGGCGGATGCTGTTCTCGCTCTTTTCGTAGATCTGCAGCAGGCTGGCGCAGATGGCCACATAGAAGGGGGCCTGATTCTCGCCGCCGGAGGAGTCGCGGCTGACGCGGGACAGATACGCCTGCTGGCCGGTGACCCGGTTCGTCACCTTGATGTCGTAGTCCAGATAGGTACGGTAGTCCACATAGTCCGACAGGGTCACGCCGCCGGTGCGGCCCTCCTGCCGGGCGCGGGTGTTCTCGTCCACGTCCGCCATGATCTTTTCCATCAGCTCGTCCACCTGACGCTCATAAGCAGGGTCGGCGGTGGCGGCAAGGTTGTCCAGCGAGTCGCCCTCGGTCATCTGCTGGTTGCCCTTGTCCACGATGACCTGATAGAAGGCCGCCAGCTGCGGGTCGCGGCTGGGCTCCAGCTCAAAGCGGTAGACCTCCTCGCCGTAGGTCAGCTGCTCCATCACCTTGTTCAGCTCCCGGAACTGCCGCCGTGCGTTGAAGATATCGTCCTTCATGCGGAACAGGATATCCTTGCGGAAGCGGTCCTTGCAGTCCCGCTGGGCCTGCTCCAGACGGGCGGCGTAGCGCTCCAGATCGATGCGCACAAGGCTCTCGTGCTGGGCGCGGTACTGGTCCAGCCCTGCAAGGCCCAGCGGATAATCGCACACATAGTGCTCGTTGTAGGCTTTCTGGGCCGGTTCCAGCGTTCCGGTCAGATAGACGGCCAGCGCATCGTCCAGCTTGGCCTGCGCCTTTTCCGCAGCCTGTGCGGCGGCGCGGGGCTTATCCGCCGGGGCCAGCGCCAGCATCCGGGTGCGGGCCAGCGGCTCCACCAGCGGGTGCGCCGCAAAGAAGCTCCGGGCAGCATCGGCGCTCTGCTGGGCCGTTTCCCCTGCCTTTTTCTGCTCTGCTTCGCAGGAGGCGATCTGCTTTTGGCACACGCGGATGTCGCCGCCCGCCTGCTCCACGGCGGCACGGGCAGCCTCCCATGCGGCTTCGCGGGCTTCTTCCTCCTTGTAAAGCTGCTGCAGCAGCGGGTTCTCGCGGCACTCGGTGAGCTTTGCTTCCTGTTCGGTCACAGCATTCTGTGCGGCAGTCAGTGCGGCGCGGGCATCCCACAGCGCAGCCAGCTCGTCCAGTGCCGTGCCCCGCAGCAGGGTCTGGTACTGGTTATAGGCGGCTTTCAGGTTCTGTTCTGTCTGGGCGGCAGCACGGGCGCTTTCCCCCAGAGCTTCCAGCTCGGCCGCCAGCGCCCCGGCGCGGGCGCGGCGTGCGTCCAGACCGATATACCGCTGGGGAGTGCGCAGCCGTTCCAGCCGGAAGGGGTGGTGGCGCAGAAGGTCGCGGGTGGCGCTGTCGGGATGCTGTTCCAGCGTATCGGGGGTGTCGCAGCAGACGATGCGGCCCAGAATGGTCTGGGCATACTGTGCAGCCAGCGGGTTTTCGCTGCTCACCTGCGCGGCAAGGCTGTCCGGGCCGTACTTGTCGGCGCGGCGGTTGGCCTTGCGGATGCCCGGGGTGTCCAGCAGGCTGATGGGGCCTACCTTGTCCTTCAGAGCCACAAAGGCGCTTTTGGCGGCTTCGTAGTGGGCGGGCGGCACAAGGATATCAAAGCGGCGGTCGCCAAGGCAGGCTTCCACGCAGTCCTGCCAGCTCTCATCCTCCACGTTCAGCAGTTCACAGAAAATTTTCGCATCCGGCTGCATGCCCCGGCTCTTGAGTTCCGCATTCACGGCATCCCGCACCCGGGTGGCGGCATCGCCGTGGGGGTAGACCCACTTGCCGCCGGACACGGCATCCAGCTCCGCACGCTTGCCGGCCTGCTCCTTCTGCAAAGCAGCAGTGTTCTGGCGGGCAGCAAAATAGGCTTCCTCCAGCGGTTTTTCCTGCGCGGAGAGCCATGCGGTGAGCTGCGGCAGAGTGTCCGCCGTCAGCTCTTCGGCCTTGATGCCGGCAGCAAAGCCGCTGCGGCGCAGCACAGCCAGCAGGCTCTGTGTGCGGGCAAGGGCACTTTCTGCCTTTTCGGCTTTGCGTGCGGCGGTATCCAGCGCCGTTTTGCGGCGGGAAAGCTCCTCGGTCAGGGCGTCCAGTGCCCGGCCCTCGCCGCTGGCGCTGGCGGCACCGTGGGCGGAAAGATAGGCCCGGCGGGCTTCCGCTTCGGCATTTTTGGCCTCGGCATAGCGGGCGTTCAGCTGTTCCAGCTGGCGGCGGCCCGCATCCAGATGCTCCTGCCAGACGGTCTGTTCGCTGCCGTCGGCAGCGGCGCGGGCCAGCAGCGCCGCGCCCCGGTTCACAAGGGTCTGGGTCTGCTTTTCGGCAGCTTCACGGCCAAAATCCACGATCTCTTCCAGCGCGTCGGCGCGGGTCTGTGCCTCGGCCAGCACGGCGTGCAGATTTTCCAGTTCCAGCCGGTCGCCCTGCAAAGCGTCCAGATCCAGCTCCGGCTGGGGCAGGATGTACTGGTACAAAAACTCCCGGAAGTTGGGGATCTCGTCCATGCTGGTGCCCATCTGGAACACCTCGTTGAACTTTTTGCCCAAGGGGCTGGAGGCGCGCCCGATGCCCAGCGCACGGCAGATGCGGTCCCGCGCTTCGCTGGGGCTGCGGGTGTAGGAGAGACGGCCCGTTGCGGGCTTGAAGTCCTCCTTTGCGCTGGGTGCACCGGTCTTGGGGTCGATGAAGGGCAGCTGTTCCAGCGTGCAGCCGTCCTCCGAAAGATACCATGTCTGATCGCCGGGGTGCAGCTCCTGCATGGGGCCTTCGGACTCCACCCGCACCGCGATGACGAAGGGGGTGCGCTTGACGCTGTCCCAGAACTCCGCGCCGATGTAGGCCACGGTGCGGCCCGGGCGGCGGTAGGCGTTCTCGCCGCGCTGCTTTGCGTGCACCGAACCCTGCAGGGTGCGGCCGCTCTTTTTATTGCCCAGCGCATTGAAATTGCGGTTGGTGGTCAGGCAGTAGCGGATGGCATCCAGAATGGTGGTCTTGCCCACGGCGTTCACGCCGATCATATAGGTGAGCCGTGCGCAGTCGAAGGTGACATTTTCAAAGTTGTGCCAGTTGATAAGCTTCAGCCGCTTGAGTTCGATCATTCTTCACCCTCCCCTGCTTCTTCCGGTCGTTCATAAAGGCCAAGCTCTGTGCGGGTGCGGGCAGATTCTGCCGCTGCATCCGCAAGGTCGGCATCCGGCAGGGCCAGCAGCACGGTGGGAAATACTTCAATGCGGCTGTCCAGCCCGGAAAGCCGCCCCACAGGCCGGGCCAGATTGTACCGGCGCAGGGTGCGCATGAGGTTTTCCAGCGTTTTCTGGTCCAGACGGCGGGGCAGATTCATCTTCTGCAGCTCGGTCTGCACCTCTTCCACCGTCACCAGCACCTCGTCGGCATTGGCCGCAAGGCTCTCGCGCTTTTGCAGGTACAAAAGCCGCAATACCAAAAGCAGGATGCTCTCGTATTTCAGCAGCCGGGCCTGACTGCCCTCGTGGCCGTTGACCAAAGCCGCCGCCTGCAGGGGTGCCGGGTACAGCAATACAGAATAGCCCAGCGGGGCGAACACAGCGCGCACCTCGTCCAGATGGTCCTGCACATAAAGATATTTTGCCCGCTGATCCTCCACGCCGCCCAGCACGAAGCAGTGGCTCAGCAGGTAATTCGCGGTTTCTTCCAGCATGTTAATGGTTGCCATTTTCTTCCTCCCTGCGGCGGGTGAGGACAAAATCCTCAAAGCGGAAACCGCCGCGCTCCACCCAATTGCCGGTGAGCTGAATGTCATAATCCCGGTGCGGCGACTGCGAGTAGGTATGCAGGCCGATGATGCGGGCAAAATCGTTCGGGTATTCGTCTGCCAGAAGTGCCGCGTTCACCTGCGGGCGGGCGGCAAGGGCCTGCCGGGCCAGCAGGGCCACGTTCTCCTCGGTAACGGCAAGGCGGGCGTAATCCAGCAGCAATTGCTGCTCTTTTTTGAGCTGTTCCGGATCGAATCCTTCGGTGCGCGCCGGGGCCAGCGGCTCGGCGGTGCGCTGGGCAGCGGGCGGGTACAGAAATTTTTCCCCGAACACCGCCGCCGGGTACAGATGCAGCCGCTTTGCCACCGGGCCGTCGTCCGGCTCAAACAGCTGCTCCGGGGTGCGGATGTCCTCGGCGTAGCGGCGCAGCAGGGCGGTGACGCTGCCCTGCGAAGAACGGTCGCTCAGCAGCAGGAACTGTGCCCGCTGCACAGCCCGCTTGCGGTAGCGGATGTGGCTTGCATCGATCTCGCGCATGAGCAGGCTCATCTCTTCCAGCGCGTCCCGCTGCTTCTGGATGAGTGCACGCACGGCAGGTGTCGCTTCGTTCGGGGCGCAGCGCTCCACCCGGGCATAATCAAAGGCCAGCTGCGGCAGGTAGTTCTCCTCGCAGTCGTCCAGCTCCTCTTCCAGATAGGCGCGGTAGTTGAACAGGTTGTCGCTGGTCTTGAAGCGGTGGTAGGCCGCCGCCACCACCTTTTCCTCGTACTGGTCGAACAGTTCCAGCACCTCCTGCGGGGTGCGGTTGCGGGTGAGCCGGTCGATATAGTGGCCGATGGAGGCGTTGAGTGCCCGGAGGGAACGGTTCAGCGCGTCAAGGTCTGCGTCCACCTCCCGCAGAACGTTCTCATAGGGGCTTTTTTCCTGCCCGATGCTGCCCAGCAGCTGCCATGCCTTGTACAGCTTTCCGGTATAGGTAACTACGCGGGGATTCAATATTTCTTCCAGCGCTTCCAGCAGCGGCGTTACCTCCGGCACAAAGGCAAGGGACGCTTCCCCCTCGTAGCTGCCGGGCTGCTCTTCCAGCCAGCCGGTGCGGCGCAGCCGCAGCAGAAAGCCCACGGCCAGCGTGTGAGGGTCGCGGGTGGGCTGCTCTTCTTCATCGCCCGCACCGTCGGCATCCAGCGCAAGGGGCTTTGCCAGTGCGGCAAAGTAATCCTCGGCACGCCAGACGGCCTCCGCACGGGAAATGCTGTAATCCGCCGTGTGGCGGCACTCCTCCCAGAGCAGAAGCAGCAATTCCGCATAAAAAGCCCGGTTCGGCCCCGCCAGCGGGCGGAACAGCCGCGGGGACACCAGTTCAAACAGCTGCATGGAAACGTCCTTTCCTGTTCACATCAGAATACGTTTTTATTGTACCACAGCGGGCGGAGTTTGTCACAAAAAGGCGAAAAAAAGCCTGCCGGGTGGGCGGGAGGATTTGAAATGCGCGCCGCGTGCGCTTTACGCATAAGCAGCGGAAGAATTATTTTAAATTTGCAATGCTGGAAACTCTGCGGATTTTCCAGCATTGCCTTTTCACAGGGAGGGGTCGCAGCAGGAAACGGCACCTCTGCCAAAAGGCGCAAAAAAACCCCGGGGAGCGAGTGCTCCTCGGGGCAACAAAACTTTATTAACTACGAATCGTACCTTCACACTTGATGGCAATGCCAATGTAAGTCTTGCCATTGGAGGCCGTGTAGGTTGCAACACCGACATCTTTCATGGTAGACAGCTTTCCAGAAGGAGTGCCGGGGGTCACATTCTCCAGGACATCATCCAGTTTTGCCTTGAATTCATCGTTAACTTCCAGCGGCTTTACATCTTTCAGTTCAGCTTTTGTAACCGGTGTCAGCATTCCATCCATTTTATTCGGGTCAAATACATACATCACAAAAGAAACAGTGTTTTCAGTTTCATTCACATTGAGGTCAGAAACACACTGCATGTATTTGGCCGTTCCGCTTTCATCATTCTGCACATACGGAACATCTTCTGCTTTGATAACGCCAGTATCATCCGTTTTGGCCAGAACGGCACGAACCTTGCTCTGCAGATCGGCATTATTGCTGTAGCTTGTGCCATTGACAGTATTCAGATACTTCAGCACCTTGCTCTCGATCTCATTCGAGCTGTTTCCACCAGCGCCACCGCCGCAGGCGGTGAGCATTGCCAGAACCATCACGCCGGCCAGAAGGGCGGCTGCGAAACGCTTGAACATTTTCATTGTAATGTTCCTCCTGTTTTCAAATTCTGACGGTTTGGGCGACCCCAAATCGCTTTACCCGTCTGAATTTATTTTATCCATACCCCCCCCCGCATGTCAACAGGCAGATCGCCCAAATTCCGCAGTTCTTTTTGGCAATTGTCCCCAAACACAAAAAAGCCCCGGGGCAGGACGAACTCCTTCCGTCAAACCCTGCGGGTTTGCCACCTCCCTCAGTGAGGGAGGCAACCCTCTCAGTCATCGCTGCGCGATGCCAGCTCCCCCGAGAGGGGGAGCTTATTTGCTGCAAACCGTCAGATGCCTAAAAGCTCCCCCCTTTGGGGGAGCTGGCACGCCGTAAGGCGTGACTGAGAGGGTTCAAACGCAAAAAAGCCCCGGAGGGCGGCCTTGCAGCCACGCTCCGGGGAGAAAGGGTGAGGAATTTTTTACTTTTTGCCCTTGATGCGGATGGAAATACCAATGTAGCTCTGCTCGTTGTTGCTCTTGACCACAACGCCTATATTCGACCAGTTGCCGTCCTGCTCTACGCTGGCATTATAATCCTCGTAATTATAAATCTTATTCAGCACATCGCTCAGGAGAGTGTCCTTATAGTCATACCGGGCGGTGATGGTGATGACCAGATCACCTTCCAACGTATCCGTATGGAACTTGAACGCTCCTGCATGGCCGAGGATATTGAACTGAGCATTGAGATCTTCATTCAGATTTCTTTCAGCCACTTCGCGGAGCTTTGCGTCATTGGTCGCCTGGACGCCCTTCTCCTGACTGATCTGGGCCAGTACTTTCTGCTCTTCGGTTGGGCCGCCGCCACCGCCGCAGGCCGTCAGCAGGGCCAGAGCCATCACACCCACCAGAAGCAGGGCAGCAAATTTCTTCAGCTTTTTCATTGTAAAGCGCCTCCTGTCATTTCAAGATTTTGTTGATTTGTCTCATTTCAGTGCTGTTTTTTCGCACTACAGAACGGGTGTCGTTCTGGCCTTATTTTATCCGACAGCAGTTGGTTTTGTCAATTGAGAAGATGCATAAAGTTTCCGAAACATTTTCGTTCAAAATCAATGAAACAGCGGCTTTTTTGTTGCAGTATTGAGATACACTGTCCTTATTTCGCAAAGGTTCTTTACCGTGCTGGAAAATCTTCTTCCAGCCGGAAGCTCCATGCTGTTTTTTTCCGGGGCACAGTCCTTCCCGGTTTGAACAGATGTTGTGTTCCGATCCATCTTGATCCATCTTTCAGAATCCTTTCAAAAAATTACGATTTTACACAATTCTACCATTTTTGCATGGTAAAATAAGGTCGTAGAAAAAACAAAGGATGTGGCTCAATATGCAACACTGTCCCGCCCGCGCGGCACAGCGGCTGGCGGCGGCAGTTCTGGCGCTGTGCCTTGTGCTGGCTCTGGCCGTTCCCCACGCACACGCAGCTGCCCTGCAGGAAACGCACGGCATCCGGATGCTGGACTTCAACACCAGCCAGATCCTTTCCATCGGCAACCAGACCTCCGGCAAATGCAGCTGGTACGCCTTGCGCTATGCACGCACCATTCTGGATGGAAAAGTTTCCTCCGGCAGCGGCATGTGGTCAAACGGTGCGGTCTGGTCTGCGGGCGGCTACTACGGTTATTCCGGCAGCCTGTCCGAGTGCCTGCAGAAGCTTTACACCGAGCTTTCCGCCGGGAAGCCGGTGATCGTGCATCTGAAAAACACCGCGGTGAGCGGCGTAAAACGGCACACGAACCGCACCTCCAGCTATGAATACCACCTGACCAGTTCCGGCTGGAACAAGGTGAACTACCCCCATATCGCCACCAGCGCTGCGTATGGCCACTGGGTCTGCGTGGTGGGCATCCGTGCGGATGCAGACCCCGCGAACCTGAAGGAGAGCGATTTCTACGCGCTGGACCCGGCCCGTGTTTCCGTAAACGGCACTCTGGCTGTGACCCGGCTGCTGGACGGCACCATCTGGACAGACAATTCCCCGCTAAAAACAGCAGGTTGATAAATTTAGAAAGAGCAAAAAAGCTGACGCTTTCGCGTCAGCTTTTTTGTTTTACGCTTCAACTTCCCGATCAAAATGCCCTCCGCGTTCGCTCTGGGCATCTTTAGCGGAAAGTTATTTCTTATATTCGTGTTTGAAGCGCCCTGCGGGGCGCTCCAAACACATTTTCACGAAAAATCAAAAAATTTCAATTAGTACCCCCGCACCGAGAAGCCCCGCTCCCATGGGTCGGGCGGCAGATCCTTCTGGCGGATGCCGGTGATCTGGATATAATCGCTTTTCTGGATCATGGCGAACAGCCGCAGGAACTTTTCCGGGTCGCCCTGCACTTCCAGCGTCACGCTGCCGTCGTCCTCGTTCTCCACCCAGCCGGTCAGTTCCAGCGTCTGGGCCGCATAGCGGGCGCGGTAGCGGAAGCCCACCCCCTGCACCTGCCCTTCGATGGAATAGCGGCGGCGCACAGTGCCTTCCGGCAGGGCGGGCGGCGTACGATCTTTTTTGTTTAAAAGGTTGAACATAGCATTTAAACCTTTACCGGGCTCGCCCTCTCCGTCATTGCTCCGCAATGCCACCTCTCCCAGAGTGAGAGGCTTTGGCAGTCCATGCAACGTTTGCGGTTTTGCCAAGGGCTCCCCCTTTGGGG
>ERZ779762.955-NODE-955-length-17434-cov-3.842856_pt1 | contig 17434 bp, 19 predicted proteins | sample MGYA00511887_ERZ779762 | MGnify/ENA primary metagenome ERZ779762 (study PRJEB29588, sample SAMEA2163052) | human gut metagenome | biome: human gut; feature: human-associated habitat; material: faeces | place: Denmark | collected 2008/2010 ...
ACTCATAAATTATCATTCCTTTCGTGAGGTGTTCGTATGGATATTCTATCTGATGTTTTCATTTGCGGCATTCAAACCCTTCTGATAACAATAATATGCACAATATTTGAATCATCAAGATTTGATTTGTCTGCAAAACAAATATTGGAGATTTTTCTCGTCTATTACATGAATGTTGGTGTAATTGTCTTCGCAATATTTATGCCTATGCTTTATTGGGATATGTTTACTGAATTTATAAATGAGCTTAATACTCAAGGTCCTATCGTACTCATATCATCAGTAGCAATATTTTTATTAGCAATTGCAAGTCTGATAATATTGTCATGCAAGATTTTAGTAAAGATAAGGGGAAAAGATTAGGCTATAATACTGTTGATAAGATATTGTACCACAAAACGAAAGGAATGTCAATATGCTTGGAACGTTTATTGCACAGAAGCGAAAAGAATTAAGTTTGTCGTTAGCTAAACTTGCAAAGTTGTCTGGTCATCCGGTTTCCTCACTGCACGGTATCGAAAACGGAGATAACCAGAATCCCCGCTTTGAAATCATCATCGACATATGTCAGGTTCTTGATGTAAGCCTTGACGAAATGAAAGCAGCTTTCTTGGAAAATCGAAACAAACACGATTGAGCATAGGTGCCTCACGGTGAGATACCGACTATGACTATGAAAGGACGATACATATGGCACAGTACAAATACTCCAGGGATGATTACTACCGTCTGACCAATGCCCCATGCATTGATGTGGCTCTTGCACTCGGCATGGAGATAAACGAAAGAGCCAGCGACCAGAAAGCCTGGAAAATGAAAGACGAACAGGGACTGTGCATTTACCGCGAGGGCAACAACTGGTATAGGTTCTCGGACGGGAAGCACGGTTTTTCAATCGACCTTGTAATAGATAAGCTGGGCTGCAGCAGAGAGCAGGCGCTTGACTTTATTGCCAAGAACGTTGTGAACGGAGTATCGGAACAGGTTCGTCTTGACCACAAAGCGCCTGCAAAGGTAAAGAAAGAATTACCGAAAGAAAAAATATTTACTGTACCTGACCATGATGTTAAGCCAAGCCGGGTAATGGCATACCTTATAAAGACAAGAGGCATTGACCCGGAAATCGTTAAGGGTATGCTGCAGCGCAAGATGATTGCTGAGGACAGCACACATCACAACTGCCTTTTCTTCGGGCGTGATGAAAAAGGTAATATCCGCTCCTGCGCTCAGAGAGGCACGACACAGGTTCAGTTTCGCGGCGAGGTATCCGGCGGAGATAAGGCATACACCTTTGCAATGAACGGAAAGAGTAACGTTCTGAGGCTCTTTGAAAGTCCCATTGACGCAATGTCCCATGCCACCTTTTCAAAGCTGCTAGGTAAGGATTGGACAGTAGATCACCGTTTGAGCACTAACGGCTGCGGAAGCTATGAAAGCATAAAGAAATACATGGAGAACCACCCCGAAATATCATCGGTGTGGTTTTCTTTTGACAACGATGAAGGCGGACGTAATGGTGCAGCAGCTTCCAAGGAAAAGCTCCTGCACGATTTTCCTGATCGCCAGCTCAAGGTACATATATGTTATCCGACTCACGGCAAGGACTGGAACGAGGAGCTACAGCAGTTCCGCCAGATTGAGCCTGAAGGAATGAGTGCTCGTGAATATGTCAGCAGTGACAGCAATTCGTATTTCTCGTATCATGGCTTTCATTTTCAGCCGGTTGGAATTCTTCCTCCCGGAACTCTGAGTGACATTGCACAGGATATATCCTCGATTCCCGAAATGGGCTATAACGATGAATTTTCATATGCGGATTTTATCAGGGCAAACACTACCGGTAAGAACGCTGATATTTTCCGCTGCATCGAATCCAATCAGCTCTGTCTTCCCGGAGAAAATGAACTCTACTCCTATACCGGAGAATATCTTTCAACGTTTCACGTTCAAACCGCAAAGGAGGAACAGCCGGACGATGATGAATGTGAAATGGAAATAGGATGAACTGTTAGTTTGTTGACATGACAATTATAATGGAAAGGGATTCACAATGGAAATTTACAAGAACAATCTTGAATACGCCGAAAAGAATGGTGAGCGCTTACAGTATCTTCAGAGCCTGGAGTTGTGCGATAAATGTGGAGCATTTATACGCCATTCTATTGCCGCAAATTTCAATTTCACCACTAAATATCTTGACGTCAAGACAATCACCGCAGAAGTTACCGAAAAATACGGCTTTGAGCGAACAATGCTTATGCTTGCGCTCCGAGTTGATAGCCTTAAAAATGATGGGCGCGTTGATATCGCTAATAAGGAATGGGCAAAAAAATTCCTCGTTAATTATCCCAATGCAGAGGAACTCAGAAAAATTGCTGACCGAGTATTTGAAAATGCTATCCCTGCTCTTCTTGACAGTGTAGCGGAAGAGGTTAGATTCACTTTCATGGAAATGAACAGGAGTAAAGAGCGTGAGGTCGAAGGCTACCGCATAATTCAGACGGTTAAAACCCCTTACGCTGAATTCCTCCTCGGTCAGAACAAGAATATGCCGAGCTATTATGCTACATGGTACAACGGCAATCATGACGGCGGTCTATCAACGATACAGGGACACTATTTCACATCGAATGATTCACAAAGCAATCTTCTTTCCGCATATCACGATCTGTATTCCCGTGCACTCTCTGACGTAAATCAGCACACCCGCTTTGAAGAGCCTACGCCGAAAATAGGCTCGATCATTCGAACCGTCAACGGTCAGAATATGCAATTTGAACTAACCGACGAGGAACGCAACGGCGTATGGAACATGGTCGAGCAGCAGAATGTCGAGGGACGCTTTAAAGAACTGCTTAGCGAACGCGGCGTTCTTCCGGATTGGTCAGGCATGGAAAGCATAATCACAGATATGGCTGAAAAGTATCGTGATGATTTCGGGTACGGCTATGATGAAGATATGCAAGGATACATAGAGGATCACGAAGATGAAATCAAAGAAATTACAGATAAATATCTGTATGGCGATATCTATGTTGACAAGGGCAGTATTTCCGACTTTACCGGAAGAATAATGATTGTTCGCCCCGAACACATCAACTCCCGTGACGTTATTCCGGAGAATCAGCTTTTCCTTGCGCAGGAGGGACCTGGCTGCAACCCCGAGGATTACGGAAGCGAGATAAACGGAATATTCCTTTACGAACGTGAAGAAGCATCCCTCACCAATGATTGTTTCCTCGGTGCAATGCGTGAGGAGCACATACCTGAATGGGCAAATGAAGCTCGTGAAGATATCGCTGAGGAAAGCAGCGATGAAGAAGCTGATGATGAATACGAACCGGAAATGTAGTATGCAGGTGCCTCACCGTGATGCACCATAATCCATCAGAATGAGTGCCTCACGGTGAGGCAGCGCCGAAAAAAATTCTTTTTTCGGTAATCGCGCCGCCGCAGGCGGCGTCCGCACTCCGTGCGGCAGGAATAGTGCGGTGTACCGCACTACTTAACAGCGCAACGCCAAAGGCGTTGCCGGTGGTGTACCCACATTTCAGGTACACCATTTGTGGTGATATCCACAATATTACATTTCAAAGGAGACGAAAGAGGTTGCCAAGAAAAAATCTTCAGAGGTCAGTTGTTTTACCGCCGGATACCGTTGAATCACTTAACAAATATGCTGCTCAGAATCACATCACGTCTTCTCAGGCAATAAGAAAATTTATTGAGCAGGGATTGTCGGTTGAAACTTACGAAAGCCATCAATCAGAGATACGCTCTTACATTCGCGAGGAAATAGAAAATACCATGGCTGTCACAATGAAGCAGTATATGGATCGACTGATAAAAATGCAGGCGGTTACAACCAGAGTATCGTCCGCAGCGTTACAATGCAATGTGGCAGTACTCGCCGAGAACTACATTGACCAGGCTACCCCAGAAGAAATACTCGCCAACGCACTCCGACAGTCCTGCCGCATAACCCGAACTAAACCAAAGTCTGACGCTGAGTATTTGGCGGAAGCTCATGAATGGCTCAATGCTGATTTGGATACCCCGAGCGATAAATAAAATGAACAGGTGCATCACGGTGAGGCACCTAAAGAAAGTGAGATGATATTATGCCAAAGATAATTTACAAGCAACAACACGTTGGGGATAACGGGCGCAAATTCTCCGCATCCCGCAACTCTCATTATGTCAAGTATATCGGTGAGCGTGAGCACGTCCTAAAAACATCTCACGAAACTAATCTTGTTAAATACATGGGTGAACGGGAGCACGTTGCGAAACTCATTGACAAAAAAGTTAAGAATGCCGAAACCGACGAGCTTATTACTTATGATGTTCAGAGCAAGAATCAAGAAAAAGCTAAGTACGATGAGGATATAGACAGTGCTTCGGAGGAAATGTTTACTGAACCGGAAAATGGTCTTTTTGGAGTAATCAACGGGAAATTCTCTGATAGTTACAGCACGGTCGAAATGCAGAAATATGTTCGTAAAATTTCTACACCACATCGGAATGTATTTCATAGCATATTCTCCTTTACTCCCGAAAGTGCAGCTGAAGCTGGATTGAACACTCTGGACGATTGGGAAAACTGGGTTAAGTATCACATTAGCGACATAGCAAACGGCATGAATATGAAGATTGAAAATATTGAATATCTTGCCGCAGTTCACCTTAAAGAGGGACAGCCTCATGTACATATTATGTGGTGGGATATACAACAGCAGGTTCTGATAAACAAAGTTGATCCTCTTATTTGCGACAAGATACGAATTGACGCAATAAGGAGCACGTATCACGATCAGTTCATTGCTCTCCACAATAATGAAGATAAGCTGATAAGGAAACTTCGAAGCGACATTGCTGATTACACTGCTAGTACGCTTGCTGGTGCTCCATCAGATGTTTACTCGCGAAAAATTATCGCTGGGATAGAGCATATCCATGACATAATTCCTAAAAAGGGACGCACTGCATATAAATATATGTCAGCCGAAGTCAAGAAAGAGATTGATATATTATCCCATTTCATCATAGATAACAATCCCGATTTCAGGTCAACCTATGAAGAAATATGCGAGCTTCGTCGGTTGTATAACGAAATGCTTCATAGCGATGAAACCAATTACGGCAAGCTGCAATTAGCTACATTCATGGGTAAAATCAATGACGAAATCGAAAGCTCCATCGGTAACGCAATATTAAAGCTAATAATGAAAGAGCAGAAAGCCGGACACTGGAACACTTCGCCTGATAGCTCGTTCCAGGCTCACAATGTTACAGAGGTGCCTCACGATGAGGCACCTCTGTTTTTCAATGATGAGCCTGATTCAGACCAGAACATTGATAGAGATCCTACGCCTGGTCCCAATAATGACCTGCCTCACGGTGAGGCACCTGTATCACGAAAGCTGTATATCAGCTCATTTGCAATAAGAGAAGCCAGAAATGCTGTAAAGGATAAGGATTACGACAGAGCACTGGAATTATTCTCCAAAGAAGCCGACAAAGGAAATATCCTTGCCAAGTATGAAATTGCAGACCTCTGCCGCAGAAATCTGTGTCAGGGTAACGCTTTTGATATCTACCGTGAAGCACTGAACGGCTTTCTGGAGATTGAACCGCGAACCAGACAAAAGGCATATGTTCACTACCGGATAGGCAGAATGTTTTATGACGGCTATGGAACGGATATAGATTACGAAGAAGCATTCAAGTGGCTGAAAAAAGCCGCCGACGAAGGTAATCATCTTTCGGAATTTGTAGTCGGAAAAATGTTATGCAATGGTATGGGAACTGAAAGAGATACGGCAGCAGGCACTGAATATCTGACGAGAGCTGCTAACTCCGGAAACGAATATGCACAAAATTATCTTGATAATCGTGCTTCATGGGAGCATGGCTGCGTTGTAAAACTGGTTGGTTCTGTCGGACGTTTGCTGTCAGAAAATCTGGAAAGCAGCCGCGCAGCAATATCGGAATGCTCTTCGGCGGTATTCGGTCATGGCGACCTCAGCAAAGAGCAAATACGAGAGCTTATCCTTAAAAAGCAGGATAAAGAGAATACTGCTGAAATGTGAGGTGCCTCACAGTGAGGCACCTCACACTTGGATGGTACAATTCAGGCACTGCCTCACGGTGAGGCACCTGTTTATTTGGAGGGCGAAATGACATACTGTTTCAAAAAGCTGCGTGAGCTTAGGCTTACACATATCTTTTTTCTTCATTATTCAATCTCACTGATTATCGGCGGCGCGGCAATAGCAGGACTGATTCTGCTCGGCGGGGGTTTACAATTCTACTCCTTTGTGGTATTATGTATCATGTACACGCAGCCAACTTTTTTCATCCTAAGGCGTATAAAGATGTACGAGGCAAGGCAGGAACTAAAACACGGAACATTTGCTCCAGACGAAAGAATTAACTTGGCGATTCAAGCGCTGCAGCTAAAGCCAAACCTGGATATGAATTTCATTATCTATACGATTGTGTTATTAACAATGATTGCAATGTTCGTCCCTTACAATGGACTAATGATTGTGCTTGATAATCAGTTTCTGGGGATTCCTCTTGTCTTGTTAATTTTTCCTGGAATGTTAACCTTAATATCTATCGTAAAAAAATTAGAGGAAAAGATATGAGTGCAGTACTCTATGTAATTTCATACTTTTTTGCTTTTTTAGCAGGAGTGGGTATATTATGCTTGTGCTATCTCGCGAATCACACATATAATATTACGAATTTTTTGTGCGTTTGCAACTGGTTTGGCAAATATACAAAAATCAGTCAGCGGATACGCAGCAAAAGCGTGGTTGAAGAAATACGCGAAAAATACAGGAATATGCCTATACGTGAACAGATAGCAGAATATGGACGCCTTTTTGAATCAGACTTCAACGAGGTTTTTGATAAGCTTCAGCCTGGTGTTCATTACAGAGTGACAACACATTACAAACACGTTATGGAAAAGGCTATAACCAACGGGCAGATCAAACTGCTCTGCCCGGTCAAGGAATTAAAGAACCGTACGCTCCGTGAACTGAAACCGCTGCTTGGCAGAAGGGATTACAGACTTGCCATAGAATGCGTCAGAAAGAATCCGCAGGTGATTCGCTGCTGTGATAAATGTAAACGAATATCGGTTTGCCAATGCAGACACGGAGGGATTTGTTCTGTTATATCCGAAAAGGGATTTGCGCGGTATGACTTTGTGAAAATATGAGGTGCCTCACGGTGAGGCATCTTGATTTTGCATATAGCTGTGTTATAATAAACACAGAACGTTTAATATAGATTTAAATTGCACATACGTTCGCCGTTGGTGAACTAAAACACGAAAGAAAACAACAAGCTGCCTCACGGTGAGGCCCCCCGAAAATAAACTCAGGCGCATTCTAAGCAATGCGCCTATTTTGTTTGCACAATGCACTTGTAAATGTTGACAATTACAAAGGTTTGATGTACAATAAAAGGAGAAAGCATGGAATACCTAATACTCATTTTAGGATTTATACCTGCAGTCCTAGTTCACCTTATGAAAGGAAACACTTCAATGGAATGGTCTGTGGAATTGATCACGTCAATTGTCTTACCTGTTTTGACAGTCATAGTATCCATCTTCGTTTCAACAAGAAGCGGAAATGGAAAAGTAAGTTCGGCTCAGAAAGACTTGTCCAAGGAACACTCGGAATTGAAAGCCGATATTAAAGCAGATATAAAAACCGGCATTCATTCAGAGCTTAAGCCTGAAATAATTAAAACTCAGACGTTTGTAACGAACGCGCAAAGCAGCATATCAGGAAAACTTGATACGCTTGATCGTATCATCAACAATGAAATACTGAGGAAATCTGCTTTACCTCCAGATCAGTCACGAATTGATACAGCTGTTGATATAATAAAAAACGGTTGGGATAGCATTGTCCGTGAAAATCAGGAACTTAAAACCCAGGTTGCTTCGCTCTATGAAGAAAATGCTGCATTAAAAGCAGAAAATGCTAAGTTAAACGACGAGCTTGATGAGTATCATTCTGACGAGCACAGTCATGACTAATCACGTCACTATTGTGTGCTGCCTCACGGTGAGGCACCTAAAACACCACTTGATTTTTTGAACATGATATGCTATAATTAGGCTAAGGAGCAAAGGAGGAATACCAATGCACGAAGAATACATAATGGACAAGCTTCCGCCTGAGGTACGTGCCGATTATCTTGACCGGATTCACAGGTTCGTGCTTATGGACGATACCTTTATGGCAAAGGTCTTTGAGGATAAAAAGTGCGTGGAACTTCTGCTGAAAATAATTCTTGAAAAAGATTTGACGGTGGAAAAAGTAGTTTCACAGTACAGCATAAAAAATCTTCAGGGGCGTTCGATACGGCTGGACATTTATGCGGTTGACAGCAGCAACAAGCATTATAACATCGAAGTGCAGAGGGACAATGGCGGAGCTGCTCCGAAACGCGCCCGATACAACAGTGCGCTGATGGATGCAAACCTGATCCTGCCCGGCGATGATTGGGACAAGCTTCCTGATAATTACGTCATTTTCATAACGCAGAACGATGTCCTCGGCGTCGGAGTTCCTGTTTACACAATAGAGCGAACGGTCAAGCAGAAAAATAACGTATTGTTTGAGGACTATTCTCATATAATATATGTCAACGGTGAATGCAGAGATTCAAGCTCTATTGGAAAGCTTATGCAGGATTTCTTCTGCACGGATCCTGCCAAAATGAACTATAATATTCTTGCAGAACGAGCAAAGTTTTTCAAGGAAGACAAGGAGGGTGCTAATAATATGTGCAAGATTATGGAAGAATTGCGTGATAAAACAGCAGCAGAACGTAACCGTGAAATCGCTTTAAGACTTATCCAGCTTGGTTCTGTTCCGCTTGAACAGATTGCTGAAGCAACCGGACTTACCCTTGACGAGGTTAAAAAGCTTGCTGAAAAGCACACGGCATAAATAGTCAGCTGCCTCACCATGAGGCACCTCTTTATATGGTGATTCACTCTTACCCCCTGCCTCGCGGTGAGGCACCTCCAAAACATCTAAGATGGTTCATAGAAATAAACCAGCTTTTATTATATTCTATTACTTGACAGACCATCAAAAATTGTTGACAATATGATTATTGAAAGGAGTGATTCAGTGGAATATAAACCAAAGTTTCACATGACAGTCGAGCAGAACATATTTGTGGCGAAGCGTAACATTGTAGATTATATCTGGAAGTCGGCACGGCTTGAGGGCATAAACGTTACTTTTCCACAGACTTATGCTATCATAGAAAAATCAAGAGTCAACGGCGTTGATGTTGAAGACATCTTGAAAATCACCAATCTTAAACACGCATGGCAGTATGTGTTCGACAGTATCGGCAAGCCAATGAATCTGGATTTTCTTTGTAATCTGCATTCTGAGGTTGCAAGAGATGAAGCGTTAATGTGGGGTAAACTCCGAACAGGTAATGTTTTCATTTCGGGAACCTCTTATGTCCCCCCTATACCTAAAGCTGACGAAGTGCAGTCTGCTATTCAGAGATTGCTAACTATACCCGATCCGACTGAACGAAGCATTGAAATAATGCTTTGGGGAATGAAATCTCAGCTTTTCTGGGACGGCAATAAAAGGAACTCAATGCTTGCGGCAAATAAGATCATGATTGAAAATGGCTGCGGAATAATTTCTGTTCCAAATGAGTGCCTTGAAAAATTCAATGAAATCCTCTGTGACTACTATACTAATGATACCCTTGAACAAGCAAAAGAATTTGTCTATGAACACTGTATCGATGGTATAGATTTCACTGAACAGCAGGACGATGAAGAGGACGAAGATCTCACTCCTGATATGTAATGCTGCCTCACCATGAGGCACCTCTTTATATGGTGATTCACTCTTACCCCCTGCCTCACGGTGAGGCACCCCTAAAAATAAACTCAGGCGTACGTAACAATGCGCCTGTTTTTATTGCCCGAGTGCTGAAAAACAAATTGACATCTTTAATTCGTCAACATGCACAAAAGGCGTTACATAGGTTTGTGGAAAGTTTTATCTACAAACTAATTGACAAAGGCTTGTTTCTGTGATATAATATAATCAAGAAGAAATATAGCCTACACTAAGGAGGATCTAAATATGAAACACAGTACACTCAAGCTCATGACCGCTGCAATGATAATCTCTGCAACAGCATTGTTCATCGGTGGCTGCTCCAACAAGGCACAGGATATTGACCTTACGCTCATCGGCGGCGAGGGACAGGATATGGATAACAGATACACAGTTGATATCCGCTACGATACCGACGAGCCTACTGCAGAACCCGAAGAAATCAGCGAGCCTGACATACCGAAAGAAGAAACTGCTGTTCCTGAAACCACATCGGCTACAACCAGGGCAACACAGCCGGCTGTCACTATCACGACCGACAAGCCGCAGGTAACTACACCTGCTCAGACAGTACGCACCGATCTTCCGAAGGTCACAGCAGAACCACAGTATACAACCGCAGCCACCACTACCACAAAGCCTGCAAAGCAGACTGAGCCGGCTGAAATCAAAACTGATGAAAACGGCTTTCCTGCTAATCCTCAGAATGGTGACAAGTTCACGGACAGTACTGGTCAGACATATCAGTATGATGGTTCGCTCTTCTTCAGATGGGTACCTTATAACAATGATGGAAAAACCATTGTTCAAGAGTTTCCTAAACATGGCGATTATACTTATGGAGAGGGAGAGCAGATTCTCCACTAAAAACCGAATATAATAGATAGGTGCTTCACGGTGAGGCACCTATTTTTTCTTTTGTGAACAGGAGGATTCATTTGAAACATAATAGAATAATAGCACGGTTTGTTTCTGTGTTATTGCTTCTGGTATTCAGCTCTACAACAGCGTTCGCTGGGTTGAATCTCGGAAATCAAAATGGTACAGGATTCCAAGGTGGAACATCTAACAATTACTGGGGCGTATATACTGATGGCGGTATCCCGTTAAATGACACTGAGGGCTTACGTGTTACTGTATATGATGTTCAAACCAACGTCAAAGTTTTTAACACAATAGATATTACAGGCAATGCAAATATATCTGCTGCGTCAGATATGCAATACTTTTCGGATGGCAACGAACTCATATCTAAAACCACATGGTTAAGCTATGTAGGCAGTACATATAACAGCATATCAGAATCTGACATGGCTAGGTTCAATAATACTGTTCTCAGCAAGTCACAAATCGGCGGCTATAAGTCACAGTATATATCAGAACTTGCTAGTGTAGATATCATATCTGTGAATAATACTTCTCATCTTGCTGAAATAAAAGCAATACTTGGTGACAAGAATTTCCTTACAGATTTATGTGACCTAATGGGCGGCGGTCTAACCTACAAGGACATCTCCGAAGGCAAATACAAAATTGCCTTTGAGCCGGTAGCCTATTTCCGCTACAATGGACAAAACCGGGCAATGAGCGCGACGGAGTGCGGTTTACTTAATAAATACATGAAGAATTATTTTGATGCGGGATGGAACAGCACAAATAATCTCCGCGCTTTGCTAGGACCTCTGACGCATTCTAATCTTCCTCGCTCTGCATTTCTGGAAAACAAAGACCTTGGTGTTCCTATTTATTCGCCTTCCAATAGCGATTACTACAATGGCAATTCTAATTACAACAGTGACACTTGCATAATTCGCTGCATGGGAATAGGTGTTCTTACAGGGGATACAGATGATGACGATGATATAGAAGGAACTTCCGTTGCTGAATATCATACTGACACAGATGTATATACTTCATTTAATGTAAGAAATATTGGTGAAACGCCATTTGTTGGTGAATCAACATTCAGTATCAGAAATAGTAGCAATCAACTTCCCAAAATCCGTGAAAGCCTTGATGAATCCTGTAAAGAGGTTTATAGAGTTGATTATTATCGTGATGGGCCTCCAATATATCATTATGGTTATACTTCTAACAGATTGGTAACCGGGTATTGCACCGAGGATAGTGAAGTCAAGGTTTTTGTTGATAACCCAGAATATGTCCCTGATGAAAATGGCCAATATCCTCGTGTTGCACCATATAAAAAACTCGGAACGTATAAAAATGGTCAGCTCATCAATATAGGCTCAGAATATAGCGGAAAAGTTTCGTACACAGTAAAAACCAAGGGTAGAAGCACAATCAAAACTGGAGTAATTGATGTTAATTGTCCGGCAGATGATGAAGCAATGAGCTGGTTTCAGTGGCGCACCCCGTCAAAAGAGCAGAGCGTTACCATAACCCTCAAATCAAACAACAGTAATTTGCTGTTAGTTGATGAAGAAGGAAATCTGTGTGAAACGCTGGTTATTGAAGCGGATATTTCAAAGGTCGAAGAAATAACTCCCCCTGATCCTAAAGTTTCAGATAAACGACCTTCGTGGCAGAAAGTCTATTCAATGTCGGCTGTTCAGGATAAGATATCAAAATATGTATCTGCTGATGACAGCACTGAGGAACTGAGCTGGTACACATGGACGTGCGCTGCGAATTGGTCACAGGATGAGGATACTGAAAACAGAAGCTATGTCATCATTACAGGCGGACCGTTGTATAACAACGATGATTACCCGTATGTTGGTTCAGTTTTTGAACGAGAAGAATTGACCATAACTAAATGGGGTGTAGATAACCGATATTTTGCTTCAGAAGGTTCCAAAAGATTATCAGGCGATTTTTATGCTGGAGCGGTGTATATATCAACTTCCAGTATTCATCTTGAGAAGAAAACGTTCTCGGTTTCGGCTTCAGCTGACGTTACAATTTCACCGTCTGATTATTGCAAAACTGCAATATATAGCGAGTCAAGTGGCAAATATACTATGAAATCCGGTTATGGAATACAGATAAGTGTGGATACCCATATTTCTGGAGATACACAGTATTGCACCGGAAGCCAGACAGCGAATGTGCTGTTCCCAGAATTCAACTACAATCGTCACAGCACGGCTCTTTATAATCGTTTGCTGGAAAAGGTCAACGGCAGCTTTGTTTTCAAGAAGAACAAATACTCGACCTACAATGACAGGGTTCACTTTACGCCGATATGGTTCCCGGACAAGAAAAACTACACCGTGTATGTTGAGGTGTTCGACGTCTGGTGCCCAGCCGGTCAGCTCTCGGTAAGGCTTACCGATCAGATTTACATCAAGGGCAATGTTTACGATGATTGGCACATTGCGCCGGTTAAGCCTTGATCTGCTTGAACATATACCTGCCTCACGGTGAGGCACCTAAAAACTAAATACCATAAGGCACAGTGTAATTTTATTATGCTGTGCCTTTTTGTATCAAGGGGAGTATGAACGCAAAACTTGACATTCATACAAACAGTGAATATAATAGGAGATAAGCAATGCTGACAGAACACAATGAAAAGCTAACCGGAATTGTCATAGATCATCACATCAATACCCAGGCGGCAGCCAAAGCGGAATTGCTGAGAATACGCGATAAACTTCGTGAATTTCAGCCGCAGCCGTTTGGCTATGTCCAGTCGATGAATCCAACGATGGAACTGGACGATTTGATGGAAGCAATGGACTGTCTGCGCAAAGGTGACTATATCATTGTGCTGCACAAGGTGGAAAACTTCTTTGCGATAAGCGATTTCAGCTGCTCTGCCATATATCTATCCGTAATATCACTGCTTGAAAGGGTGTGATTGATGATTAAGCAAGATCTAGCGAGCTATACAGATTTTGCAGAGGTGATCAACTCCTGGCTACGGGAAACTGATACCGTTGAAGCAAAATTGGATATGCTTGATTTTGCCGCCGAAATAATCAGAAACGAGTGGGTGGCTTTCTCACACGCAAAAGCGCTTCACAATGAAAGCGATAATCTGAAGCTGAATTGCCTGCCGATACAATGCTTTGATAAATCAGGAAACGCCATAGAATACCGCAGCAGGAAACGCATGGCGGAAATCTCTTTTTCCGAAACTCCTACAGCGGTGTCTGTCTGGAGCGCACAAAGATTCGTTAGAGCTATATCAGATGTAAGGGCTAATGGGTTTATTTATTCCGAAAGGTTTCATATAGACTATTTCCCTGAGATAGACGCAGCTTATGTCACCCAGGGAAATCACCACTGTGCTGCGGCGGTTTATCTCGCAACAGGCAAGGCATATGCTTCAATCATTTCGTTTCGCGATTTGTACCCTCATCTCACTACTGACGGCAAGAAATGGTACAACGCGCACACAAATGAGATGCTCAGTGCGGTGACAGACTGGAGATTTGCTGTTCTGTATTCTGTAAAACGGATACAATGGCAGCTTGAAAACGGAGATAGCAATGTACAGCTTAATTATGCATATGCTCCAAGCAATGACGAATATCTTTCTGATAGGACGCTCACTCTTGAACAGCTTGTCCGCTGCGTAAAGAACCACCGTGTGATCAATTCACTGTCGTTAAGGGCATTCGCAAAAACAGCAGATATATCATGGTATCAGGATTTTATGTTTGAACATTGCTGCTTTGCCCCACAAATTACGGAGAAAATCAAAAATGCAGTCGGTCTTGCAGGTTGGCGGATTAAGTTTTAGCATTTACCTTACACACATACCTGCCTCACGGTGAGGCACCTAAAAACTAAATAACATAAGGCACAGTGTAATTTATTATGCTGTGCCTTTTTGTATCTGAAGGAGGACTATTATGAATATAAAACACGGCATAACAGACACAGGCAAGCTGAAGACCATTGATATCGACAAGTACGAATCAATTCCGGATAAGCCTGGAAGGTGTCGTGCAGTCGGACAGGCAAGCAAGCAGGAGATATTCGACCAGCTGAAGGATCACCTTGAATATGTGGGAATGCTCCCTGATGAATACTTTCTGCTTTCGACGCAGCAGCCCGAAATCATTCCGGAAAACTGGCGGGATTTCACCTGCAATGTTTCATACGGCGGCAGCGAGGGTATCTACCTTGATATCTCCCTCAATACCGCAAGCGGATCCCAGAGTTTCATTACAGGCAAAACCCTCAGCGAAGATGTTGAGAGCTTCCTGAATATGTCAAGAGCAGCTGCCGAGTGTAACCTCATGCTCAACGGAAACGGAAGCGTTAAGGCTTTGCCGCGTGATATCGCAGAATATCTTGAATACATGAGCGAAATCGAGGACAAGGATTACTCAATCGAAGATACCGATGAAATGGAACGGTGAAAGGTGGTTCAAAAATGATAACCAAAGGGAATGTTTCGACATTCAGCTTTTATGTCAGGGCGTTTGATACCAAAAACAGCTACAGGAATTACGGGGAGCCTGCCACTCAGCTCTCGCTTGAACAGGCAAAAGAAGAGTTTGCCAAGCGCTGTGCTCAGAACCCTTTGAGTGTAAATACGATGCTTGGTGTGGAGTATTCTGCCAAGAACGCAGAACTCAATAAGCACGGAGTGGGAGCCGTTGATCTGCTTCAGTGTATTAACGGTCATCTGAATCTGTCCGAGGATTATAAACTGGACGAGGTGCTTGCACATGAAACACTTATTTCGGTCAACGCAGTATCTATCCTTAAACGTGAAGCAGACAGATTACAGCGAATCAGCGACAACGCAACTGCAAAATGTGCAAAGAAGATAAGCGACAGTATCCGTACCACCTGCGTCAATACGGAAGCCGCAGAGAAGTTCATGAAATCACTTGCCGATGAATACGGCATAGACCGCGTCAAGGATATCGTTGCCAACGAACTGTTCGGCAACAATGAGATTGTCAATGCGGAAATTACTGAATACCTCAGCAGTTCGTTCAGCGGCAAATATGACAGCAGATTTTCTGTTTTCGGTAACTCTGAACAGCTTGAAATGCTTGCCCATGCAGCTCAGCGCGTGGAGGAAAGCCTAACGGAAACAGAATCGAAGCTGTGCAACAGCGGTCTTGTCTATGGCGATAGCAATTCTATCAGAGATAAGTCAGCCGACATCAAGTCTGAGATAGACCATCACAATCGAATTGAGGACGAGGGGCTTGTCCCAGATGATGGGCTGAGCCTATGAAAGAAAAAATACTGCTGGTGTTACTGGTTCTGGTATTGTGCCTGAGCACCTGCCAGACCGAATACTATCCCGCCGCCGGTTACAATTCAATGTACGGCGGCGATGTTCTTTATGAGTGGAATGTTGATGTGTTATCAATATATACATTCAAGGGAATAAGGCTGTAAGGAGTGTGATAAATTGAAAAATAACAGCATAATGTACCGAATTCCTGTATGCATTTTTCTTTTCGTGTCCGGTACCATCATATCGATCCTGTTTTCTAACGCTCTGAATGATATGATAGTGTACGGCAGGCTGACCACACAACTTACGGATCCGGGTGCGCTCATCGGGAATATCTTCACGCAGGATAAACTCGGTCAGTTGTTCCTCCTGCTTGAAGCACTTGTGGTGTTGATATGCATTGTGTATTTTGTCTGTGCAAAACGTACATACCAGGCAGACACATACGCCGTGACAGATAACCTTTCCATCCCTGTCCCGTATGGTCAGGGACAGCACGGCACTACATGGTTCATGTCCGAAAAAGAAAAAAAGGAGGTATTTGATTATATCAAGATATCCCCTATGAATCCCCTCGTTTCAAAACTGGTGGCTTTAGGCAAGGAACGGTATGACGCTATTGAAAATGGCGAAGAATATATCCCTCCGAAATTGGACAAGACACTTTGCAAAAGCGGCGGAATTGTCCTTGCAAGGGAAATGTCCGGAGATACCGAATACTTGCCGTGCATTACCGATGATATACATACGCTGACAATCGGCGCGACGCGCAGCGGTAAATCCCGCTGTCTTGTATTGCAGTCGATATGCACCATAGCATTAGCCGGCGAAGGACTTGTTGTAAATGACCCCAAAGGCGAGTTATATCATTACACGCACTGTTACCTGGAAAGCCTGGGATACACCGTTCGTGTAGTTGATTTCAATTCCCCACAAAAATCTACTCACTATAATCCGCTTCAGGTAATCATCGATGATGTGAATAAAGGTAATCTTGACGCTGCACAGAGATCTATGTGGGACTTCGTAACATTTCTTGTAGAGAAGAATGACCATACCGAACCGATCTGGACCAACGGCGAGTGTGCCGTCATTGCCGCCGCAGTAATGTGCGTGGTTTATGATAATAAGGACCACCCCGAATACCAAAACCTCACGAACGTATACAACTTCATCGCTAATATGTGCAAGACCGTAAATAAGGTCATGCCGATTGACGCATACATGAACAAGCTGCCGGATAGTCACCCGGCAAAAAGCCTTATGGCGATTGCCAAGATAGCTCCGGACAAAATGGGCGGATCATTCTTTACATCGGCGCTGACCACGCTGCGACTGTATA
>ERZ779762.969-NODE-969-length-17337-cov-4.209929_pt1 | contig 17337 bp, 16 predicted proteins | sample MGYA00511887_ERZ779762 | MGnify/ENA primary metagenome ERZ779762 (study PRJEB29588, sample SAMEA2163052) | human gut metagenome | biome: human gut; feature: human-associated habitat; material: faeces | place: Denmark | collected 2008/2010 ...
CAATATTAGAGGCAGCATTATTTTTTCTTGCATATGCTAACATTTTTTCCGATATATCAATTCCAAGAACGGATAACGCCCCTTTCTTTGAATATTGAAGTGCATGTTGCCCCATACCACATCCAATATCTAATACTTTCTTTTTATATAGTTCAGGTATCATTCCTAATATTATTGGCGTCTCAATAATATCATTAAAATTGATTTCTTTGCTACGTATTTTCTCGAAGTTTTCGTAAAATAAATCATTATCATAAATATTTTGTTTTGACATTCTGCAACCAGCCTTTCATATAAAAAATTATTTTTTGTTTTCTTCTACTTCCATCTTCTTGTCTTTCGGGCAACAAGCAGCCTTCTCTTTCAGCTCGGTCAATTCCGATTGAGATTTCACCCGTTTTGTAAGCTGATTTTCTTTCCAGTCAATTGTGGAATCCACCTGGCATATAAATCACAGAGTGGCTGTGACTATTTTCCAACCCATATTTTCGTGACATGCTCCCACCACTTAAATCCCAGATTTTGAAGTGGGGGCTTCTTGCTCAATGACTCTACTGAGCCAAGTATCTACAAGCTATCCTCGCGTGCCCCGCGATTCTTTTTGCCCGGACACGGGCGTATTTTCTTACTTATTGTCCGGATATGGACAGTTTATACTGCCAGCATCCTTCTTGCCTCTTCACGGATATTGATCGCTGCATTTCGATCTCTGTCCATCTCATTTCCACACGTGCAGCGGTATACTCTTTCGGATAATCCCAGCTCTTTTTTTATCTTTCCGCATTTACTGCATTTTTTGCTTGAAGGGAAAAAGCGGTCTATCTTTACTAATTTCTTTCCCTTCCAGGCAAGCTTATAATCCAGCATATTCCGGAACATCCCGTATCCATTATCCTGTACACTTTTTCCAAAATGCAGGCACTGGCCCATTGCTTTCATATCAATATCTTCTACCGCGACTATATCGTACTGGTCTGTGATCCTGCGGCTCAGTTTATGCAGATAATCCTTTCTCTGGTTTCGTATTTTTTCATGGCACCTGGCAACTTTCTTTTTCTGCCGCACATAATTGCGGCTTTCTTTTACACATCTCGACAGTTTACGCTGCTCCCTTGCCAGCCTTTTTTCATTTCTTCTGAAGAATCCTGCTTTTTCAAGTTCAATCTCTTCTGAAAACACTGCCATCCCCTGCATCGCATAATCAATCCCCAGTATTTTGGCATTGCTGTAATCTTCATCTGCTGCTTGGTTTTCGCAGCTGTATCCTTCATACAGCAGACTTGCAAAATACTTTCCGGACGGCTCCATACTGACTGTCACTGATTTCAGACAGCAGTTTTCTGCAGGCTCCCTGTGTTTTTTCATGGAGATCCATTTTAATTTGGGAAGCCGGATCCGCTTATCTTCTACCAGAATATTTCCGTTGACTACATTTGTTGTGTAGCTGTTTTTGGAGTGATGTTTTGACTTGAAACGTGGAAATCCAACCTTGGGATCACGGAAAAAATTCTTATATGCTTTCTCCAGATGAAGCTGAACATTTGCCAGTGCCAGCGAATCTACTTCTTTCAGAAATGAATACTCCTTTTTATACATGGCTGGTGTATTTTTTAACAGTTTTTTCGTCTTTTTATACTCCCGGATCTTGTCATTAAGCATCTGGTTATACAGAAAACGGCAACAGCCAAATGTTTTTCCCAGAAGTATCTTCTGTTCTTCTGTTGGATAGATCCGGAAACGATATGCTATGTTCAATGCTTTTTCTCTCCCTGGGTTTCGATGTATTGACGGATCACTTCAACCGGTGCGCCTCCTGCCGTCAAAAGGCAGAAACTCTGACTCCAGAATGCTTCTTTCCAAAGTTTTTCCCGGATTTCCGGATACTCTTTTTTCAGCAGCCTGCTGCTGGCACTTTTATATGCATTGATAAATTTACTGAGTTCCGTTTTAGGCTGTGCACGAAACATTACATGCACATGGTCAATATCATGATTCCATTCCTCCAAAACAATTCCATATCGGGGTGCAATATATTCCCATATTTCTTTTGCTCTTTCTGAAATTGGGTCATTGATAACTTTTCTTCGATATTTTACCACCATGATCAGATGATAATACATCAAATATACTGAATGTGCATTGTGATCTATTTTTTCCATAAAAACAGTCCTTTTTTGATCTTTTACCTTATCGACTGATTCTATTATACCATGAATCGCGTTGCAGAACAAGTGTTCTTTTTTGTTTTTTTGCAATTCATCTCCCACCTATAGAGGAAGGAGAATTCTTGCTATATATTATGTTAAAACTTACAACAAAAAACAGAGTTTCTGCAAGTCCTGTAATTCCCCATGAGAAGATATACAAAAGATACAGTGATGAAATCGTCTGGAAATGTGCAAATACTGTATAAATCCAGACAATACGAAATACGCAGGAGCCCAGGATAACGATAATGGTAGGCGGAATACTTTTTCCGATGCCTCGGGATGCGGCGATACTGCCATCCATAAAACAGCTAAACGCATAGCTGAATGCCATAATACGAATCCTCTGCATACCAGCATCAATAACTGTTGGTTCCGTAGCGAACAGAGAAAGAAACTGTGGGCCAAACACAAGGAGTAGTCCACCCAGGATTGCACCGAAAATGAAGGCATATGTAAGGCTGACTCTATAAGATTTCAGCATTCGTTTTTTATTACCGGCACCCCAGTTCTGACCGATAAAGCTTGCACATGCAGTATAAAAAGAAAACATGACATTATAGATCAGGGAGTCAGCATTTGCAGCAGCTGCATTTCCGGAAACCATCACTGCATCAAAAGAGTTGACACCAGTCTGCACAAACAGGTTTGCAATAGCAAAGATTCCGTTCTGAAGACCTGTAGGGATGCCAAGCATGAGAACTGCTTTGCAGGCCTTGGGGTGCAGGCAAATCTTACGCAGAGATACTTTGCAGTCATCGGTTCTTCTGAGGAGATGGATCATCACCAGAGAAGCAGAGATATACAGAGAAATTGCGCTGGCTGTTGCAACGCCTGCGGCTGCCATATGACAGACAATAACAAAAAACAGATTCAGAAGAACATTGACCACACCTGCAATGGAAAGGTAGATCAATGGTCGTTTCGTATCGCCTATGGCACTTAATACGCCGTTTCCGAAATTGTATACGGCCATTGCAGGCATTCCCAGGGAATAGATCTTCATATATAAAATAGCCTGATCAATAAGTTCCGGCTTCGTGTTCATCATGGACAGCATCCGCCCGGAAAACAGAAGACAGATGGCGCAGACGAGCAGACCTGTGATTGCGCACAAAAGAAGAGAAGTATGGATTGTTTCTTCTGTGCCTTTTTTATTACCGGCACCCAGTTCGTGAGCTACGCGGACATTGACACCGGCACCCATTCCGATAAGGATTCCGGTAAACAGAGTAACCAGCAAAGTTGTGGAGCCGACGGCACCTAGTGCCATATAATCTGCAAACCGTCCAACAACGGCAACATCGCTTAAGTTAAAAAGAACCTCCAGTACCTGTGATCCCATAAGAGGAAGGCTGAAGAGAAGTATATTTTTCCAGAGAGATCCTGTGGTCATCTCAATGGAATGATATTTCTTTTTTTCATTTTCACACATAAAATTACCTCATAAAAATTACTTCATTGAATTATAATCATTGCTCCTACTGCATTATAGATTATATGTAGTATGACTGCTCCCCACAAACAGTTAGTCCTTTTATATACAGCATCACAAAAGAAATGTAAGTCGAGAAGCGATACTATATACTGCTGATAATAGATAATACATCAAAAGATACTGCTCCAGATACGACCCATTTTACAGGATAATATATGGACAAAAAAGAACAGAATTAATTCCAATCCTTCTAATGTTCTCTTTGCGCATCTGTTCCGGGATCATGGATTCCGTCTGCAGTGCAGCGGAGATATGCTTCATGGAATCTGTAAAGACTGTGAAAACAAATCCGATCAGCTGTGATCTGTTTCAGATGCAGCATGATGGATCTGGCGAATCACACATCTGATTGATACCGGTACTGTAAAAAGGCAGGCAATCGCCCCAGACAGCATGATTGCAACATCCTGAAAAAGAAATTTGGAATTGAGAATAATTTCCAGGTTATATTGCTGTGTCTGAACATAGGCAAATAACAGAATAGAGCCTCCAAGATAAGCAAAAAGCAGCGTATTTACAGTTGTTCCTATAATTTCTTTTCCAACCTGATAGCCGGAAGAAGTAAGTTCTTTCGCTGTCAGGCTGTTTTTATGTGTCCAGACTTCATATACAGAAGAAGTTACAGATAAAGCAGTATCAATAACCGCTCCAAGAGTACTGAAAACAGTTACAAAAACTGCCACATGAAGCATATTAATATGGATATCCGTACTGTAATAATACATAAAATCATCTTCTGAAAGCTGAAGCTCATTCAGTCCATAGCTTCCTGATCTCCATATAATAAGATAAATCGGAATAAATAAAAGCAGCATCACAAGCAAGGTAGCCAGAAAAGCCGCCCGTGTCTTTGGATTGTTTCCATTCTGGTAGAACAGGGAATTATAGCAGACTCCTGCCCCTGCAGCCAATATCAGAAGCAGAGCCGGGAAACCAATGGACATCAGAAGAATCGAAATAAACAGAATTACAATATTACCGGCCAGTGTCATAAGAGAAACTGCTCCGCGCTCTCCACCAATCAGAATCATTAAAATAATCAACACCAGTGCAAGAAAAATTATCATTTTTTGTCGCTCCTTTTCAGAGATGGTAGTTTCATGATAATAGAAGAAATAAAAACAGATACAGGGATTGCCAGTACAATTCCTATACTTTCAATCAGAAAACGACAGATATCATATGGAATATGATATCGTATGATCGTTATAAACCTGATCTCATTGTTCATTTTCAGGATAAACATAGGAATCATGCCGCTTGCCAGGACAAAAAGCAGCACATTTATCATGGTTCCCATAATGTCATATCCGATTTCCCGTCCTGAATGTATTAATTTTCTCAGAGAAACATCTGGATTTTTCCGGACAATTTCCCCTGTTGCAGCACTAATAGTTACAGCTACATCCATGATAGCTCCAAGTCCTGTCAGCATAATATCTGTCCAGAATATATCAGCGGAATTACTCATACTCCCCAGATATTCCAGATTAGAATAATCCAAATCTCCAAAAAACTGAATAGAAAATTCAAATAATGCCATGATCAGAAACAGTACGCATATGGTTGAAATAACAGAAGCCCATGTTTTTCTGTGGATTCCATTCAGACAGATCAGAGTTGTTATCGAAAAAAGAAAAGCAATTACATTGCAGATATTTAAGATATTTTCCCCTTTCATAAAAGCCTGAAATCCAAACGCGAATATAATTGTGTTCAATATCAGCGATATGATCGTATAGAATCCCTGTTTTCCTGTAATACAGATCAGAAGAAAAAACAGACCACCTGCCAGCAATGCCAGATAACCATCACGCTTTATGGAACGTATGGATTTCCCTGGATTTTCCCTTGAACCGCTTAAAAGGACCGTGTCTCCTTTGTGATATTTCTGATTCTGAACCTGAGACGATGTATATTCATTAGAAATAGAAATCTCTTCCCCTTTATGGGTACCGTTTAATATACGCGCTGTAATTTTCTGAGTATAATAATACTCTTCTGCATCCCTGGTTCCTTTTCTGCTCATTGTTTCCTTTTCTGTTACTGAAGATATCTTCGCCAGAGGCGTATGATAAAACCTGGCGTTAAAGCAGGTAAATATAACACAGATAATATAGATGCCTGCTAAGAAATATTTCATCTGAAATACATGAGATTTCATAGGATTCTTTTTTCTCCTTCTTAATAAAAAATATTGCAACCTTAAAGATACTAATCAGTTACTTTTTATCGAAATACTGTGAGTTCTATATCTTTCAGCTGTTATAATAATCCAGTATTTTTTTCCATATCCGCATTTTCCACTTCTCCAACTAACTGTTCACAGCCAAATAATTCTCTGACTGCATTTTCATATACCACACATTTCTCAGCCTTCTTAATCTTTTTGGCATATTTTTTATTGTTTGTAAACATAGGTGCCAGATAAGACCATAATTCTTTCATACGGAACAGGATATTTCTGTCTCCGGACAGGTCTTCACAATATTCATTGTACATCATATCATGAAATCTGCGGATTTCTTCCTTTGACGCAGGTGCACCGCCACGGATCTCTCTGGCAAGTGCAGGATTCTTCAGTGTTCCTCTGCCTGTCATAATGCAGTCCAGGGTCGGAAACATGTCCTGTAATCTGGTACAGTCCTCTGCTGTGACAATATCTCCGTTATAGCAAACCGGGCTCTTGGCCCGCTCCACCGCCTCCCCAAATGTTTCCAGACGTGGCGTATTTTTGTAATAGTCTTTCTGCACTCTTGCGTGAACAATTAACTCTTCCAGTGGATATTTATTATAAATCGTCAGCAGATCTTCAAATTCTTCCGGATCATCCATACCCAATCGAGTCTTGATGGAAATCTTCATATCACATTTACGGAAAATCTCATCCAGGAATTTGTCCAGTTCATCTGGTCTGTCCAGAAATCCTGCGCCTCTTCCCTTTGTCACAACAGTCTTTGACGGACAGCCGAGGTTCAGATTTACTTCATTATAACCGTATTCCTGCAGTGTTTCCGCTGTCTGGATAAAATCCTCTGCATTCTTTGTGAGAATCTGGGGAACTGCATACATCCCCTCATTATTCTCAGGCATAATGTCTTTCTTTTCTCTGGTGCTGAGATGTCCTTTCTGATTTGGAAGGATAAAGGGAATAAAATACTTGTCAAAACCTCCAAAGCACTGGTAAAGTGCCCTTCTGTATGTATATCCTGTGATTCCCTCAAGGGGGGCTAAATATATTTTCATGTGCTTCTCCTGTTGTATTGTATTCAAGCGGATGAAATCATCCGCTTCGCTACGTAGTTCTACACCTGATAACTGCTGAGCAGTTTATTCGGTTAAATTCTTCATCCATTATACTGTAGTTATTCTGATTTCTCAATGCAGATTTGAAACATCCGCTGCAAATTGTAAAAAGGCTCAAAATTTTCTGGAAAAGCACCAACACCCTGTCCCGGACATAAACTATATAGAAATCCCCTTCGAGGTAGCGATTTGAAGGCTTTTCAAAAACCTTTGTCCATATCCCAGGAAAAATATTATCTTCAAAAATATCAGGAGGGTGATTCTCAGGCAAAGAATATCCTGATCGAGCATAATCTGCGGCTGGTAGCACATGTGGTCAAAAAATATCAGGGAACCGGTGAGGATACAGATGATCTGATCTCTATTGGAACCATCGGACTGATCAAGGCTGTCACAACCTTTAATCCCCAGAAGGCTTCCCGGTTATCCACCTATGCTGCCAGATGTATAGAAAATGAACTGCTGATGTATTTCCGCGCTAAGAAAAAACATTCAAAAGAAGTGTCCCTATATGAACCCATAGGAACAGATAAAGAAGGAAATGAGATTAATCTGTTAGATGTGATCGAGAGTACACCTGTAGATATTGTAGAAGACTGCTATATCCGCGAAAATACCGACTATCTTCTACGCTCTCTGAAAAAAGTCCTGTCAGATAAGGAATATCAGGTGATCTGCTGCAGATATGGGCTCTTTGGCATGGAGGAAGAAACTCAGCGGGAAATTGCCCGAAAACTGTGTATCAGCCGCTCTTATGTCTCCAGAATCGAAAAAACTGCTCTGCAAAAGCTTCGAGGCCTTTTCCCGCAAATGCAGTAAACGCAGCCAACAAATTTAACGTTGGCTGCGTTTATTAATCACTCTGCTCTTCTTAACAGATCGTAAACCTGGATTTCGGTTCCCAGGTCGATAAACAGCTTCTGCTGTGCATGAGGCGCACTCTCCATGGAATTGCCTTCCTCATCATAAATTCCCTTCACAGTGACAGCTACATTCTGTCCGTCCGGTTTCATAATTTCAATTGTCTCACCTACAGAGAATTTATTTCTCTGAGTGATCTGCGCATAACCCCGTTCATCCACTGCCTCAGCAAATCCCAGATACGTATATTCCTTCTGATAAGTATTATTATCATAAATCTGTGTATTCTCATCCGGTTTTCCATAGAAGAATCCGGTTGTAAACTGTCTGTAGGTACAGTTGGAAATCTGTTCCTGGTACCATGGCATATTTGCCTGATATTTCTCAGGGCTCTCCATATAGTCGTCTATTGCCTTGCGGTAAGTTCTGGCAACTGTTGCGACATAGAGAGCGGTTTTCATACGGCCTTCTATCTTCAGACTGTCGATTCCGCTGTTAATGATATCGTCCATATGCTCGATCATGCAGAGATCCTTGGAATTAAAGATATAGGTTCCTCTTTCATTTTCAAATACCGGCATATATTCTCCCGGACGTTTCTCCTCAACAATGGAATATTTCCAGCGACAGGGATGGGTACAGGCTCCCTGGTTGGCATCACGTCCTGCCAGATAATTACTGAGCAGACATCTTCCGGAATAGGAAATGCACATCGCACCATGAATGAATGTTTCAATCTCCATATCCTCCGGAATATGCTCTCTGATCTCTTTAATCTCCGCAAGCGAAAGCTCTCTGGCTGTTACCACACGCTTTGCTCCCAGATTATACCAGAAACGATATGTCTCATAGTTAGTATTGTTTGCCTGTGTACTGATATGGCGTTCGATTTCCGGGCATATTTCCTTTGCATACATATAGATTCCCGGATCTGCAATGATCAGTGCATCCGGCTTCAGTTCTTTCAGTTCTGTCAGATATTCCCTCACACCCGGCAGATCATAATTATGGGCCAGAATATTTACAGTCACATAAACTTTCACTCCATGTTCATGGGCAAAAGCGATTCCTTCCTTCATATCTTCATGGGAAAAGTTCTTTGCTTTGGCACGAAGTCCAAAGGCTTCTCCACCGATATATACTGCATCTGCTCCGAAAATAACAGCAATCTTCAACACCTCAAGACTGCTAGCCGGAACCAGCAATTCTATTTTTCTCATATTGTTCACTCCTGTTTCACACTGACTGTAACTCCGTCTCCCAGGGGAATGATCGAAGTTATCAGGGATGGATTATGTTTCAGTTCATACAGATACTCACGCATTCTCTTATATATGGTTCTGTTTCTGCGCTCTACCAGATAATGGGACTCTATGATATCTCCCTCCTGAAGCACATTGTCAGAGATGAGAACACCGCCATTTTTCATAAGACGCATCACATCCGGAAGCCAGTTGATATACTGTCCCTTTGCAGCATCCATAAAAATCATGTCAAACGAATCTTCCAGTTCTTTTAATATCTGTCCTGCGTCTCCCTCAAGCAGAGTAATCTGCGCTTCCCGTCCGGCTCTCCTGAAATTCTCTTTTGCGATGGGGATTCTCTTCTCATAATTCTCGATCGTTACGATTTCAAGATCCTCCGGACCATATTCACACATAAGAAGTGTGGAGAAGCCAATGGCTGTCCCCACCTCCAGAATACGCTTCGGCCGGTTTACAGCCAGAAACATTTTTATAAAGCTCTGCATTTCTCTCCGGATGATCGGCACCCGTTCCCTGATGGCATACTGCTCCAATTCTTCAAGAAACGGTGTATTTCCCATATCCAGTGAATTAATATAGGTACGCATCCGCTCGTCAACTATCACGAATCACTTACCCCTTCCTGTTCATCATCACCTGCCAGAATTCCCATGATACGATTAGGTGTATATGCTGTACTTAACAGATACGTTCCGGCCTGAAGCTTTCCATGATAAGTGGACAGTCTCTCCTGAACATAAAATACCGTTGCACTCTTGACCAGACCTTTTTTCTGAAGAGTTTTGGCAATCTTGTACAAGGAAGTATCTTCCTTGATCACCACTGTAACTTCCTGTCCTTCTCCGGGACTCATGGCCTGCTGATTAAAGACATCATGTCCAAACTGATAAGAAGCCTTTCCTACCCAGAAAAGTAAAACTATCACACATATATAAAGTACGATCTTAAAAAACGTTCCTGCAACAACAACACCTGCTGCACCTGCACGTTCCCTGGTATCACTCATAAGCTATTTCCTTTCTGTATGTCAGGCGGATAAAGTCATCCGCTCAGTTATCTGCTCACAGCAGGATAACTGTTTTACAGTTTATCTGCTCACATTCCCGGGACATCTATATCAATACCCTCTCCCAGTTTTATACAGATTCTCTGCATCATTTTACACAAAGCAAGCTCCGCATCCAGATACGCATTCACTTCCGGGTGTCTGCGAAGCTCTGCGGATTCTTTTCCCATCTGCTCTACAACTTCAAACAGATTATCGGAATCACATTCATTCTGGACTTTATAATTATCTGCCCTGAATGTATCCACACGTGCCTTCAGTTCGGGCTTCTTTTTCAGGATATCACTCTGCTTCTGAAATTCCAGATATTCAGGGCTCTCCTTTATAGCCTCCAGAAGCCCTTTAATACTTTCCTCTATTGTATTTGGTTCCATTTTATGCCTCCATAATAATAGGCAGGATCATAGGACTTCTCTTGGTACGTTTCCATAAAAATTCACTGAGCGCATCCTTCACAACTGTTTTAATCTTGCCCCAATCCGTAATATTACGTTCCAGACAGGAATCCAGTGCATTCTCTACCACTTCTCTTGCATCATCCATCAGATCCTCAGATTCCCTCACATATACGAAGCCTCTGGAAACAATGTCCGGTCCTGCAAGAATCACATTGCTGTGGCGTTCCAACGTAACCACAACGATCATAATTCCATCTTCTGCAAGATGCTGACGGTCACGAAGAACGATATTTCCTACATCTCCTACACCAAGTCCGTCTACCAGGATTGCTCCTGTGTGTACAGTGCCTGTTACTTGTGCACTCTGGCTGTCAAGCTCCAGAATATTTCCGGATGCAAGGACAAAGATATTCTCTTTGGGGATTCCAAGTTCCTCAACTACATTTTTCTGTGCGGTCAGATGTCTGTATTCACCATGAACAGGGATTGCATATTTCGGTTTTACCAGAGAATAGATCAGCTTGATTTCTTCCTGGCAGGCATGTCCGGAAACATGGACATCCTGGAAAATAACCTTCGCACCCTTCATGGAAAGCTCATTGATAACCTTGGATACCGCTTTCTCATTTCCCGGAATCGGATTGGAACTGAAAATAATAGTATCATTCGGTTTGATCACTATTTTCTTATGGATGTTTGCAGCCATACGGGAAAGAGCTGCCATGGATTCACCCTGGCTTCCTGTTGTGATCAGCACTACCTGTTCATCCGGGTAATTCTTAACCTGATCGATCTCAATCAGAGTCTGATCCGGAATGCGAAGGTATCCAAGCTCTGCTGCAGTTGTGATAACATTTACCATACTGCGGCCCTCTACTGCAACCTTGCGTCCGAAACGATAAGCTGTGTTAATGATCTGCTGTACGCGGTCTACATTGGATGCAAAAGTGGCAATAATGATTCTGTTTGTCTTATATTCATTGAAAAGATTATCAAACACATGTCCCACAGAACGTTCAGACATGGTAAATCCGGTTCTCTCTGCATTAGTACTGTCACACATCAGTGCCAGTACTCCCTTTCTTCCAATCTCTGCAAAACGCTGCAGATCAATGGCATCTCCGAATACAGGAGTATAATCTACTTTAAAGTCGCCGGTATGCACTACGATGCCTGCCGGAGAATAGATTGCAAGTGCAGATGCATCCTGGATACTATGGTTTGTCTTTATAAATTCAATTGAAAAATCACCAAGATTAATGACCTGTCCATGCCTTACTTCCTTTAACTTGGTAGTATTGGTCATATTATGCTCTTTCAGCTTATTTGCAATAAGGGCAATTGTCAGCTTCGTGGAATAAACAGGGACATTTACATCTTTGAGTACATACGGCAGCGCACCGATATGGTCCTCATGTCCATGAGTGATCACAAAGCCTTTTACTTTGGAAATATTCTCTTTTAAATAGGTGACATCCGGAATGACAAGGTCAATTCCGAGCATATCATCTTCCGGGAAAGCAAGACCGCAGTCTACCACAACAATGCTGTCTTCATATTCAAATGCTGTGATATTCATTCCAATCTGTTCCAGACCACCCAGAGGAATGATCTTTAATTTAGATGTTGGTTTCTTCGGTCTGCGGGAAGAATTCTTTATCGCAGCCTTAAATGGTACCTGTATTCCGTTCTTCTCTTTATCTGCCGGAGCCTTGCGGTCCTGCATTGGTTTTCTTCCATAAGAGTTTCTGTGCTGTGGTTTATATTTATAATTCTTCGGTCTGTTGTATGGCCTCTTCTGACCATGTCCGAACTGTCCGTCATGATTTTCACGCGCTTCATTATTAAACTGGTTGTTATTTTCGTTACTCAAGTACTACACCTCCATGCTACATTTCAAGGTCTACGTCATCTAACATTTGTTCAAATACTTTAAAAACAGCCTGCATCTCATCCTCGTCCTCGACCATTTCATAGCAGGCTTCCTGACTGTCATCCTCTGACACGTCTTTAAAAATATAGGCTGTCGCCTCATCATCCTGAGAATCAGATACCAGAAGATATGCAACTCCTCCGATCCTGGTCTGCTCCTCTACATAAAACTCCGCTTCTGTTCCGTCCTCAAGCTGAAATTTAATTTTCTCCATCTTATTAATCTCCTAACAGGACAGGGAATCCAGATATCCCTGCAAAATAAAAACAGCAGCCAGCTGATCCAGATACTGCTTGCGGTTCTCTCTGCGCACACTGGCTTCCATTAAAGTACGATTGGCTTCTACTGTTGTCAGACGCTCGTCCCACATGATCACTTCAAGACCTGTACGTCTCTCCAGCATTTCTTTAAATTCCAGTGATTTTTGGGCACGTTCTCCAATCGTATTGTTCATGTTCTTCGGATATCCAAGCACGATCTTCTCCACGTGATATTCCGAAACAAGTTCTTCAATACGGGCAAGTGTCTGGCGCAGGTGGTTCTCCTGTTTACGCCAGATCGTCTCTACGCCCTGAGCGGTGATCCCCAGCGGATCACTGATGGCTGCACCGACTGTTTTTGATCCATAATCTAATCCCAGAATCCTCATATCAGCGTTCCCAGGATTTGTTCTTAATATACTCGTTTAAAAGTTCCTCTACCAGTTCGTCGCGCTCTACCTTCATGATCATGCTTCTTGCGCCCTTATGACTGGTAATATAAGTCGGGTCTCCACTCATCAGATAACCGACGATCTGGTTTACCGGATTGTATCCTTTTTCTGTCAATGCTTCATATACGGAAGCGATGATCTCACGTACATCATAATCTTTTTCCAAGTCTACTTTAAATAATTGTGTGTTGCCATTCTCTTGCTGCATTCTCTCTTCTTACTCCTTTCAGACTCCCTTTGTTATCACCGTACTCATCAAAACATTACTTTTATTTTAATATATGTGTGGTAAAATCGCAACCCATTTTTTGAAATTTACAAAATATTTTCTTTCTCTGCCACAAATGTTACCATCTGATTTTCTTCATATTTTGTCGTTTCAGCAGGGACGCCAAACCGCACATAACGCTCATTATGCCCGGTAAGATAGGACATTCCGTCAATTTTCTGAATTTCTTCAAAAAGTACGGTCACTTCTTTACCGATGAAATACTTGCGGTACTCTTGGTTCAATTGCTCGACATCCCGAATCAGAATCTCACTGCGGCGGTGTTTCTCCTGTGCCTCCACCTGATCTTCCATCTTCGCCGCTCTCGTGCCGGTTCGCTCGCTGTAAGGAAAAACGTGGATATCTGCCAATTCCGCTTCTTTTACAAACGCTCTCGTCGTCTCAAAATCTTCAATCGTTTCCCCCGGAAATCCGACAATGACATCGGTTGTGATCGCCGGGTGCTCATAGAATCCGCGGATCTGCTCACATTTTTCCAAGTATTCTACAGCTGTATAATGCCGATTCATCCGTTTTAACGTAGTATCACATCCACTCTGTAAGGATAAATGAAAATGTGGGCAAAATTTGGTTACTTTTTTCAATTCATTCAAAAATTCATCGCAGATAATGCGTGGTTCCAGCGACCCTAAGCGGATTCGCTCGATTCCGTCAATCGTATCCATTTTTTTCATCAATTCGACCAACGGCTGTCCTTTTAGTTCCACAAACTGCTTGTAGGGAGAACGGTCTACCCCATAGGAGGACAAGTGAATCCCCGTGAGAACCACTTCTTTAAATCCCTGCGCCGCATACTTTTTGACTTCTTCAATGACATCGTCTTGTTCACGGCTCTTCAACTGTCCGCCGCCACGCACATAAGGAATCAGACAATACGTACAGAACTGGTTGCAGCCATCCTGAATTTTGATGTATTTTCTCGTGCGCTCCTCGACCGGACTGCTCTCATGAACATTTTCCCGTGACCCCGTATCGCCATTTCCATTTTCTTCCACTTTCCATGACGGGCGGTGTTCTTTCACATAGTCTAAAACCTGCGAAGCGATCGATGCTTTGTCACGATTGGCAAATACCACATCGATGGTGTCATCGTCTTCCAGCTGTGCTTTCCCACTTTCCGCATAACACCCCGTCGCAACGACAATACTCTCCGGATTCAGACGTCTGGCACGGTGAAGCATCTGGCGGGATTTTCGGTCTGCAATATTGGTAACGGTGCAAGTGTTCACGATATAAACATCCGCTTTTTCTTTAAACGGAACAACCGTCACATGATTTGCTTCAAAATCTGCCTCCATCTTTTCCGTTTCATAAAAATTCACTTTACATCCCAGGGTCAAAAACGCCACTTTCATCGTCGTTGTTTTCCTCCATTCTACATTTTGCACAATTTTTTGATTAATTTTCTATACTTGTGGTTGATTTTTTCTATTGACATAATTTGCGCGACATAATACTATAATACATGAAGGAAGAAATTCCTTTCCAGAAAAAAATCTCAAAAAAGGAGGAACAAATTATGAAAACAGTAAAAATTTCTTTAAACTCCATTGACAAAGTAAAGGCATTTGTAAACGAAGTAACAAAGTTTGATGCTGAATTTGACTTGGTTTCCGGAAGATATGTAATCGACGCAAAATCCATCATGGGTATTTTCAGTCTGGACTTGTCTAAGCCAATCGACTTGAACATCCATAGCGAAAATGACGTAGATGCGATCTTGGAGAAATTACAGCCATTTATCGTCTAATCAGACATCAAGTTACATCGTCTCGGTAATTTATCGAGACTGTCTATGGGGAACAAAAAGTACAATGTGGGGACTGTGCATCTTTCAGAGATACAGTCCTTTTTTCTTGCTCTTTTTTCCTCTTTTCAAATCTCCCACCCTGTTTTTTATTCTTCCGAATCCGGTGAAACTTTTATGATCTCGCGTGTCGTCACCGCTGTCTCAAACATTTCATCAATTTTTTCCGAAAGATGTGTCTCGGATTTTTCAATGCGCTCCAGTTCCGGCTTGGTAACCGGGTGTTTTGCCACAAAGGTTGTACAGCAGTCTTCGTATGGCAGAATCGACGTCTCAAACGTATTGATCTTTTCTGCAATATCAATGATGTCCTGCTTATCAAAAGCAATGACCGGACGGAATACCGGCATCGTACAGACCGCATTGGTTGCTACCAGACTCTGCATTGTCTGGCTTGCTACCTGACCTACGCTCTCTCCAGTGATCAGTGACAGACATCCCGTCTCTTTTCCGATATACTCTGCGATCTTCATCATATAACGGCGCATAATGATCGTCAATTCATCATGTGGACATTTGTCATAAATATACATCTGAATGTCAGTAAAGTTTACGATATGAAGGGTGATCTCGCCGGCATACTCACTTACCAGTTTTGCCAGATCAATGACTTTCTGCTTTGCACGTTCACTTGTATATGGCGGCGCATGGAAATACACGGCTTCGATCTTGACACCGCGTTTTGCCATCATATAACCGGCTACCGGGCTGTCGATTCCGCCGGAAAGAAGAAGCATAGCCTTTCCGTTGGTTCCAACCGGCATTCCACCCGGTCCCTTAATGCTCTTTGAATATACATAGATTTTCTCACGGATTTCAACAGATACTGTCAGTTCCGGATCATGCACATCTACCTTTGCCTCCGGGAAAGCATTTAAGATGCTCTCACCGATCTTGGCGCTTACTTCCATGGAATTTACCGGATAGGACTTCTTTGCACGTCTTGTATATACCTTGAAGGTGCCGTGATAATCCGGATGTACATTCTTCATGTATTCTACAACGTCAGAGCGCATCTGCTCAAATCCTTTGTCCTCGTAGATCACTACCGGACAGATATAAACAATACCGAATACTGTTTTTAATGCAGCTACAGCCTCCTCAAAATCGTATTCCTCTGGGCAGAATACATAAACACGGCCCTGCTCCTTCACAACGCGGTAATCGCCCTCTATCTTAGAAAGAGCAATATTCATCTGCTTCACAAGGGCATCTTCAAACAGATATCGATTTTTACCCTTGATAGCTATTTCTGCGTATTTTATTAAAAATGCGTGAAATATCATTTAATTTCCTCCTGTTTCTTTATGTTATGCGGCTGCCGGACTTTCTCCGGCGCTGCGTTTCATTCTTCTTTTCCTCGCTGCATCAGTGTCTGGAATATCTCCGAAGCATAGGCAGTACCTGCCCGATCACTTCCAATACATAATCCACTTCTTCAAATGTATTTTCCTCTGAAAAACTGAATCTCAGCGTACTTTCTCTTTGGGCTGCTTCCATTCCCATTGCACTTAAGGTTCCGGCAGCTTTTCTTTTGTGGCTGGAGCAGGCGCTTCCGGCTGAAACATAAATACCTTTTTCTTCCAGAGTATGAAGCAGCACTTCGCTTCTCACGCCCAGAAAGCTGGCGCTTAAGATCTGAGGTGCACCTTCTCTTATCTCCATTCCGTTGAGACGAACATCAGGAAGTTTCAGGAAACCCTCTGCAAGGCGTTCCTTCAGCTGATACATATGCTCAATTTTCTCATCAAAATCCGTGTAGACCATCTTTGCAGCAACACCCAGTCCTGCAATTCCAGGTACATTATCTGTACCGGACCGCATACCGGCCTGCTGGCCGCCGCCTAAGATCTGAGGCTGAATCCTGGCTTTCTCATTGATATATAAAAATCCTACACCTTTAGGCCCGTGAATCTTATGGCTGCTCACAGAGAGCATATCAATTCCTGCCTTTTTGGGATAAATACGGTATTTTCCAAACGCCTGGATCGCATC
>ERZ779762.972-NODE-972-length-17289-cov-2.883080_pt1 | contig 17289 bp, 10 predicted proteins | sample MGYA00511887_ERZ779762 | MGnify/ENA primary metagenome ERZ779762 (study PRJEB29588, sample SAMEA2163052) | human gut metagenome | biome: human gut; feature: human-associated habitat; material: faeces | place: Denmark | collected 2008/2010 ...
GAGGAACTTCTGATAGACGGATATGCGCTGGATGATTACGGCGTGGATTCGTATGAGATGTATATAGACGGGGAGCTTGTGCTCAGCTCTTTTGGACGAGTGATATTAACTCCTGACAAGGCTGGTGAGATAAAAGTAAAGGCGGTAGCCACGGATATCGGCGGCAATACTTCCGAGAAGGAAATCACCATCACCGTGGTGGACGACAGGGACACTACGCCGCCTGTGGCAGAGATTACATCACCAAATTCGGGTTCGGAGCTTGGATTTAATATACAGATAAAGGGAACAGCTGATGATGAAACCAAATTTGACAGCTATACACTTTCGTACCGCGCGCAGAGTGAAGATGAGTATCACGTCTTTGCCGAGGGCAGCGAGGCAGTGACAGATGACGTACTCGGAACGCTTGACGTGTCGGAATTTACTGCCGGCACATACGATATACGGCTTACCGTAAAGGATGCGGCGGGAAATGTCTCTTACTATGGCATAACCCTGTATATCGAGGTGGGTACGGGTACATCGTCATACGCCCTTTCGGGTTCCATCGACTCGATATCACTGTCCGAAGACAAGTCGCAGATAGATATAAAGGGCAGTGTAAACGCGGAAGGAAATTTAGACAGATACTCGCTCACATACAGCTTGGGCGGGTACGGCGACAAGGTGACCATATCGGAAGGCACGGAAGAGGTAACAGACGGCATACTTGGCTCCATAAACACGTCAGAGCTATCGGGCGGAACTTATTACCTGACGCTCACTGCCACGGATACAAATGGCAACAGCGGAACTGCATCGGCGTCGTTTGGGTATACCGTGGGGACATCTTCGATTGAAAATGAGAACACGGGCGAGATAGGCAAAGACAGCGGAAAGGAAGAAGAAGGAAAAGAAGAAGGCGGCGGAGAAGAACAGAAGCCGGAGACGCAGGACAAGCCGTTCTCTGTCAGCCTGTCATACAGTCAGGCTGCAATAGGAACTGCGGTCAAGGTACAGGTGACACTGCCGTCGGATATTGATGAGAGTACTCTGGTTATATATAAGGGCGAAGAGGAGATAGCAAGCGGAACGAGGAAGACGGAATTTACGTCCGCAGTGTCCGGAAAAGTTAGGATAACCGCAGTCGGAACGGACACAGCAGGCGAGAAAAGACAGGTGACTGCTTACTGTAACCTCTTCAACGACAAGGACAAGAAGGCTCCCGTAGCGGAGATAACATCGCCTGCGATAGATGAGGCGCTTACGGAGCCTGTGGACATAACAGGCTCGGCATATGATGAGACGGAGCTTGATTACTGGAAGCTGGAATACCGCATGACAGATTCCGACACATACATACTTCTCTCAGAAGGTACAGAGAAAGTGAAGGACGGTACTCTGGGACGACTTGACACAACCATGCTTATGAACGGACAGTACACCTTAAGGCTGACGGTATGCGACAAGGGCGGCAACAGGACGAGACTTGAAAATGATTACGTGGTAGAAGGCGGTCTCAAGGTCGGTGCCATGAACATAGGCTTTACCGACATAACGGCAAAGATGGGCGGTTCCACGGTGACTGTAAACCGCATGTACGACAGCAGGAATAAGCAGCAGGGCGACTTCGGTATCGGCTGGACGCTCGGCATATCAGGCATGAAGCTGTACGAGACAAATGATATAGCAAACGGGTACCAGATGACACAGTCGGGTTCCCTGTTCTCAACAGCATACCAGATAAGCGAAACGGTAAGCCATGACGTAACCGTGACATACGGCGACGGGACAAGCGACAGATTTGAAGTATCGCTTTCACCGGAGCGCAGGGCGCTCGTGCCGATATCCGAGGTGACGGTATCATACAAATGCGTGACAAGCCAGAAGGTGAAGCTCGAGATTATAGGCGATACGACTGCATACTTTACAGGCAACGGGCTGATGTTCTACGAGGACAGCATGTTTGACGACCTGAAATACAAGCTCACCAACAAGGACGGCGTGCAGATGTACATGACGGCGGATGGCGGCGTATACAAAATAGCTGACACCGACGGCAACGTAATAACGGTTGATGAAAACGGATACCATGCGGAAAACGGAAAAAGCATCATATTTGACAGGGACAGCAAAGAGCGTGTTACGGCGGCGACGGATCCGAACGGGAACACCACGAAGTACGCATATGACGATGCGGGCGACCTTATAAGCGTGACTGACAGTGCAGACCGCACGGTGAGCTTCACATACGACGCGGAGCACAACCTGATATCAATCACCGACCCGATGGGCATAGCAGTGGCAAGGAATGAGTATGACGATGACGGAAGGCTTATTGCGACCATAGATGCGGACGAGAACAGAATAGAGTACGATTATGATGTGGACGGAAGAACGGAAGCGGTGAAGGACCGCAGAGGGAATACCACGGTATACACCTACGATGACAGCGGCAACATACTCCAGACGGTGGATGCATGCGGAGGAAAGACGACAAATACCTATGATGACATGGGAAATCTTCTCTCGACAACGGACGCAAACGGGAATACCACAGGCTATGACTATGACTCATCAGGCAACGTGACAAAGGTAACCGCCGCAGACGGCACAGCCGTTTCAAGTGAATATACACAGGATAACCTTGTGTCCGGCATACAGATGATGGACAAGACCGTCATGGCAATGGAGTACGATGACTATGGCAGACTGACAAGCCTGACTGACGCTGACGGCAATGATACGGAATACACATATTCGTCAGACGGAAAACTCACGGGAGTAACTGACGGGATAGGAACCGTCCAGACGGTGACATACGATGCGGACGGAAATGCTGCTTCCACCACAAACGGTGCGGGCGAGACAGCATCATACACTTACGATAAAGACGGAAGGTGCACTTCGGTGACGGTCAGCCGGATAGAGAATGGTGAGACGCTCACATTCACAAGCACCTACAACTACAACGAGGCGGGAGACATTATCCAGAGCGTTGACAACTCCGGAAACGTGACGGCATATGAGTATGATGCGGATGGAAACATGATAGCATCAACCGACGCAAAGGGGCGCAGAATAAAGGTGCACAAGCTGTACCTCCCGAAGCCCGTGACTATCACCGCAGATGAATGCGACGGGCTGGACACCATGGACTTTGAGCCGACCAGGACCCCCGGAGAACGTCTTGCGGCAAGCTATGTGAACTTCTACATATCCAACGGCGCAGTGGTCATGCCGTTCTTCAACGACCCTGCCGACGAGCCAGCGCGCCGCAAGCTGCAGGAACTTTTCCCGGAGCGTGAAATTATACCGGTATATGCCCGCGATATTCTCATAGGAGGAGGAAATATCCACTGCATAACCCAGCAGATACCCGCATTCACAAGTGAAGAATAAAGGAGCGTGCGAATGAAGAGAATACCTGCCATTATTACGGCTGCAGCCATCACCGTTACACTTTCCGGCTGTCAGCTTCTCAGCAAGCCGGAAAGCAATTCCGGCTCGACCAGCGAACCTGATACCACGACCGTTCATACTCCGCGTACAGAAGCGCCGCAGGAACCCAGCGTCATTACCCAGGACATCGACATGTTCACTGTTGTTGAACTCCCTGTCGTGCGGGAAGAACTGAAGGTAAACGGCGCCGACCCGTGGCTCTATGACTTCAGGTATATCGCGGCGTGCGGTTACGGCGCGGACGACAGCTTCCGCGATACCGAGATGTACTACGGGCTTTCAGGCGAGATCTCAAGCCGCTCGCTCAGCTACTGCTTCTACGACCACACGGGCGAAGTAACAGTAAAGGACGCTGCACTTTTCAGTGAGAATTCCAGCGAACCCCTAGTCATCAAGGACAAGGAAATCAGGATGGATACCACGAAAATGACCCGGGGGCTGTATTCCATCACCGCTGATCTTTCCAACGGCAAGACCGTGCGGCTGCCTTTCTATGTCGGCGATAGCGGGACGTATTTCTGCTCAATGACCCCGGACGAGGAAGCCGCGTCGGGATTCAGCGCCCACAGGGAGAAGCTTTACGACCTCATCAGCGAATACGGCGTGAAGCCCGGAAACAGCTACGACCTCACTCACCTCGCATATCCCCACTACCCATACAACGACCAGATAAGGTGCGACACCGAGCTGTGGGCAGACCTTTCGTCAGAGATAACAGAGCCGGAATGGTCGGACGCGCACAAGCTTCTTGCCATACACGACTGGATAACGCAGAACCTCGCGTTTGACCAGTACGTTGCGGATAATCATTCCCCCCGCGCGGAAATGAACACCGACTGGAGCGGAAAATATAATATGTACGACACCCGTGCCGGCGTCTGCTGGGACTTCTCAAATGCCATGATAACCATGTGCCGCGCCCAGAATATCCCCGCAGTAAGCGTTGAGACTGCAGACGGAAGCCACATGTGGGTCGCAGTCTACGTCAACGGCATATGGACGGATATCGACCCCACGGACGACGTTCTCCGCATGGTTTACGGTGAGGACCTCACGGACATTTCCGACAGCGACAAAATATTCTGCTATGACGGGTACTACTCCCCGGAAACAGGTTCTTCTTACAGCGAGCCGGGGACACTCAACCAGCAGCTGTGGACATGCGAAATAGACTCCGACGGACTTTATGTAAGACGACCGATATAAAATTATCCCCTCTTCGCTCAGGAAGAGGGGATATGTTTTAGTAACGAGCGTCCAGAATTCCGCAGTCAGATGACATGTTGTCTGAAAATATAGGGAGATCCATGTCAACAACACCGCGCGGGATATTGTCGCCATAATATGCACGACCATATAAAGCACGATTTCCAATATATTTTATACTTTGGGGGATTTCAAGTCTGTTTTCGCAGCTCAATGCAGACGTACCAATCGTCTGAACGCCGTCGGGTATCTTGTAATCCCCTGGTTTTCCCTCAGGGAATTTCAGAATCTCCGTCATTGATTTATTGTAAACCACTCCATCGTCATCAGTATAAACCTTATTATCATCAGCAATGTTGATACTCTCAAGAGAGGAACATCTGTTAAATGCATATTTGCCAATACTTTCAACACTTGCGGGAATGTCAATAGCACTGATATCCGAACATCTTGAAAAAGCACCCGTGCCTATTTTTATAAGTGAATCGCTCAGCTTTACGTCTGTCAGCTGTTCACAGCCGCCAAATGCCCAATCGCCTATCTCGCGGACTGAAGAAAGGTCGGCTTTGCCTGCTGCCCCATTGTCTCCGGCGATGTATATTTCCTTAAGTTCCGTGCAGTTATAGAATGCGTGTGCTCCAATTTTAGTAACCGTAGAGGGAATGCTCAGTTCTGAAATGTTTTCTCCGCTGAACGCATAACTTCCGATTTCCGTCACGCCTTCAGGCCATGACAGCGTTTCCGGCGATATTGACCAGCCGGTTATAACAAGCTCTCCATCTTCTTTCTCATCATATATGTATTCCGCATTGAGAAAACAAACATCAACGTCGTCGAAATAATTTTGTACAACATGATATCCGGCACGTAAATCGTAGTCGTTTTTTTCGTCAGAGTCCCGCATAATAACTACAGACGCAGTGGCGTCAGATGTCGAAACCGCACTGTCGGCTATTTCTGCAACCCTTTTTCCGTCTATTTCATCTGGAACAACTATGCCTATCTGCGCAAGGGTATAGTCCGTAACCACAATGTCATTCCCGTTGGCTGTATATGTAAGCAATCCTACTGAGCCATCACTGTCGGCAGAATACACCGGAACCCGGTAAGTCTGCTCAGACAAACTGCATCCTGAGATCGTGGTACCAGCAATTATCGCTGCGGCTGCAGCAAATATCATAACGATGCTTCTCTTTTTCAAAGTTATCCCTCTCATTCTCACGTCTAATACTAACAGACGTTTTTTTCTCAAAAATCATATTTATAGTATATATCAAAATAATAAAAAAGTCAATAGTCTGTTTAAAAAAAGAAAAAATATTTATAGTATATATACATAACGAGTGGAAGGGGAAATAAAATGAGTGACGCGGTAAAAAAATTCGGGCAGCATATAAGGTACTATCGACGTGAAAAAAATCTCAGTCAGGAACAACTTGCAGAATTATGCGGGCTTCACCCGACATATATCGGGCAGCTTGAACGCGGTGAGAAAAACGCTTCCATTGAAACCGTGATACAGCTTTGCAAAGGTCTGGACATTACTCCGTCAGTCCTGTTCGAAAATATAACGACCGCTACTGACGATACCCCAGCTAAACAAGCCTATGAACTGTTTCTCAGCTCTCCTTCAGACAAACAGGAACTTTTACTTGATATCCTGCGCAAAGCCATACAGCTTATAAACTAAAAAATCCCCTCTTCCTGAACGAAGAGGGGATTTTTACTGATGTCACTTATGGTTTTCTTCGAACCACTTTGCTGCCATCATCGGTGAAAGTACGAAATCAAGCACTTCCTGTGCGCCGTCATAAACAGCGCCGGAACCGCTCTCCTCACCGGAACCTGCCTCGCAGATATCGTAAGTCACCTGCGGACGGTACTTTATCCTGCAGTAAAGGAACTCCGGAGGAATGTAGTCTATCTGGGCAATCTCCTCCAGCCACAGGAACGGCGACATGCCGCCAATGGAAACATCGTCGATTATCCAGCCGCCAGCCGCGTAGGAATCATTAGCGCAGAGGTACAGCGAGAACTTGAACTTCTGCTCCTTGCCGGCTTCATTAAGCAGACCTATCGAGAAATCCTTAAGGATAAAGCTGTTTATCATGTTGGACTCGTAGCCGCAGCACGGGCAGGAAGCGCCATAGCCATACAGCTTTGCATTGATGTCGCGTGCGAAGTAATTCTTGTACAGCCTGGGGTCCTTTATTCCTGCAATGCGCCTTACCTCGCCGCGCAGATAGTTAAACTCGCGGTGCTGTATAGTGGGTATCGGCTTATAGTAATAGGGTATCTGGTCAACCAGCACCTGGTTCGGTTCCTCGGAGCTGGAATACAGCACGCTCAGCGCTGCGCCGGTATGCCCTGTCAGAATGAACTCGATGAACTTCGCGAACTGCGGCTTGTTAAGGCCGTCACGCAGAACAACATACTTTAAAGTTTTTGCCTCCAGGTCGGACGGAATTCCGTCTGCCGGGTCGATAATGCGGAGTATCTTGTCATTCTCGCCAAGAAGCGCAACCCTGCTCAGACCAAGGTCGCAGGTGTATATCTTCGCGATTTTGTCGGCTACTGCCTCTGCGGTGCCAAGGGCAGGCAGAACAGTGAGAATTTCCTCGGCGTCGTAGTCATATCTGCCCGGATTATACGGAAAGTCGAACACACGCCCGTTGAACATTCCGCTCTCGATGAGTGTGTAAACATCGCCGATTATCTCCAGCAGATCGGTGTTGCTGATATTCGGGGGGATCATGAACTGCTTGCCGTAAGCGGAGAATCTGTAGCGCTTGTTGATATCCAGCGCAAGAGTTACTTCACCGCCCTGGCTCTTGATCTCACGCAGGAACGTCATGGTATCCTTGCCGTTGGTGAACGAATTGACAAGCAGCGTGATCACCTGGTTGTAGATCTGATGGCTCTCAAAGCGCATCTCATGGCTCTGGATAACGTCCATTGCCTTCTTGAGATTTGTTATCTGTATCTTGGATATCTCGAAATGTATCTCGCTTCCGCCCGATGTGATGATGAACTGGAAGTACTTCATGTCGATGCGGTAGGAATCGCCGAACATCTCATCAATTACCCTGAACGCCTCTTCAAGAGCGTTCTCATCGGCAACAGCGCCGTTGACGATGCAGTTCTTGAGTTTCAGGCTGATGATGTTCATGAAGCCATCGGACAGACCGTAATCCTTTATGTTGCGGTTCTTGTCGGAGCACATGATGTAGTCGTGTCCGTCCTGACGGAACGAATATGCATACTCGACGCCCTTTTCATTGGTCTCCTGACGGTACCAGTCGTACTTAGCCGCGAATACACGGTCGCCGTCCTCACCGTACCACTCCTGCATCTGGTCAAGCTCTGCAAGAAGCATCCGGGAAGCCTCGCCGCTGTCGTGGGCCTCAATATCGGTATCTGCCCTCTCGGTGTAGTAACCACGCTCGCGCAGTTCAGTGAATGTCACAGGCTCGTCGCGACCCGGGAACTTGACGGAAATGTTCTCTGCGAACTTCTCACGAAGCCCCTTAACCAGCGAACTTGTGATTATGTAATTGTAGAAGAACTCAAACACATACTGCGCGGGTCTGAGCATGTAGCGCTCAGGGTTGTCAGGGCGCTTGGTGAGCTGCAGTACGAACAGTCTGCGGTATTCATCAACGATGTCGATGATATCCTCTTCGATCTCAGCGGAAACTTCCTCGATGCAGTCGTGACGTATACCTGAACGGTTGTTGGTAATGTATCTGTTAGGAACGCTGACAAAGAACGCGGACAGCTGCTCCTGCAGGAACGCCTGACGGCTCGCCTTGACAAGACCGGTCAGCTCAAAGGTGGAGAAGTAATTGTACTTGCTCATCAGCACCTTTGCAGCCTCGCGCTTTGCGCCGGAAATAGCGAACGGAATAAGGTAAACGAAGCCGTTTTCCTCCATATGGATAAAGTCGGCAACGGACTTTCCGTTCTCGCTGAAGCGTATCTTCGGCAGACCGTTCTCAGCCTGCGAGTGCTCCTGTATCTTGTAAACCACCTCGGGCTTACCGAAAGAAATAACGGCAATGTTGAAAGTCCTCGACGGAGTTTCCTGCTCGTCGGCGGCTTTAAGGTGCTTCTTTCTGATGAACGCAAAGCACAGGTCGACCATGTTGATATAGTCGCCCTTTTCAGATGTCATCGTGACAAGATTGTGGTGCAGCTTCTTCTGGTCTTCCTCGTCCAGCGCGAATACTATTTCGGTGTGCTTGAACTGCGGTGCGGTGAGCTCCAGCTCGCGCACCTTTAGCGTTCCACCGTCGTTTACGACGCGCAGCGAATAGTTATTGGAGCGCATCTTGAACCAGTCAACATTCGCGAATACGCTCTTGGCGCCAAGACCGAAACGACCCTCGCGCTCCTTGTTTCCGTCGTTTCTGCCGACGGAAAGATAATAGAATACCTGCTCCAGAGAAAATCCTGTTTCATTATAAGTCAGCTTTACCTGACCCTCGTCCAGGAATTCGATCATGACCTTGATGTCATTTTCCTCATAATCGCAGCCGAAAACGTTCTGCAGCAGCTCTCTTATGATAGATTCCCTGGGGTAATCATTCACCATGCCAGCGACATTTATTGCGCTTCTGCCGGTGTACATGCTGTTGAAGTAATCCTTGAACGGTGTACTGTCTACCTCGCCGGAATAGAGCATTGTCTGTATCTTCTGCAGTACCTGATTCATGCCCTCCCGGTCGCCGGCTGTGTGGCGCTCAAAGAAGTCACCAAGGAGCTTTTCGACCTGCTCGTTGTTTTCGCTCATAAATACGCCCCGTTTCTCCGCACTTCTTGACTGCACCCCGCCCCGTGCGGTACGACAGGGTAATGCAGTAAATCACATTTTGATGGCGGTCAGATGCCGTCGTTGTAAATCTTTATAAAGTCCCTGAATGAACGAACGCTGTCCTGCTCGCGCACTCTGTAGCGCCATACGCCGTAAAGCACAGGGTACTGAATGCAGTCGTTGAGGGACTGTATATCGTTCTTTATCATCAGGTGATAATTTGCGCCGTTGTGGAGTTCGTCAATGCGTTTGCGAGCCTCTGCAAGACCTGCAACAGCTTCTCCACCGAAGGGCTGCGAAGCCGGGTCGGCGTCAAGGCTTGCCGCTGTCTTTGCAAGAATATCGTCAGGGACAGCGCTCAGCACGCCGTCATTCTCCTGACACAGGCCGTGCAGCTTTGAAACCGCAGCCGCGATGTCCTCCTTTGAAGATTTCTTTTCAAAGCCGTAGAACCTGCACACCTTTTCAAGAAGTCTGCCTGAGAACTCTGCAAGCTGCTTGGAATTCGTGATCCTGGCAGCGCCCAGCAGTTCGTAATCTCCCTTGAACTTCTTTATAAGGTCGTAGCAGTTGTCCACCTCGCTGGAATAGCTCTCAGCGTAACCAAGGTCAGCGACAAGATCTGCCAGGAATCCTGCTTTTTCATCGGTTTCCAACAGGATATTTCTTGCGGGAAGGCTTCCGCTGAATGCGTCAGGAAGCGCAGCGTAAAGCGCCTTGCTAAGCATTCTGCTGTCGAACAGCCCGTTGGTGTCCCGGAACATAACGAAGTGCCTGTCATTCTCGTGCCTTACGCCGTGTCTTGTCATGCGGCGCTCAAGCAGCGCAGGCGAACCGGGAAGTTCGTAATTTATAACATAATTTATACGGTCAAGACCCTCTCCCACAGCGCCTATGTCGTCCATGGAAAGCACTATCTTCGGGTATACCGTGCTGTCGTCCACCTTAAGTTTTCTCAGGATATCCTTGTTGCTGAAAAGATCTCCCCTTGCGGTCTTGATAACGCTGTCGGAATAAACGGCAGCGAGCGTTTTCCGCAGGAATTCCACCGTGTTCTTGTCGCAGCAGTAAACTATCGCGCGGTCGTTTTCAGACGCGGTGATGTTGTCTGTCAGCTTCAGGAACTCGTCCAGTTTTTTGTCCACAGCGCGCATTTCTGCAACGTCGGACGGGGTATAGATCGGCTTTTTGAGCGTGTTCTTGAGCTCATCGACATCGTATTCCTCAAGGACGCAGCCGCCGTACTTGTAACTCGGCAGCCCGGTCCTGATATCCATTCTGCGGCGTACTCCTGAAAGGAACTCTGCGTCGATGGTGTAGTTCACGATCTCAACATTGCGCCTTATATCGCCGGTGTAAATACGCTTGTCGCCGGCTGCGAGAACTGGCGACTCCGGATCCAGCGGGAGCGCGTCGATACCCAGTGCAATGCCATCGGCAGCTTCGTGAAGTTCCTCGTCTGCAAGAAGCCCTTTGACAAGCGAACTGAACGCCGAAACGTCCTCCGGCTTTTTCTCGGGGAACTGCGTGATGACCAGCAGCCTTTCCGTTTTCCACGGAATATTGTCCTGCCAGTGCTTGTAATCAGGCACATCGGTATTCTGCTCGTCGTCTATAACTATCAGATCCCACTGAAAATCAGCGGGTATCTTCGCCTTAAGCCCATTTGCGCTTTCAATAGTGTCGGACGGCATAAGATAGAGGTTAGAGCCGTCGCGCGAGAAGAAAATGATCTCATTTGCAGCGCCTGATACTACCTTGAAATCTGCGCCTATGCCTGTCATAAGTATCCTGTACCAGCCGTAAAGCACGCGTCTTGACGTTATCAGCAGGATATTCGGCGTTTCCTTTTCAGCAAGGACGTCGTATATGCAGATGCTCGCCTTGGTCAGCTTTTCAGAGCCAAACTCGCAGCACATCAGCGAAAAGCCGAATTTGCGGAGCTTTTCTGCCGGCGCAAGATTTGCTGCTGACAGCTCCATTCCGCCGAGCGGTATCCATTTCACACTGTTGCCACTCACCTAGCACACCCCCGTAAATACTTTGTATATGTCCGCCCTGCGATAATTCAGAGCGGAATGTCATAACCGGAAAAATAAGTAAAAAACTACTTCCGGATACAACGAACCATATAAGCATTATACTACAAAATTCCGAATATTACAAGTCTGTTACAGCCGCTCCCGATAAAAAATACAGCGACGTATTTTTGGCTATTTTGCACAAAGAAAATGCCGAAGAATGTGCTTTACTTTTTGGCAAATAAATGATAAAATATCTTTAGCGGCTGAATTTGCCGGAAAATCAGGGCATAACGCCCGGACTTGAAAGGATATCATCATGACCGAACAGGAAATCAAGGAAGCCATATGTGATGTCGGGCACAAGCTCTGGCAGCTGGGATTTGTCGCAGCAAATGACGGAAACATCTCCGCAAGGCTGCCCGACGGCAATTTCATAACCACCCCCACCGGTACCAGCAAAGCAATGCTCAGACCCGAAATGCTAATCAAGATGAACGCAGACAACGAGGTCGTCGAACCAGCTCAGCTGCCCGGATACAAGCCCACCAGCGAGTTCAAGGTGCATCTGCGCTGCTACGCTGCGCGTCCCGAAGTCAACGCTGTGGTACATGCGCACCCCCCGACAGCGACCGGATTTGCCATCGCGCACATTCCGCTGGACGACTACACCATGCCCGAAGCGATAATCTTCCTTGGCAGCGTTCCGATAGCGCCTTATGACACCCCCGGTTCGGTGGGCGTCGCAGACAGCATCGTGCCTTTCCTTGAGAACCACGACACAATACTCATGGAAAACCACGGCGCGCTCACCGTCGGCGTTGACATAATCCAGGCGTACTACCGCATGGAAACACTGGAGCATTTCGCTAAGGTGAGCCTTGTAGCACGCCAGCTTGGCGGCGCAAAGGACCTCCCCATGGACAAGATACAGGAATGCTGCGAGATTGGCAAGAGCTTCCCGATAAGACACCCGGGATACAGAAAATATCACTGAACCAATATGAACATAAGGGAAGCGACAACATAGGATATAGACGCAATAACACAGATATACGACCATATCCACGATGAAGAAGAAGCAGGCAGAATGACCACAGGCTGGCACCGCGGGATATATCCCATCCGTACCACTGCAGAAACAGCCGTTTCCCTGGGCGACATGTTCCCTGACGACAAGATATTGGTCCTCCACACTCTGGTTGTGGAGCCTTCCGCGAAAGGAAAAGGCTATGCCCGCGCCTTTCTGGAATTCTACGAGAATTACGCGCTGGAGCGCGGCTGCCATGTTCTGCGCATAGACACAAACCAGCGCAATTCCGCTGCCCGGGCGATGTATGCGAAGCACGGCTGGCGCGAAGCAGGGATAGTTCCATGTACTTTCAACGGGCTTCCAGGAGTACAGATGGTCTGCCTGGAAAAGAAGATCTGATATGTTGCCGCGCAAGTCAGCTGCTGGCTGTGCGCGGCTTTTCACTACCATTTTCACCGAGGAGTTTATTATGTCAAAGACCGTTTTAGTGTTCGATTTTGGCGCTTCCAGCGCACGTGCGATGCTCTGCCGCGTAAAGGACGGCGGCTTCGATATGCAGGAGATACACCGTTTCCCCAACGTCCCAGTCACCGAGGGCGGTCATCTGCGCTGGGACATCGACGAACTGTGGGAACAGATGAAGATCGCCATTGGTTTCGGCGTATTCAACGGTGGATTCGACGCAATAAGCGTTGATACATGGGGCGTTGATTTCGGGCTTATCGGTCAGGACGGAAATCTTCTCGAAAAGCCGGTACACTACCGCGACAGCCGCACCGACGGCATGCTTGAGGATGTCTGCGCGCGCATTCCCGCAGAAACGCTGTTCGAACAGAGCGGAATTCAGCCAATGAGCATAAACACGCTGTTTCAGCTGAATTACCTCATGAAAAACGACAGGAACATGCTTTTCCGCGCCGAAAAACTGCTGATGATGCCCGACCTGTTCGCGTACCTTCTCACCGGGGAATGCCGCAGCGAATTCACCGAAGCCACCACCACGCAGCTCATCGACCAGAAAGCGCGGGGCTGGAATATCCGTCTTATCGAGGCGCTGGGTATCCCGAAGCGAATTTTCGCGCCGCTGATACAGCCCGGAGAGCGTTATGGAGAACTCAAGCAGGAACTTGCCGACGAATTCAGGACCGAGCCGGTGCCGGTATTCGCGTGCGCTTCCCACGATACTGCTTCTGCGGTAATGGCTGTCCCCACTGAAGAGGAGCATTTTGCGTTCCTCAGCTGCGGCACGTGGACTTTATTCGGCACTGAACTGCGGCGCCCGCTGGTGACTGAACAGGCAATGAAAATGGGGCTCACCAACGAGGGTGGAAGCAGCAGCACCACTACCCTGCTCAAAAACATCATGGGACTGTGGCTCATCCAGGAAACGCGCAGGTGGTACAATTCCGCACAGTGCGCGGGCTACAGCTTCGCCGACCTCGAAGCCATGGCGCGGGAATGCGAACCATTTGTCAGCTTCATCGATCCCAATGCACCCGATTTTGCCGCTCCTGACGACATGCCGCTGAAAATACAGGAATTCTGCCGCAAGACCGGGCAGCCAGTCCCCGAAACGCCCGGGCAGATAATGCGCTGCATCTACCAGAGCCTTGCGTGCGAATTCGCACTCACCCTTGCCGAGATATCAGAACTCACCGGATTTGACTACAAGGTGATCAACATGATAGGCGGCGGCACAAAGGATAAGCTGCTGTGCCAGCTCACCGCGGACGCTGCGGGCATTCCCGCAGTCGCAGGCCCCACCGAAGCCACCGCGCTCGGCAACGCGATATCCACGCTCATCGCGCTGGGCGAAATAAGCGATATTTCAGAAGCGCGCCAGATGATAATAAGATCCGGGCTCACCGAGGAATTTCAGCCGCAGGAGCATGAAAACTGGCTCGAACCTCTGCAAAAATACAAAAATCTTACGAGAAACCGCTGATTTTTATTTGTACTCCGAGTACAAATAAAAATAAACGCTTCTGAAAACTGCACAGCAATGTGCTTTACGAAATACAAACTCATATGACGCTGCTGAATTTCTCTTAAACGATACAACGTTTATGCACATAGTTCGCGCAAAATGAAATGCGCTGATTTTCCGCATAACGTCACTGTTTATCGACATTCGTCCTCATGAACCAAAAACAAATAGATTTAAAACCGTATTGTACTTCAAGCACAATGCGGTTTTTATTTTGCAGGCGAAAAAACCGCAAAAAGCCGCAAATTGCGCACAAATTTCGCATAATTCTCTTGACAACAACACACTTGTTTGATATAATAAAGACGTATCGATAGATAAAGACTGTGCGCTGCAACGAGTGCAGCGTGTGAAAGGACTGTTCCAGCATTGAGTACTGTTCGCATGACTGTAGCAAAGGCGATGACAGAGTGCCTTGCCGCCGAGGGGATCTCCACGGTTTTCGGCTATCCCGGCGCCGCTATCTGCCCTTTCTACGATGAATTATACAAAACCGATATCAGGCACATCCTCGTCCGACACGAGGTCAACGGAGGTCACGCAGCCAGCGGCTACGCGAGAATTACCGGAAAACCCGCAGTTGCGATCGCAACAAGCGGTCCCGGTGCGCTGAACCTCATCACCGCTATAGCGACCGCCTATATGGACTCCGTCCCGATGGTGGTCATCACCGGTCAGGTAAATTCCGACCAGATCGGACGCGACGTGTTCCAGGAAGCGGACATCACGGGCTCTGCGGAGCCTTTCGTTAAGCACAGCTACCTGCTCAAGCGCCCCGAGGATACCGCAGAGGTGTTCAAGAGAGCGTTCTACATAGCAGGCACGGGCAGACGCGGTCCGGTGCTGATAGACGTTCCTTTCGACGTTCAGAAAGCTGAAATCGACTTTGAATATCCCGATACTGTGGATATCCGCAGCTATCGTCCCAGCAGCACGGGCAACGGCAACCAGATAAAGCGCGCAGCGGCACAGCTCGCAGCGGCAAAGAAGCCCCTGATACTCGCGGGTGGCGGACTTTTCACCGGCGACGCAGTAAACCTGATGCGCAAATTTGCAGAACACACGGATATACCCGTTGTTTCAACCATGATGGGACTTGGCGCAATGCCGACGAATTCCCCGCTGTTCTACGGAATGCTCGGTATGCACGGCTGCAAGGCAGCGAACACTGCTGTAAACGCATGCGACACGCTGGTGCTTCTCGGCGCGAGTGTCGGCGCCCGTGCCTTTGCCGCCATGAAGCAGCGCGACGACCTGACAGTTATCCATGTTGATATAGACCCTGCCGAAATCGGCAAAAACCTCGACGTTGATATCCCGATAGTCGGAGATCTTACGCTGGTCCTCGGGCAGCTTCTGGAAGCAGTCGCACCCGGCGCAGACCACCACGAATGGAAGCGCTGGCTCGACGGATACCGCGAGGACAAGGAGATACAACCCGCGCCTGCTGGCTTCGTAAATCCCAAGGAGTTCATCAGGACGCTTGACAAGCACCTCCCGGATGACGCTGTTGTAGTCGCCGACGTCGGTCAGAACCAGATATGGACAGCACGCAACATCACGATAAACGGCGGTCGTTTCCTGACTTCCGGCGGTATGGGCACTATGGGTTATTCACTGCCGGCTGCTATCGGCGCAAAACTCGCTGACCCAACAAGAGAGGTCGTTGCGATATGCGGCGACGGTTCGTTCCAGATGCAGATGATGGAGCTTGCGACTGCAGTACAGCATGATGTCGCAGTCAAGGTCATCGTGATGCGCAACAACTACCTCGGCATGGTTCGCGAACTGCAGGAAAAGGCTTACGACAACCGTCTGATGGCGGTTTCGATCGACGGAAGCCCCTGCTTCACCAAGCTTGCGGACGCCTACGGCATAGCAAACGAACTGGTTGACAGTCCCGAAAAGATGGACGGCGCATTCCGGCGCATGATGGAGTCCGACAAGCCGTATCTCATAGAAGCGGCTGTGGAGGACTTTGAGAAGACGATTCTCTGACGGGGGTGCAGGCATGAAGCATACGATATCAGTACTGGTAGAAAACCATGCAGGCGTTCTTGCGAGAGTTGCAGGACTTTTCGCGCGCCGTGGTTTCAACATAGACAGCCTTGCGGTAGGCGTTACCGACGACGAAAGGGTATCGAGAATAACCATCGTCGCAGACGGCAGCGCATATACGCTTGAACAGATAGAAAAGCAGCTGAACAAACTTATCGACGTTATCAAGGTAAAGACCCTACATAACGACTCTGCGGTCACCCGCGAGCTTGTTCTCATAAAGGTAAGCTGCACCCAGAAGCAGCGCGCTGAACTCATCAGTATCGCTGAAATAGCAAAGGGAAAGATATCGGACATTTCGACAAACTCGATGACGATAGAGCTTTCCGACACCAAGCAGAATCTCGACACTTACGAAGAGCTTCTGCGCCCCTACGGTATCAAGGAAGTAGTCCGCACAGGCGCCATCGCCATTCAGAAGGGCGAAGCCTCCGTCAGGGTCTGACAAGTATATCCTCGCTCAAAAGGGCGTCGTATAATAATTCTTCAAAAGGAGATACAAAACAATGGCAAAGATTTATTATCAGGAAGACTGCAACCTGTCCATGCTGGACGGCAAGACCGTTGCTATCATCGGTTACGGCAGCCAGGGTCACGCACATGCTCTTAACCTCAAGGAGAGCGGCGTTAAGGTTATCATCGGTCTTTACGAAGGCTCCAAGAGCTGGAAGAAGGCTGAAGAGGCTGGTTTCGAAGTATTCACAGCTGCTGAGGCTGCAAAGAGAGC
>ERZ779762.973-NODE-973-length-17280-cov-2.555356_pt1 | contig 17280 bp, 13 predicted proteins | sample MGYA00511887_ERZ779762 | MGnify/ENA primary metagenome ERZ779762 (study PRJEB29588, sample SAMEA2163052) | human gut metagenome | biome: human gut; feature: human-associated habitat; material: faeces | place: Denmark | collected 2008/2010 ...
ACAAAGAGAATCCGATCATTCATGAGCAGGATATGAGATATGAAGAACTGCTCGGAGTTTACCCGGAAGACTGGTGTTCTTTAGTGGAAAAAATATGCTTGTAATATATTGTAGGATTGGTGTCAAAAAGAATTCCGGTCAAGAAAAGTTGGAATTTCATTATATAATGGACTTTTGCATTTTGCCAAGACTGCAGGCATTCAACACATTATATTAGCCCCCCTCCGTAGCGCGTCAATCTCATAAATTTTATGAGAGAGCCGGATCTTATAAGACCAGTAAAGAACAATTGCCGGTCCCATATTCGTTCCCGGATAGAGATAGCATTTTGTATATATTAGATTTGATGTACTGAGAGTTTTAGAAGAGAGGAATGCAAAGCGAATGATTATATTGATCGCGGGTGCGTCCCATACAGGAAAAACCGTGTTGGCGCAAAAATTATTGGAAAAATATAAGTATCCTTATTTATCCATAGACCATTTAAAAATGGGATTGATTCGTAGTGGAAATACAGAACTGACACCGATTAGTGATGAAACAGAATTGACAACCTATTTATGGCCGATTGTCCGGAAGATGATAAAAACGGCAATTGAAAATAAGCAAAATCTTATTGTTGAAGGGTGTTATATTCCGTTTGACTGGGAAAAGTAGTTGTGAGGAAGTGTAAAATGCAAAAATATAACGCCATTGTGGTATTAAATAAACAAGAAGATAAAATGCTGATGTGTAAAAGGAGAAAGAATCCTTATAAGGGATTATTAAACTTTGTTGGTGGCAAAAGGGAGCAAAATGAAAGCGGTTTGGATGCAGCATACCGTGAATTAGAAGAGGAAACTGCCATTACAAAAGAGGATATTAAACTTGTTTATTTAATGGAATTATCGTATCCTTTTGATAATTGCGATCTGGAAATTTATGTGGGAAAATTAAATAACGAAGTAGCGGTTGACGGGGATGAAAACGAACTGGTCTGGACTGAACTGGATCAGAATTTTTTTGACACAACTAAATATGCCGGAGAAGGAAATATCGGTCATATTATGCTGCATGTGAAACGACACAAAAAGGAGTTGACGGAATCCGAAGAAAAGAAGGTTCCTATACAAATGGAAACCAGTCGTTTGATCTTACGGGAGATGAATATGTCGGATTACGATGCGTTGTATGCTGTGCTGGCAGATTCTGACATTATGCAGCATTATCCCTATACGTTTGATGAAAAGAGAGTTCGTGGATGGATCGATAAAAATAGGGAAAGATATCGGATCTTTGGATTTGGATTGTGGGCGGTGTGCCTGAAAGAAACCGGTGAAATGATTGGAGATTGCGGGCTGACAATGCAAAATATCAATGGAGCTATCAAGCCGGAAATCGGGTATCATATTCGTGCTGACAGACAACGTAACGGATATGCAAAAGAAGCAGCCATTGCGGTGAGAGACTGGGCGTTTGAACATACGCCATTTTCTGAAATTTATTCCTATATGAATGCGGCGAATGTACCATCTGCAAAAACAGCCGCAGCGTACGGCGGACATGAAGTGGAGCAATTTGAAGATGAAAAAGACGGCAGCATAAAAGTGTTTCGAATGACACGCGAAGAATGGAAGATGAAAGCGGGAAGGGGCTAAATTATGTTAAAACTAGTAAAACTTGAACCAAAATACCGGCATCAATTAAATGAAATGATGGATGAATGGACGGCGGCAAATGAAAAAATCATTCCGTGGTCAATTCGAAAGTGTGATTATCATAATTTTGAAACGTATCTGGATGCTTTAGAAGAAAAAGAAGAAAGTGGAGAAAAGGTTCCGGATTCAACAATTAGTAAGGAACCGGATGGAGAATTTAACGAATCCTATTGTAAATGGTGCTATACAGACGGAGAATTCAAGTATTCCAGCATGGAAGAATTGATTGATTTCTGTGTAGAGCATATGTCAAACGAAAACTGGCCGCCGGAGCAGGTAAGGGCACATATGTTAGCCGTAGTACCGCAGTTAAAACACTGGAACCAAGGCGAAAATTGAGCAAAAAAAGAAAAACAAACAAATGTTTATGTTTATCAAAAAATAAATAGGAGATGAAAAAATATGAACCGAAAAAAAAGAGTAGTTATAATCTTGATGCTGATAAGCAGTTTGACATGTGTAAGCATAGTTCAAGTGTCGGCGGAGAGTAAAAAGCGTTGTCTGACGGAAAGGGATGCATTTAACTGTAAAATAACAGCGGATGAATATATGGATTATTACGATTATGAGCGTCAGTGGAATGTTTATCGGACGAATTGGGGGCTGGTCGCCAAAGACGTGACAAAGGTCTGGACAGATGATGTGGATGACAAAATATTTATATTGCGCAAAAATGATGGGATTCGGGAAATTGATTTTTCACATTGGACAGGAAATAAGAATATATGTTATAAGAGCAGCCTGATTAGTAAAAAAGCGGAGGAACTATTTCCTAATTATTGTCAGGAGATATTTCTGAAAGATGCAAGTGGGAATGTTTTTTACACGGGTTATGGAAAATGTGATACATTTTGGAAACATCATTCACAAAAGGAATGTCGTGCAGACGAGAAAGTTTGGAAAAATGAGAAGGTTTTGGAGGGGGTAAAAAAATGTTGGAGCAGTAATGGGGTGTTCGCATATGTGAAAGATAATGCGTTGTATATGACCGGTTGGGATGGGAAACAATCTATGCAATGTTGGGAACGCAGTGAGCAGGTAAAAACATTTATGCAGGGAAAAGGAAACCAGATAAAAGAGGTAGTTGTTTCTGAGGCGGAAAAGGGAACGGACTATTGTATGTTTGCACTGTTAAAGGATGGAAGTGTCTGGGGAATGGGAAAAAATAAACATAAGATGCTCTTAAAACCAAAAACAGATTATGTGGAAAATTTTGTGCAGATAATTCCCGGAAACGTAGAAAGAATAGGCGTGTGTGAAGACAGGGTAGCAATCTTAAAAAAAGACAAGTCTCTTTGGATATGGGGAAGGGAGATGGAAAAAGGAACAGGAAAATGTTCAGCAAAGCCGACTAAAATAACTGGAAGTGTAAAGGAATTTACGATAAATGGAAGTAAAGATTACTGTCATATGTTAATATTGAAGGCGGATCACACCGCGTATGGTCTTGGCGGGAAAAACTATGTAAAAGTATTTTCAGAAAAGAATGCAAAGTTATGGTATACAAAACCTGTTAAGTTAATGAAGAATATAAAACATGTATATTCAGGTGGCGCAATAGATGCAGGCGGAGGAGCAAACACATATCTGTTGACGAGAAAAAATAAATTGTATTGGAGCGGTAAAGTGTCGTGTTATCGTCCATTCTACCAGTGGGCAAATGGAAAAACATGGACCTTACGATTAAACCGTACTCCAATGAAGTGGTCTGCAGCATTTGAAAAAAAAATCGGAGGGGAGTAAAAAGAAAGACTACCTATACATATAATTATTTTGATTTTAGCAAAATTACGCTTATGAATGAGATTACAAGGGGAGTTTTGGGAGACAGTTCAAGGAAAAACGAACAAATGTTCATATTTTTGTTGCATTATAAAACTCATTGTGTTATACTAAGCACACGATGAGTTTTATTTTTTTGAGTATATTTTGTGATTAATCGTGTGAAGATAAGCATAGATGGAGGTGTTTCGATAATTATGGATCATTTTGTTTTACATTCTGAATATGAACCGACCGGCGACCAGCCGGAAGCCATAAAAGCGCTTGTGGACGGTTTTAAGGAAGGAAATCAGTTTCAGACACTTCTTGGAGTGACCGGCTCCGGAAAGACATTTACAATGGCAAATGTGATCGAGCAGATGAACAAGCCTACTTTGGTTATTGCCCATAATAAGACCCTGGCGGCTCAGTTATATGGTGAGTTTAAAGAGTTTTTCCCGGAAAACGCAGTAGAATATTTTGTTTCCTATTATGATTATTATCAGCCGGAAGCGTATGTGCCATCAACGGATACGTATATCGAAAAGGACTCCGCCATCAATGATGAAATTGACAAACTGCGTCATTCCGCGACGGCAGCATTGACCGAGCGCAGAGATGTCATTATTATTGCCAGTGTTTCCTGTATCTATGGATTGGGAAGTCCGATTGATTACCAAAATATGACAGTATCGCTTCGCCCCGGTATGATCCGTGAACGGGATGAAGTGATCGAGCGGCTGGTTGAGATACAGTATACACGGAATGATATGGATTTTCACCGTGGCACATTCCGGGTACGTGGCGATGTGCTTGAGATTTTCCCGGCATCAGCGACGGACCGGGCGATCCGGGTAGAATTTTTTGGAGATGAAGTAGACCGCATTCAGGAAATTGATGTGCTGACAGGAACCCCGTTGAATAATTTAGAGCATATGGTTGTATTTCCGGCTTCCCACTATGTTGTTTCTCCGGATAAAATGGAAAAGGCGATAACGGGGATAGAGAAGGAATTGAAAGAACGTGTGAAATATTTTAAAAGTGAAGATAAATTGATTGAAGCCCAGCGAATCTCAGAACGAACCCATTTTGATATTGAGATGCTGCGTGAGACGGGATTTTGTTCCGGTATCGAAAATTATTCGATGCACTTAAATGGTATGCAGGAGGGAGAGATGCCACATACACTTTTGGACTATTTTCCGGATGATTTTCTGATCATGGTAGATGAGTCTCATATTACGATCCCACAGATACGGGGAATGTATGCCGGCGATCAGTCTCGTAAAACAACGCTTGTGGATTATGGATTCCGCCTGCCATCGGCGAAGAGTAACCGCCCATTGAATTTTGAAGAGTTTGAGAGTCATATCAATCAGATGATGTTTGTTTCAGCTACGCCATCCGAATATGAAGAAAGCCATGAGTTGATGCGTACGGAGCAGATTCTCCGGCCTACCGGTCTTCTGGATCCGGAAGTTATCGTTCGGCCCGTAGCGGGACAGGTAGACGATCTGCTGAAAGAAATCAAGGCGGTAACGAAGAAAAAGGGAAAAGTTTTGGTGACGACACTTACAAAACGTATGGCGGAAGATCTGACAGATTATTACAAAGAGGTTGGTGTCCGGGTAAAATATCTGCATTCTGATATTGATACGCTGGAAAGAAGTGAGATTATCCGTGATATGCGGCTGGATGTGTTTGATGTACTGGTAGGGATTAACCTGCTGAGGGAAGGACTGGATATACCGGAAGTAAGTCTTGTGGCGATCCTTGATGCTGACAAAGAAGGATTCCTTCGTTCCGAAACTTCTTTGATACAGACGATTGGGCGTGCAGCCAGAAATGCCGAGGGCAGGGTGATCATGTACGCAGACAAGCGGACGGAATCAATGGATAAGGCTATCACGGAGACGGAACGCCGTCGTAAAATTCAGGATGCCTATAATAAAGAACATGGTATCACACCGCAGACGATTAAGAAGGCGGTCAGAGAACTGATCCGTATTTCTTCCAAAGCAGATGCCGGAATGGAAGAATTGCAGAAAGATCCGGAATACATGTCAGAGGAAGAATTGCAGAAGCAGATTGCGAAGATCATGAAGAAAATGAATCAGGCGGCGGCAGAGCTTAATTTTGAGCTGGCGGCATCGCTTCGTGACCAGATGATAAAAATGAAAAAGATATTGCAGGAGATGGAATAAAATGGAAAAGAAAAGAATCATACAGATACGAGGTGCAAAAGAGCATAATTTAAAAGGCATTGACCTGGATATTCCTCGCGATGAGTTTGTGGTATTGACGGGATTAAGCGGCTCCGGAAAATCATCGCTTGCATTTGATACGATTTATGCAGAAGGGCAGCGCCGTTATATGGAATCTTTGTCCTCGTATGCGAGAATGTTTTTGGGACAGATGGAGAAACCAAATGTAGAGAGCATTTCAGGACTTCCTCCTGCGATATCGATCGATCAGAAAACGACAAACCGCAACCCACGATCTACCGTAGGAACCGTAACCGAGATTTATGATTATTTTCGTTTATTATATGCGCGTATCGGCATACCACATTGTCCAAAATGTGGAAAAGAAATTAAGCGGCAGACGGTAGACCAGATGGTCGATGAGATCATGAGTTTGCCGGAACGTACAAAAATACAGCTTTTGGCACCGGTTGTCCGCGGACGAAAGGGAGAGCATGCCAAAGTGTTCGAACGTGCAAAAAAGAGTGGATATGTACGTGTTATCGTAGATGGAAATATGTACGATCTGTCGGAAGAAATTTCGCTTGAAAAGAATAAAAAGCACAATATTGAGATTGTGGTAGACCGTCTTGCCATTCGTGAGGGAATTGAGAAACGTATGGCAGAATCCATTGAAAGCGTGATGCAGCTTTCAGGGGGGCTGCTTGTGGTAGATGTGATCGATGGAGAACCGATTAATTTCAGCCAGAGTTTTTCCTGCCCGGACTGTGGGATCAGTATTGATGAGATTGAACCGAGAAGTTTTTCCTTTAACAATCCGTTTGGAGCCTGCCCGGTCTGTCACGGAATCGGCTATAAGATGGAGTTTGCGCCGGAACTTATGATTCCGGATCCGTCGCTGAGCATTGATGATGGAGCCATTGCGGTGATGGGTTGGCAGTCTGTGACAAATGAGGGAAGTTTTACCAGAGCGACGATGGAAGCATTGGCAAAAAAATACAAATTTGATCTTTCTACACCATTTCAGGATTATCCGCAGAAAATCCGGGATATCATTCTTTATGGAACAAAGGGAGAAAAGGTAGATGTTCACTATGTGGGACAGCGTGGACGTGGTGTATACAGTATTGAATTCGAAGGTTTAATAAAAAATGTTGAGCGGCGCTACCGTGAGACAGCATCCGATACGACAAAGCAGGAATATGAGACATTTATGCGCATTACCCCATGTTCGGAGTGTGGAGGAAGAAGGCTGAAAAAAGAATCGCTTGCGGTAACGGTAGGAGATCGGAACATTGCGGAGATCTGCGATCTTTCGATCGGGGATTTAAAGAAATTTGTAGATGGTCTGGAGTTGACACCGACGCAGCTTCAGATTGGTAAGCTGATTTTGCGTGAGATCAAATCACGACTTGGCTTCCTTTTGGATGTGGGGCTGGAATACTTATCGTTATCCCGTGCAACGTCATCTCTGTCCGGTGGAGAAGCTCAGCGTATCCGTCTGGCAACCCAGATTGGATCCGGTCTGGTAGGAGTTGCCTATATTCTGGATGAACCAAGTATTGGACTTCATCAGAGGGACAATGATAAACTGATAAAAACGCTGCAGCATTTAAAAGATCTTGGAAATACGTTGATTGTGGTAGAACATGACGAAGATACGATGCTGGCGGCGGATTATGTAGTAGATATCGGTCCGGGAGCAGGAGAACATGGAGGTAAAGTGGTCGCAGCAGGTACTGCAAAAGACATTATGAATTGTGAAGAGTCGGTGACAGGTGCTTATCTCAGTCATCGTATCGTGATCCCTGTGCCTGAGAAGCGGCGTAAGCCAACCGGATATTTAAAGGTGATCGGAGCCAAAGAAAATAATTTAAAAAATGTAAATGTAGATATACCACTTGGTGTATTTACCTGCGTGACCGGTGTGTCAGGATCCGGAAAGAGTTCTCTGGTAAACGAGATCTTATATAAGACTCTGGCAAAGACATTGAACCGTGCTCGGTGTATTCCGGGAAAAGTAAAAGAGATCAAAGGGATGGAGCAGTTAGATAAGGTCATTAATATCGATCAGTCACCGATCGGACGTACGCCGAGATCAAATCCGGCAACGTATACCGGTGTGTTTGACATGATCCGCGATCTGTTTGCTGCGACACCGGATGCCAAAGCTCGTGGTTATAAAAAAGGAAGATTCAGTTTTAATGTCAAGGGCGGTCGGTGCGAAGCATGCCGTGGAGATGGAATCTTAAAGATTGAAATGAACTTTTTGCCGGATGTGTATGTCCCTTGTGAGGTGTGTCACGGCAAACGTTACAATCGAGAAACACTGGATGTATTATACAAAGGAAAAAGTATCTATGATGTGCTGGATATGACCGTTGAAGAAGCACTTGACTTTTTCAAAAATATTCCGTCTATCCATCGCAAGATACAGACCATGTATGATGTCGGATTGTCTTATGTAAAATTAGGACAGCCATCAACAACCTTATCCGGTGGAGAAGCGCAGCGTATCAAACTTGCAACAGAACTTAGCAAACGGAGTACAGGAAAAACCATTTACATTTTAGACGAACCGACAACGGGACTTCATTTTGCAGATGTTCATAAGCTGATCGAGATTTTGCAGCGTCTTACCGATGGAGGAAATACCGTAGTCGTTATTGAGCATAATCTGGATGTGATAAAGACGGCAGATTATATCATTGATATCGGGCCGGAAGGTGGCGAAAAAGGTGGAACCGTGATTGCAAAAGGAACACCGGAGAAAGTAGCAGAGACGGAAGGATCTTATACCGGGGAGTATATCCGTAAGATGCTGCCACAGAAAGGAAAGAAAAAATGAAAGAATACCCTTTTTTTGCTATGATGGCAAGAATGAAATACATTGAGAGATGGGCACTTATGAGAAATTCTGTTAAAGAAAATATTAGTGAACATTCTCTCGAAGTGGCAATGATCGCTCATGCGCTGGGAATCATTGCAAAGGAAAAATTCGGAAAAGACATTGACCTTGGAAAAATCACATTAATGGGGTTATATCATGATGCCAATGAAATCATTACCGGGGACATGCCTACACCGGTAAAATACTATGATGAAGAGATTCAAAAGGCATATAAAAAGGTGGAACGTGTGGCAAGCGTTACCCTGTTAAACCAGCTGCCGGATTATATGCAGCCATATTATCGTGAAATTTTTCTGGAACAATCCGGGGAAGAAGCATTATGGCGGCTTGTGAAGGGAGCGGATAAATTATCTGCGTTGATCAAGTGTATTGAAGAAAAAAAGGCAGGTAATTCGGAGTTTTCCACGGCATATGAAACGATTCTGGAATCGCTGAAACAGATGAAACTTCCGGAAGTTGACGTGTTTATGGAAGTTTTTCTGCCGTCCTATACAAAAACATTGGACGATCTACAAAAAAAGTGAAAAAATTCGTTCTAAGACTAGCGATATTTTTTCAAGTATGTTATACTGGTATTATTATAATGCAGATAGGGAAGAATTTTTGTAAAGGAAGGTATAGAAAATGAGAAGGATATTATGCTTTGGTGATTCAAATACATATGGATATTCTCCGGATGGACAGAGATATGCAGAGGATAGTATATGGCCGGGAATCATGGGAAATTTATTGGGAGAGCGTTTCGAAGTCATTGCGGATGGAAAAAATGGAAGAACAATTGCTTTTGATGATCCGTATATGGAAGGCTGTAATGGTATGCGTGACATTGAGGCAAGTCTGGAAGCCAATGCACCGTTGGATTTAGTTGTATTGATGCTTGGAACCAATGATCTGAAAAAGTATTTTGATGCAACACCTGCACAGATTGCTGAAAATCTGAAGGCAATGTGTGAATTGATCCAACAGAAAACAGAGGCAAAGATTTTGATCGCAAGTCCAATGCTTTTAGGGGATGAAATTGAATTTTCGCCAACATTAAGTTTGGAATTTGGACGTGCTCAGATTGATTATTCTTTTGATTTTGCACCACAGTTTTCCAAAGTAGCAAAGGAAGTTGGCGCAGGATTTATTGATCTTGCTGTTGTGGCTATGTCGAGTGGAGCGGATTGTCTTCATCTTATGCCGGAAGAACATCAGCAGATTGGTGTGGCAATGAAAGATAAGGTGCTGGAAGCATTTGCAGAAGAACTTCGTGCCGAAGAGGAGGAAGAGGCACGCCGTAAGGCAGAGGAAGAAGCACGCCGTAAAGCGGAGGAAGAGGCTCGTCAAAAAGCGGAAGCAGAGGCAGCCCGTCAAAAAGCGGAAGAGGAAGCTCGTCGTAAAGCCGAGGAAGAAGAGCAACTTCGTCAGGCTGCTGAGGAAGAGGCAAGACGCAAGGCAGAAGAAGAGGCATTATTGAAAGCGCAGGCGGAAGAAAAAGCACGCCGTGAGCAGGAAGAAATAGAGGAAGCTGCCCGGAAAAAACAGAAAGAGATTTTAGAAGAGGCAGCGAAAGAGGCAGAAAAAGAAACCGTTTTTGATCCGATGAATCCAAATCAGGAAGATTTGCCGGTTTGGCAGGTTGGAGATGTTAATGTTGATTTGGCAGCACCTGCACAGGATGAAAATATTATTTTATCCGGTGAGATTACAGCAACTGCTGCGGCATCCGAGAAGGAGGACAACCTTGCAGCTATGCTTCAGGATGAACAGCCGAGTGGACTTGGCAGTGTCGAGTTTGTGACCGGAGGTTCGCTGGATTCCGTAGATGCTTCTGTGAATTCGCAGTCGGATTTTGGTGGATTGACAACACTGGAATTTGGTACGGCAGCATCTTCAGGGCAGAAAGAAAAAATGACAGCCGGAAAAGTATATCGTTTTGATAATGAATTACATGAAGTTATATTTAAGACAAGAAAACTAATCGATGAATTTAATCAGACACGATATGATGATGTAGACGGCAGAGAACGTATCATACGTGATCTATTTGGCGGTGTTGGCGCAAAAGTATGTGTAGAACCACCGTTCCGCTGTGATTATGGATTTAATATTCATGTTGGGGATAATTTCTATGCAAATTATGGCTGTGTTATTTTGGATTCGACCAAAGTTACAATTGGGGATCATGTATTCTTAGGACCAAATGTACAGATTTATACACCATGTCATCCAATCTATGCACCTGCCCGGAATGAAGGCTATGAATATGCAAAAGAAGTGACAATTGGTGACGATGTATGGGTTGGCGGCAATGTTACGATTGTGCCGGGAGCGCATATTGGAAGTAATGTTGTGATCGGAGCCGGATCGGTTGTAACTGGTGATATTCCGGATGGTGTTGTTGCAGCAGGAAATCCATGCCGTATCATTCGAAAAATTACAGATCAGGACAAGCAGAACTGGCTGGATAAAAAAGAAAAGGAATAAATAATTCCGGATTGGAATTAAAATAACCAAAGAACCTTCGAAAACGCAAAGCGTAATCGAAGGTTCTTTGTGATATGGTAAGGATTTATAATTTATGGATACCAAAATTGTTCTGTCCTAGTGAATAGAATCCCGATAATCTCGTGAAGCAGCGAAAAACTGATTGATTTCATTTCCCTGCTCTTGGGCGATGTAGGAACGCATTTTTGTCAGTTCATCAATCATAAGGGAAAGAAAATGGTCGATGCTGTCGGCGTTGGAGAGGCAGATGCTTTCCCACATTTCCGGAGAAGAGGAAGCAATTCGTGTGATATCTTTGAAACCACCGGCAGCAAATGCTTTCATAAGTTCATTGGGGGTATCATTTTCGCGCACCATATTGACGAGGGATGCAGCTACAATATGCGGTACATGGCTGATCGCAGCAGTAATGTCGTCATGAAGAGCGGCATCGACGGTGGCAAAAACGGCACCGGTACCGGAAAGAATTTTTTTCAGAAAAAGAACACTTTCTTCCGGAGTAGTTTTACATGGAGTAAGAAGATAGTAGGAGTTCAGGAGTAATTTTTCGGAAGAGTTTGCAAAGCCGGTTTTTTCAGACCCAGCCATTGGATGTCCACCGATAAATTGAGATTCAAGCCCTAGTTTTTCTACTTCTTTATGGATATTTCCTTTTACGCTTCCAACATCAGTAAGAATACATGTTTGGTTAATAATAGGTTTTAATTGTGATAAAAACTTAATATTTTGCAATACAGGAGCACATAAGAAGATAATATTACATTCAGAAAAATGAGAATCGATATCATAGTAAATTTCGCTAATAATACCGTCTTCTTTTCCCTGTATAAGGTCTTCGTTTTTTCTACGACTGTAGACTATGATGCGGCAGGATGGAAAACTTTTCCGGATGGAGCGGGCAATGGAACCGCCGATCAGGCCGAGCCCTAAAAAACCAATAGTAATCTGCTTCATGATGTCCTCCTTGTGTGTTTGTACATAATTTCCGTTTTTATTTTACATCAAAATGTTGACATTGTAAACAAATGATTGAAAATCCCTTTGAATTTCAGTATACTTTATGGTATGATTTAAGAAGAAAACAAAGGTAGAAAGGAAGCAGATAAAATGAAAGATATAACGATTTCAGATTCTATTTTTTATGTAGGTGCGGACGATACGACGCTGGATCTTTTTGAAAGCCAGTATATTGTTCCGGAAGGCGTGTCTTATAACTCCTATGTGATCATGGACGATAAAATTACGATTATGGACACTGTGGATCAGCGGGCAACAGAAGAGTGGATCGCTAATGTGAAAAATGTCCTTAAAGATAAGACTCCTGCTTATCTTGTGGTATCCCATATGGAACCGGATCACGCAGCCAATATTCAGAAGATTGCGGAAATGTATCCGGAAATGAAAATTATTGGAAATGCAAAAACATTTTCGATGATGCCACAGTTTTTCGACTTTGATCTGAGTGATCGAAGTGTAGTTGTAAAAGAAGGCGATGAGATCTCGCTGGGAGCACATACCCTTCAGTTTTTCATGGCACCAATGGTACATTGGCCGGAAGTTATGGTAACATATGAAAAGAGTGAAAAAATCTTATTTTCAGCAGATGGATTTGGGAAATTCGGTGCATTGTCTGTAGAAGCAGACTGGGCTTGTGAAGCCAGAAGATACTATTTTAACATCGTAGGAAAATATGGTGCGCAGGTACAGGCGTTGTTAAAGAAAGCAGCGACACTGGATATTCAGATGATCTGCCCGCTTCACGGACCGATTTTAAAAGAAAATCTTGGGTATTACATCGATAAGTACAATACCTGGAGCAGTTATGAACCGGAAGATGAGGGTGTGTTGGTAGCCTATGCTTCCATCCATGGAAATACTGCCAAAGCTGCTAAAAAGATGGGCGAGATCCTCAAAGAAAAAGGTGCTAAGAAAGTGGTTGTCAGTGATCTTTCCCGTGAGGATATGGCAGAAGTGATAGAAGATGCATTCCGCTATGATAAGATCGTTGTCGCAGCAGCAACCTATGATGGAGGAATTTTCCCGGTTATGGAAGACTTCCTTCGCCATTTGAAGAGCAAAAATTATCAGAAACGTGTCGTAGGTATCATGGAAAATGGTTCCTGGGCACCAATGGCAGGAAAGCAGATGCGTGCAATTCTGGAGGAGATGAAGAATCTTACCATCTGTGACAGTCAGGTGACGATCCGTTCTACGATGAATGATAAAAATGTAGAAGAAATGAACAAGTTAGCAGAAGAACTTCTGGCAAAATAAGGAAAACAGGAAAAATAAAAGTCCGTCACAGAGAATTTGTTTCCCTGCGGCGGACTTTTTTCTTTCTTTAAATGGACAATTACAGTTTTGAGTATCCGTAACTATTTACAATGGCATCGATTTTCTGTCCTGCATGACAAAGAGGGCAGTCTTTCTGAGCAAATGATTTGTAATCTGAAAAATCATCCGTAGTAAAGATGGAACGAACCGGATATCCGTGAATTTCATCTTTTGCACTAAAAATCGCAGACAATCCCTGAATGATTCCACCATAATATTCCAAACACTCCAGACATTGGTCAATGGTCTTTCCGGTAGTAGCAGAAGCAACAAGCAGGAGAATATTTTTCCCTCTGACCATTGGTTGAATATTGTCACGGAAAAACATCTGTCCGCAGGAATCGAATTCCGGCTCAATGACATAGATGCTTTGGTGTGCGTTCATGGAGATAACGCCGGCATCTGTCAGAATCTCAGCAAGATAAGCACCGATGACATAGGTTCCGTCCATGCAGACGATCGCATCGATCGGAGTATTGTATTTGTAATTGTTTGCCATGGTGGAAGCAACGGCTTTTGCCTCGCGCTGTCCGACTTTCAAACGTGTCATATCCATGTAGTAGTTGATATGTGAGTGGCTGGTAGCAAAATGTCCGGGAACCACTTTCAATAAAATTTTACTGTTAATTTTTGATGGTATTTTAATCGCATTTTCAAACATAGGCAACCTCCTGTATGATTGTATTATTTTGAAACAAAAATTATTTTGCCGGTTTACCGGTGGCGGTTTCTTCGGACGCTTTTTCATCGTTTTCGCCTTCTTCTTTCTTTGACGTCTGCGACAACAGTGTCAGAATGGAGAGAAGAATTGTTAAAACAATAGGTGCTGCGTAGATAATCGTTCGAATATCAGAACGAACCCGGACGCCAGGGGAGTTAAACCAGATAAATAACGTGAGGTAGGTGGTAAATACCAAAGTCCCGAAAATAATGCCCAAAATCTGACCGATGCGTTTTCCCTTTAACCAAGAGGTCCAAAGGCAATACACCAGAAAAAAAGCGAGCGCACTGTCGAAAAGACCAAAAATAAGCATACCAACATTGATTCCCATAGGACTATCCTCCGTTTCAAATTATGTTCTGTTATGTTGCATAAAAACAGTATACTACATTATTTGAAAAATTTCCATGATTTTTTGTTGACAAGTAAAAAAAAATATGATATTGTTATAAAGCACGCAGGAATGGCGGAATTGGCAGACGCGCACGGTTCAGGTCCGTGTGGTAGCAATACCATGAGGGTTCAAGTCCCTTTTCCTGCATCCAAGACTCTGTTCAGAAAATGGACAGAGTTTTTTGGTATCTGGAATTGTTCTGTTTGCGTTCACAAAAAATTCGTAGAGTTTGTTCTTTACAAAAGAAAATAATATGGTAAAATATTATTATATGCTTTGAGCAAAAAAATGTATTTCGGAGGGTAACAATGAACAACTCAAAAAAATTAGCAAAAAACAACGGAGTAAGTAAGAAACAGGGAGGGGGCACCAGTGCCTTGTCCTGTGTTTCTTCTAAAAATAAGGTTTTGGCGATCTTAGGTATTCTTGCCGTTATCGTATTGTGCGCAGGGGTGTGCTATATGCAGCTTCGCCCGCGTGCCGTATTGGTAGTTTCCACGACAGATGAAAATGGAACACAAAAGAAAGACACGGTTTATATGAAAGAAGCCGTTTACAGCATTTATCAGGTAGAAAACCAGTACAATCAATATTCTTCCATTTATCAGCAGCTGTATGGAAAGACATATTGGGAAATGGAAGATGTTGACAGTAAAGGAAGAAATGGTGCTTCCGCTGCGAAAAAGCAGGTGATGGATTCTTTGAAACAGCGTGAGATTCTTTATATGGAGGCTCAGAAGAGAGGATATTCCCTCACGGCAGAAGAAGAGAAAACAGCAGAAAACAATGTCGCAGATACCATGAAAAATTTTACGGATAAGCAGAAAAGCCTGGAGGGTCTGGAAGAAAAGACCTTGAAAAGTGAATTTAAGAAAAATGCACTTGCAGAGAAATTCCGTCAGATTTTGATCAAAGAAAGCGGCGTGGATGAGGAAGCATTGAAAGCGACCGTTAATAAAAAAGATTACAGACAGTACACACTGCAGTATTATAAAGTCAGCAATCAGGAGACAAGCGGAGAAGAAACAAAAGAGGTTTCCGCAGAGCAGAAGCAGACCAATCTTACCAATATGCAGGCTTTGCAGGAAAAGGCAAAGACGGCAGAAGATTTTACAAAACTTCTGGACGACAATGATAAAACCGGAATTCAGTATCAGACAGAAAATCTGATTAAAAAGGATCTGAAAGATTCCACATTCCTCAATGAGAAACAGCGTAAGCAGATCATTAAAATGGAAAATGGACAGATTTCGGATATTATCGAAGGAGAGGATGGCTATTATCTGATCAAGATGGTAAACAATGATGACAGTGAAGCCTATGACAATCAGTGTAATTCTGTTGTACAGGAAGAGGAGACAAAGCAGTTCAATGCAAGATATGCTGAATTTGCACCAAATTATGTTACTGAAGTTCAAAGTTATTGGAAAGGCCGCGTAAAACTTGGCTCTTATACAATATAAGAAAGAACTTGTAGTTATAATGACGGATAAGACAAGATAGGAGAGAAGATCATGGCTAATGTAAAGCGAATTTACGTAGAAAAGAAAGAGGACTATGCCGTAGCTGCAAAGGAACTGAAGAAGGAAGTAAAAGAGTACCTTGGAATTAAGGATCTTGAGCAGGTTCGAGTATTGATTCGCTATGATGTCGAGGGCATTCAGGAAGAAACTTACAAAAAAGCACTGGCAACCGTATTTTCAGAACCACCGGTAGATTATGTCTATGAGGGAAGTTTTGATAAGAAAGCAGGAGACAGGGTGTTTTCCGTTCAATATCTGCCGGGACAGTTTGATCAGCGTGCGGATTCCGCAGAGCAGTGTGTGAAATTATTGAACGAAAGCGAAGAACCGGTTATCCGGTCTGCGACAACCTATGTTTTGTCAGGCAATATTTCAGAAGAGGATTTTGCCCGTATTAAAGAGTACTGCATCAACCCGGTAGATTCGAAAGAGACGGATGAAACTATTCCGGAAACACTGGTAACCAAATTTGAAGAGCCGGCAGATGTGAAAATTTTTGACGGCTTCAAAGACATGCCGGAGGCGGAACTGAATCAATTGTATCAGTCTCTCGGTCTTGCCATGACATTTAAAGACTTTTTACACATTCAGAATTATTTTAAAAATGAAGAAAAACGTGACCCTAGCGTGACAGAGATTCGTGTGTTAGATACATATTGGTCGGATCACTGCCGTCATACCACATTTTTGACAGAATTGAAAAATGTTACATTTGAAGAAGGCGATTATAAAAAGCCAATTCAGGATACATTTGAACAGTATAAAAAAGACCATGAGACGATTTATAAAGGAAGAGACGATAAATTCGTTTCCCTGATGGATATTGCCCTTATGGCAATGAAAAAACTTCGTGCAGAAGGAAAACTGGAGGATATGGAAGTTTCGGATGAAATCAATGCCTGCTCCATTGTGGTTCCGGTTGAGATCGATCACGAAGATGGAAAAGGACCGGTTACCGAAGAGTGGCTTGTGTTCTTTAAAAATGAGACGCATAACCATCCAACAGAAATTGAGCCATTTGGTGGTGACGAGTACGCAGTTCGCGCAATTCCGGATAATCTGTTTGGAATCGCCAAAAAGGAACTGCTTCTTGAAATGTTGGATTCCCTGTCGGATGGGTTATCGACCAGTCTGGAACCAGAGCTGATTGATGAGAAGATTGCGTCCATGTCCTGCAAGGCGGCTGTCAAAGGAAATATGAAGCTGTCCTATGCAGAAATGGATGAACTGATCAATGAACTGTTG
>ERZ779762.976-NODE-976-length-17263-cov-3.867678_pt1 | contig 17263 bp, 13 predicted proteins | sample MGYA00511887_ERZ779762 | MGnify/ENA primary metagenome ERZ779762 (study PRJEB29588, sample SAMEA2163052) | human gut metagenome | biome: human gut; feature: human-associated habitat; material: faeces | place: Denmark | collected 2008/2010 ...
TGCTCCAGCTGCAGCTGTAGTAGCCTGAACCTGTTCATTGGCAAGCTTCTGCTCAAAGGCTTCTTCCAGACTGAGCTTATCCTTCAGCTCCAGGATCAGCTTCTGGGCTGTTTTTTTACCGATTCCAGGGGCTTTTGACAAAGTTTTCACATCATCGGAAAGAACAGCAAAGCGAAGCTCATCTGCAGTGATTCCTGCCAGAACTCCCAGAGCAGCTTTCGGTCCAACTCCGTTTACACCAAGAAGAAGTTTAAACACCTGTAAATCATCTTTATTGAAAAAGCCATAGAGAACCATTACATCTTCTCTTACCTGAAAATAAGTATGAAGCTTCACTTCCTGTCCAATGTGTATCTGTGCCAGTGCGTTTCCGGTCATATTTATTTCAAATCCGATGCAATTTGATTCTATGATTGCAGAATTCTCGGTAAGGTCTGCTACTGTTCCTCGGATGAATGAGATCATGGGGAGGACCTCCTGTTTTATCTATTGTAAAGAGTTATATTCGAAATTCTTTGTCATCATACCATATCTAATAAAAAAAAGCAAACATTCATTCGGGTAAAAATAAATTCAAACGGACGCGATGGAGCCAGTCATATTCCACGCGGACCGCCGCAACGTTCCACCAAGCTAATGGCCAACTACAACTAAGACGTTCAGGAGAGCCTTCACGTCTAAGTTTACGTAGGCCATGGATCTTGGCTTCACTAAAACCACGGCTTAAATGGTCTGCTTAGGAATAGGACTGGCCCCAACGCTGGTAGTCGGCTAAAACTAATCTTTTCCCGAACAGTCATAAAATACTTAACAGTCCTTTTTCACAATTTTTCCATGATAAAGAACCGTAATTATAAATTTATTATATATATGGATGATTTATCTTTTGAGGAATTTGAAATTGAATACAAATATTTGAAAGCTGTAATTGAAGGTGGGCTGGAGAAGAAACCGGACAATGTGCTGATTTATGCAACCTCAAACCGCAGACATCTGATTCGTGAGAACTTTTCAGATAAAGAGGAAGTGCGTGAGGATATGCATACTTCTGATACCGTACAGGAAAAACTTTCACTGGTATATCGTTTTGGTGTATCTATTTACTTTGGAGCACCGACCAAGAAAGAATTCCAGCAGATTGTAGTAGAACTGGCAGAAAAGCAGGGAGTACATCTTCCGGCAGAAGAGCTTTTAGCAGAAGCCAACAAATGGGAGTTAAGTCATGGTGGACTTTCCGGAAGAACCGCACAGCAGTTTATCAATTATATGTTAGGACAGGAAGTGTAACAGAAGATTTACACAGGAGGAGGAGCACGGATGAAGACTTTTGCAGCAATTTATATCGGGTCTTATGAAATCAGCATGAAAGTGTTTGAGCTTTCCATTAAGAGAGGAATCCGGGAAATTGACCATGTCCGCCATAGAATAGAATTGGGAAGGGATGTTTATTCCCAGGGATATGTTGGATATGAAACAGCGGATGAATTGTGTCAGGTGCTGAAAGAATTCGTGGGGATTATGGAGATGTACCGGACGGATGAGTATGAAGCATATTCAGGTCTTGTCATCCGGGATGCACAGAACGAAGCATTTATTTTAGACCAGATACGGATTCGAACCGGACTCAATGTGAAAGTGCTGAGCAATTCGGAACATCGTTTTATCAGTTATAAGACGGTGGCATCCCAGAAGAATTTTGAGGATATGACCAGTCAGAATGCAGCAGTAGTTGATGTAGGTGGTGGCAGTATGCAGATAACACTTTTTGTAAAAGGAAAGGTAGTTACCACACAGCATCTTCTGATTGGAATTATGCGTGTGCAGGAGAAACTCTTTGACCTTGGCATGCAAAGCGGTAATTATGAGCAGCAGATTCAGGAAGTTGTAGATAAGGAGTTAGAGGTCTTTAAAGCTCTTTATCTGCCAAAGGATGGCATCCGTTATGTCATTTTTATGGGAGATTATATTTCTGCATTTATGCCGAAAATCAGTAAAGAAAATGGCAAATGTATGGTAGATGCGGACAAGTTCTATCGTTATACGGAGAAGCTGAGAGCAAAGAATACAGGACAGATTGCAAGAGAATTAGGAATCACCAACGAGAGTGATACATTGCTGATTCCGGCACTGGTTATCTATCGTCAGTTAGTTGCCACATTAAATGCCCAGAATGTAGTAGTTCCGGGTGTGAATGTAAATGATGGTATAGCATATGATTATGCGCAGCGGCATAATATGGTGAAAGCAACACATGATTTTGAAGAAGATGTAATATCTGCGGCGGAATGTATGTCCAAAAGATATTTCGGCTATCAGCCACATCTTGAAGCATTAGAGCAGATGGCAGTCCAGATATTTGATGCCATGAAGAAGATTCATGGATTGGGAAACAGAGAGCGGCTGATGCTAAGGACAGCAGCCATTCTCCATGACTGTGGTAAATTTGTCAGTCTGGTTAATGGACCGCAGTGCTCCTATGACATTATTATTTCTTCAGAAATTATTGGATTGACTCATCTGGAGCGTGAAATTGTGGCGTCTACGGTACTTTATAATACACTACCGATAGACAGCTATGACAGACTGGCAGATAAGATGGATCATGACAGCTATCTTACCGTAGCCAAGCTTGCAGCTATCCTTAAGGTGGCAAATGCCATGGATAGAAGCCACAAGCAGAAATTTAAGAATGTAAAGACATCTGTTTCCGGAAGAAATCTGATTATTACCATAGAGACGGAAGATGATGTGACCTTGGAAAAGGGACTGTTTGAGTCCAAGGCGTCCTTCTTTGAAGAAGTATTCAGTATGAAACCGGTGATTAAAGTGAAAAAGGTCTATAGTTAGGAGAGTATGCGAATGGAAAAATTAAAAGAATATACGAATCCGGAATATTATGAAAACCGTGAGTTGAGCTGGATTAAATTTAATGGCAGAGTATTGAATGAAGCAAGAGACAAATCCATTCCGCTGCTGGAACGGTTAAAATTTGTCAGCATTACTTCTTCAAATCTGGACGAATTTTTCATGGTACGTGTGGCTTCTTTAAAGGATATGGTACATGCGGGCTATAAGAAAACAGATATTGCCGGTATGACAGCGTCTGAACAGTTAGCAGCCATTAATCATGATACCAGGGAACTGGTAGAACTGCAGTATTCTACTTATAACCGTTCCCTGATTCCGCTATTGAATGCAAGAGGAATCTATATTGTAGATGCCTATGAAGATTTGGAAAATTTTCAGGCAGAATATGTAGACCGTTATTTTGAAGAAAATATATATCCGGTACTGACACCGATGGCAGTGGATGCATCCAGACCATTTCCGTTGATTCGCAATAAGACATTAAACATTGTAGCTTTACTGGAAGAAAATCCGAAGAAGGATGACCTCCTTGGCAAAGCAGAAGAGAAGAAGCTTAAGGCAGAGGGTAAAAAGGGAGGAACCATTTATGAATATGCAACCGTTCAGGTGCCATCTGTATTACCAAGGCTGATTCCGATTCCATCCGTAAAGGAAGGCGAGAAATCCTTTATCCTGTTGGAGCAGATTATTGAGAAGAATATTTCCAAATTGTTCTTAGGCCATAAAGTGGTCTGTGCTTATCCGTATCGTATTATGCGTAATGCGGACCTTTCCTTTGATGAGGACGAAGCAGAGGATTTACTGAAAGAAATTGAAAAATCCTTAAAGAAACGGCAGTGGGGCGAAGTTATCCGGCTGGAAGTGGAATATGGCATTGATAAGCGTCTGCTGGCATTTTTAAAGGATGAACTTCGGGTAGAGTCAGATGATGATATCTTTAAAATCAATGGACCGATTGATTTGACTTACCTGATGAAGATGTATGGACTGGAAGGCTGTGATGATTTACGTTACAAACCATATACGCCACAGCCGGTGCCACAGATCCAGCAGGGAGAGAGTATCTTTGATGCGATTAAAAAAGGTGATATTTTACTGCATCATCCATACCAGACCTTTGATCCGGTAGTCGAATTTATCCGTCAGGCAGCCAAAGATCCGGATGTACTGGCAATCAAACAGACACTTTACCGTGTCAGCGGCAATTCGCCGATTATTGCATCACTGGCACAGGCAGCAGAAAATGGCAAACAGGTATCTGTTCTGGTAGAATTAAAAGCCCGTTTCGATGAGGAAAATAACATTGTCTGGGCAAAAAAATTAGAGAAAGCAGGCTGCCATGTCATCTATGGTCTGGTGGGCTTAAAGACCCACAGCAAGATTGCGCTGGTCGTAAGAAGAGAAGAAGAAGGCATCTGCCGTTATGTACATCTTGGAACCGGAAACTATAACGATTCCACTGCAAAGCTGTACACAGACTGTGGTATCTTTACCTGTTCGGAAGCAATCGGAGAAGATGCAACAGCAGTATTTAATATGTTATCCGGTTATTCTGAACCGCTGTCCTGGAACCGGCTGGTGGTAGCACCAATCTGGCTGCGGAAGCGTTTCTTGAAATTAATTGAGCGTGAAACAAAATACGCCAGGGCGGGAAAGACAGCCAAAATTGTTGCCAAGATGAATTCTCTTTGTGACCGTGATATTATTGCAGCTTTGTATGAAGCATCAGCAGCGGGAGTGCAGATTGATCTGGTTGTACGTGGAATCTGCTGCCTGAAGGTAGGCATTCCAAAGATCAGTGAAAATATCAGAGTGCGTTCCATTGTAGGAAATTTCTTGGAGCACAGCAGAATTTTCTATTTCTATAATGATGGACAGGATGAAATTTACATGGGAAGTGCTGACTGGATGCCACGTAACTTAGACCGCCGTGTAGAGATTATTTTCCCCGTAGAAAATGAAGAGTTAAAGCATAAAGTAATGCATATTCTGGATGTGGAACTGGCAGATAATACGAAAGCACATCTCCTTCAGAAGGATGGCACCTATGAAAAGGTTGACAAACGTGGAAAGGTGCTGGTGAATTCACAGCTGCAGTTCTGCAGGGAAGCAGAAGAAGCAGCACCAAAGCCTGCGGATGTGGTAAAAGACCGTATTTTTATTCCGGCAGAACCGGTAGAGGACTAAAGAAATCAGACACTTTTGCCGATATATAATATGAAACCATTGAAATAAAGCTCCAGGGAGGGGATTGTCGCATACGGATATGACGGTTATTTTAAGGTTCCGGTTGTTTTGCTCGTTCACGAGCAGGAAAGACAGCAGAATAGAGGGTATTCGGATGAATCCAGCCGGAAAAAATGTTCCGAAAATGAATTTGAACGAATCTTTCGAAATGCATTAGACGAGGTGAAAGACAAAAAATAGAAAGTATCTATAAAGAGGGACTGTTGTTTTACAGAAATTGTAAAATGACAGTCCCTCTTGGTGTACATGAGTAGTAAGCTATCTGCAATGCAGCGCATTTTTAATATCCGATAAAATATAATAAGGAATCGGCATATGTCTTGTTCCGTTTCCCATGGAAATATAAGGTTTGTTACTTCCGTGGAAGTCAGAGCCACCGGAAATAAGCAGATGATATTTTTGTGCAAGCTTCTTAATGTTTCGTTCATCGCCAAGCTGGTAGCTGGAATAGACGGCTTCAATACCATCTAAATGGCTTTCTTCTACCAGTGTCTGAACCAGAGCGTCCAATCGGTCTGCATTCATGCGATAGAGTACCGGATGGGCTAAAATGGCAAGACCACCGGCATGATGAATCAGGGAAATACCTTCCTGCGGAGTGATTTTAGGACGGTCTACATAATAAGGACAGTCATCCCCGATATATTTACTGAATACTGTATTCATATCTTTGGCAAGACCATGATTTACAAGGTATCTTGCAATATGTGCTCTTGTAATGACTGCATCCGGAAATTCTCTGATAAGACTGTCATAATCAATGGCAAGGTGTGCCTCCTGCTGCAGTTTATCAACCATCAGGCGGTTGCGGTCTGTGCGGGAAGAACGGAATGCATTTAATTTGTTATTAAATACTTTATCGTCCGGGTTAATATATAGCCCGACCATATGGATTTCACGGTCATCCAGTTCACAAGAGAGTTCAACACCGGCAATGACTTCCGGTGCATCCGGGGAGTTAAGCCGCAAGGTTTCTTCCTGTGCTTCTTTAATACCATCGATACAGTCGTGGTCAGTAAGGGCAAAGGCACATATCGAATGACGTATGGCTTCATGAACCAGCTCAGATGGGGTAAAAGTTCCGTCAGAGCAGGTTGAATGTACATGTAAATCAATAAATCCTGTTTCCATGGTATAATCCTTTCTAACAGCTCGAAATAATTATTTTTTAGAATTATTTATGAATATGATTATAAGAGTAATCTTTCGTTTTGACAATCCGGAAGAAATGAGAAAAATCTTTTGCGTATAAAAACAAAGTCCTATATACTGCAATTAGGAAAAATAATCTGCAGGGGGCAGGAAGCATGAAAAAAAATTTAGAAGTAAGTATGCTTGGAACATTTCGAATGCAATATGGAAATCATTCCTTTATCATAGACCGGAAATCAACGACAAAGACGAACCGGCTGCTTCAGATCATTCTGCATGCGGGTACAGAAGGGGTAACAAGGGAAGAACTGGTGGGAAGACTTTGGGAAAATGAGGAGGTTGCAAACCCATCCAACAGTTTCCGGGCAATTCTTTTCCGGGTGCGGAAACTGCTTAAGGAGCAGGGACTGCCGGAGAGCGATTATATTATAAGCCGAAAGGGAGTTTATTGCTGGACGCCGGAAATTCCGTATCATTGTGATTGCATTTCTTTTGAAGAGAAGGCAGAGCATGCATTGAAACAGGCGGAAGATTTTGGAAAAACAGAATTAGAGGAAGCAGTCAGGCTGTACCGTGGAGAATTTTTGCCGGCACTGGGAGCATCAGAATGGGTAATTTTCTGGGCAACGAAATACCGGAAATTATATATGTCCTGTGTAAAGAGACTGTGCGGAATTTACCGGGATGAGCAGGAGTATCAGAAATTATATGAGATAGCAGAAAAAGCAGCGGTTCTTTATCCACTGGATGACTGGCAGGTATACCAGATGGAGGCATTGATTGCCATGAAGCGTTCCAAAGAGGCGGTGGCATTATATCATAAGACAGAAGAAATGCTGCTGGCAGAGCTTGGCAGTGAGCCTTCAAAGTCTATGCTGGAACAATTAAAACGAATCAGCAGCTGTGTTACGGAGGATGCCACTCATATTCAGGCAATACAGGAGAAGTTGGAAGAAGAGAGAGAGGAAGGAGCATTTTACTGTTCGTATCCTGTTTTCATTGAAAATTACCGCTTTGCAAAACGGGTTTTGCAGCGTACGGGAAAGAGTGCGTGGCTTCTTATGAGCACCATTACCGATGGGAAGGGGTATGCTTCAGAAGGTGGTGTTCATTTCGAATACATCCGGGCAGAACTGGAGCAGGCATTGAAAAACTCCCTGCGCAGCGGTGACCTGTATACCAGGTACAGCACAAACCAGTATCTGATACTTTTAATAGGTATTGAAGAAGAAAATTGCGGACTTGTGATAGAAAGAATCAATGACAACATGGAACGGACGGCTGGAAAGAAATATGTGAAATATCATAAAGTATTGGTGAATGGAACAGACGAGTAGATACGAGGAGAAATACAATACAAACAGGAAGATTTAAGTACAATTCGGAAGAATAAAGAAAAAATAGAAAAATATAACGCTTTTTATAACACAGAGTAGGCTATGATTGGTTATACAATTCATAAATCAACAGGAAATGGATAAAATGAATAAAAGGAGAAAAAACATGAGAGTAGCCAAAATGTTGGAAAAAAGAATTACAGCTTTTGTAATGGCGGCATTGATGGTATTGTCCTTATCCGGAATAACCGGGATGACAGTAAAAGCTGCCGAAAAGGATGATACAATTACGATGCAGCTGCAGGATACGAAGAAAATCGAGTGTTCTGCATGGATTGCTTACGAAACCAAATGGAGTGTTACCAGTGGAAAAGATAAGGTAACATTAAAAAATACAAATAAGAAAGAGGTATCTGTAACTGCGGATAAGACAGGAACAGTTACCTTGAAGTGCAAGTATAAGAATTATCTCTTTCAATGGAAAACAGAAAAATATACCATTAAAATCAGTAAGAGAACTCCGGTATTTGAAGAGAACATTTCAAATCTGACTTATAACGGAAAAGTCCAGACACTGAATGCAAAGAACTTTGTAAAGGATGGTCCAAAGAGTGGTATTGTTGGAACCTGTGACAAAGAGATTTTAAATGCAGGAACTTATACTTATACGATTACAACACCGGCAACAGATGTATATGAGGCAGGAAGCAGGACTTATACGGTAACTGTAAATAAGGCAGAGGCAGTAATTAAGGAAAAACCATCTGCAACAATCAATCATATGTCCGGAAAACTGAGAGAGTCCCATCTGAATGGCGGAATGGCAGTAGCGGTCAATGATGAGAACCAGGAACTGGAAGGCCATTTTGAGTGGCAGAGCCCGGATGAGACACTGTGGTTTAATACTACCGGAACTGCAATCTTTGAAGATGTAGACCATCATGTAGTATTTGTGCCGGAAGGAGATGCAGCAGAGAACTATAAAGAGACTGTATTTATTGTACCGGTAAGAACCTATTTAAAAGCATTGTATGCAAATCTTACAGCCAGTGATTTTGAATATAATGGCAGTAATGATGAGAAAAACTTAAGCTGTGATGCTAATGCATACAGCTGGGGAATTGAAAAAAATCCAAGCATTTCCATTACTTATACTTATTATGATGAGGCGGGAAACAAATTAAGCAAGGCACCGGTGGATGCAGGAATTTATACGGTAATTGCAACAGCCAGTGCAAAGAAATTTGAATCCGCAGACAGTAATGAAGCAACCTTTACTATCCGGCAGAAAACGTTGACGAATGAAATGGTAACTGCAAAGGATACTGAGTATACTGGAAACACAGTTGCAGTTGTGGTAAAGGATGGAGACAAAACATTAGTAGAAGGAAAAGATTATACTGTAATATACAGTGGAAGTAATCCAAATGCAGGAGAGACATCAGCAGCAATTACCGGAATCGGTAACTATAAAGGAACGGTAAATACAACCTATACCATTCTTCCGAAAGAAGTGGAAAATGACAGCGTGATTGCAACTGCAAAGGAAAAATATTATACCGGAAAAGCAGTAACACTCAGTGAAGAAGATGTAACTGTAACTTATAATGGGAAAGTATTAACAGCAGGAACCGATTATACTGTTGGTAATTACAAAGATAATGTAGAAGAGGGAACTGCGCTGGCAACCGTAACCTTTACCGGTAACTATAGTGGAACTGTAAATGTAAGCTTTGGAATCAGTAAGATTCGTGCAAAAGTATATGCCAAATATGGAAATGGAAAACTGCTGCTGTTAAGTGGAAACTGTATTTTAGACCCGGCTGTATTAGAAGAAGCAGCAGATTATGCAACCACAGAGGAAAGCGTAATCCATGGATTCATCTTAGAGGATGAAAATGCAGGTGTAGTGACAACATATACAAAACTTTTCCGCAATACAGAGGGTTATAACGTATATGTAAAGGTAGCAGATACATTTACACAGAAGGCAGAGTTCTACATCCGGAAAGCAGGAACTGTCCGTCCGGAAGGAACAGTTGGTGATGCAACAGCAAATTATGATTATGTGGGAAGAGCAGCAGTTTCTTTAAATCAGCTGAAAGTGACAACTGATATGTCCGGTTTTACTGCACCAGCGTCTTTTGATGCAGAAAAGAATTATGATGGAAAGATGCCGGTAACCCTTGCATCTGTTTTAGATGCATATGCAGCAAACAGTGGCATTGCAGGGGATGATGCAAGATTCTACCGCATCGAATGGTACCGGATGATTAATCCGAATTCCTGGCATATTGATGGAGAAATTGTTGATAACAGTTATACCGTTACTTTTATGGTAGACGGAAATGTATATCAGGAAGTACGCGAAGTAAAGGGAACGGAAGTTTCTGTAACAGATCCTGTAAAGGCAGAGACAGAGACAACAACCTATGAATTTACCGGCTGGACTTTAGAAGATGGCAGTAAAGTAAATGTTGCAGATTTAAATGATAGTACCGTAGTGTATGCTTCTTTTGATGAAAAGGAGAAAGAAACTGAGCCGACCGAGCCAGTTGGACCGACTGGGCCAACCGAACCAACCCAGCCGACCGAACCAAGCCAGCCGACCGAACCAAACAAGCCAGCCGAATCAACCCAGCCGGCTGAATCAACGGAACCGGCACAGCCGGCAAATCCAACCCAGCCAGCATCATCAGAAACAGCGGTAACTCCGGCAGACAATAATACACAGCCGGAGACAGCAGCACAGACACCGGTAACCCCGGCACAGACCCCGATTACACAGACCCAGGTGGCACAGACACCAGTCAGACAGCAGCAGGCAGCACAACAGCCACAGGACGCAGAAGAACCGGTGGTATTAGAAGATGAAGAGGTTCCGCTGGCGAATGTAACGGACGATAATGCAAAACAGGAAGTAACTGCATTAGAAGATGAAGCAGTTCCTCTGGCGGCAAATCCGGCGGGAGAAGATAACTGTATCATCCATTGGATTATGATGATTCTTACGATTGCATTTGCAGGATATAATGTAGTAAGGGCAGTGCTTCGTCAGAAGAAAAATGCATAAAAGCAGGAGGCAGAAAGTATGAAGATAGTAGATGGAATCATTGCTGTTATATATGTAATTGCTATGGCAGTGCTGTTTTTCTTGAGAGACTGTGAGAAAGATCTTCCAATGGGAATTCTGGCACTGGCTGTTACCGCAGCTGCAGTAGCATGTATGGTTATCCAGAATAAAAAGCGTGATAGCAAAGCAGCAAGAGCTTAAAAAAAAATATAAATAAGTATTGCAGGCAGGACGATAGAAAATGAAAATACATTTTGTCGTCCTGCTGTTTTTAGTTGCCAGCCATTTGAAGAAAGCTTTCACTTGACATTATTTTAAAATTGAGTTATTGTATTAATTAAATAATACAATGATAATTGCAAAGAAGAAAAGGGAGATTAGGTATGGCAAAGAAAAAGAAGAAAATGGAGTTTGAAACAATGCAGGTAAAGCTGCCTCATGTAAAGGGGCTGTCCATTGTACTTCCGGTTATTTATATTTTATGGGTGGCAGTGATGTATTATCTTCTGCTTCCGGCACTGAATATTCATTCCAGAGGTTTATGGCTGTTTGTATTAGGCGTTATATTATTCCCGTTAGGAATAATAGGTGCGTTGGTATCGGCAGCCAGGAAGGCGGAAGGTAAGTCCGCAGGAAAGCTGGAAAAGCCGGTAAACGGTATTTTTGCAGCAGTTGGAGTAATCGGAATTCTGTTCCTGATTCTTTTATTTTATGGCAGCAAAATGTTCCATGCACAGGCATATGCAGATATCCTGACCATCGAAGACAGTGATTTTAACAGCGATATCAATACAGCATCTTCTGTATCAAAGATTGCGTTAATGGATACGGACAGTGCAGTATTGCTGGGTAATCGTGAAATCGGAAGCCTTTCAGAAGTGGTGAGCCAGTATAATGTATCGGAAGACTACACACAGATTGATTATCAGGGGGCACCAACGAAAGTATCTGCATTAGAGTATGCCGGATTCTTTAAATATATGGGAAATAAGGAAAATGGTGTTCCGGGTTATATAACTGTTGATCCGGTAGGACAGAAGGCGCAGTATGTTCCGGTAAAGGAAGGAATGATTTATGTTCCGTCTGCTTACTTTGGCAAGGATTTAAGAAGGCATATCCGTATGAATTACCCGGATAAACTTTTCGGAAATCTTCATTTTGAAGTGGACGAAGATGGAAACCCATACTATATTGCCAGTGTATACAAATACACCATCGGTTTATTTGGTGGAGAAACCGTCGAGGGTGCAATCAGCTGTGACCCAATCAGCGGAGACTGTCAGTATTATGATGCATCAGAAGTGCCGAACTGGATGGATGATGTCTTTGACGGGGATCTTCTGGTGGAACAGTATAACTGGTATGGAGAATTATCTAATGGATTTATGAACAGCATCTTCGGCAAAAAAGGCTGTAAGAAATGTACGGAAACGGTAGTAGAGGATGAAGACGGAGATGAGGAATCTTACGAAGCAAACTTCGGCTATGTTGCAAAAGACGGGGATATCTGGATTTATACCGGAGTTACTTCCGTCAATGATGATGCCTCCAATATCGGGTTTATACTGGTAAATGAGCGGACTTCAGAAGCACATTATTACAGTATTGCAGGAGCAGATGAAAGCTCTGCAATGGCTGCTGCAGAAGGAGAAGTGCAGGAGAAAGGATACCGTGCATCTTTCCCGTCTTTGATTAATGTAGATGGTCAGCCGACTTATATTATGGTATTAAAAGATGCCAGCGGCATAGTGAAGCTTTATGGCATGGTAAATGTAGAATCTTATAATATGGTAACAACAGCAGCCAGTCTCGATGAGTGCTTTGCAAAGTATCGTAAGATGACAGGCAGTGATGGTACAGAAAACACTGGGAATCCGGAAGAGGCAGAAAATTCTTCCGGGGACAGCAACAGCACTGCAGGTAATGCACAGACAGCAGCCAAAGGAAAAACAATTCCGGAAGGTGAGACAGAGACAAGAAGTTTTGTAATCAGTGAAATACAGTATGTTGAGATTGCAGGAGAGACCTATGTTTATCTGGCAGGAGACGACGGTATGGTATACTGGCAGAAGTTTTCTGATAATGAACAATTGATTTTCCTGCATGAGGGAGATACCGTTACTGTAAATGGAATTATGGATAAAGATAATATTTACTGGATAGATACCATTGGAATCATGCAGTAGGAAGGCGAAGAAATGGAAGCAGCAATCCTTGTAGTAATTATGATTGCAGGATTTACTTATTCAGCAATTAAGACAAAAGAAAGTTGGAAGAACCGCTGCAAACGGACACTGAAAGAAAAATATGGAAAAGAACCTGAGAAAAAGGAATTTAAAAGAGAACTGATAAGAAATTATCTGGATACTGTGGGTGGAACACAGCAGGTGGATGAGGTCACATGGAATGACCTTAATATGGATGATGTGTACCAGAGAATCAACAACTGTGATTCCACCATGGGAGAAGAAATTTTATATGCAAAGCTTCATTATGCGAAGCAGACGAAGGAAGAAGAGGAGCTTTTAGAAAAAAGAATAGCTTTTTGTGAAGCAGATGATGAAAAACGCTATCATCTGGAAGAAACTTTGTCAAAGCTTGGAAAGAGAGACGAGGCTTACTATATTCCATCCTTTATCCAGACAGTAGAGGATTTTGCAATTTCAAATTTCTGGGTTTATCAGATGCTCCGGATATTGCTGGTGGTAGTTGTTGTGGCGGCAGTCGTATTTCATAATATATATGCTCTGTCAGCTTTGGTGGTAGTATTTCTTGTGAATTTGTCGGTGTATATCTTTACGGTCCGGCTGAAGTTTGACCAGGAGATTCATATGATGGGAACGGCGGCATACCTGATTACGGTAGCACGAGAACTGGAGCAGGAATACCGGAAAGACAAAATTTGTGAGGAACTGGCACCGCTGCTTCCGGTATTTGCCAAAATGGATAAGAAGGCATTTCTGCTAAATATCCAGAGCAGAAATGCCATGGGAGATGTGTTTGAAATGCTGCAGGATTTCCTGCTGGGAGTAACCCAGTGGCATATCCTTACTTATATGAAAGTATTGAATCAGTTTATGGATAACCAGGAGGCTTATCTTAAGATTTACCGGGTGGTAGGAGAACTGGATGCAGCGGTCAGCACAGGCTCTTTCCGAAAGAGTCTGCCTCTTGTGACAGTACCGGAATATGAGGAAGCAAAGCAGCTTGAGATGAAAGAAATTTATCATCCGCTGCTTCATGGAGCAGTGACCAATTCTATGGAACTTCAGCATAACTGCATTATCACAGGCTCCAATGCTTCCGGTAAGTCAACCTTTATCAAGACCATAGCTGTCAATGTGATACTGGCACAGAGCATTCATACCTGCACCGCAAAAAGAATGCACCTGCCTCATGCAAAAATGATTACTTCCATGGCGGTAAGAGACGATATTTTATCCGGTGACAGTTATTTTATCAAAGAGATTAAATATTTAAAACGTATCCTGGATGCTTTGTCGGAGGATGAACTGGTTATCTGTGTTATTGATGAAATCTTAAGAGGAACCAATACCCAGGAGCGTATTGCAGCTTCAAAAGCAATCATGGAATATCTGGCACATCATAACTGCATTGCAATTGTGGCATCCCATGATAAGGAATTGACGGAGCTTGAAAAAACTGGTTATGACAATTATCATTTTTCCGAAGAGTTTGGAGAAGAGGATATTGTATTTGATTATAAATTGCAGAAGGGACCGGCAAATTCCCAGAATGCAATCCGCCTGCTTTCCTTTACCGGGTTCCCGGAAACGATTATTGAGAGGGCGGAAAATATCAGAAGCGAATATCGGTAAAAATAATGCTTGACGAACGAAATGACATATGGTACTATAAGCAAGTTGAAGAAAGTAGAGTATCCACTCTCACCTTAGCACAATCAAGTGACTAAGTGTTTATAATGAGTATGCAATGAGCGAATCATTTTGAAGTGGATAGTCTGTCTATCCACTTTTTTTGCGGAAATAAACGGAAAGTTGTCTGGCAAAGCTGTGGTGAATTTAATTTTGGAGGTGTACGACCATTAGCGAGTTAATGATCAATGAACAAATCAGAGATAAGGAAGTCCGCCTGATTGGCGCGGATGGTGAACAGTTAGGTATCATGTCAGCAAGAGAAGCATATAAGCTGGCACAGGAAGCAGAACTTGATTTAGTAAAGATTGCTCCTGGAGCAAAGCCACCTGTATGTAAGATTATCGATTACGGTAAATACAGATATGAGCTTGCAAGAAAAGAGAAGGAAGCACGTAAGAAACAGAAAACGGTTGAATTAAAAGAAGTTCGTCTTTCTCCAAATATCGATACCAATGATTTGAATACCAAAATGAATGCCGCAAGAAAGTTCATTTCCAAAGGAAATAAAGTAAAAGTTACACTTCGTTTCCGTGGTAGAGAAATGGCACATGTACAGGCAAGCAAACATATTCTGGATGATTTTGCAGAAGCACTTGCAGATATTGCAGTAGTGGAGAAAGCACCAAAGCTGGAAGGCAGAAGCATGGGTATGGTGCTGGCAGAGAAAAGATAATGATTTTAAGGAGGAATAAATTATGCCAAAACAGAAAACAAGCAGAGCAGCAGCAAAACGTTTCAAATTAACAGGAACAGGAAAATTAAAGAGAAACAAGGCTTATAAGAGACATATCTTAACAAAGAAAACAACTAAGACTAAGAGAAATCTTAGAAAACCTGCAATGACAGATGCAACAAATGTTAAGAATATGAAGAAGATTTTACCATATTTATAAGAATTGGTTAAGGAGGAATAGAACATGGCAAGAATTAAAGGCGGCTTAAACGCTAAAAAGAAACATAATAGAACATTAAAATTAGCTAAAGGTTACAGAGGAGCACGCTCCAAACAGTATAGAGTAGCAAAACAGTCTGTCATGAGAGCCTTAACAAGTTCTTATGCAGGAAGAAAACAGAGAAAGAGACAGTTCAGACAGTTATGGATTGCCCGTATTAACGCAGCAGCAAGAATGAATGGATTATCTTACAGCAAATTTATGTATGGTTTAAAATTAGCTGGTGTTGATATGAACCGTAAAATGTTAGCTGAGATGGCTGTAAATGATGCAGAAGGATTTGCAACATTAGCAGAGCTTGCAAAAACAAAACTTGCTTAATTTTAAGAAGTGGACAAGTTATAAAAGAGGATTGTGGTTATTCGCAATCCTCTTTTTTGATGTTTGGTTCATTTGAAGTTTTTGCGGAAGCATCCTGCCCGGAAGCTTCTTTTTTGATGGAATCCAAATCTTCTCTTAAAGAGTAATGATTCTTAAGTAAGCGGTATACCATGGTATAAGCCCAGATGAGAACCGGGATAACCACAGTGGCATAGATGGAAGCCTTAAGACAGTTTGTGGCAAAATCGCTTCCAATCAATGCAAAAACAAGAGTGGAAACATAGAGGGCAACTAAGAGTACAACACCGATAATTGCAAGAATCTGTTTTGTCTTTTTCATATATGACCTCAACTTTCTTTCATGACCTGTTTTTAGAAAAAAGCAATATACATTATTTTAACATTTGACAGCGGATAGTCAATCAGAAAATGTAAAGTTGCAGAGGATAAATACTTGAAAAAAGCACAAAATATGCTATACTGAAACAAGCGTTATACGACTAAATATGGATTAAAGGATGGATATGAACAATGGCATTATTAGAAGAATGGCAGAAGATTGCTTATGATCAGCAGGCAGATAGAGGAAAATTACAGAAGTTCTGGCAGAGATATTTTATGTTAGAGAAGGGCGTATATGAGAAGCTTTTAACAAACCCGGATGAGAAGGTAGAAGGAACTGTAAAAGAGCTGGCAGAGAAATACGACCTCAGCATTATGGATATGACTGGATTCTTAGATGGAATCAATGACAGCCTGGTAACACCAAACCCAATTGATACTATGGAAGAGGATACCAAGGTAAGCCTTGCATTCGATAAAGAAAAATTATACAAGAACATGGTAGATGCCAAAGCTGACTGGCTCTATGAATTACCACAGTGGGATGAAATTTTTGATGCAGATACCAAGAGAAAGCTTTATTTAGAGCAGAAGAAATCCGGCACTGTTGTAGTTGGAAAGAAAGTTGGAAGAAATGATCCGTGTCCTTGTGGAAGTGGAAAGAAATATAAATTCTGCTGCGGAAGATAAGAATAAAATATTTTGGAAAACATTTGGAAAATATTTCACAGAAAAACTCTTTACATAGCAGAAAAAAGAGTATACAATAGCTTTTGTCAAAAGGACAAAACAAAGAAGAGACGAGTAGCATGACAGGAAGTCAAAGAGAGGAATACATTTGGTGAGAGTATTCTGATGGAGTGTAATGTGAAGACCAGCTCTGAGTGACCCCAATCCGGTCCGGTGATTCCGTTATCATCAGAATGAGCGGTTGTACGATAAGTACAGCAAGCAGGGTGGAACCACGATAGAGTATCGTCCCTGATGCATAAATTTTATGCATCAGGGATTTTTTACTTTACAGGAAATTGCTTTCCTGTAAAGCAAAAAACGCTCCGCGAGGATGCGCAC
>ERZ779762.981-NODE-981-length-17171-cov-3.490185_pt1 | contig 17171 bp, 29 predicted proteins | sample MGYA00511887_ERZ779762 | MGnify/ENA primary metagenome ERZ779762 (study PRJEB29588, sample SAMEA2163052) | human gut metagenome | biome: human gut; feature: human-associated habitat; material: faeces | place: Denmark | collected 2008/2010 ...
TCCCAGACGTGCGGCTGCTTGAGGTCGCCGTAAATAACCTGATACTTGATCCCCCAGCTTTCCTTTTCAACGCCCCAGCCGACCACTTCGATCTCAAATCGGTTGTCCTGGGTGTCCACTCCTGCGGTAAGCACGAGCACCTCTTTCGGCACCATGCAGCCGTATTTCTCCCGGCGCTTGTACAGCTCGTCCTCCGCAAGCTGTTCGCCCTGCTCGTGCCAGCATTCGCCCATTTCTGTGTTCGTCCAGACCTTGAGCAGCTCGACATTACCCTCCTTAGCCTTTTTGTTAGCCTCGAGGAATTTCTCGACGACTTCCCGCCAGTCCACGAACAGGGAAGCCAGCGAATTAAGGTGAAATCCCCGCACGTTCCGCGCCGGAAACGCCGCGACGAACTTTCCCTTGATATACTGCTGCTTCCATTCGGCTTCTTTGCAGACCGTCCCGCAGTGCACGCACACATAGTTGATCTCAGTCAGATCAGCTTTGTCAAACTGCACCTGGGACCAGAGCAGCGGCTGAAGCTTTCCGCAGTGCGGACACGGTACGTTCCATTCTTCTTTGGTGCTGTTTTCGAACTCGATCTGAATGCGGGAAAGCCCGTCGATGGTCGGAGTGGATACATACACTATCTTCTTGTTCCAGAACGTAGTCAGTCGCTTTTCCGCAAGCAGCAGCGGATCGCCCTCGTTGCCGGCGGAAAACGGGTACCTGTCTATCTCGTCCGCGAACAGCGCCCGGATAGGTCTGGAAGCAAGCGAGCTCGGCGAATTCGCGCCGACAATGGTCACGTGCCCGCCGGGAAAAACTTTCTGCAATATCGTGTTGCCGCTCGTTCGGCTTTTGTCGTTGATGAGCGCCGCCAATACCGGAGTGTCCCGTATCATAGGAGAAAGGCGGTCCTTTGAATACGCCTCGCCCATCTGCAAGGTCGGCTCCATCGTCATTATCGGCGACGGGTCGTTGTGTATGTAGTATCCCGTAGGATTCAGTATGAGCGCGTCTGTCTTGCCTATCTGCGCCGCCGTCATGACTACGACCTTTGTTGTTTTCGGGTCGGAAATAGCATCCATCATGAATTTCTGGTAAGGCGCCTTCGATGTTCTCCACCGCCCCGGTTCGGCGGAAGCCTCCGGCGATATCATGCGGAACCGGTCGGCCCACTCCGATATACTGATAGCCGGCGGCGGTTTCAGCCGCGAAAATATCTCCCTCATCAACTCCCGAGTATTTCTCGACAGTTCGAATTCTTTATTCTCATTTTCCCCCATTTTTAAATTTACCCCCGCTTTTTAAATGCAATTTCAAAAACCGCTGCTAATATTTCAGAATGCCACTTGACATTTTAATTTATGTGCTTTATAATATACATGCACTACCAAGGCTAATCTATTAGTACAACCTTTGTGACTGATGGATTTGCTGTGTACAACAGTCAACCTTTTTGCATTCGCGCCGATGGGGTACCAGCCCATCGGCGTATTTTCTTTCCACAGCAAACAGACTATCAGCAAATATCATCAAATATTAATAAATACCAGAAAACGCGCGGAAAACAGCCGCGCGTTTTTGCTGCGTCCTGGCAGCGTTTCCGATAATTCCGCTGCAAAAACGCAGCGCAGATGTCGGAGATCCTGATAAACTTCATATCCTTTCGCCTTTTATCGCCGTTTTTTAGCTTTACCCGCCTTTTTCGAACGATTCCGGCATTTTTTATAACGATAACCGCTGCTTTTCAACGAATTACGCGTAAAAATATCGCTTTCAGCGGATTTTTTGCTATTTTCGGACGAACCGTTCCCGAAATTCCCGCAAAAATCTTCATTTTTGCGGGAATCGTTTGCAGAAAGGGATATTTTCTTTGAGTAAAACGCGCTCATAGGCTTTAAATGCCGACACACCCAGCACGCAGGCTTGTGAACGCGTTCAGTAACGCCGCACTCATGCTTGTCACAATACCATCGCGGCTTCCTGGCGGTCGTATGATGATACAGTATCAGATATCGGATAACATCACCGCCTGGTCAGGCATTATCGGAGTTTCCGGTAATAATCACAGAATACGGAAGTCCCCCGACCCACTCGCAGAACTCGCGCCATTCGTCTAGCTTATGAGCCTTGCGGGAATGATACATGTTCGTCAGAACTTCATAGTTGAGCTGCAGTGTTGCTCTCATATTGAAGCTTTCTGGCAATATCTCTATCAGGGCGCGCCAGTATTTCTTATCCTGTGTATCGTTGTACAGTTTACGAAGATGTTCGCAAACATTAACGGCATGTTCAAGCACGTCCATTGCAGCCGGTATCTGGTCGCAGCCCTCATGACTGAAATCATCAAGTACGAACGGCTTAACGTGAATAGTATGCATCTTGCTGCACGAATTCCGCACGGTCCCTACCTTGTATGTATCGCATTCCGACCACCAGTACATGGGCGCCGTGATGTCGCAGGTAACGTTTATCATGCGCATGAACTTGCGGTGGTCTGTACCTGCCTTGCACAACTTCATCATAAGTTCAAGGTCATCGGTGCCGATAAGATAGTCGGCTTTCATGCGACACGGTTCATCACACAGTTTGCAAAGGTAGATTATGGTTTTCCCGTCATCATCCTCATCATGGCAGCCATATCCGCTGTCCGACTTATCCCAGCTGTTCAGCGGATTTCTCATGCCCCTTATCGCGGCTTCCCAGCCGAAAACCTCTACATTTTCAATCTTTATCATCGGTTTCTCCTTCTCCGTTAACCGCTCTTCGTAACTCGTCTAAAAGTGCGATCCGACGCGCTTCCTTTCCCTGAATAAGCAGCGCATAAGACTCCGCAAGTACGTTTATCTCTGTATCGAGCTGCTGTATCTTGCGGTCGATCTCCTGGATACGTTCAAGCTTTTTATTTTTGCTATCTTTCATTTGTTTTTCATTTCACAGCCTTTCCAGCTCGTCCATCAGCGCCCGCCGGCGCTGCTCCCGTAAGTCGATAAGGGCTTTCAGGTCATTGTCGGTAAAATTGAAATCAAGAACTTCATAACCGTGGCTGTAGTGAAAGATGGTGTCACGGTAGAAGTATTTTCTTTTCAGAAAATCCCTGCACCTTCTTTTCATTGCTTTCGTAAGGATATCGATCTCGTGGTCTATCTGCTTAAGTTCATCATCGATCTCTTTAGCCCTGGCAAGCGTTGCATCAGTCATTCTTAGACCCCTTCCCTTTACGCATACCCGCATATAGTCCCGATCTCTTCCCAGAAGTAGCCATGATTCCCGTAGCGGTATATCTTTCCTTCGGATGGATATTCAACGCTGACGGTAATAGTACCAGATCGCCAGCCGCGTTGAGCCGCAAATCTCCTGCAATTTTCAAGGCACATTTCCTCGCCATGATGCGGATAAGTACTTACTCCACTGATGCCGTATCCGTCGGGCTTGAACTCTTTACCATTGTCCCATGTTATCCTGACTATACTGCCTTCAACCGCCACAATCTGGCTGCTTTCAATGAATCTAGGAGCGGCCGCTGCACCTTTCATCCCACCTCCGCGATCGCCGAACATTGGCTTAATCTCACCAGTGGCGCCGTTAACATGCTGCTCCGACGTGTAGCCGGGGGCGTTAGAGTTCGCGTCTATCTCTGCCAATAAAGGGATATCCGCGTCGCTCATATCACCGCACATAGATTTATAGAATTCTTTATCCTCATGCAACGGCTTAGGTGCATCGTCCATATTCTTCATGATTTTTTCGAAGAATTCTTCCAAGCCGGCGCTGACCTGGCCGCGTAACTCGTCTAACCCATCAGACATTTTTCTATAAGCATCTACGCTCGCAGCAACCATCGCATTTGTCGGGTCATCGGCATCTATCGGATCTCCAACATTCATCTTCATGAGATAATCCTCATACCATTCCGCCTTTCGTATATCCTCCGCGCCGCCCTTTCCATCGGCGCGGAAACGGTACTTGTAACTGTTGCAGCGACAGAAATCCGCGACCGCCCGATCTCCGAAAAGTGCCCTCATTACCTCGATGCATTCATGCTTTCCCTGGTAGTGCGCCGGGTGATCGACCGCCTCCGGCTTGTCCGTGGATACTGCGTTATTGTTCTTTACTTTGTCCATATGTAACCTCCATTGATTATTCAGCGTTCGCCGAACTTTTTGATAGTCGAATGACTTTTCTGCGCTTGGAAAAGCTTTTCCGTTAGCGTGTCGAGATCGCGCTTGCTCATGATGTCGAAATCCTCCATCGCCCTGATGTATCCCCGCATCATTAGTGTATCTGCAAAGGTCACGGATAAACTGCCTCCCTCCGCTGCGTCATTTGTGATTATTTCATTGACCTCAGAGATGTATTTGTTTGCAATCTCCCGCGCCTGTTTCGCCGTTATCTTAGCCATATCATCACCTCCTACCATTTGATTATCCTGTCAAGCTCCTGCGCCTGTTCAGCCGACGATTTTCGCGTGTATATAGCGGTCGTCGAGATATTCGAATGTCCTAACAGGTCGCCCAGCAGCGTGATGTCGTTGTTGCTCTTAAGAAACATTTTCGCAAAGAAATGCCTGAACGAATGCGGGTGCAAAACCTCTTCCGGAACTCCAGAACCTTTGGCGCAGTCCTTCAGCAGCTTGGATATTCCGCGCGTGCTGTATTGCCCGCCGTACCGTGATTCGCAAATATACACCTTCCCGCATTTCCCGCGTATATCCTCGACAAGCCTTTTCGGAAAATATATCCGCCTTTGCTTGTGCGCTTTGCTAACGATATCCTGATATCCGATATTAAGATTTTCTGTCCGGAGTTCTATAAGTTCCGACACGCGCACTCCGGTATTAGCAAGTACCTTGATTACAAGCGCAGTTCTTGGACGGTTCGCCTCGGCATAGAGGACAAGCCGCTCATACTGCTCCTCATTTATTGCGGTGTCGCAAAACGTCCGGTTCTGGGATTTCAATCTTTTGAACTTATACCCGCTGTAATTCAGATATCTGAACAGCTTATCCATTCCGGAATATCTGAGGTTTACGGTCTTGACCTTGAAATTATTTTCTAGATATTCCCGGTATTTGTTCAGATTCTCCTTGTTTAGTTCGCCGTATTTCGAAAAGAACTGCCGGGCGGTAAATGTGTAGCTGTCCACCGTGCTTTCCGTAGCTCCCTCGCTGTACAGCCAGTCCCGGAAATCGCTGACGTTGAAATCATCAGCCGTTATCGCCCGTCCACTCATGAGCTTCAGCCCCGGTGCTTCCGTGCTGATCTGCCCCTGAACATCAGCCGGAAAGCCGACCGTATCACCGGATATCCCTGCGCCCATCAGCATGGAAATAAGCCGCTGCTGTTCAAGGTTTATCCGCTGTTGCTGCTGAATTATCATCATGGCCTTTTCATCATCCATTGACGTCCCTCAATTCGTCAAGATTTATCTGCAGCGTGCTTTCCGCTCTTTCGTCGGCTGTCTCCGCCTGTTTTGTTTCAGCAAGTTTCGGCGCAGGCGCGGCGCTTTTTGCCTTTGTCATCTCGTCCAACACCCTGCTCAACTCACTGAATCCCATGAACATCCGCCTATTTACCCATACATCAGAAAAATACATCGGCGTGTACCAGTAGTCGGAATCATCGTCCCCGGAAGCGACCGGATTTCTGAGCGTGTCGCCGATTTTCACATACCCGGCACACCCGAGGAGCGAAAGCTGTATGTAGCACATCTTTGCCGCAATTCCGTCCAGGTCCTGACCCACAAACAGACACTTTTCCTGCCAGTTAAAAGGCGTTCCGTCAAGCATTTTCCGCGCATGGTTCGCGGCCGCTATGAGCATCGCACCCCCGCCGCAGGCGCAGTCGTTGAAACTGCTAGTACCGAATTCAAGCTCTTTAAGCAGCTTTCCCCGGTCTATCCCGATTTTCGCCATCATGCTGCTGACGTTATACGGCGTGAAGAACTGGCCGTGCCAGTGCGAACCGAGGTCGAGCTGCATATACATTTCCCCGAGAAAATCCTGCTCCGGATTTTCTTCAAGTCCAAGCGTAAGCAATCCCAACAGCTTCGCCATCTTTTCAATCTCGTCCCGCTCATATTTCCCGGCGGTCTTGAGGTAAAGCTCCTCACGCACATTATGATGAAAATCGTCAACGCTGTTGGAAATCGTGCAGGCGGCCATTGTGACGAAGTCCGCCCATATCTCCCAGAGCTGATGTTTCCCGGTCATGGACTGGATAAGCTTTGAAAATTCCGTCGCCCGGGTACCCATATTGTATATACGCTTTGTTGCCATAAAATCACCCCTCTCAATTAACAAATCTCTTATGAGCAAGCTCGAGGTCGTCGTCCGTAATATCAAGATAAATCTGCGTAGTGGCTATCGAAGAATGCCCCAGAAGTGCGCTGACCTGCGCAATCGGCATACCATGTTTCAGCGCCAGGGTCGCGCCGGTCCGCCTGAACTTGTGTGGGTGAACTTCATTCGGATCAAGCCCCGCTCGCTTTGCTATCCGATGAAGAGCGTTACGAAGCGCGCTTGACTCTATGTGCTCCGCGCCGTTTACAAGTTTCGGATTCTTGTACCAGTTAATTGTGTTATTCTTCGAAGCCCCTTTGACAATTCCCATAAATCCGCCGGGGAAAATATAGTCACTTTTGTCCCTGCGCTCCGAAAGATATCTTTCAAGAATGACCAGCGCCTTTGCATTCAGATAAACATACCGCTCTTTGTTTCCCTTTCCGATGATAGTCACACGGTTGCCCTCAATATCCCCACGCTTTATTGCCACAAGCTCCGAAGCGCGGCACCAGGTCGAAAGCAGTAATTCCACAATAGCGCGTTCACGGTTTGTTTCGCAGCCATCCCGTATCCGTTCTATTTCGATCTCCGAAAAGGCTTTTTTCTTCCTCTTAGCCTGCTTTATTCCGGCTATTTTCTTTGTCGGATCCCTGATGATAAGCTCCTCGCCCGTGCACCAGGAAAAGAACGTCCTCAACACCCGCAGTTCGTTTCCCTGCGTGACCTTGCTCACCTTGTCCTCAATATCACGCTTGGCGAAATATACAAGGATATCGTCGCTGACGATATCGCCGACATTTTTTCCGATGGAGCCTAATATAAGCTCAAGCTCCCTGGCATAGTATTGCAGCGTTTTTTCTGAAAGCCCGACTATCTTCTTTGCAACAATGAACTTCTTTATCATCAGGTCGTTCCCCATGCCCTCATACGGAACGACCGCCGTTTCCAGCCGCTCAATTGTGCAGTCCCGAAGCCGGAGAACAAGCACGTTTTTCAGACGTTCCCGCTGAAAGGGGTCTAGGATTTCCGACATATCATCGCAGACATCTGCAACAAATTCATTATTCGGAACCATTTGTGCTCCTTTTCCACCCGTTCTTCTCTTGTTCAAGGATCTTGTCAACGCACTCGTCAACATTGAACTTCTTTCCGTCATTCTCGACAATGATAAGAACATCGCCGCAGTCGAGGATTTTGCGGTAATCTATCCCATCATGCCGGAGATCCCGAACCGCGCGGATAAGCGCGGCGTCAAGATTAGAAGCGGTACGATTCTTGTAGGTGTCAGTAAGCGACATTTCTCTGTCGAACCCGCTGTAGTTCTCACGAAGAGCGTCGGCAAACTGCATGAGCCTCTTTTCTCCAAAGCCGAAATCCTCGTGCAGCGTTTTCAAAGTCATTATCTCCCAGACGGTGCGGGTTGTGTTCAGGGTCGTGTCCATAATCTCGGCAAATCGCCGTTCGTTTGCCTTATGTATGTTGATATTCATTCCTGATCCCCCTTTCTTCTGAAGCATGAATCCGTATCGCTGTCATAGTCGCACATGCCCCGCGCGGTTTTATCCTCTGCGTCCAGGCACTTGCTGCAAAGCATGAGACGTTTTCCGCAGACCGGGCAAAACGCCTGATATCCCTGTTTTTTGACGTCCCAGTTCATTGTGACCTCGTTCTCGCAGTTCGAACAATACTCTGTAACGGAACCTGAAATATTAAGGCATGCTCCCGAAGAAAACCGGCATTCCCTTATGGCGTTAAAGTCATGGCCGCATTTCCCGCAGTTCCTTATCTGCTCTATCACCACAGGTTTTCGTTCGTCCTTCGAAAATCTGAACGCGCTGTCAACGCGTGGTTTCCAACGGACACAAGCCTTCTTGCTGACCCCGACCTCCGTTGCGCCGCTCTTCCAGTAGCAGCTTCCCTGTGTCGAAAAATACCCGGATTCGCGATAGTACCGGCATTGACCGCAGCGCTTTCCTTCTGAAATTGCCTTTATCGCTTCAAAAAGCGGCATAAGGATATTGTGATATTCCTCCCGCGTGATGGGCATACGGCCGTTTTCCTTTGCGGAATATTCCGCAGCCGATACGCCTATTATGTCAGCAGCCGCGCCAAGGGCCACTCTCACGCTCATTCTGCTGCGCCTGAGCAGCTCCGCGTCAGTGCCATTCTGAAGGTTCGCCACCTTCACACGTTCCTTGAGAAGTTCGTCCGATTCTTTTTCAGACATTTTTTCCTTGCAGATATCGCATTCATGATCCTCGCAGGAATAAATTGCGCCAGCGCAGGGCGAACCGCTATATGAATCGTGCCCTTCCCAGAATCCCACTACCTTTTTCGTGGGTTCTTCACAGCATTCGCAGCGCCTTAAATCGTCCGCATTAAGCATTACTTTCTATCCTCCATCAGCGCGGATATGCCCGCGCCGGTCATAAGCCCCAGCCCGGTCACCGCACAACTTGTATATTCTGCCGCTCCCATCACTGAAAGTTCGGCAGTGAATACCGCCCCAAACACCAACAGGACACCAATAACGAACATCAAAAAAGCTCCAATCCTCTTCACCGTTTCACCTTCCTCCCACGCCCTGCTCCAGGAATATTCATTTTGCTTCGCCATTTGCTGACTGTATTAGGGCGTATGCCATACTGTTTGGCGATCTCGTAATTCGTGTATCCATCCGAAAGCAGGATCCGCAGACGCGCCAGCTCCCCAGGATCGTCCGGAAACTTTCTCAGCGGGCTGCCTCTGCCACTTTTGACAACACCCGCTCTTACAAGATTAGCCCATACAGTCTGACCTGCAGCGCCAACTATTTTCCCTATTTCAACATAGGTTTTTCCACTTTCCCGAAGACGTATGAGTTCTTTGATATCCAGATGCCGCGAGTTGCCGCCACCATGCGGCCGAGGCGGGATTTCCAGCGCCTTACGCCACTTACGAACAGCGCTTTGACTTACGCCAAACCTTGACATTATCTCGCTGTATTTTGCGCCGCTCTCAAGCATCTCCCGGATATCGTCCCGGTTCTTTTTGAACGACGATTTCTCAGCCATCATTTGATATTGTTCCGAAAGCCCGGCGTTTCGCACTTTCTTACGGATCGCCGAGCCACAGAAAAACAGCGCCTTCCCTATCTGTTCGGAATTGAGCCCCTGCGCACGCAGCTCCATTATCCGGGCTATCTCCTGTTCGTCGGTCATTCGATGCCCTCCTTTTGCAGCCTTACAACCATTTCGCCATATGTACAGTGATTTTCAGCGGCAAGGGTCATAACGTCCTTGAGGCTAAGACCGCCCTTTTTCTTCATCGAGGAATACTTCTTCTCCCTTTCCTCCCGTTCCGCTGCTATGCATGACCCGCATTTCAGAAAAGGGCTGTTCTTCTCCAGCCTTGCCCCGCACCTCACGCAAAGTCCCGCGGCCTTTCGCCTTGTATATGTCAGATTCGCCATTCTTTCTCCTTTCATCGATCTCGCAAAGAAATCGCAAAGTGAATTCCACCGCCGACAGCAGCAGGAATATCCCGCCAAAAAACGCCATAAGTCTTGACCTTTCTCCGATAAAGACAAGAACGATAACGCCGATGATAAAGTCAAAGCGTATCATGTTTATCAGCCGTCGTATCTTCTTCATTTCCGTCCTCCCACAAAGTCATCTGGGCCGGATCGGGCGGCGCATGCATAAGCTGCCACTTATGCATACACTTCGGACCCATGCCGTTTTTCAGCCCAAAATCCGACGTCAGCCGCCGGCCGCATACGCTGCATATCGCCACACGGATAGTGAACACCCGCGGCGCCGGCGGCTGTATCTTATTCTTCCTCATCATCGTCCCCAGACGGTTCATCAGCTCCATCGTCCCCGGGCTTGTCCGGAAGGGTTATTCCGAATTCAGCCGCGCTTTTCTTGATCCGCTTGTAAGTGAGATTTGAACCTATGGTCTTGAAGAGCCGCCCGTCCTCCGCTGCCTTTATAAGCTCATCGATATCGTTGATACCCGAACCTTTCAGCATGTTGAACACGCGGAAGTCGTAAACGATATGTTCAAGAGTGACAGAGTTCTTTTTTGCCGTCCGCTCCTCCTCGAGAAGCCAGATATCATTATCCGGGTCGAAGAGTTCGGAGGTACCGTCCCGCAGCGCTTTTTCCTCGTCTGACATCTCATAGCCAAGCTTTTCAAGAAAATCATATATTCTGTCAAGCTGTTCGCAGCCGTCCTCATAGCTCCTCTCGGGCTTCCCCTGATAGTTCCGGCCGATATAACCATTATCATCGTAGCAGTCATTAAGCATACCGTATGCGACCCAGAGCGTCATAAGATTCGGCGTTTTTTCAGCCCTGACGGTTGCCTCAGCGATGACCTGTTCCTTATTCGTTTCATCGGAATAACCCATCAGCAAAGCTACATTGATCTTGCCCATCACCCAGTCATCATCCCTGATGGCGCTTTCTGCAAGCGCCGCTGTGATAACGTTCAAATGTCGCCTTGCGTCCATCTGTGTGTAGTTTCGAACAAATGTAAGCCTTGAAAGCCACCACTTGTGGTTAATGTTTTTTACGACCTCGTAAGAATGGTCGAATCTCTTCCGACGGAGCTGTTCCTCCTGATTTTCCGAGGCTTTATCCGTGTTTGTGCAGTAAAGGTACACTCCGGTCGAACCTTTTTCGTTGCCGCCATAGGCATTGCAGACAGTCAGCGGAAGTCTGTCCTTATATTTTTCAAACATCGAATCCAGCGTGCTGCGGAAATGCGCTTCATCGGAGAACCTTATGTATCCAATGTAGCTGCGGCCGGTAACATTAGTCCCCCTATCCTTTACGCCTTTATCCTTAAGCAGCTTCAGCAACTTAGGGCGCAGCTTTTCGATTTTTTCCGCTTCCAGCGCGCCTAAACACCTGGCGTGAAAATTCGCCGTTCCGATGTCCTTCAGCAGTCCGTTTCTCCTCGCCACATCTTCGACCTTGTTAAGTTCGTCCAGATCGCTCATGGATATCTGCCGCCCATCGTCAGCAACTTTCTTGAGTTCGTCCTGATCAAGATCCATGAGCTTTACACGGCGGCGCACCGTAGCCTTGGAGAACCCGGTCTTTTCCGCAATATCGTCCAGAGAATCCCCCATATCCATCATAAGCTGAAAGCCGGCGGCCTGCTCGAAGATGGTAAGATCTGAACGCTGCATATTCTCCACCATCATGGTGGAAAGCTGTTCGGCGGGGGTCATATCCACCACCGCGCAGGGCGCCGTATCAAGTCCCGCAAGTTTTGCCGCCTCCATGCGGCGGTTGCCGATAACGACGAGATAGTGGTCGTCCTCCGGAACAACGGTCAGATTCTGCATTATTCCGGACGCCTTGATACTGTCAGTAAGCTCGGTAAGGTCCCCAAGGTCCTTGCGGGGGTTCTGGGGGTGGTGAACGAGCTTCGAAAGCTCGATCTCAGTAATATTGTTCATGTGTTATCAACCTTCTTTCCGTTCCACAGTTCAAATGTGGAAACATCGTATTCATGTTCGCGGAGTATCTCCACGATCTCGCTGTAAGCGCTCTTTCCGATGAACCGTATATTCATCAGCGCCCTGGGCGACATAGAATATATATCGTGCAATGAACGCATTCCCGCGCGATAAAGGCTGTTCGCCGTCCGCTGCGTGATCTCCTTGCGATCGCGCAGCGAATCCAGGGTGATATCTTCAGGCAGTTTCGGAGCAATGCCCGGGGTAAGTATCTTTGCGCGCTCCTCTGGCGTCATAAGCTCCAATAGTTCATTGAGCAGCAATTCCCGCTGATACGGCGTAAGCGTCTGCGCAAAAGTCATGTCTTTCTCCTTTCAGCGGCGCCGCTCACTCACGATATTTTCTGCTGATATCGATCGCGGAAATGAAATGAAGTTTTAAAACTTCCCCGGCAACCCCCTCAAATCCGTTAATATCAGCGAATCTCCCGAGCAGCTCCAGCAGCGCTGCAGCAACGGCGGCAGTCTGCTTTCCCTTAGGGAGTTCCACGAAACTTACACGTTCGCTTTCTTCGCATTGTCTTACAGCAAACGCCTCAACGGCGCTGTAAAGCTCCCCGAACACCTTCCTTGTGTCACCGGAAATCACTACCTTTGCGTTTGAACCGCCCATATTTTCACTTGTTGAATTTATCATTCTTCATCACCTCTCTTGCAGATATCACGCTGAACAACGGTACCCAAAAGCAGGAGCTCACTTGCAAGCTCATAAAGAGCGTTCTCGAGTGCAAACCGCATAAACATTCCGGTATACGCAGCACACACAGACATCACACGCTCCTGATTTGTCGCCTGATCAAACACCCTGCCGGTATCGTTCTTGAACGTTCTTTCTGCCAGCCCGACCATAACACCGGCCGCCTCGCAGATGACCTCTTCCTTTGTTCCGGCCAGCGTAACACTAACCTCTTCGCCATCCTTGCAGCTTGTTACATTAATCATTCAGGATCATCCCCTTCTGGTATAAACATTCCGTCTTTCCATTCACCGATAATCGGAACATCGCCGGTTATCGTGATATAATCGCGCACCATCTCCAGAGCGCGTCTGAAACTATAGTGGTCATCTATATCCATCGGCTCACTTTTTGAGCATTCTTCAATCTCTTCCAGGACCTTAAGAACACGGTCACGCTCAATCAGTTTGCTCATTATGAATCGCCTCTTTTCACAGCCACGGGCTTTAACACCTTGACGCCGCATTTGGGACAGTACACGCCGTCCCTGGTTCTCCAGAGTTCAGCGCTGACGCACATCGGCTCTTTGCAGCACCCGCTGCGCAGCGTGACGAGCTCCCGCCCCGCCATAACGTACAGCGCCTCGGTGGTCTTTTCTGACGTATGCAGATAAGACAGCCTCTTCGGCAGCTCCATGAGTTCCTTCCCCAATCCCTGACTGTCATCGCCGCAGGCGATATTATATTTTCCGCAAAGTTCCCGAACCGCGTCCTTGAGCAGCTCCGAATTTATGAAATGTATCATTTCTTTTCCTCCGTTCGTGCCTTATATTCACGTCTGATATACTCTCTCATTAGTCCGGCAACGTGCTCGCATCTGTCTGCAAGCTTATCCGCATCATAGCGTGCCGGCTTGAAGATGCATATAAGCGCAATGAGCTGCCCGCCAGCCCCGCGCACCCGTATCAGATTCCCATCCAGAAAGAACGTGTTATCCGTTTCCGGAAACTTGCCCGCAACAGGCGCGACAAACTCAGCCTTTGCAAAAACCGCCATGCCCGGCGTGACTTCGAACGCGGCGAGCTTCCTGCCTCCTATGTCCATCACCGCGACCGGGGTTGCCAGGGAACCTTTCACACCGTCAGCGATAAACCCGACATCGTCCCTGACGCTTTCGGGCTTCATGCCGAACAGCGAAGAATGCTCCTCCCCGTCCAGCGGCTGCCCGATATCATACATAACACAGTCGTTGCCAGCCCATTCACGCCCCTTGTACAGCCGCGAATGCCATCCGTTCTTAAAAAGCGACTTTAATTTTTTGATTTCAACCATTGTCAGCCCTCCTGTTCCATTTATCTGCGGCTTCCTGTTCGGTGTACGCCATGCCTCCCTCAGCTCCGCAGCCGAGTATATCGTTACAGCCTGCAACTTTCAGGTTGCCGTCTTTGTCCCAGATGGAAGCCTTACCCCCGCAGAACGGGCAGGGCTTCAACGTGATTTCAGACATTTCAAATCCTCGCTTTCGTCTGCTTTATTTTTCCGCACTTCTCACAACGCTGAACGATAAGGAATCCAGTCGGATTTTCGCTCCGCTTGCCATCCGGGTACACGGAATATATTTTGCTGCCGCCGAGCACGGTGTATTTGTGTTTACAGAATAGCAAGCTAATCCCCTCCGTCCATCTTAGCGCCGCAGTTGTGGCAGTAAGGGGTTTCGAGATACGTCACAATCGGCGTGCTACAATGCGAGCATACAGTATCATGCCCTCCATCGTCTTTATCGACTCTTTTCCAGTACGCATGCACCACCGGCGCGACATCAGCGGCGGAAGTATCTTTCGGTATAACGATGAAATCCCGCACCAGTTCCTCAATGTGCTTTTCCGCCCATCGAGGTTCGTTCAGCTTCTCATCGCCGTATTCAGCAACTGAATGGATATACCAGTCAGCCAGATAGCCCTCACCAACCGCTTCGCTTTTGTCTATGTATTCGCTCATTTTCTCTCATCTCCAATCTCTATCTTGAGCCGCCTGCCAAGCCAGTCCAAGCCAGAACGGGTAAGGTAGTAGTATACATATTTCTCGGACTGCCTGGAGGTTATCAGCCCCAATACGCCTGTCAGCTTATCAAACAGCCTGTTTCCGTTTGCTCCATCGCAGAAGTAGTTCCGATACGGCTTGTAAAACGCTTTCCCGTGCCTGTGATACGGTTTGTGTCTATCAAGTCCTACCATGTGCTTGCACAGCTCTGTCAAATCCGCAAGCTCCTTTTCGGAGAACATATTTTCAACGCACATATCGGTACCCATATTGCCTAAGTACTCCGTGTATTTCTCATCGCGTTTCTTAATCCAGCTCCATGGGTGCTTGCAACCAAGCATACCGTCAGCGTGTTCTATCCCGTATTTGCCCTCGCTTTCCAGGCACACATCGTCCTCGGCGATAGGGCATAACGGGCAATTGTCACATCTCATTCTTGCCCACCTCCATCAGTTCCGGGTTGTCATGATATTGCTGCGTATCATATAGCTTCCTCAGCCCCGCAGCGTCGGGAACATCGTCATACATTTTCGCGACCTCCGTTTATATCCCCGTTTTCGGAAAGCTCATGCCAGGGCAAAGGGCAGTCCCTGTAAAAATGATCTCTCGGTTCACCCTCGTCAACTGCGCCACGCTGGCATTTGTGCTTTTTCATGCTATAATAGGGGCATTCACCGCAGCAGCCGATTTCAATTTCAATTATTCTGCTCATTGCCAGCCCCTCTTTCTTTTTCTATCAGCTCATATATTTCGTCCGGGGACAATCCCGTCTGTTCATAGTCTCCTAGCCTGTCAAACGCCGCCTGTATCGGACAGTTCATGCAATCTTGCTTACTGTATTCGCACATTTCGGGGCAACTGCTCTCATCGTCGGGTTCGCCGTATCTATTCCATGTGCAGCATTTCTTGGGGATATATCCGCCTACGCTGGAAGCGGTCATCAGCTTTTCTTCGTCTTTCATTGATTTGCCTCCTTGTCCATCTTAGCGCCGCAGTTCGGGCAGAACGGCGAATAAAACAGGTCATCAATGGCGCTGTCGTAAGCGGGAATGTACTCACATTCCGAACACCTCGAAATGCCGTCAATGGTTACCCACTCGCCATGCACCACCGGAGCAACATCTGCGGCAGGAAAATTGCTGATTTTATACAGCGCGAAATCGCTAGCGACACCGCTTGATTTCAAGCTCTGCAAGAGCGCTGATCTTTCTATGTATTCACTCATTCTGCTCACCGTCTTTCAAAAGCTCAGGATTGTCATAGATGTTCCCTATAACAATCATCTCACTGCGCTCAAGGTAAAATTTGTTGAGAGGCATAGTCAGGTTAAACGGCTCAAGTTTGCTAAGAGGGTCAGCAGTCGGAATAACCTCGGTGTGCCACCCAACAACATTTTCAACATCCTCAAACGTTTCTAATTCGATTACGTTGAACTCGCCCAAAACAACCTTGCAAATGTCTTTCGGATTGTTGTGGCACATCACAATATCACCGTTGCAGATTGTTTTTCCGCGCATATCCGTGAACCCAGATGGTTCACGTCCAACGCGAACGACGTCACCAACAACAGACTTCTCAATAACTTCGTTTATGTCTTTCCGAATAGGAGGCATTACTTTCCATGTGCTAAAGACATACGCCAGCTTCTTTTTCAAAATGCGCCTTGAAAGAAATATATCACTCATTCTGTGTCCTCCTTAAATTCTGGATTGTCGTAGATGTTGCCGAGAACCTCGAACTCGAATTTATTACATATCGCATAACGCATGCCGGATTTCGTCTTGCAAACATAACGTGCTTCTTCCGACCAATACATTACGGAGCCTGTAAAGGAACACGAACGTGCTTTCACATGCACGATATCCCCCTCAAAGATTTTCACGCCGTTCTTGTCCGTCAGCCCGGTGAACCGACCGAGAGTATCCGGAATTACTGTATGAGAACAATTCTCAATGTTGCTTTCAGAATCGTAATATCTTATCTGGTGTTCACCGCCGTGTGTGATATACGGGAATCCCTTTACCCACTCGCCGTCGTCTATCCGCTTCCCGCGGTATTCCTCCAGCGCTTCTGAAAGCTCCTGGTGGCAGAGCGCTATCAGTTCCGCGAAGCTGCGCTCCTCCTCATACCAGCCGTGGTTTACTGCGTTCTCGTGGACTTTCTTTACGAAAACTCTCATGGTTCTGGTTATTAATGTCCTCATTCCTGTGTTGACCATATCAGTCCCTCTCTTCCTTTATCGTTATGCCAAGCTGCCTGCCGAGCCACTGCAAACCCTCTGTTGTCAGCTTGTAATAGACATGTTTTTCGCTCTGTGATTTGGTGATAATCAAGTGCGGAAGTTTGTTAAGCAGCCTGTTTCCGGGAAAATTAGAAGCGAAAAAGTTACGATACGGTCTGTAAAACGCCTTACCATGCCTGTGATATGGATTTTGGCGGTCGAGCCCTACCATGTGTTTACAAAGGTCGATTACTTTTGTAAGCTCTTCTGGGGTGAAGTCCATTTTAATCCCAATATCCATTCCCATTTCACCGAGTGCGGTGTCGTGTTCATTGCTCCTCTTTTCAGCCCAGTTTCTGGGGTGCTTGCAGCCTAACATTCCGTCAGCGTGCTCTATTCCGTATTTGCCCTCGCTTTCCAGGCACACATCGTCCTCGGCGATAGGGCATAACG
>ERZ779762.986-NODE-986-length-17145-cov-1.987712_pt1 | contig 17145 bp, 15 predicted proteins | sample MGYA00511887_ERZ779762 | MGnify/ENA primary metagenome ERZ779762 (study PRJEB29588, sample SAMEA2163052) | human gut metagenome | biome: human gut; feature: human-associated habitat; material: faeces | place: Denmark | collected 2008/2010 ...
AGACAACTGCAATACTCAGAGGCTGGATACTATTTAAAATAAACTGAGTCATCTTGGAACCAATAGGATAGGTCTGTGTAATAACTCTAAGGACCGACTGAATAATCGTGGACAGCATTAGTGCAAAGGTGAGCAGGAACAAAATGACCAGACTCATGAAACCACCGATAATGTGACTAATAAAGACATCACGGTGTTCTGAAGCACCATACACCTTGTTAATCGCCTTTTGAAGGGAAGACAAGGACTTAATCATAGTCCAGAATCCCGTCAAAGAGGCAACTCCCAACAACTGTCCAGAAGGTGTCGAGAAGATATCCTGAACAACGTTGGCTGCAGGTGCATAAAACTGCTTAGGAAGATGCTCATTCATAAACTTCAATAGATCAGTCGTATCAATATTCAGATAGGGAAAGACATTTGCCGCAATGACAATAAGCGGAAAAACCGTCAAAATGAGATAGTAAGCCACTGCGATAGTTGAAATGTCTATCTCTGCACTACGATAATGCCTAAGATAAACCTGCAAAGGGCGCCACTGGAGTTTATCCAGGAGACGGGCCATTAAGCCTTGTCGTTTCATATTAGTAAGTTCTTTCTTCGCCTTGAGAAGTCAAAATTACTGGACCATCCTTAGTAATAACAAATTGGTGCTCATATTGACATGAAAGTCCACCGTCAAGAGTTTTGTGAGCCCAACCCGTTTCAAGGTCCGTATCAATTTCCCAAGTACCAGTGTTAATCATTGGCTCGATAGTCAAAACCATTCCTTCTTTGAGACGGAGACCTCGTCCGGCTACCCCATAGTTTGGTACCATTGGCTCTTCGTGCATTGTTGGCCCAACTCCGTGTCCAACCAAATCACGAACAACACCGTAACCACGACTTTCAGCGTATTCTTGGATAGCTGCACCGATATCACCGATACGGTTACCGACTACCGCTTGTTCAATACCAAGATACATAGCCTCACGTGTTACTTCCATAAGTTTTTTAACTTCGTCAGATGGCGTTCCAATCGCATAAGCCCAACATGAGTCAGCCAAACCGCCAGAATATGATTCCGTGTATTTTTTAACCTGAGCAACATTATCAAAATCCAATTTTGACACATCGAGAACAGACTTATCAATAGGTTCTGACAAGACCATATCAACTTTCAAGAGGTCACCGTCTTTCAAAATATAGTGACGTGGAAAGGCATGTGCCACTTCGTCATTAAGGCCACAGCATGTCGCATAAGGGTAATCCATAATACTTCCCTCAACACCAATCTGAAGGGGAAGAACATTTTCTTCTTTACAACGACGACGCACATACTCTTCTACTTCCCACATGTCTACGCCTGGTTTCAAGAGATCACGTAGACCAATGTGAATACTAGCAAGAAAATCCCCTGCCCTATCCATTGCTTCAATTTCACGTGCTGATTTTAATGTAATCATTGTTTTCTCCGTTTTCTTTATATCTTTATTTTTTTAGTTACTAAGTTTTCTTAACCACAACGACTGATTTGCAGACGGTATGATTTCCGTGTGTAACCATAAGGTCCAGATGAGCTCTACGTCTGGTCTCAGCGATAATACTTGGTGTAATCGTCACCTTGTCATCAATCTGAGCCGCCTGAAGAAAGTAAAACATCATCTCTTCAATCACAAGACCATTTTGCTCCTGCTTTTCCATGATACGATAGACAACCTCTTTAACCATCTCTGCAAGAACACCCTGAGTGAGGTTCCCAGAATTGTCAATCATAGTGGGCTCGACCTCAAAGCTGAAAGCATGCTTGTCCTGGTTTAGGTTAGCTATCATTTGATCGCTAAAGGTATGCAAGTTGCCACGATTATTGTCCTGAAGTTCTTCCAAAACCTGACGACGGGTTATGACACCTAGATAGTGTTTTTCTTCGTCCACAACAGGAATGATATCAAAGTCTTCAAAAATCATCTTTTGGGCAACAGTTGCCAGACTAGTCTCAAGTCGTGTCACCGTCGGCTTGGTCATGATTGCCTTAAGCATGGTCGTCGGTTGCTGATTAGACACATCCCGCATGGTCACAATCCCAATCACTTTTTCAGACTCAGATAAGATTGGAAAACGTACCAAGTTGGTCCGTTTAACCAAATTCTGAAAATCCCTGACTGTCATTTCTGGAGTCATGTAGTTGTAGTCTTCTCGTCTGGTATAGACTTGAGCTACAGTCTTGATGTCTGTTTTGATGCGGACATTCGAAAGCGCCTGGTTAATCATAGTTGCCACGGTAAAAGTATCGTATGTTGTTACCATGACCGGAAATTGCTTCAAACGAGAAAGCTCTTTTACCCTATCGGAAACCTGAAAGCCCCCCGTCACTAGAATAGCATTATTGTGTTCCAGGGCAAGCAATTGAATATCCTCACGGTCCCCAACAATAAGAAGGTCTCCCTTGGTTAGATAACGGGTGATATTCTCAATAGTCATGGCTCCAATATAGAACTTACTGAAGACACGTTCCAGACCTTCATGACCAGAGATAACCTCAGACTCTGTAATCTCTGCAATCTCCGCAAAGGTCAGCCTGTCAAGGCGAACTTGGACTTTCTTTTCAATTCGAACCGTCCCACTCCGAGGACGTGTCTCAACCAACCCTCGATTTTCAGCTTCTTTAATTGCTCGATAGGCAGTTCCATCAGAAACCTGTAAGTGATTCGAAATACTACGCACACTAACACGCTTACCGATAGGCAAGGCCTCAAGATAATCTAGAATTTCTTGATGTTTACTCACAGTTCTCCTCCTTCTCAAAGCGGAGATAATCACGCATGGTACGAGTGTATCGGTCTGCTCCCTTAAAGCGAGACACAAGTTTAAAGCCAGATTTTTCCGCTACACGAATCGATGCCTTATTTTCCAAATGTGCAATAAGGATAATACGATCCATTCCCATAGCTGTCAAAGCCAAATTTGACAGACAAGTAACTGCCTCTGTCATTAAGCCTCTACCCCAGTATGAGGCATTCAAAAAATAGCCAAGCTCTGCAGTCCGTTTCTGGACATCAATCTTCTCAAAACGAACGACGCCAATCATCTTATCTAACTCTTTATCTACAATGGCCCATACACCTAGAGGCTCCTTCATGAAATAATGGACCAAAAGGCAATCCGTTTCATGCTGTGTTTGAGTGGCAGGAAAGAAAAATTGTAGATTCTGAGGATTTGATACAATTTCGTGTAAATCAAAACGATCCAAAAAGATGAGTGGTCTAAAAGAAAGGCGCTCCGACTCAAAGAAGGCAAAAGCACCCAGACTAGTCCAAATATCCATGATAGTATTATAACACAGTTTTAGAAATGGAAAAAGGCTCAACCACTAGGGGTTGAACCTTAGACTTAATCTTCAATCAAACGAATATCTGCACCAAGGTCAGAAAGTTTCTCAATGATATTTGAATACCCGCGAAGGATAAACTCAATATTGGTAATTTCAGTTTGACCTTCTGCCATAAGACCTGCCGTAACAAGCGCCGCACCCGCACGTAAATCACTAGCTTTTACTGGTACACCTGAGAGTTGCGTTGGACCATTGTAAACAATTTGTCCACCAAGTACCTGAATATCAGCACCCATACGAGCCAATTCAGGAACGTGGTTCACACGCTTCTCATAAATCGTATCAATAATTTTTCCTCGACCACTTGCTTTCAGTAACAAAGGTGTCATCGGTTGTTGTAAATCTGTTGCAAAACCTGGATAAGGCGACGTCTTAATGTCAACAGGTTTTAGATCACCTTGCTCTTCCACAAAGATGGCATCTTCTTCAACTGTCATACGAACACCCATTGCTTCAAGTTTAGCAATAAAACTTTCAAGGTGTTCATAAAGAACATTTTTAACCTTAACTCCCTTACCGATAGCCGCGGCCATAGCAATGTAGGAACCCGCTTCAATACGGTCTGGAATAACCTGATGACGAGTGCCATGTAAGCTCTCTACACCTTCAATCGTGATGACTTCTGTACCAGCGCCACGAACACGTGCGCCCATATTGTTAAGAAGAGTTGCTACATCAATAATCTCAGGTTCACGCGCCGCATTTTCAATAACCGTACGACCCTCAGCCTTAGCTGCTGCCAACATGGTATTGATAGTCGCTCCAACACTGACCGTATCCATGTAAATATGAGCACCCTTAATGCATTGACCAGCATCAGTCGCAATACGCATAGACTCCGCTTCATAGGAAATGCTAGCACCCATCGCTTCAAACGCCTTAAGGTGAAGGTCAATAGGACGTGGTCCCAAATCACAGCCACCTGGCAAACCTACTGTTGCCTGTCCGTAACGTCCAAGCAAGCTACCGTAGAAATAGTAAGAAGCACGAAGGCTGTTAATCTTACCAAATGGCATTGGCATATCCTTAACGCCTCGTGGATCAATTTCAAGTGTTTCGCCATCACGCTTAACAGAACCACCCATTACCTCTATAATTTCAATGAGGTTATCGACGTCGCTGATTGCTGGTACCCCGTCAAGAGTAACCACTCCATCAGATAAAATAATAGCTGGAATCAATGCAACAACTGAATTTTTAGCCCCTGATACTGTAACTTCTCCCTGAAGTTTCTTACCACCATTGATGATAATTTTACGCATACTGTTCAATCTTTCTTATACTGGAATATTAGCCTTTACATTCTACCATAGATTGAGGTGCATGACAAATTAAGAACTCTAACAATTATCGGACAGTTTCACTTGACCATTTAAACCAACCCTTAAAACGTATGGCTCCGTCTTTATCTGTTCGTAAAACCTTAATGTGACGTTGCTTAAAACGTTCTAATGTTTCATCATTTGGATGTTTATAACGATTGTTCTCACCAGCTGAAACAAGTGCAAGGGAGGGGTGCAACTGATCCAAAAAAGCTTCAGACGATGAGCCTTTTGAACCGTGGTGTCCAGCTTTGAGGACGCTTGCCCTTAAAGTTGGATAGCTGGCCATCAGCTCCTCCTCTCCTTCTTTTTCCAAATCACCAGTAAACAAAAAACTGCTTCCTAATAGTTTTCCGTAAAGAACTATCGAATCGTTGTTACCACCATCACCAATTTTATTGGGATAAAGAACCTGTAGCTTACTTCCCATCATGGGTAATTTGTCGCCAGCCTTTAGAGTGTGAACTGGTCGTTTTAAGGTCCGAAGTCTTTTAACAAAACTAGGTTTAGTCAAAGCCCCCTGACTGACACAGATTTCCTTAATCTTAAACCTCTTGGCCACTTCTTCCAAATCACCAATATGGTCTGTGTCCGTATGCGTCAGGACCAGGTGATCAATTTGAGACACTCCTCTAGCCTGTAGATAGGGAATCAAGGTTTTCTCTGCATTGCTCGTCTGGCTCCCCTCCTGCCATTTTTCCTTTGAACCGAAAGTCACCTTGCCACCCACATCAATTAGGATGGTATCGCCTTTCATACTCCTCAGAAAAATACTATCTCCCTGACCAACGTCAACCATAGTCACCTCATTGGTTAAAGGATGTTTGACCCAGACCATCAAAAGACCAAAAATCATCAAAAGGCAAATCCTAAACTGAGGCTTTTTCCAAAAATCAAAGAGCATAACCAATACAGCTATCATCAAGCTAAACTGTAACAAACTAGGTTTCCCTAGAATCAAAGGCTGGCCTATCCAGGATTGTATCCAAGTCAAAAAGGTCTCCATCCATTCAAAAAGTGGGTTGATTTGAGAAAAGATTACCAGTCCTGAAAGGGCAAAGAAGACCGTCAAGACAGGCAAGAGAAAGTTATCAAAGACTATGGAAAATATCGCCGTCAGAATTAAACTCACCGGTTGAAAGGTCCCATAATAGTAAGTTAGAAAAGGCAAAATCCCAAGACTCAATACCAAGCTCATACAGATTGACTTTTTAAGAGATGACATCTCCTCAAAATCAAACAAACACAACAAGAAGGCATAGGAACAACTTAATACACCTCCCACTGTTAAAAGAAAATGAGGTAAAAAGAGAAACAATAGAAGTAAGGTTATTCCCATATTATCCAGTTTTTTAATACCAAACTCCGCCAACAAACTTTGAATCAGGGAACGTAGGACTGAAGCTGTCCAACCTGTCATTAAGCCATAGCATAAGGAAAAAGGTAGCAAGATAATAAATAGATAATCTTTAGGAAGGCCCAAGCGTAGGAGTCCATAGCGAAACCATCCCAGAAAAAAGCCCACTTGCATCCCCGAAAGTGCGAATAGATGAATAATACCTAGGCTTGTGTAAAGCTGACTCTGCTCATCGAACTCCTTATCCAAATACCCAAAGAGTAGGCCTGTCATATAGTGTCTCATAGGACTAGGAAAATGTGTCTGGATATGAACCAAAGCCCTTCTCCTCAATTGATGGAAAAAAGCTAAGGGAGATAGAGATTTTTGAGACACCACATAATCCAAGCGCTCAATCTGAGCCATTCGATAAATACCTTGGCTGGCTAGATAAGACTGATAATTGAACCCTTGAAAATTACGTTGACCAGTTGCTGGGGATAACTTTATTTTCCCCTTTAATACCAGCGTTTGGCTAGTAGTCTTAAAAAAATGCTGCTCCTTCTCAGATTTGAGTCGGTAAAAGACCTGATAAGTTTGTCCCTTTGCCTTTCCGATAGCTGATAATTGCTCACCATTAACCGATAACGTATCAGCAACCAGAGTCACCTGATTGATTTCAGCAGGAGCTTGTTTATCTTGTATGGTAGCTTTGTGGTGTAAGAATAAAAAGTAGACCAAAAAGAAACTACCTACAATTCCCACCAACTTTAGGGCAGCCTTATTCTTCCAATGATGTTTCAAAAAACAGACCATAAGAAAGACAAAAGTCCCAATAGCATAAACATTAGTGACAAAAACCGTAAAATAAAGAGCAGCTATTAACAGAGCCAAGGAAAAAAGATTGATTGGAGCCTTTTTAAGCCACATAGAGGGACTCTCTGATTTTATCTAAAGTTTTTTCACCAATTCCTGAGACATTTTTCAAGTCATCTATGGATTGAAAGCCACCATGACTTTCACGATAGGCAATGATATCCTCAGCACGCTTAGCTCCAATCCCAGAAATGGTTTGCAACTCCTCTGAGGTCGCTGTATTTAAGTTAATTTTGCCATCCTTAGCACTAGTTTGCCCTCCTTTATCAGAGACCTGACCAGTTCCTGATTGACCAAGAACAGAGAGGTTTTCATCCTTAGTTGCCACATAGACAACCTCTTCGTCTGACAAGCTTGCAGCTAAGTTAACACTCTTAGCATCCGCATCCTCAGTCATTCCCCCAGCGGCTTTGATGGCATCAGTCACCCTAGCGCTTGCTTTTAAGGTATAAACACCCGGATTAGCCACAGCCCCCTTAACATCTACCGTTACTTTTGACTCATCCTTTTCACTTCCTTCAGTCTTTGACTGGGAAGACGCCTCAGAAAGAGACTGTGAGCTTTGTTTGGAGGAGGAGGAGGTTGACAAAGCTGTCACATCTGTATAAGACGTCTCCGCCTCCATGCTGTTGCCGGCACAGTAAGTCATCCATAGGAAGAAGCAAAAAATCACCATCAGTACAGCAATAACACTCACAAACAGACAATTATCTTTGACATAGGCTAGAATCTTTTCCTTCACGCTATTCTCCTTAATTGATATATTTTCTTTCTTATTCGTAAAAAATTTGAAAAATATATCAAAAAGTAAAAAACTCCATCAGATCTATATCTGATAGAGTTATTAGCTTATTTCTGCGTTTCTTTGGCACGGTGTTTTTCAGGGTTCCAAACAAAGCTAGCTACATATGAGAAAGCCATGGTCAAAAGCACTGCAATGATAGCCACAAGACCGAGAGGTACACGGTAAATATAAGTCAATGGGTTTGGTTTTTTGCCTGTTTGATAGCTCAAAGCTTCTTCATCAAGACGATCAAATTCAGACTGGATACGACGAGCAACCTCTTGAATATTTTCGTCATTCAAACGCTTCAAATCTGAAATATCAATAGGATTACCATAGTTCATATCCACACGTTCACCCGTTAAGAGACCCTTGAGCTCACGAGGGCCTTGATAGACAACTGGCATAATCTTAACCTTGGCCATTTTAGCGATAACCGCAACCCCACCCTTAACATCAGAAGAATGACGGCTACCACTTGGAAACATAATCAAACTACGATTACTCTTCTTAAGCATGTTAACAGGGTACTTGATAGCTTCTTGACCAGGATTTTCACGGTCAATTGGAAAGGCGCCACACATGCGGATCCACCAACCAAAGATACGGCTCTTAAAGAGTTCTTTCTTAGCCATGAAAATAAACTGCTTAGGACGGGCTGAAAAGGCCATATAAACAGGGTCCCACCAAGTTCGGTGCGGAGCAACCAAGATATAGTTTTCATCCTTGTCCAATAATTTATTGCGATTGTGGTAATGGGCATTGCCATTGATAATCCAAAGAAGGAAGACAACAAGCCCACGTAAATAAGCGTAAAACACGTTTTTACCTCTTTTTCTACAAGTTTTTTACTATTATACCAAAAAAGGAGCTCTTTTTTCATCGAATTTCTTTGCAAAAGTCTTGAAAATGGTGTGGCACTTTCTAATAGTTTGAGCTATAATGTAGCTATGATAAAAAGTATTAAGATTACAGGGGAAAATCGAAAGGCACTTAATATTTGCCTCATTATTGCAAACTTGGCTGTTTTGGCTATCCTAGGCTTTGTCCTATTCCAACGCCATAACACGAAATCTGAACAAGTAGCCAAGGTTGAAAAGACTGAACAAGTCGCTAATAGCACAAGTTCAGCTTCAGAAAAAGCTAAGGAAGAAGATAAAACACAACTCAAGAAAGGTAGTAACCACAGCATTGCAGCTTCTGACTATGCTTACGATGTTACTGCTGTTAATAACACTATTCGAGGCGAATCTCAGGATATCGACGACAAGGTAGTCTTTTTAACATTTGACGATGGGATTGATCCTACATTGACACCACAAGTCATGGATATTTTGAAAGAATATGGTGTTCATGCTACATTCTTCCACATTGGTTACACCATTACACAAGAAAATGCGGACATCCTCAAACGCCAAATTACAGAAGGACACGCGATTGCCAACCATAGCCTCAGCCATAACTTTAATCTCCTTTATCCAGGACGTGTTCCTAATCAAAGTCAGATTGTTTCTGAGGTTAACCAAACCATGGCTAATTTCCAAGCCATCCTAGGTAAAGACTTCAAGACAAGAATTTTCCGTTATCCTGGTGGTCATATGTCATGGCAAGGTCTAGAAAGTACTGACCAAGCTCTTGCCAAGGAAGGTGTCCAGTGGATTGATTGGAACATGCTTTGTGGTGATGCAGAACCAGCCTCTGTTCGCCCAACGACATCTGAAAGCATGATGGCCTACTTGGATGGTTCACAAAAATATTTCCCTGAGAGTCATGTTAAGGTTGTGCTTATGCACGACACTGCTGGTAAGGAGCTCACAGTTCAGACCCTTCCACAAATCATCGAATACTTCAAAGACCAAGGCTACACCTTTGGTGTCCTAGAGTAATCACTCACAACAGTTCCTTTGGGAGCTGTTTTTTGTTACAATAAAAGCTATGACAAATCCAATTTTAAAAGATGGAGAACGCATTGACCAACTCTTCTCCACAGATGTAAAAATCATTCAAAATAAGGAGGTCTTCAGCTATTCTATCGACAGTGTCCTCCTCTCTCGATTTCCAAAAATTCCCAAGAAGGGGTTAATCGTCGACCTCTGTTCGGGAAATGGTGCCGTTGGCCTCTTTGCTAGTACACGTACTGAGGCACCAATTACCTTGGTTGAGCTACAAGAACGTCTGGCTGACATGGCCAAGCGTTCCGTCACTCTCAACCAGCTAGAGGACCAGGTGACCGTTGTCAATGACGACCTAAAAAATTTGCTTGACCATGCCCCACGATCTCAGGTAGACCTTATTCTCTGTAACCCTCCCTACTTTAAGGCGACAGAAACGTCCAAGAAGAATCTGTCCGAGCACTACCTCTTGGCCCGTCACGAAATCACGACCAATCTAGAGGAAATTTGCCAGGTCGCACGTCATGCCCTCAAATCTAATGGACGCATTGCCATGGTGCATCGCCCTGACCGATTTTTGGATATCATCGACACCATGCGCCAATATAATCTAGCACCTAAACGCATCCAGTTCATCTATCCTAAGATGGGACGTGAGGCAAATATGCTCCTGATTGAAGCTATTAAAGACGGCTCGACAGATGGCTTGAAAATCCTTCCGCCTCTCTTTGTGCATAAGAAAAATGGCGACTATACCGACGAAATCTTTGAGATTTACTTTGGAAAAAAGACTGAGGGTGAGTCCTAGACGATGACAGAAAAGGATAACAAGGCCTACATGTATGTGGTTGAGTGTGCCGATGGCACCCTCTATACAGGCTATACCACAGACGTCGAACGCCGCCTCAAAACCCATAACGCAGGCAAAGGCGCCAAGTATACCAGAGCCCGCCTACCAGTTAAACTCCTCTATTCAGAATTCTTTGACAGCAAGCCTGAAGCCATGAGCGCCGAAGCACTCTTTAAGAAAAAAAGTCGAGAGAAAAAACTGGCTTATATCAAAGAACACACGGAAAAATAACCGTGTGTTCTTTGATATTGGAAAACGCTCTATTTTCATAGAGCGTTTTCATTGTTTATTTATCACCCTTGTTACGGATAACAAAGCCGTTTTTCTTTTCGCTTGAGGTACGGTGTGGGCGTTTATTGCCACGGTTTTCGAAGTCACGGCTATTCTTCTTAGACTTGCGTTTGAAGTCACGACGGCCACCATCTCGGTCATCGCGGTTACGGTCGCCACGGTATCCACCACGACGGTTGTTATCGCGACCACGGTTGCCACGGCCACCTTTGCCGCCTTTACCACCAAAGCCACCACCTGATGGTTTGAATGGCAATGGTTTTTCACGCGCAATTTCCACTTCTGGCATTGTCTCTGGGTCTTGAACGGTCAAGCTCAAGATGTAAAGTGCCAATTCTTCAGGAGTGAATTCTTGAGCCAATTTTACCGCATCACCCTTGAACTTGTCAAAGTTAGAACGGATAGCTTCATCCGCAAAGTCGCGTTCGATCTTCTTAAGGGCAACTTTCTTCTTAGCTTGGAAGGCTTCTTGAGCTGTTGGTGGCTTAAGACCTTTCATGCGTTTCTTGGTCAAGTTTTCGATGATTCCCAAGTAACCCATTTCGTTTGGTGCTACGAAAGTAATAGATTGACCTGATTGGCCTGCACGTCCTGTACGTCCAATACGGTGAACGTAGCTTTCTGGATCTTGTGGAATATCGTAGTTGTAGACGTGAGTGACACCTGAAATGTCAAGACCACGCGCTGCAACGTCTGTCGCAACCAAGATATCGATCTGGTCGTTCTTGAAGTCACGGATAACACGAAGACGTTTGTTTTGGTCAAGGTCACCGTGGATACCCTCTGCACGGAAACCACGAAGTTTCAAGCCACGTGTCAACTCGTCCACACGACGTTTGGTACGACCAAAGACAATTGACAATTCTGGTTGGTCAACATCCATAAGGCGAGTCATGGTATCAAACTTCTCTTGTTCCTTCACTCGGATAAAGTATTGGTCAACGTTAACATTGGTCAATTCTTTAGCCTTGATTTTCACATGCTCAGGGTCTTTCATGAACTGCACACCAATACGTTTGATGGCATCAGGCATAGTTGCTGAGAAAAGGAGAGTTTGACGTTCTTCTGGTACTCGGCTAATGATAGCTTCAATGTCTTCAAGGAAGCCCATGTTAAGCATTTCATCAGCTTCATCCAAAATCAAAGTCTCGATGTTATTGAGTTTAAGAGCCTTACGTTTGATAAGGTCAAGGAGACGACCTGGTGTCCCTACAACGATGTGGGCACCTGAACGAAGGGCCTTGATTTGTTTTTCAATGCTAGAACCACCGTAGACTGAGCGAACTTTAACGCCTTTGTCACGACCAAAACGGAAAAGCTCTTCTTGAGATTGCACTGCCAACTCACGTGTTGGGGCAATAACAAGGGCTTGGATTGTATTTTCTTCTGTACGAATTTTATCTAGGGTAGGCAAACCAAAGGCAGCTGTTTTACCAGTACCAGTTTGGGCCTGACCGATAACATCCTTACCTTCAAGAGCGAGTGGAATCGTCAACTCTTGGATAGGTGATGGCTTTTCAAAACCGGCAGCTACAACAGCTGATTGGATGTCTTCTGATAGGTTTAAATCTGTAAATTTCAAAGTATTCTTCTTTCTATTTGAAGGCGGTGCGAAGCCACCTTATGAGACTTGGTTGTGTAGTAGATTAACTACCTGTATTTAATAGTCGTTTATTTTAACAACTCATCTAGTCTATCATATTTAGAAATAAAAAGACAGGAAATAACGTTTTAAAACCGCCTTCAATTTGAGAAGACGGTTTCACTCACTAATTATTATTTATGGACCAACCAACGCAGGTAGCGGGCCAAGACCAAACAAAGAATCACACTACCGATAATGATGAAAATCCAGGCTGGACTGACAGTCATAAACGGTAGAGGAACATTCATCCCAAAGAAACCAGTAATAACGGCAATCACTCCTAAAAGTACCTCAATAATGGACAGATTGCTCAAGTTGTTGTTCAAGTTGTTGTTTAGGATATTGTCATAAGAACCTGATAGGTGCTGTAAGACCTTAGAAATAAGATCCGTCATGGCAACCAACTGCCTGGCTTCAATCATGGCATCATCAAACTGCTCTTTTTCGACCTCATTGAGACGACGATAAATGGCGTGCCCCTTGATGTGTTCCAATAGAAGACGGTTTTGTGTGGCTGCAGCCACCAAATAGACCATGCCTATTTCCAAATCTGAAAGATCGTAAAGATTCTTACTCGTCGTTGTCTGTCTTAGGCGTCGACTAACCTCATCTTTTTGCTGATCCAAACATTCAATGACGGGATAGTAGGCATTTGAAATCATCTCAAGTCCTGCAAAGAGCAATTTGTAGATAGACAAATCCTCATGGTTATCCACATAATCTTGCATCTTGCTTATCACATAAGCGTTATCCTCGTTACTAATGGTCACCAAACGCGTATCTTGAACAATAAAGGTCAGAGGAATGGTTTCATAGTATTCCTTGTCCTTTTCAAGCGCCAGAACATTATAGATAAAGGTGATTGTCCCATTCTCACGATTGTAGTCCATGTGAGCTCGTTCATTTTTATCCAAAGCATACTCTATGGTTTCCTGATCAATATCATACTTGGTATAAAGATAGGATTGCTCAGAAATAATATCTGAGTCGATATTAATCCAGTGACGCTTATAACCCAGTTCTTTTTCAATAAACATTTTTCTTCCTCATTACTCTAGTACTGCTGCTGCCAAAGCTTGTTGGATTTCAAAGACATTATTATCACTCTTAAATTGAAGGACCTCTGCAGGCTCCAGTGCTGATGAAATCCAAATCTTAAGTTCAGCATCTAGGTCAAAGTGGCCCGAGTTCTCTACAGTGAAACGAGAGATTGAGTGATAAGGGATAGACTTGTAAGAAGTCTTCTTCCCTGTAACACCTTGTTTATCGACTAAAATCAAGCGCTTCTCTGTAAAGACAATCAAGTCACGAACAAGGACATAGGCTAACTCCACCTGTTCACCTGGAATTAAGATGCCCTCCAATTGGCGCTCAACCTTATCATTATCTTTTTTAGATGCATTGCCAAGCAGTCCTGAAAAAAGTCCCATAGTTATTTCTCCTTTTTTTACTTTAAAGATAGTTCTTGCTTTAACTATACCACATTTTTAGGATTTCAGGCACTTGCAGAAATCTGGTCTTGGTAGTACAATAAAAGAGTCACAAGAGGAGCAATTGCTGAGAATGGCTAGCTTGAATTTCTTTCAAGACTTGCCTAAACTCTTACCACCTGATCAGGTTAGAACCTGCGTAGGGATGTGTCTCAAAATAGATTGAAATAGGAGAACTTCTATGACAACGTTTTGATGTGGCAAAAATAGCCAATCAAGACGATTGGTATAGGAGGTTTTTTTATGTCGAAAACAAGTATTCGACCAATGATTGAGATCGCCCTTTTGGCGACTATTGCTTATATCCTGGACCTAGTTACCCAGCCCATGTCCCTAGGCCCTTGGATTTCCCTTTCCTTTAAGATGGTGCCTATCTTTCTCCTTAGTTTTCGCTGGGGGCTTAAAGCCGGTGCAATGGGAGGCCTTATCTGGGGGCTTCTCCAAGTAGTCACAGGACAAGCAGCCGGCGGTTGGCTAACCTTAACACAAGGTTTTCTGGAGTACTTTGTCGCCTTTAGTCTGATTGGTATCAGTGGTGTGGTCAAACCAGCCCTAGATAAAGCCATTAAACAAGGCCATAAAGTTAAGTCTCTGATGTATATCACTTGGGGGATTCTGCTTGGTAGCTTTGCTCGTTACCTCATTCACTTTATAGCCGGTGTCATCTTTTGGGGAAGCTATGCCCCTAAAGGACAAAGCCCTTATCTCTATTCATTTATTGTCAATAGCTCATCCTTCCTTGGAGAAACATTGGCCAGCCTCATCGTTTTCTTCGCCCTACAACGATTCCTAGGCAGGTTACTAAATACAGAAAAATAAAAGAAACCATAGGACAGTCTTAAGTGACAGTCCTATGGTTTTTCTTGTTTATATAAGATATTACGACATGAGAAAACGGAAACGAGAATTTTCCGTTTTCGAGTTAGTAAAGGACTTAGCCACGGTCTCATAGAACACTTCATAAATAACATCATTAAGATATTACGACACGAAGTCAGACGAATCGATATTATTCGTCTGACGTAGTTAGTGAGACGGTTAGCTAGCCACAAGATAGGGGCTAGCGTCAAAAGATGAGCGATTTAAAATCGTCATCTTTTGTGCCGTATTACATCTTCTCTTCCAATGTTACATCTGGATATTTATCCGCAAACCAACGAAGGGCAAAGTCATTTTCAAAGAGGAAGACTGGTTGGTCAAAGCGGTCTTTAGCCAAGATATTTCGGCTTGATGACATGCGTTCGTCAAGGTCCTCAGGTTGGATCCAACGCACAGTCTTTTTACCCATTGGTGTCATGACGACTTCAGCATTGTATTCATTTTCCATACGGTGCTTGAAGACTTCAAACTGAAGTTGACCAACGGCACCAAGCATGTATTCGCCTGTTTGGTAGTTAGTATAGAGCTGGATGGCTCCTTCTTGCACCAATTGTTCAATTCCTTTGTGGAAGGACTTCTGTTTCATAACGTTTTTAGCAGAAACTTTCATGAACAACTCTGGCGTAAAGGTTGGTAGTGGCTCAAATTCAAATTTGTTTTTACCTACAGTAAGGGTATCACCAACCTGATAAGTTCCTGTATCGTAAACCCCGATAATGTCTCCTGCCACGGCATTTTCAACATTTTCACGAGATTCAGCCATAAACTGAGTGACGTTAGAGAGCTTAGCTCCTTTACCTGTACGCGTTAGGTTAACACTCATACCACGCTCGAATTCACCAGAAACGATACGAACAAAAGCAATACGGTCACGGTGACGTGGGTCCATGTTGGCTTGGATTTTGAAAACAAAACCAGAGAAATCCTTGTTAAGAGGATCAATCTCATCGCCATCAACTGTCTTGTGGCCATGTGGTTCTGGCGCAAATTTGAGGAAGGTATCGAGGAAGGTTTGAACCCCAAAGTTTGTAAGGGCAGAACCGAAGAAGACCGGCGTCAATTCACCAGCTAAAATAGCTTCTTCAGAGAATTCATTACCCGCTTCTGTCAAGAGTTCGATATCTTCTTTAGCTTGCTCATAGAATGGGTTGTTGGCAAAAAGAGTATCACCATCCTCAATCTTGGCAAAGCGCTCGTCACCCTTGTAAAGCTCCAAGCGTTCGTTATAGAGGTCGTAAAGTCCTTCGAAGGCTTTCCCCATACCGATAGGCCAGTTCATTGGGTAGCTGGCAATACCAAGCACTTCTTCCAACTCTTCCAAGAGGTCGAGTGGCTCACGTCCATCACGGTCCAATTTGTTCATGAAGGTGAAGACAGGAATACCACGGTGTTTGACAACTTCGAAAAGTTTTTTGGTTTGGGCCTCGATACCTTTGGCTGAGTCAACAACCATGACGGCATCATCAACCGCCATAAGGGTACGGTAAGTATCTTCTGAGAAGTCCTCGTGCCCCGGGGTATCAAGAATATTGACACGTTTTCCGGCATAGTCAAACTGCATCACAGATGAAGTTACTGAGATACCACGTTGTTTCTCGATATCCATCCAGTCTGATTTAGCAAAGTTTCCGGTTTTCTTACCTTTTACGGTACCAGCTTCACGGATTTCACCCCCAAAGTAAAGCAATTGTTCAGTGATTGTTGTTTTACCAGCATCGGGGTGAGAGATGATGGCAAAAGTACGGCGTTTTTTGATTTCGTCTTGGATACTCATAGGTTTCTTTCTTCTTTAAAAATAGTCTTTTTGATACTTTTCCTTAGCGGTATCGGACGTCAGTAGCTTCCTTAGGAATTGTAAAACTTCCATGCTCAATAGGAACTGACAGTCATAGGTTTTTACCAGATTGAAAAGTAAGATAGTTGTAGCACTTCTTTCAGAAAATTTCTCTCTTTTTAGGGCTACATTTGTTGTCGAGGCTTGCGATAATCTCGCAGGCACAGCTCCTTTATTATATCCAAATTACAGTGTGAAAGCAATTCTGAAAGCGTTTTGTGTTAGAATAAAACAAATAAAGTCAAAACCACCCGTGAGAACGGGTGGCTTGCTCTTCGGCTGAAAGCCTCTGCTACCGGCCGAGGCCTAAAGGCCTACCGAATGGTTTCCCTTCAGCACCACCTTTGCTAGCTGACCCGTCTAGCGGGTCTCTTTAAGATTACTTTCTTTTATTCTTCTCACCTGTAAACGGATCATACTCCTCAAAAAGACTGAGCTGATCTGCTACCACGTCTTCTTGTAATTGATTACGAATATATTCTTCAATTCGCTTCTGATTTCGCCCAACCGTATCAACATAAAACCCTCGACACCAAAATTTGCGATTCCCATATTTATACTTTAAATTAGCGTGTC
>ERZ779762.989-NODE-989-length-17139-cov-3.021365_pt1 | contig 17139 bp, 9 predicted proteins | sample MGYA00511887_ERZ779762 | MGnify/ENA primary metagenome ERZ779762 (study PRJEB29588, sample SAMEA2163052) | human gut metagenome | biome: human gut; feature: human-associated habitat; material: faeces | place: Denmark | collected 2008/2010 ...
GAAGCGATTCCTCGCCGGAGACATAGAGAACCTTTTCCTGCTTGTCTGACAAATGCTTACACATTTGCAGTAAGAGCGTCTATTTTCCGATTCCGGGATCTCCGCCAACCAGCACAAGCGAACCGGCTACGATTCCCCCGCCGAGAACACGGTCAAGCTCTTGTATGCCCGTCTGAAGGCGCGGCGTATTTTCGGTTTCAATCTCACGCATTTTGGCAGGTTTTACCAATTCTGACGGCATGATAACTTTTTGTTTTCCAGTCGATGTTTTTGTAACCGGTGCTTCTTCCATCGTATTCCAGGCACCGCAGCCGGGGCATTGCCCCTGCCATTTGGCTGATTCTGTCCCACATTCGGTACAATAATAAACAAGCGATTTTTTCTTTGCCATTCAATCTCCCTCATAAAAAGATAACGGTGCCACCCCGAGTATTGCCTCACTTCGGTCTGGCACCGATTTCTTAATCTCTTCGTCCGTATTAGCACTTAATTACTTTTACCGACGCTTTTTTTCCTTCATCCAGCTCAATGCTGACATTCAGTTTTCCACCAAGATTCGTCTTCATCTTACCAAGTTCGACATCTTCCAAAAGCACTTTGTATTCCTGTGATGGCTCCAATTCAAGAGTAAATCCAAGATCTCCGGCAGCTTCTACCGTAAAGGAGATCAATTCTCCATCATTTTTAAAATCCGTTACTGTGCTTCCCGGAACCGATTCGTATACAAACAAACCGTTTTTCTCAAGTTTCGTAATTTCCTTGAACGTTTTTACCTTGTACAAATCCCCCTGAAACTCAAAATCTGCTTTCTTGGTCTTTGCATCCAAAAGGTAATTTCCAAAACTCAAAGTTCCATTGTCTTCCTTCCGGATCAATTCCTCTACAACGCTCATTTTTTCTTATCCTCCTTGGTCTCTTATGTCTCCCACCTGATTCATTTCTATCTAATTCTTATTATAACAAAATTCGACAGAGAATACTATCCTTTTTTTATGATTTTTTGAACACAAACGGCACCCTTTTTGACAGACAGGCGGACATCGTCGCCGATGTGCACTTCGCCGCCGACAATCTTTTCTGCCAGCTGGTCTTCGATCTCTTTCTGGATCGTACGCCGAAGCGGTCTGGCACCGTAATCCTTGTCAAAGCCTTTGTCTGCCACATGATCAACAATGGCTTTGCCGTAATGCAGCCGGATATCCATCTGCTTTTTCACGCGCTTTTTAAAGCCTGCGAGCATATTCGCAGCAATCTGATGAATATCTTCTTTGGTCAGCATATGGAATACCAGAATTTCATCAATACGGTTGATAAATTCCGGTTTGAAAATGTGTTTTACTTCTTCCATAACGCCTTCCTGCATCCGTTTGTAATCTGCCGCAGCGTCTTCCTGCTGTAAAAAACCAAGCGTCTTCGGTGACACGATGCGGTTTGCTCCCGCATTCGAGGTCATAATGATGATCGTATTTTTAAAGTCGACCTGTCTTCCCTGAGAATCCGTCAACCTTCCGTCTTCCAAAATCTGTAAAAGCATATTGAACACATCCGGATGTGCCTTTTCGATCTCATCAAACAAAAGAACCGAATACGGATTGCGGCGGACTTTTTCACTGAGCTGGCCGCCTTCCTCAAAACCGACATATCCCGGAGGAGAGCCGATCATTTTGGACACACTCTGCTTCTCCATATATTCTGACATATCGACACGGATCATATTTTTCTCGGAACCAAATACGGCTTCCGCAAGTGTTTTGGAAAGCTCTGTTTTTCCCACACCGGTTGGCCCCAAAAACAGGAAGGAACCAATCGGACGATTCGGATCTTTCAAGCCGACACGGCCTCTCCGGACAGCGCGGGATACAGCTTCTACCGCTTCCTCCTGTCCTACCACCCGCTCATGCAGGATTTTTTCCAATTTCTGCAAGCGTCTTGTCTCGTCTTTTTCCAGACGGCTGACCGGAATCTTTGTTTGTCTCGACACCACTTCCGCAATATGGGATTCTTCCATCACTTTTCTCTGCTTTTTCTGTTTCTTATCCCATTTTACCTGAGACTGCATCAGATCACGTTGGAGTTTTTCTTCTTCTTTGTGCAGTTCGACCGCATATTCCATATCGCCTGCCGCTACTGCATTTTCCTTTTCTTCCTGCACATGTTCAAGTGCCTCTTTTTTCTCTATAAAGATTTCCTCGTACTCACGCATACTGTTCATATTGAGCCGGGAAGCGGCTTCATCGATCAAGTCAATCGCTTTATCCGGCAGAAAACGGTCATTGATGTAACGATCTGAAAGTTTTACCGCAGCTTCCACCGCTTCATCGCTGATCTCGATATGGTGATACGATTCATAATAACTGCGCAGTCCTTTTAAAATGGAGACTGCCTGTACAATCGATGGTTCTTCTACAATGACCTGCTGGAAACGGCGTTCAAGAGCAGAATCTTTTTCAATGCGCTTGCGATACTCTTCGCGTGTTGTCGCTCCAATGATCTGAATTTCACCACGTGACAATGCCGGTTTTAGAATATTGGCGGCATCCATCGCACCTTCTGCTCCACCGGCTCCAATGATCATATGAAGTTCATCGATAAACAAAATGATATTTCCGGCATCCATCGTCTCACGCAGACAACGTTTGATGCGTTCTTCAAATTGTCCGCGGTATTTTGTACCTGCCACCATACCTGATACATCGAGTGACAAAATGCGGACATTTTTCAGCGAATCCGGTACGACATTATCGGCAATCCTGCCTGCCAGGCCTTCCACGATTGCCGTCTTTCCGACCCCCGGTTCTCCGAGAATACATGGATTATTTTTCGTTCGTCTTCCAAGAATTTCCATTACGCTGTCAATTTCATTGTCTCGGTTAAATACGGGATCGAGTTTTCCTTCCTCCGCTTCCTTTACAAGATCACGCGAAAATTTATCCAAAAGTGGTGTCTGGGAACGTCCCTTCTCTTCTTTTTCTTTGGCTGCCATGAAATCTGCCTTCGCAAAATCCGGATCCATCTGCGCTACTTCTGCGGCTTCCATATAGATCTTTCTGGCATTTGCATGCAGGCCTGTAATCATTTCCCCGGATGTCACCTCGCGCTGTTTGACAAGCGCCATCAGCAGATGCTCTGTCCCCAGTTTCTTCTTCTGATGTCTGGCAAGTGCCTCGGCATCCTCTATAACTTTCTGCAAAACCGGGGTAAATGTAATCTCGGAAGCATGACTTTTTTTGCTTTTCCGAATCTCTGCCAGACAGTTTTCATAGATCTGACGCACATCTTCCTCATAAACATTGTTATTTCTCAGAATTTCTTTGGCAGTTCCATCAACGATTGCCAATGCACACAAAAGATGCCCGGTCTGAACCTCCCGTTCCCTCTCTGTCCATGCAATATTGGCTGCCAGATCCAAAACCTTGCCGGCTTTTTTTGTCAAATTTTCCACTCTATCGATTCCTTTCTGTCTGATAATGTTTGTTCATTTATCACGATGTTGCCCTGGGGTTAAAAGTCCATTTCATTCAGTTCCTTTTTCCCGCGGTTCAAGCGTCTGCGGAGTATCATATTCAATATAATGATGAGCAGGGCAAGTACCAGGATTGACAGACCGATGATAAGTCCGTACACCCACGTCTCCGGTTTTACTTCGAGTTCGCTTGCCACATTGCCGCCCTGATTGACTTTCTGGGTCATCGTTCCAGTGTAACGCTGCAACGTCTTTTCCTGACGATCGTACTGGTACAGCGTCGGCTCATCCGATGCCCCTTTCAGATACATCAACAGGTAATTATTGTCAAGATCATTCTGCATCGTATAGGCAGGTACACTTTTGCCATCGATATCAACCGTCGTTTTTACATAGCCGGAAGGGATCACTTCGTCATCTTTGACATCCATAACCTGAAACTGATACTGATTCTGAATGTAGATGGATCCATCTTTCTCATATACGGAGAAGGTAATATTGGACGTGCCTTTTTCCTGCTGTTCACGTACTTTTGTCTCGGATTCGGTCTCTTTTACTACTTTTAACTTAAAGGTTCGTTTGTCGCCGGATTCCGCTGTCACGACAAGTTTCATCTCATTTTCGCCCGGCATCAGTTCCTCGTTTCCTTTGAGGCGGATGCGCTGTTTTCCGTTTGCCGGAATGGCGTTGTAATACAGCTTGTCCGTGTTGCAGTCCACCTTGATCGTATATTCCAGTACCTCCGTACTAAACTGAGGTGCTACGGAAATGGCATGAAACGACAGACCTTTCAGTTTCGTATTGGTATTTAACGGAACCGGCGTCGGAGTCGGAGCCGCGGAGGCTGTCGCTGTGGGATCTGCCGGCACAACGGCTCCTTCTGCCGCTGCGCCTTTTTCTGTCACACCCAGCACGACGCGATTGGAAGAAATTGACAGTTTTTTTCCTTCACTATCAAGTACCTTCGGCTTGCCATCGGTCTGAATTGCCGATGATCCTTCTGCTATCGCCCGAAATTGCAGCGAGTATGTGCGCGTAGTTACCGCTTCCGTATTGCCGACAGACTGTATACTCAATTGCCCATTTCCGCCGCTTACTTTCTTACCGCCTTCGATAAACTGCAAAATGTCACTGTCATAGGACACTTTCATTTTGACATCGTTAAACCCCTCCTGAGAAGTAACACGGCACACGACAGTAACCGTATCGTCTTTTTTTACCTCTGTCGCATTGGTTGAAAATTCAACTATTGCACTTGCCGCCAGACTTTTGCCGGGAACCGCCAGAAAGCCAAGGCAGGCAATCAGAAAACTTATTACTGCTATTATTTTTTTCACTCTGACACTCCATTTCTGAAGGAATCCTTCTATTTTGGTGCAGCACAGTTCACAGCGGGCATATTATCATAAATCGGAATCGAGAATACGAGCGGTGTGCTGTCAAGCATACCATTGTACGCATTTTTCGTTTTCAATGCCTCGGAGTTTGCTGCCTCTACATTGGTCATATATTGATGATTGTATGTACTGGTTGGTGTTACATTAAATTTCTGCAAATATCCGGTATTTTGTCCGCGATTGATATAATTACTGCCGATGTACTGGGCACCGCCAACGATTGAGCGATAAGGGCTCGTCCACGGACGAAGATAGGTATCTCCTGTGCTTGCCCATTTCAAGCCATTGAGGGCAGGGGTCGCACCGCTTGTCGCACCAATATTGTAAAAATTGTAAATTCCCGGATATTCTGTCGTTGTACCGGTTACGGCGATGCTGGTCGTTGTCGCGCCGGTCACTACTTCCTGTTTCACGCGGGATGCCAGATGATATGGACTCACTCCCGAATCTTTCGCCGCATCCAGAAAGGCGTTTACATACGAAATTTCTTTCTGCGCTCCCGTCTGATCGTCCGTGTACCGGAACGTAGCTGCGGCAAACGGTGTATTGGTGAGAATATTTTTCACTCCATCTGCCGTCTGGTACTGTGACTGGTATTCCAGCTGCTCAAACTGAAATACTCCCTGGATCGTAAGGAAATTCCGCGGATCCATATAATACATTACGGCTTCTCTGGATGCCTGTACCCAGCTGGAACCGTCGAATACTTTCCATTTTCCGGTCGCTTCATCATATGCACCGGCTTCTTTTGACTTCCAGGCTTCGGATTTGGAGTTAGAGATCAGGCTTCTGCCAAGTTTGCATTCCTGATCAACCACCGTATTCCAGTCTAAGCCGGTCTTGTATGCGGTAAACTGCCAGTACGGATACGACGCATGGAGCTTGCGGAGTGCATCTTTATAAGAATCCGGGAAGCCCTGTGCCGTCAGTTCCGCCTCAAAATCCCGCTGGCTGAGAACCGTCACTGCCACTTTCTTCTGCACTTTTTTCTTTGTCAATTTGATATATTTGGACTGTACATAACCTTTGTAAGGGGTTCCATAATAATCAAAAGCGATCTGATACCATTTCTGTTTTTTCACCGTTCTTACTTTGGTGATCGTCACATACTGCTTTTTGGCAAGAACCAGTTCTTTTCCCCGGATCTTATAATAAGCCCCCTGTTTTCCCGGTTTTTTGCGAACACGGAGTGCGGTTTTTACACCTTTCACAAGTCCTGCTGCCGAAGATTTCAGGTTCATTTTTACATCACTTTCTTTTATGTACCCTTTTACTTTTTTCTTTTTTACTTTGTACCGGACACGGAACCATTTTGTCTTTCCCTTGGTCTTTTCTCCAAGGATCGTTACCGTTTTTCCCTTTTTCATTACCGTACGTTTTTTTCCTGCGGTATTTTTGTAAATGATGGTATTTTTCTTTGCCGTCGCCGCTTTTACGGAAACTGCCTTATAGCTTACCTTGGTGCGGTATACCGTTACGGTCGTCGGCTGAGGTGCCGCCGTTGGCGCTGTCGTAGGCACTGCGGTCGGTGTCGTCGTAGATACTGCGGCTGGCGCTGCCGTCGGAGCCGTTCCTTTGATGATATATTTGGAAGCAGCATATCCCTCTGTGCCGTTGTAGGAAATTTTCACCCAGTCCAAAGAATCCGCCGTGCCGGCATCCTCTATATAGGTAACGGCAGAGCCATTGGGAATCTTCACTACTACATTATTCCCCAGTTTGGGCTCACTACGCATATTGAGATCTGCCCCTTCGGTCTTTACATATGCTGCCTCACTCGCATAACTGATCGTGGTCTGCCAGCCTATACTCTGTGGTGTAACCAGACTCACCACAAGGCAGAGACAAAGCCACAATGAAATTCGTAACTTCATATCTTTTTCCTTCCTTTCTTTTCTCACGTTACCTTTCAATCACAAAGTATGTTCGGATCTCATCTTCCGTCCAGCTTTTTACAAGCCGCAGAGAAGTTTCTTTTAAACATGCTTTGATCTCGTCTCCCGAATACGCCCGCTGTTCGTGGCATTCATCGTAACGGGCATACATTCCGGTTGCCTTATCTTCCGTAAATATGGTAAGCAGATATTCATTGATCCGGGTTTCTTCGTCGTAAGTATTATCCCAGATCATCAATGCCTCTTCTGTTTCATCGACTCGTGTCTGATTTCCCAGGACTTTTTGAAAACAATACGCCGTCTTCATGTCAAGAATCGCAATACCATTTTCTGCCAATGCTTCTTTGATGCAGCGAAACATTGCCGTCAGCCCTTCTGTGGATAGCAGATAATTCATGGAGTCACATATACATAGTACCACATCTGCGGGTTTATGCAACGAAAAATCTGTCATATCTTCTTCAAAATATGAGATTTTTTCCATTCCTTCCGTTTTTTCGCTCGCTTTGGCAAGCATATCGGGCGAAATATCAATTCCCGTAACTTCATAACCGGCTTTTGCAAACCGTCTTACCATCTCACCGGTTCCACATCCGAGTTCGCACATATGACCGCCCGTTATCCCGTGTTCGTACAGGATTTCCTGAAATTTTACAAACCATTTGTCATAGGGAATTTCTTCCATCATTTCATCGTAAACAGTGGCAAATTGTTCATACATCTAAAAAACTCCTTTCGGACCTTACACTTCTATTTCCTTGTTGAGAGAAAAGGAATACAGCACTTTCCTTTCCACCGGCTTACCGGTAATTTTTTCTAGTGCCTCCGCGTACACCTCCATCTGGGTACGGTAACGGTTCACCAAAACCTCTTCCTGCCCTTTTTTCAAATGATCGGTCTTATAATCCATCAACACAATTCCGGTCTCTGTCTCATAAAATCCGTCAATGATTCCCTGCACCAAAACCCGTTCTTCACTTGAAGTTTCCTGCACTTCCTGCGCCGGTACACTGGTGACAAAAGGCTGCTCCCGGTAAAGCATTCCGTTCTTTTCTGCCTCCGTCATCGCCTGCCCCAAATCAGAATGTAAAAATTTTACAATCTTCCACGGGCGGATAAAATCTTTTTCCTGTGCATGGATCCTACCTGATTGTACCATATCTCCCAGCTGGTTTTCCACCTCTTTTTCGTCCACCGCTTTGGCAAAACACAGAGATGCCATCACCTGATGCCATGCCGTACCGTATCCGGCTCCGGCAAGCGCATTGTTTTCGTCGGTTTCGGTCTTTGCGAAAGCCGGCACCGGCGACTGGTTTTCCAGTGCGTCGCTGTACAAAACGGTAAAATTGTCTTCTTCGCCTTCTTCCATCGACTTCTTTTTCAGATCGGAGACGGAAACTTTGGTTGGAATCTCCTCCTCGATCTGACGGTGATACTCTTCCATAAAATGGAGAGTTTTTTCTGTTTCTTTATCATATACAACAGATGTGTCAAAATTATTTAGCATTTTTTCATCCAAAATGTGATCGATCTGCCGTGAAATTTCCAGATTTTGTAACTCTGTCTCATCCACTTCGACGTACTCAAAGATCGGCGAGACTGCCACGACCGGAAGCACCCAGTCAAAATAACTTCCTGCCGTCGTCCTGCTGTAAAATCCACTGTTGCCCTGCCACATCGTATCACTCACTCTGCCGGTAAAGATCAGTTTTTCCTTCGCTCTCGTCATTGCCACATACAGGATTCGCAGTTCTTCCGCAAGATCTTCATTGGCATTGAGCCGGCTGAGCGCCTTATAAAATATACTCTTTTTCTTCGTTCCCTTTTCACTGTCGATCACATCCGACGCGATACCGGCATCGCCGTTGACAACGACAAAATCGCGCTCCGCCTTTCCCAGTTTTTTGTGCATGGACGCGACAAAACAGATTGGAAATTCAAGACCTTTGCTTTTGTGGATCGTCATGATCTGTACGACATTTTCCTTGTCGCCGCTCAGATTGACTTCGCCAAAATCCTCCTCACGTTCTTTGATCCCACGGATATAACGGACAAACTGGTAAAGTCCCTGATATGAACCCTGGTCAAATTCTCTTGCCATCTCCAAGAGTAGTTCGACATTTGCCCTTCGCTGCAAACCATTTCCCATTGTCTCCAGAAAATACATCAGTTTTGTCTCTTCCAGAATTTCCTCTAAAATGCCAAGCACCGGCGTATACGTCGTCTTTTCCCGCCATCGCTCCAATTTTTCCAGAAAATCTTCCACTTTTTCTTCCAATTGCTCTTCGCCGCTGTAATGGCAAAGGGCATCATAAAATTGATGTTCGTCGCTGTTTCCCCGTATTTTTGCAAGATCATCGTCACTCATTCCACCGATTGGTCCACGCAGAACCGCCGCCAGGGCAATATCCTGTCGAGGATTGTCAAGAATTGTCAAAAGGCTCACGATCAGACGGATCTCCCGCGTATCAAAAAATCCGCTTTTGGCTTCCAGATGCGCCGGGATACCGTGTGCATTCAGCACCTCCAGAAGTTCCTGCCCCTCCGTTTTCGTGGAACGCATCAACACCGAAACATCGCCATACTGCGCTGGGCGGTACTCTCCGTCCCCGCCAAGCACATACATCGGATCTTCCGGATTCACGTACTCGCAGATTGCTTTCGCGATGACCTGCGCCTCGGTTTCTTTGTCGGCTGTATCCGGGATACCATACACCGTCACATGGTCGGCATGCCGCTTTGCCGTCTCGGGAAAATCAGCTCCCAGATACAGCATCGCCTCTTTGTCATAAGCGATCCCTCCGAAATCTTCCTGCATAATATCCGTAAATACAGCATTTGTCGCCTCCAGCACGACATCCCGGCTCCGGAAATTCTTTGTCAGAAAGACAAGACGGTTTTTCGCTCCCTCCGTCGTCTCAAACGTATTCATTTTCTCCAAAAACAGATCCGGTCTGGCATTACGGAAACGATAGATGCTCTGCTTGATATCCCCTACCATAAAACGGTTGTTTTCTTTGGCTACACTCCCCAGTAGAAGTTCCTGCACCAGATTCGAATCCTGATATTCGTCAATCATGATCTCGTGAAACTGCTCGGAAAGTTCCTCTGCCGCCTGCGTACGCACAATCTTTCCGCTTTCCTTTTTTACAAGAATTTCCAGTGCCATCTGCTCGAGATCATTGAAATCAACGATGTTTTTATCGCGTTTTGCCTGCTGGTAGCGTTCGCGGAATTTCTCAGCCAACGACAGAAATGTCAGCAGTTTCCCACTCATCTGCTTCATCGTCTCCCATAATTCCGGCAGACTTTCCCCGAAAAGATCGGCTTGTATTTTTTTCAACAGCTCTTTGATATCCGTTCTTCCCTTTTTAATGATTTCCTTTTTTTCCGGATCAGCCTCGGAATTCCGTTTGGAAGGCAGTCTGCCAAACGAAACTGCCTCCAGCCGCTTCCGCATCGTTTCATAAGAAGAAACCTCTTCAAAGTTTTCAAATTCTGTCCGCTCTTTTTCCAGAAATGCCGCATATTCTTCCGGACCTTCCTGTGTATAACACAGCGAAATCCACTGTCCATACTGTTCGTAGATCCCATTCATCAGATTTTTTACATACCGCAGGTTTTTCTGAATAAATACCGTCTGTTCCAATTCTTCCTCACTCCCGCACGCCAGAAAATGCCGCATGCGGTCAAAGAAATCCTGCGGAAATGGCTCACTCATCGCACCGTAATACAATTTAAGAATGATCTTTTCGATCTCGGTATCGCTTTTAATAAACCGCGCCATTTTCGCCATATCAACAAAAGATTCCTCTAAGTTCGTATATTCTTCTTCCAGAAGTTCCGCGAGAACATCCGATTTGATCATATTTAATTCATTGTCATTTGCCACACGATAACTGGGATCTACCCCTGTCTGGTGGAAGTAATTCTGTATGATGTAGCCACAAAAACTATGTATCGTAGAAATCTGTGTGACAGGAAGAAGCATGACCTGACGCTGCAAATGTACATTTTCCGGGTCTTCCTCCAATTTCTTTTCCAGCGCCGCCTGTAATTTTTCTTTCATCTGCGCCGCCGCCAGTCTCGTAAATGTCACAATGACAAATTCGTCGATATTGACCGGATTGACCGGATCGGTCACCTGTGACACAATGCGCTCGATCAGCACCGCCGTCTTTCCGGAACCTGCCGCCGCTGACACGAGGATGTTGCATCCCCGCAGGTCAATGACCGTCTTCTGCTCATTTGTCCATTTCATTGTCCGATCCCTCCTCCCTCATTTTCTTCAAAATCTCTTTGCTGTCCATCGTTTCCAAATTGCGCTCCACCTTTTTCACATCTGCCTTTTCCAGTCCGCAGATGTCTTTCATGCCGCAGTAATCGCATCCTCTTTTTTCCTTCAAATGATATGGTGCAATGTCGATATTTCCAGCAAGAATGCTCGTTCCGTTTTCGTGGATAACAGTCTTTACGTGCTCGATCAGTTTCCTCCATTGCGCGCTCGAAAGCACTTTGGTTGTCGCCGCAAAATCTCCGTCTTTCTTAATTTTGACCGGATAGCACGGCGAATTGCTCTGCGGATTGAGTTCCCCGTTGCTGCCAAGCACGGAGTCCAGTTTTTCAAGGATCGAAATGCTTTCATTGACATAGCCGTCACACGCATACTCGGCAAGCAGCTTTTGTTCATACGTAATCTCGTCCTCTGTCCCTGTAACTTCCAGCTGTGGATCCTGCACGTAAAAATACAGCATTCCCGCCGGCTGCACGTCCTTGTCCGGGTGTTTTTTCTGCTCCGACTGCAATGCCGAGTCGAGATATAAGATCAATTGCAGCTGCAAGCCAAAATACACTTCTTCCAGCGACAATTTGACATTGCCGGTCTTATAATCCACAACTTTAACATATACATTTTCGGTATCTTCATACAGATCGATACGGTCAATGATACCACGGAAGCGCATTTCCTTTCCAATTTCTTCCAATTGTTCTTCGTACGCATACGGTTTTTCTCCGTATTTTTGTAAAAATGCACCGTGCCGCAGCTGTTCCGCAACAGCCCATGCCGTCTGTTTCATCATATGCACGATACGCCGCCGCATAAAGGCAATTCGGTTCGACTGGGAAAAAATCACATCGCGGTAGCCTTCCATCACGCGGTCGACACAGTACTCAACAAGTTCATCACTCTCGCTGCGTTCAATCTTCTGCCAGGTCGTGTGACGTGCTTTCAAAATTTCATCCATATTTTGTAAGATCTGATGCACCACATTTCCAAAATCCGGTGCATCGACTGTATATTCTTCGCGGTCATGCAGCCGCAGCCCGTACATAAGAAAATACGAAAATGGACAGCGTGCATACGTTTCAAGCCGCGTGATACTTTCCCGCAGTTCGTCCCCATAAAGAGACTCCAATGCGTCCCCGGAAAGTTTTGGCGCACGTTTTGACTCCATATGCAGACGAAGTGCCTCACGCAGCCATTTTCCCTCATCACGTCTCGCATAATACCGCCAGATTTCCCACCAGCGCTCCTTTTCCTCGCCCTCAGCATACCATTGTTTCTGAATGCCCTCAATCAGGAAATCAAATCCCCGGTCTGTGCCAAGGCTGGTTTTGACATCGTTTTCCTGCCCTGCTTCGATTACTGTCAGCGCCGGAAAGATCCTGCGGATTTTTCCGAGGATATACGATGCCTGTCGTTTGGTGCCGTCTGCCGCCGCGCGACTGTATGTAAAGATCAGTTTTTCCGATGGTTTCGTGAAATTGATGTACAGATAATATAGGTCATTTGCCACCTTCTGATTGCCCGTCGGCGCAAGTGTGATTCCCATTTTCTCCATCTGATGCCGCTCCCGGTGATTGACGATTCCCGGCGGCTGCATCGCAGCGGGCACAAAGTCATCACTGAATCCCATAAAGAACAGCACTTTAATGTCTTTCAAACGGGTTCTCTCGATGTCGCCGACCATGATCTGATGCTTTTTCGGCGGCACAAATCCGACCAGTCCTTCCGCAATTCCCGCCGACAGAATCTGCTCAAATTCTTCCAGCGACACGACTTCCGTCCCGAGAAGTTCCATCATCTCATCCAGAAGATTCATCACTACCTTGTATACATTTTTATACTCTTTGGCAAGAAGTGTCTCGCCCTCTTCTTCAAAAACCTGACTCTGTTCCAGCATTCGGTCATATACATTCTGCTGCACCAGGAACTCATATAACGCACGCACAAACTTCTCCACCGGCTTTTTCCCGCCGCGGAGTGCAAGGAAAAAGTCGTGAATGCAGTCTGTCACTTTTTCGCGGATCTCATTGATCTCCTCCAGCGGATAGTCGTTTGCCCGCGCTCTCCACGGTTTCATATAAGAAGCAATCCCACGTTTTCCGGTCGCCAGCACATAATTTTCGAGAAGGTCGGTCTCTCTCCGTGTCAGCGGAGAAAGTCCACAGCGCAGAAAACGGAATGTCGTTGCCGCATCCATATTATAATGGTACATTTCCAATACCGACTGGATGTATTCGGCAATCCAGTTGGCACCGATGTTCTTTTTATTGTCAAGGAAATAGCGGATGCCAGCACGGTCAAACTCCCGGGATACCGCCTGTTCATACGCCGAAATAGAGCCGGTTACTACCGCGATCTCTTCTTCCGCATACTCTCCCTTTGCTAACATCCACCAGATTGTTTTTGCCACATAAGCCGCTTCTGACGCGGGTTTATCTCCGATATAAAGCCACATATTTTCTGTTTTCTGATTCCACTTCTGATACGGATAGGCAAAGAGATTGCGCTCCAAAAATGCCATCTCGCCCCCCTCAGCAAAACGATAGGGTGCTTTTCTTCCTTCTCGAGGAACAAGAATTAAATTCGTTTCTATCGGAATTTGATTCGCTTTTTGCATTAATGTCCGCATTGTCGTGTCAGCAATCTCAAATACAGAGCCACGTTTCCCCGTCTCATCGGTTGTTACCGTCACGATCACGCGGGAACAAAGGCGCATCATTTTTTCCAAAAGATCATACTGCGTCGGCGTAAATCCGGTAAATCCGTCAAAGCAGACCACGGAATCCCGAATGCCGTCCATCTGATTGATCATCCCGGTCAGCTGGGTGACCAGCTCCTCTGCCATCTGGTAAGTGTCGCCCATTTTTTCCTTAAAACAGTCATGGATCAAACGGATGTCCTCAAATTTTCTCCCCAGTGTCTCCATTTTTTCAAATTGCTCGGTTTCCCGGATGCCATATTGCTCCAATTCGCACAAAAACGATTTACATTCGTCTAAAAAACCGGGGCGGTCAATGCCCTTTTTAAAATAGACAAGATTGTCTTTCTGCTCGGAAAAGATTTTCCGCAGAAGCATCGTCTTTCCCATATCTTCCAATATCGTTTTCTGTTGTGCCGGAAATTGCTCAAACGCGCGAAACGCCAGACGATGAAAACTCAGAACATCGATGTTTAAAATCCCCTTTTCTCCACTCATTTCCACAAGTGTTTTCTGTGTCTCCAGCGTAAACTGATCCGGCACCAGAATATAATAATTTCTCTCCCGGTGCACCGCTGCCTCGTCACAGATCCGGCGGTAAAGATAGGTGCTTTTCCCACTTCCCGCACTTCCACATATAAATTCAAGTCCCATTTTATTTCTCCCTTCCATGATTCATAATTTTGCCCCTTACTGCATATGATTTAGTAAGATGGAATCCCACTCCAGTCGAAGGAGGTATTATCCACATGTCAAAAACTAAAATTATCGTACTTCAAATGAAAGAATTAGTATATACCGGCATCTTCGTAGGACTTGGCATCCTGCTTATCGTCCTGCTTTTTGTCATGTTTTATCCAAAGAAAGAGAAGTCCTCCGATGCCACCGCCGACGTCACATCGGAAACGGCATCGTATGTTCCCGGTATTTACAATTCAGAGTTAAAACTTGGCGAAAACACCTTAAATCTTGAGGTTGTTGTCGATGAAGACCAGATCAAATCCGTTTCTTTTGTCAACCTCGACGACTCGGTTGCTACGATGTATCCGCTCGTAAAACCGTCTCTGGAAGGCATCGAAAAGGAATTGATCGCCGGCACACCGATTGACGAGATTCCGGTTCAGGAAAAGAGCAAATTTACCCAGTCCATGTTGATCGATGGTATCAAAGCAGCGCTTACCAAAGCTGTTCCGGAAGAATGAGAGGTTACTCCCATCCTTCCGCTTTGCGGATTGCTGCCAGATCTTCCTTCCAAAGAGCGTCGGAGGCATCGCTTGGCATACGCAGGTCTCCCCGCGGTGACACAGCGACGCTTCCCACTTTTGGGCCATCCGGCAGACACGAACGCTTAAACTGCTGACGGAAGAAGCGATGAACAAAAGTGGACAGCCATTTATAAATGGTCTGCGCGTCATACTCGCCTGCAAAGGTAATTTTTGCCAGCCGGTAAATTTTCGATGGCATATAACCGAACCGCAGCATATGATACAAAAAGAAATCATGCAGTTCATACGGCCCTACGATATCTTCGGTCTTCTGCGCGATCTCGCCCTCTTTCGGCGGCAGAAGTTCCGGACTTACCGGTGTATCTAAAATATCATACAATACCTCTTTCAATGTCCCCTCTCCACTATTATCCGCAAAATACTGTACCAAAAAACGGACTAGCGTCTTTGGCACCGAACAATTTACACCATACATCGACATATGATCGCCGTTGTACGTCGCCCATCCAAGCGCAAGTTCCGACATATCGCCGGTTCCGATTACAAGTCCGCCTGCCTGGTTTGCAATGTTCATCAAGATCTGAGTCCGCTCTCTCGCCTGCCCGTTTTCATACGTTACGTCCTGCACCGCCGGATCGTGTCCGATGTCTTTAAAATGCTGCAATACTGCCTTTTCAATCGATATTTCTTTTAATGTCGTTCCGAGTTCCTGTGCCAGTTTGACGGCATTATCATATGTTCGGTTTGTCGTACCAAAACAAGGCATCGTCACGCTCACGATCCCTTTTCGGTCAAGGTTCAACTGATCAAAGGCGCGGATCGTGACAAGCAGGGCAAGGGTCGAATCCAGCCCTCCGGAAAGCCCGATCACGGCGCTCTTACATCCGGTGTGGCGCAGGCGCTTCGCAAGTCCTGCCGCCTGAATATTTAAAATCTCGTTGCAGCGCTCTTCGCGGTCGCCGCGGTCTGCCGGCACAAACGGCGTTCTTTCAAATTCGCGTGTCAGTTTCGTCTCTTCCATCGCCTCAAAGGTAAAGAAATGTCTCACATATCCCTCGTTTTCCGGCACCGCATACAGCGGAAATGTCCCCATGCGCCGTCTCTCAGCTGCCAGTTTTTTACAGTCAATCTCGGTGATCGCATCTTCCCCCGCAAAGGCTTTATTTTCTGCCAGAAGGGTTCCGTTTTCCGCGATCAGATGATGGCCCCCATAGACAAGATCGGTCGTCGACTCGCCCGTCGAAGCATCGGCATACAGATAGGCACTCACGGTTCTCGCGCTCTGATTTTTCACAAGATCCCTGCGGTACGCTGCCTTTCCGGTGAGTTCATCACTTGCCGACGCATTGGCGATAACGGTCGCCCCTGCCATCGCATGATGACTGCTCGGTGGAACCGGCATCCACAGATCCTCGCAGATCTCAACCGCGAGACAAAGTTCCGGCATCTGCTCACAGCAGAATACCTGACGGATGCCAAACGTCACTTCTTCCTTCTGAAAGGACAGGCGGTGCGTACCCTGCTTTTCTTCTCCGTGTTTTCCCTGTGCCTGCGCAGCATCTCCCGATGCAAAATGTCTTCCCTCATAAAATTCGGAATACATCGGTATATGGCTCTTTGGCACAAGTCCGAGAACCCGGCCGCCTTTCACTACTGCCGCGACATTGTACAAACGTGCCTGATGCCGGAGCGGCAGGGAAACGACTGACAGCATGTCAATTTGTTTTGTTTCTTTTACATATTTTTCCAGTGCTTTTTCTGCTCCCGCAAGCAGCGGTTCCTGCAAAAACAGGTCGCTGCACGTATAGGCACTGATGCCAAGCTCCGGAAATACTGCGATATGTACGCCCTTTCCGGCAAGTTCCTCTGCTTTTTCAATCATTTTTTCTATATTATATGCACAGTCTGCCACTTTACTGTCCGGGGCAGTCACTGCGACTTTGATAAATCCATCTTTCATAGGTTTGTTTTTGACTCCTTTTTGTATTTCAGATGCGGGGACCATGCTCGGGCGGGGCCGGGGTGACCCGGGGGCACGGTTTTGCTCCCTAGACCATGCTACGGCGGGGACGGGGTTGACCTGGGGGCACGGTTTTTCTCCCTGGACCACACTTCGACGGGGTCTGGCTTGACCCGGGGGCACGGTTTTGCTCCCTAGACCACACTCGGGCG
>ERZ779762.991-NODE-991-length-17121-cov-8.408121_pt1 | contig 17121 bp, 10 predicted proteins | sample MGYA00511887_ERZ779762 | MGnify/ENA primary metagenome ERZ779762 (study PRJEB29588, sample SAMEA2163052) | human gut metagenome | biome: human gut; feature: human-associated habitat; material: faeces | place: Denmark | collected 2008/2010 ...
TCAAGCAGGGCAAAGTCGACGTCGTACTTATAGACTCCGCGCCCGCAAAGTATTTTGTTGCCAAGAACCCCGGTCTGTCCATTCTTTCCGAGCCGTTTGCGGTGGAGGAATACGCCATTGCGATAAAGAAAGGCAACGATGAACTTACTCAGCAGGTCAACAACGCGCTTGCACAGCTCCGCGAAAACGGAACTCTCGACAAGATAAACCAGAACTGGCTCGTCGATGATGAATACGGCAAGCACCCCTACACAAGCCCCGAAAATGTGACCCGCGACGGCAAGCTCGTCATGGCGACTAACGCCGAATTCGCGCCCTATGAGTTCAAGGAAGAGGGCGAGATCGTCGGCTTTGACGTTGATATGATGAGAGCCGTGTGCGATATTCTCGGCAAGGAACTCGTGATCGATGATATGGCGTTCGATTCCGTTATCGCAGCGGTAGATTCCGGCAAGGCTGACGTTGGCGTTGCAGGAATGACCGTCACCGAAGACAGACTCAAGAACGTCAACTTCTCCGACAGCTATGCCGAAGCAAACCAGATGATCATCATCAAGGGCGAAAGCAACGACCTCACCGGCAAGACCATCGGCGTACAGCTGGGCACCACCGGCATGACTTACGCCGAGCAGGTTCCCGGCGCCACCGTCGAGAAGTACAACAAGGGCGCCGACGCTGTCGAAGCGCTCAAGCAGAACAAGGTCGACGTAGTTCTTATAGACTCCGCGCCCGCTAAGTACTTTGTCGGCAAGAACTCCGACCTCAAGATACTCCCCGAGCCGTTCGCAGTCGAGGAATACGCCATCGCAGTCAAGAAGGGCAACGACGACCTGACGAACCAGATAAACGCAGCCCTGGAGCAGCTCCGCGAAAACGGTACCCTCGACAAGATAAACCAGAACTGGCTCGTTGACGAGGAATATGGCAAGCACCCCTACACAAGTCCCGAAAACGTAACCCGCGACGGCAAGATAGTCATGGCGACCAATGCAGAGTTCGCGCCCTATGAGTTCCTCGAAGAAGGAAAGATAGTCGGCTACGACGTTGATATGATGCAGGCAGTCTGCGATATTCTCGGCAAGGAACTTGTCATCGACGACATGGCGTTCGATTCCATCATCGCGGCAGTTGATTCCGGCAAGGCTGACGTAGGCGTTGCGGGCATGACCGTCACCGAGGACAGGCTCAAGAACGTGAACTTCACCGATCCCTATGCAGAAGCAAACCAGATGATCATCGTAAAGAGCGGTGACGCTGCTTCCCAGAACCTTATCGAAAAGATAAAGAGCACATTCTTTGAAAAGAGCCGCTGGGTATACCTTGTAAAGGGTCTCGGCACCACGCTGCTCATCACTGTTCTGGCGGTAGTTATCGGTATCGTGCTCGGCTTTATCATTGCGATAATCCGTTCCACCAACCAGCGCACGGGCAGGCTGAAAATACCAAATCTCATATGCCGTCTGTATCTGACGATAGTCCGCGGTACTCCTATGGTCGTACAGCTGCTGATAATTTACTTCGTTGTGTTCAGCTCCGTGAATATCAGCAAGATATTCGTTGCAGTCATCGCGTTCGGTCTTAACTCTGCAGCTTACGTCGCCGAGATAGTGCGCTCCGGTATCATGTCAGTAGATGTGGGACAGTACGAAGCAGGTTCTTCGCTCGGCTTCGGCTATGCGCGCACTATGGTTTCCATCATTCTGCCGCAGGCTCTCAGGAATATCCTCCCTGCCCTTGGCAACGAGGCGATCGTTCTTCTCAAGGAGACTTCCGTTTCCGGTTACATCGCGCTGAACGACCTGACAAAGGGCGGCGATACTATCCGTTCCCAGACTTATGAAGCGTTCCTGCCGCTGATCGCGGTTGCGCTGATCTACCTCATCATGGTAGTGGGACTTTCCGCGCTGGTCAACCGTCTTGAAAGGAGATTATCGAATGATAAGCGTAAATAATCTGAAAAAGAGCTTCGGCGATCTCGTCGTTCTTGACGGAATAACCGAAACGATAGAAAAAGGCGAAAAGGTCGTCGTTATCGGACCTTCCGGCTCCGGTAAGAGTACATTTCTGCGCTGCCTGAACCTGCTTGAACAGCCGACCTCCGGCACCGTGGAATTCGAGGGCTTGGACATCACCCACGCAAAGGGCAAGGAACTCAACACAGTGCGCATGAAGATGGGCATGGTGTTCCAGCACTTCAACCTGTTCCCGCACCTGACTGTGAAGAAAAATCTGGAGCTGGCCCCCACCCTGCTGAAGCTGAAGGATAAGGAAGCCATCTCCGCCAAGGCAGACGAACTGCTGGCCCGCGTGGGTCTGGCCGACAAGGCCGATGCCTACCCCAAGAGCCTTTCCGGCGGCCAGCAACAGCGTATTGCCATTGCCCGTGCCCTTGCCATGGACCCGGACGTGATCCTGTTCGACGAGCCCACCAGCGCCCTCGACCCCGAAATGGTGGGCGAGGTTCTGGAACTGATGAAGGAGTTGGCCCACACCGGCATCACCATGCTGGTGGTCACCCACGAAATGGGCTTCGCCCGCGAGGTGTCCAACCGCGTCATCTTCATCGACGACGGCAAGATCCAGGAGGACGAGCCGCCGCAGGAGCTGTTCACGAATCCGAAGCATCCCAGACTGAAAGCATTCCTTTCCAAGATGCTGTAATGTAAGAAATGAAAAAAAGAAGGGGCTGTTGCATGTGCAGCAGCCCCTTTTACTCTGTATTATTCTTTGATGCGGAACACAAACAGCTTGCTGAAAATGTAATTCAGAGCCATGACGATGAACTGTACCGCAAACTTAGAGATCCGGTCATTCCAGTGCAGAATATTTACCAGCAATGTCATGCAGGCCATTTCGATAAGGAGAGTGGAAATCCTCGCACTGAAAAATTTCAGCATTTCGCGCAATTTATCAGCACTTTTGCTTTCAAAAACGAACTTCCTGTTTGTGATGTAAGCAAAAGAGACTGCGCAGATCCATGAGAGCGTATTGGCAGCCATCAGTTGAAGTGGGTCTTGCGGATCCAGAAAGGCTGTAGTGAAAAAATAGTAACTTACCAGACTCACTACCGTAGTCAGACCACCTACGATCACATAGTTGATCAATTCCTTATAACGAAAATAAAGTTGCTTTATTGTTTGTATCATACGCAGCGCCCGGAATTGATTTTCTTTTCCACAATATAGATCGGACGGTTTTTCAGCTCTGCGAATGCAACGGAAAAATATTCACCCATAATTCCGACCAGCAAAAAGCACAGCAGCAAGAAAACTTACAGCACCGGCATAGAGGCCGAGTTTCAGTGGAAAATCAGAAAAACCGACTATGGTGCTGATTGCAAAATTCCTCAGTTTTTTCAGCGTATAGTGGCTGGCCCCGCCAGCTCTTTCCGCAGCAGTGTATTCCAGCGTTGTTTTCCGGAAGCCAACGCTTTGTACATATCCACGCAGGAAACGAGTCTTTTCACGGTAATTTGTACGCAGAACATCTGCCACACGGCTACTGATGGCAAAGAAATCCGATGCATTTTCCTCCAGCTTTACTTGATCAGACAAGGCGTTGATCACCCGGTAGAATGCTCTGGATGTAAAGTTTTTGATGGCACCTGCCGATTTGTTGGAGGTTCGGACCATGCTGATAACCTCATAGCCTTCCTCAAATTTCGCCATGATGGGGGCGATGCATTCCAGAGGGTGCTGCAGGTCGGCATCCATGCAAATGATCACGTCCCCCGCAGCATGATCGATGCCTGCAATCATGGCAGCCTCGTGGCCAAAATTTCGCGAAAAACTGATTACACGGACATTCTTGTTCTGCTGCGCAATCACTTCCAGAATATTCATACTGGCATCGGTACTGCCATCATTTACAAAAATCAGCTCATATCCTCCTCCCCCGTATTCCAAATTCTGTTCGATGGAGCAGAAAGCTTTATAAAACTTTTCCAGAACGGCTTCTTCGTTATAAACTGAAATAATTAACGATAATTTTTTCATTTAACTTCCCTGCTTTTTCGTAGTTCTTACGGCTCATCTGCAAATTTGACAACAATTTTTCCGTTGATGCACCGGATCGAGCCCTGATCCGGATAGCAGGGCATAGATGCTACCTCGGCATTACCGTCAAACTCTGCGGCATCTCCTAATTCCGGTGCAAAGCCACACCAAAACTCCATGGCTTCCTTCCATGCGTAATCATTGAAAATAGGTTCTCCTTTATATGTAGCCAGATCCAAATCATCGAAATATTCGCTGATTCCAACAAGATTTTTATCGTGCTTGTCATACTCCCCGATATAAACAACCTGCGCATCTTCAGTATAACCTTCGATACTTTCAATTCGCGTGATCAAAGTTGTGTAATAACTGATCATTTGTGTCTGCATCACGTCTGCTTTTAGGTAGAGGATATTGCTGTAACGAATATTTAGAGTCACAAGTACTCCTAATAGGGCAACAGCGGCTTTACATAGGGCACCTTCTACTTTTGTTCTATCTTCGGGATATTTATCAATAAACCATACAACCAAAGCAAAGGCAAACGCCTGTCCAAAAGTCATTACGGCATGAACATCCCAAGGCTCTACCATCAGGTATACAAAGCATGCTGCAATAGGATATGCGATTAGGATCAATAGGGTTTGACATCCTTTTGGGGTCTTAAGAATATACATTTTCCGGAGCACAAATATGGCAATGATCGCAGTAACAATGATCAACAAAGTATAGACATATCTTGCGCTGAAGTCTTCCACAGCAGTGCTTGGATAAAAGAATGAGCCGTAACCGCACAGTATCCGATAAATATAATTGCTCAGATTTGTTCTTCCAAAATGATTGATACCTTTGTAATCCGTCAAAACAACGCCAAACTGATTCAGAAAATATTGATTGACTAGAAAATATTCTGTAACAAACCCAATGCACACAGTTGCATTACACAGGGCCATTTTCCAAAACGCTTTCCAGTTCATATCAGACTGCCGGATATCTTCCATCATATAAAGCAGCAATGTACAGATGCAGACCGGGATATTTGCCTGGTACACACCAACAGAGCAAGCCATCAAAACCGTGCAGAGTAATAGAGCGACAACATTCTTTTTCTGGTGAAAAATCCATGCTCCAACAACTCCCAGTAGGGATGCAGCATAATAGTATGGTGCAGTAAACATGTAACTGAATGTTCCCGTCACTGACGGAAATGTCACCATACTTCCGCACAGCAGAATAACAAGAGGCTTTGACTGGATCTTCAAACTATCCACCAGCAGATATACGATTGCTGCAATGCACAAAATCGTAATCGTACCATTTACCACTGGCAGGCTGTAGTTTTTACTACCCAGCAAATTTGCACTCAGACTTCCAAGAATGCCCAGCATCCACCGTCCAGATTCGTAAGTAGCGCCCACTTCATTGAAATACCGTACATCATCATGGAATGAGTATTTGTTGAACAGAACCATACCATGCGCCAACAATCCCCAAAAAGTAGCACTGCACAGTACTGTTTTTAACAGGCTCTCATTTACCTTTAGCTTTTCCGCAGTTTTTTCCATGTCTTTCTCCCAAACAAGGCATCATTCCCGAATTTAGCCAAAACTATATAGTTGTATTATACAATGTCAGCCTATCTCCTGCAACTATTTCTGCAAAAAAACGTGCTCTGTGGTTTCTATTTTCCACAGAGCACAGAGCACAGTTCTCATCATTCTGTTTTGTTGCAACTTTTACAGCGCATTATTCGTACCATCTGTTTCCTGCTCACTGGTATACAGCACCATCAGATGGTTGGCGCTTTCTTCCAGCTGGGTCTTGGCCTGACGGAGATTGGCTTCCTCGTTTTCATTCATCTTTTCGGGCTTATCCTTGCGCAGGCAGCGGCGGAGGTTGGCAAGGTCGGTTTTGATGCGGTTCTTCTCGTCCTTGTCCAGCTCCTTTTTGCATTTGGAAAGAGCCTCATCCACCTTGTAGGCCAGCACCTCGGCCTGATTGTGCAGATCCAGCCGCTCCTTGCGGCGGCTGTCCTCGGCCTCGTAGGCGGCAGCGTCTGCCATGGCGCGCTGGATCTCATTTTCCGAAAGGTTGGTGCTGCCGGTGATGGTGATGTTCTGCTCCCGGCCGGTGCCAAGGTCCTTGGCAGACACCTTCACCACGCCGTTCACGTCGATATCGAAGGTAACTTCGATCTGCGGTTTGGAGGAGAAGCTTGCCCGAATGCCGGTGAGCTTGAATTTGCCCAGACTCTTGTTGTCGCGGGCAAAGTGGCGCTCGCCCTGCAGCACGTTGATCTCCACACTGGTCTGCATGGGCCGTGCGGTGGTGAAGATCTGGCTCTTGCGGGTGGGGATCATGCTGTTGCGGGTGATCAGCGGGGTGGCCACGCCGCCCAGCGTCTCAATGGAGAGGGTCAGCGGGGTCACATCCATCAGCACAAGGCCCTGCGCCGCTGCGCCGGTGGCACCGGCCAGCTTGCCGCCGCCCTGCAGCAGACCGCCCTGCACAGCCGCACCCATGGCAACACACTCGTCCGGGTTCAGGCTGTGGCTGGGTTCGCAGCCCAGCAGCTCCTTCACCTGACGCTCCACCGCAGGCATCCGGGTGCTGCCGCCCACCAGCAGCACCTTGCCCAGCTGGCTGGCAGAAATGCCTGCATCCCGCAGGGCATTCTGCACGGGAGCCACTGTGCGGGCCAGCAGGTCGCCGGTCATCATCTCAAACTGCGGGCGGGAAAGCGAGATATCCAAGTGGTGAGGGCCGTCCTTGCCCACTGCGATAAAGGGCAGGTTCAGCTGTGCCGACGGCGCGGCAGAAAGCTCCTTCTTTGCCTTTTCGGCTTCCTCTTTCAGTCGGCCCATAGCTGCCGGGTCGCGGGAGAGGTCGATGCGATCCGACTTTTTGAACTCGGCCACGGCATATTCCACGATGCGCTGATCGAAGTCGTCACCGCCCAGATGGGTGTCGCCGCCGGTGGCAAGCACCGTAAAGGTCCCGTCCTCGATCTCGATGATGGACACATCAAAGGTGCCGCCGCCGAGGTCGTAGACGAGGATCTTCTGCGATGCTTCGTTATCCAAACCATAGGCCACAGCGGCAGCAGTAGGCTCGTTGATGATGCGCAGCACGTTCAGGCCTGCAATGCGGCCTGCATCCTGCGTAGCCTTGCGCTGGCTGTCGTCGAAGTAGGCGGGCACCGTGATGACCGCTTCGGTCACCGGCTCGCCCAGATAGCTCTCGGCATCGCGGCGGATCTTGGCCAAGATCATGGCGCTGATCTCCTGCGGGGTCAGGTCTTTGCCGTCGATGTGCACCCGGTAGTCACTGCCCATATGGCGCTTGATGCTGGAGATAGTGCGCCCGGAATTTGTGGCGATCTGGCGCTTGGCCGCACCGCCCACCAGACGTTCACCATCCTTCGTGAAGGCCACAACGCTGGGGGTGGTGCGCTCACCCTCCGCATTGGTGATGACCACGGGCTTGCCGCCCTCCACCACTGCCACACAGGAATTGGTCGTGCCGAGATCGATGCCGATTACTTTGCTCATACTGTCTGTTTCCTCTCCGGTGCTGTGCATCTTGGGCGCAGCTCTTCAAATCATTTCCGAGTATATCTTACCGTCCCGATATGACGATTTTTTAGTCCAATTGTAAAGATTCCATGTCGTAAGCTGTGGCTCTGGCAGGCAGTTCACTGGTCAGTTCCCGGATGAGCTGGTCGGCTTCGGCCAGCCACTGCTCTGCGTCCGGCTCGTGCTCACGGGCCTTGATGGCAAAGCCCTGCCTTGCTTCTGCGGCCAGTGCCAGCGCCTTTTTGCGGCTGGTGTAGCGCGTTTCGGTCTGGGCCACACGCAGGCACACCTGCGGAGTGTACTCGATATCCGGCATATGGGCTGCGTTGGCGCGGGCACGGCGGTAATACAAAAGTGCCCGGCCATTGTCGCCCCGGGCAGCGCAGTCATCGCCCAGTGCAATGTTGGATAAGATCTCGCCGCTGTCTGCTGCTTCCTTCCACATGCGGCGGGCCTTGGCACGGTTCGTGCGGGTGCCGCGGCCCTTATAAATACAGTCTGCCAGCAGGGCAAGTCCCATGGCGCTGCCAAGCTCGGCTGCTTTTTCAAAGCATTCCACAGCCTGCGCCCAATTGCCCTTGCGGGCGGCTTCCTTTCCGGCATCTGCTTTCTCATCACCGGGGTCTTCCGGCGTATGACCCGCGTGCAGCAAACCGTTGAGCAGAGCGCCGTCCAGCGTAGCCGAGTGGCTCCACGGGTCCAGCACCACGCCGTCGATCCCCTCCGTGGAAAGGGCCAGCTCCATGGCATCCTGCAGGGTGTAATCTGCCATTGGCCGGGCAGAAGTGCTGCGGTCGGCGCAGGCCGCAGCTGCAGAGGTGAACATAGGCAGCCATGTGCGGCCCTTCTCGTTGCGCAGGGTCCACAGCTGCAGGTCCTTAGCCTTTGCCGTGGGCACCGGATGCTCCGTCCACGGTGCAGGCGTGTTGTGCACCGTCAGTGCCGTGCGCAGCGGCACCAGAACATGGGTCTCCATTTCCAGTGCATAGTTCAAAGCGCCCATCAGCGTCCAGAAGCTTTCTTCGTTCTGGCCTTTATATAAATTTTCCACTGCCTGCTCAAAGGCCGGGCAGCCGGTGCCCGCCGGGCTGTAGGCCGGAGCGTTCTGCCGATGCTTGCGGGTGCCCACCGGGCGCAGCCGGATGCCGCCGTCTTGTCTTTTTGCCATCTGCTCACCATTCTTCCAGTTTCTAGTCAGTTTTTAGTATAGCAGGAAATGGCTTTGGGTACAACGCCTATCTGTATGTATCCATTTTTCCCTGCTCAAAAAAAGCGGGGTGCCAGATCAGCTTCTTCTGGCACCCCGTTAAAAATACATTTTTCCTGAAACGCCTTATTCCGCGTCCAGATCTTCTTCGGTCTCAGCAGCAATATAGATCGGTCTGTGCTTTGTTTCAAGATATGTTTTGGCAAGGTACTCGCCCGCAATTCCCGTACACAGCAGCTGCACACCACTGCACAAAAGGATGATGCAGACAAGGCTCGGCCAGCCGGAAGTAGGGTCGCCGAACATCAGTGCACGCACCACCACGATCATGATGCCTACAAACGCCAATACGCAAAAGGCAAGGCCAAGGCCCGCCGCCATCAGCAGCGGAGCTGTGGAAAAGCCCACAATGCCTTCCATCGAATATTTGAGCAGACCCCAGAAGTTCCACTTTGTTGTGCCCGCCACACGCTCTACGTTTTTGTAGTCGATCCACTTTGTTTTAAAGCCGACCCAGCTGAAAATGCCCTTGCTGAAGCGGTTATATTCCGCCATGCTCAGCACGGCATCAGTCATTTTGCGGCTCATCAGGCGGAAGTCTCTTGCTCCATCCACGATCTCTGTATCCGAGAGCTTATTGATGATCTGATAAAACTTTTTGGCAAACCAGCTGCGAATGGGCGGTTCACCCTCGCGTGTCGTGCGGCGGGTGGCCGCGCAGTCATATTCGCCGGAGAGCAGCAGCTCCAGCATTTCCGGCAGCAGCGAGGGCGGGTCCTGCAGATCCGCATCCATCGTTGCTACATAATCGCCCTTTGCCGCTTTTAATCCGGCATAAATGCCTGCTTCCTTGCCAAAGTTCCGGCTGAAGGAGATGTACCGCACACGGGCATCTTTCCGGTGCAATTCCCGCGCGATCTGCAGAGTGCGGTCTTTTGAGCCGTCATCCACAAAGATGAACTCAAAATCTGCTCCGTGGGATATTCCCATCTGCTGTGCGATCTTGCTGGCCTCTTTATAAAAAACAGGAAGTGATTCTTCCTCATTGTAGCACGGAACGACCAAACTTATCAGCATTCCTGTTTCCCCTTTTGTGCAATATTTAAAATCATTGTAGCATACCCCCGCCCTGGTTTCAACCGTTTTCGGCATTTTGCCCGGCGGTTTTCAGCACACTTTTGCAATAAAAACATTTTCTATGGCTTTTTAAGTTTTTGTACGCTATAATAAGTAGGATTTCATAAACCTTATAATGCAAGAAAGAAGGAGTATCGCCTTGAACAAGATGCTAGGCTATCTGAAGGACTACAAGCGCGAGAGCGTGCTTGCGCCCCTTTTCAAGATGCTGGAAGCCACGTTCGACCTGTTCGTGCCGCTGGTCATGGCGGATATCGTGAACATCGGCATTGCCGCCCACGACTTCCACTATATTCTTGTGCGGTGCGGCATTTTGCTGCTGCTGGCCATGATCGGCCTTGCCTGCAGCCTGACGGCACAGTATTTTTCCGCAAAGGCGGCCGTGGGCTATTCCACAGCTCTGCGCCACGCCCTGTTTGAGCACATCCAGACCCTGAGCTTTACCGAGATGGACACCCTCGGCACCAGCACCCTGATCACCCGTATGACCAGCGACGTGAATCAGGTGCAGAGCGGCCTGAACCTGTTTTTACGCCTGTTCCTGCGCAGCCCGTTCGTGGTGATCGGTGCCATGGTCATGGCCTTTACGGTGAATTCCCGTGCAGCGCTGATCTTTGTAGTGACCATCCCGCTGCTGAGCGTGGTGGTGTTCGGCATCATGGCTGCTACCCGGCCCCTGTACAAGACGGTACAGAATCGCCTTGACCGGGTGCTGGGCCTGACCCGCGAAAACCTGACCGGCGTGCGCGTGGTGCGCGCCTTTGATAAGGAAAAGAGCGAGGTAGAGCGCTTTGAGAATGCCAACGACCTGCTGACCAAGATGCAGCTCCATGTAGGCCATATCTCTGCCCTGATGAACCCGCTGACCTATGTGCTCATCAACATTGCCATTGTGGCACTGCTATATGTGGGCAGCATTGAGATCAATGTGGGTGGCATGGCTTCCGGCGACGTGATCGCGCTGGTGAACTACATGAACCAGATCCTTGTGGAGCTGGTCAAGCTGGCAAACCTGATCGTGCAGGTGAGCAAGGCGCTGGCCTGCGCAGGCCGCGTGCAGGCTGTGCTGGACACCACGCCCGGCATGGCCTTCCCGGAAAAGCTTCTGGGCGAGGTGCCCGCCGAAAAATCCGGCGATGCTGTGCGCTTTGAGCATGTAAGCCTGACCTATGCGGGTGCCGGTGCACCCAGCCTTTCCGACATCAGCTTCACTGCAAAGCGCGGCCAGACCATTGGTGTCATCGGCGGTACCGGCAGCGGCAAATCCAGCCTTGTCAACCTGATCCCCCGCTTCTACGATGCCACCGACGGCACGGTGGAGATCATGGGCCGCGATGCCCGGAACTATCCCCGCGAAGAACTGCGCGGCAAGGCAGCCATGGTCATGCAGAAGGCCCAGCTCTTTGGCGGCACCATCCGCTCCAACCTGCTGTGGGGCAACAAGAATGCCACCGATGCGGACCTGTGGGCCGCACTGGAAACAGCACAGGCTGCGGAGTTCGTCAAAGCCAAGCCCCTTGGGCTGGACGAGCCTGTGGAGCAGGGCGGTCGCAACCTGTCCGGCGGACAGAAGCAGCGCCTGACCATCGCCCGCGCCCTTGTGGGCAAGCCGGAAATTCTGATCCTTGACGACAGCGCCAGCGCACTGGACTACGCCACCGATGCCGCCCTGCGCAAGGCACTGGCTGCTCTGCCCGGCAGCCTGACCGTGTTCATCGTGAGCCAGCGCGCCGCCAGCCTGCAGCACGCAGATCAAATTCTGGTGCTGGACGACGGCCATCTGGTGGGCATCGGCACCCACGACCAGCTGCGCCAGATCTGCCCCGTCTACGAGGAGATCTACGAGAGCCAGTTCAAGAAAGGGGATGCGCAGAAATGAGTGCAAAAGCAAAAACAAAGCTGACCCCGCAGCAGCGCAAGGCCACCTTGACCCGTGTTCTGGGCAAAATCAAACCTTATTCCCTGTTTGTGGTGTGCAGCCTTGTGGTGGCCGCTGTGAGCGTGGGCGCACAGCTGTATATCCCCATCCTCTGCGGCAGCGCCATTGATATGATGCTGGGCAAGGGTGCCGTAGATTTTGGCGGTGTGATGCGCATTATCATCGAGGTGCTGGTGGTTGCCGGTGTGGCCGCTCTTGCGCAGTGGCTGCTGAGCGTGTGCAACAACCGCATCACCTTCCTTGTCAGCCGCAACCTGCGCAACGAAGCCCTGCGCAAAATTCAGACCCTGCCGCTTTCCTACCTCGACAGCCACCCCTCCGGCGATATCGTCAGCCGCATGGTGGCCGATGTGGATACCTTTGCGGACGGCCTGCTGATGGGCTTTACACAGCTGTTCAGCGGCGTGCTGACCATCCTCGGCACCCTGCTGTTCATGCTCAGCGAAAATGTGCCCATCACGCTGGTGGTGGTGTGCATCACCCCGCTGAGTCTCGTGGTGGCAAGCTTCCTTGCCAAGCGCAGCTATGGTTACTTCCAGAGCCAGAGCGCCGTGCGCGGCGAGCAGACCGCGCTGGTCAACGAGATGATCGAGGGCCAGAAGGTGGTGCAGGCCTTTGGCCACGAGGCCGAGAGCCTTACCGCCTTTGACGAGGTGAATGGCCGTCTGCAGGACGTGAGCCTGAAGGCCATCTTCTTTTCCAGCCTGACCAACCCCGCCACCCGCTTTGTGAATAACATCGTGTACGCAGGTGTGGGCCTTGTGGGTGCCGTGTACGCGGTGCGGGGCGGCATCACCATCGGCCAGCTGAGCGTGTTTTTGAGCTACGCCAACCAGTACACCAAGCCCTTCAACGAAATTTCCGGTGTAGTCACCGAGCTGCAGAATGCTCTGGCCTGCGCCGCCCGCGTGTTTGAGCTGCTGGATGCCGACGATCAGGTGCCGGAAGTCGAGAACGCCTCCGTGCTGCAGCCGGACGGCCATGTGCAGCTGGAGGATGTTTCCTTCCGCTACCTGCCCGACCGCCCGCTGATCGAGGGCCTTTCCCTCGACGTAAAGCCCGGCCAGCGCATTGCCATCGTCGGCCCTACCGGCTGCGGCAAGACCACCCTCATCAACCTGCTCATGCGCTTCTATGATGTGAACGGCGGTTCCATCAAGGTGTCCGGCACCGACATCCGGGATGTGACCCGCGCTTCCCTGCGCGGCAGCTACGGCATGGTGCTGCAGGATACATGGCTGCGGGCCGGTACCGTGCGGGAAAACATTGCCTACGGCAAGCCGGATGCAAGCCTTGAAGAGATCGTGGCAGCAGCCAAAGCCGCCCATGCAGACAGCTTCATCCGTCGCCTGCCGGAGGGCTACGATACCGTCATCGCCGAGGACGGCGGCAACATCAGTCAGGGCCAGAAGCAGCTGCTGTGCATTGCCCGCGTGATGCTCTGCCTGCCGCCGATGCTGATCCTGGACGAGGCCACCTCCTCCATCGATACCCGCACCGAGGTGCGTATCCAGAAAGCTTTTGCCCGCATGATGCAGGGCCGTACCAGCTTTATTGTGGCGCACCGCCTTTCCACCATCCGCGAGGCGGACGTGATCCTTGTGATGAAGGACGGCCACATTGTGGAGCAGGGCAGCCACGACGAGCTGCTTGCTGCAAACGGCTTCTACGCCAAGCTCTACAACAGCCAGTTCGAGGGCGTGGAGACCTGAGAGTTCCTGATAATAATAACAAAAAGGAGCGATGCAGCGCATCGCTCCTTTTTGTTATTATTTGCTTTCAACTTTCTGCACGATGGGTTCATCGGGCGGCGGCGTGAGGGTAGAGTGCTCCACAATGAACTGCTCCGCCCTCTCCCGGGCCAGACGCTGGCGCACCTTGCGTGCATCGTTGGCGGGGAAGGTGCGCTCGCCGTCCAGCTTGGCATCCCAGTGGGCAGCGGCTGCTTCCACCTCGGCGTCCGTGGGTGCAAGGCCCTCCTTTTCTGCCACCAGCAGAAGCCCCAGCCAGCTGCGCAGCTTGCGCTCTGCCTGCGCGTGGAGCCATGCACGGAACTCTTCCACCGTCTGGCCGCGCACTTTAAGGAACTGGTCAAAGTTGATGCCATTGGCCTGCAGGCTCAGGTTGAACTGGCGCTGCTCGGCAAAATAGTTACCGCCCACCAGCTGCTTTGGCAGCGGGCCTTTCACTGCATCGCCCAGCTGCCATACCAGCTCCTTGCGTGCCCGCTGCTCAGCCTGGGCACAGCGCTGTGCCCAGATCTCGCGGGCCACCTGCTGCCGCAGCGCCGCCTTGCCCGCTGCATCGGCTGCACGTTCTTCGTCGCCGTGGTGGCGGTTGATCTCCAGTTCAATGGTCAGCTGCCGGATGGGGTGCGGCTCAATGGGCTGCACGAAACCGGTGTATGCTCCCACTTCCAGCGGCGGCAGCGCGTAGAACTGCGCACCCGCCCGGAAGCCCTCGGCCCGGTTCACCGCCAGCAATTCAAAATCCGGGTCGGTCACCGGCACCACATGGTACTCCTGCACCAGCTGCTCATACAGCGCCGAAAAGCCGCCAAGAATGGTGCGATTCACCGCCTCGGTCAGCAGACCGTCCTCTTCCTGCGGCGCGTCCGGCTCCGCCTGCACCTGTGCAACGGCTGCCGCCAGTTCCTCGGCACCGGCTGTGAATACCAGACGGCAGTCGCCCGGCTCAGCCATGCCAAAATGTTCCAGTTTCATCCTCTTTTCCCCTTTCAGCGGGCAATGCCCACGGTCAGCACCAGCAGGGCCACACCTATCACGGCATACAGCACCTCGGCTCCCAGCGTGGCCCGGTCGCCTTCCACGTACATCTTCTCCGGGTCGTCGGGGTCATAGTATAAGGTGACGGTATCCCCCACCGCAAAGCTCTTGCCCCGCGCAGGCTTCGGGTAGTGCAGCCGATGGCTGCCGCCTGCGGTGGTAAAGGCCAGCACATAGGCACCGCCATCCCGGCTCTGCACGGTGCCCTCCACCGTGGCCGTGACCTTCTGCCCCTGCGTGCACAGCCTGCGTCGTGCCAGCACACTGCGCAGAGCCATAAAGAACATAATGCCTGCTCCCAGCAGGAAAATAATGATATTGAACATTCTGCATTTCCCTCGTTTTCTCAGTCTGCGCGCAGGACACCCTCCCGGCGCGTCCTGTTTATTGTATCACACTTTGGCAAAAATTTCGCCCTGCAGCTGCCATTCAGAATGCATCAATTTTCAAGCAAAATTTTGTCGAGAAAAATTAAAAATAATGCTTGACAATTCTGCCATATCTGGTATAATAACTATCGTTCCGAACAACACAGCTCGCGAACAAAACAAAATATGCGGATATGGCGGAATTGGCAGACGCGTTAGATTCAGGTTCTAATCGGGGCAACTCGGTGGAGGTTCAAGTCCTCTTATCCGCACCAAACAATGAAAATCCGAACCTTTTCTCGATAGGAGAAGGGTTCGGATTTTTTGTTTTCTTCGGAAACGAGAACAACGGCTCTTCCCTGACGGCTGTGTGCCCAAAACCTTATCAGAAAGACCGTATCACGAAGGTCACAACTGTAAGAGTGCCGTAAGGCAGGAAGGACACGATTATGAAGTACGATGCAAGAGCCTGTTCGTTCAACATGGATACCGGCTGTGTGGAGCTGCTGCTCCGGGATGGCAGAAAAGTTTCTATCGACTGCACCGGGGTCGAAGATGCACTGGATGTTACCATGGCACAGCGGACTGAATTGGACTATCTCATCTACAATGACCCGCTGGCGTATGCCGAACTGATCTTGAACGGTGAGCCGGACGAGTATCTGAGGAATGTAACAGGTAGTCACGGATTAGAGGATTGAACGCAAAAACAGGGTGCGCCCTGCCGGACGCACCCTGCAAAAATCCACACACGATAAGTAAGGCAGGGAGTTCCCCAGAGCAGAGTTCCCATAAAACAGTATTTGCAAAAGTTCCCTAAATGGGGAAGATTTGGCGTGACTTCGGTCACGCCTTTTCTTTTGCTTCCAGTTCATCCAGAGGGATGTACCCCAGCCCATCGTACTTGATATGGATGTGCTGCACCCGCTTTCCGCTGGACTTATCCGGGGCATCCACATAGATGGCCGACACCAGTTCACGGAGAGCATAAGGGGTGAGTTCTTCAATATGAACGTACTTGTGCGCTTTCTGGACGAATTTTTCAATATTCTCGATTTGCTGTTCCTGTACTTCGATTTCCTGTTGGATAGAGAGGGATTCCTCTTCCAGCTGCTTCTGTTCGGCATCGTAGCTCTGGCTCATCATGTCAAAGCGTTCATCGCTCAGCTTTCCGCTGGCGTTATCCTCGTAGATTTTCATGAACAGCCGTTTGAGGTCTGCAATCCGCTTCTCATTCCGGGCAAGCTGCTTCTTCAGGACGGTCAGCTTTTCGGTGCTTTCCACCCGAAGCTGCTCCTCCATGACCTTGCGAAAGTAGTCTTCATGACGGAGAATGTAGTCCGTCACCCGCTGAACATGACTCAGTACACGTCCTTCCAGAACCTTTACCCGGATGAAGTGTCCCTTGCACTTGCTCCCGTTCTTCTTGTGCAGAGAGCAATCAAAGAAGTCTTGACTGAAGTCCCTGTGATTGGACGAACCATATTGCATCTTGGAACCGCAGTCAGCGCAGTAGACCATACCGGAGAAAATGCTGCTCTTGCCTGTCCGGGTCATGCGGTGACGCTGGCTACGAATCTCCTGAACCTTTTCAAACACATCATCGTCAATAATGCGCTCATGTGTATCCGGGAAGATAGCCTGATTTTCCACAGGATTCAGATGTCTCTTTTTATCCCAGATAGAGTTAGTATAGGTCTTGAAGTTGACTGTGCAGCCAGTGTACTCCCGGCGTTCCAGAATCAAACTTACTGCTCTTTTATCCCAGCGGTAAGGGTCTTCCGGGGCAGGTGCGTTTGTACTCCGACCATGGCTCAACTTGTAGGCGGTAGGAGTCAGAACTTTATCTGCCCACAGTTGGTTCGCAATTTGGGTCGGCCCACGTCCCTCCATGCACATGGAGAAGATGCGCTTCACAATCGCAGCCGCTTCCGGGTCAACAAGCCAATGCTTCGGGTTCTCCGGGTCTTTTACATAGCCGTACGGAACATTAACCGTCAGCGGTACTCCACGCTCTCCCTTGGCCTTCTGAACGGCCCGAATCTTGCGGCTGGTATCGCGGGCGTAAAACTCGTTGAACCAGTTCTTAATGCCCGCAAAATCGTTGTTTACGC
>ERZ779762.992-NODE-992-length-17119-cov-2.902719_pt1 | contig 17119 bp, 18 predicted proteins | sample MGYA00511887_ERZ779762 | MGnify/ENA primary metagenome ERZ779762 (study PRJEB29588, sample SAMEA2163052) | human gut metagenome | biome: human gut; feature: human-associated habitat; material: faeces | place: Denmark | collected 2008/2010 ...
ATGTCAGTGGAAACATAGATAATGACACAATCAGAATCCACGTCATATAAAATATATTCTTATGCTTTTAAGTCGTTGGCACAAAGGTATCCTGAAACAGAAAAAAGCATATCACTTCCATGAGAACAATAACAAAACTCTGCATGTATTCCATTTAAAAATCACCTCTTTTGCGTAGATAATTTTTTCGCACCTCATTTTTAAGGTATTTCGGAAAATGCAGCATGGTTCCGTCTATAAGTACCACATCCTGATCCAGCAGTTTTTCAACATGATTCACATTTACCAGAAAACTTTTCTGAATCCTAAGCATATCATCGGAAGCGATTTCTTTCTCAATATCATCAAGCTTTTTGTATAGACTGTATTCATCTATCTTTCCACGGGAAAGTACATGGAATACTGCCCGGTGATCCTTGTATTCTATATACACAATATTGCTTACACGAATTGCCATATCTCCGACTTTGGAAAATTTGTAAGTAATTACTTTATGATCTTTCTTAATTCTTCTCAAGATATTTTTCAAGGCTTCCCGCAAATCCGCTTCCATTTTTTCATAATCTTTTATTACGTACCAGCTTGCCTGTACCTGATAACCGGTTGTAGCATATTTTACATACGCGGTAACAAATACCAAAAAAACATCCTCACCGTATTTGCGAAGATATCTTGCCGTTTCAATGCCATTAAGTTCCTTCATCTGCATATCTAAAAACACGATATCGTAGTCCCCTACTTTTTCCTTCAACTGCACAAATTCCTCGCCGGAGTAGAACTCATCCACATGATGATCCACCTTTTGCTCTGTCAAAAATGCTTTTACAATCTCCGAAATACGCTCTACAAATATCTTTTCATCATCACATATTGCTATCTTTACCATAAACAGCCCCTTCTTTCGCGCTTTTTTATCCTTTCTGTATTTTGTAATATTATACCATTTCTTTCGGAATTTGTGAATAGACAGCTTACACATAAAGTTACAAATTCTTAGTGCTTTACTTGACATTTTTCAAAAAAATATGCACAATAACATTAATTTTTGTAACAAATTTTACTTTTTTGACACTAATAGATAGAACAACGAAAGGAGATCCTATTATGCTTTCTATGGAAGACGTCTACCGAGAACACTCGCATATGGTATACCAATATCTTCTTTCGCTTTCTCATGATGCCGATCTGGCAGAGGAACTGACACAGGAAACTTTCTATCAGGCAATCCGAAGAATAGATTATTTCAATGCAGAAAGCAAGGTGTCTACGTGGCTATGTGGCATTGCTAAAAATCTATTTTATGCCTATTTGAGGAAACATCCTCCGACAGAAATATTAGATGAAAACAGCACACTTTGTAAAAGTGCAGAATCAGAAGTAATGTCCTCGTTGGATAAAATGGATTTGTTAAAACAAATTCATCTTCTGAAAGAACCCGGACGCGAAGTGATTCATCTCCGTCTGTATGGCAATCTGTCTTATGCAGAGATTGGCGAAATCATGGGAAAATCTGAAAACTGGGCACGTGTGACATTTTACCGCGCCAAAGAACAATTGCGAAAGGAGCTTCAAAATGACAAATAATACCTCTCTTCCCTGCGATATTGTGCAGGACCTTTTGCCCTCATATGTAGATGGCATTTTAAGTGACACCGGCACTTGCGCTGTTGCCAAACATTTACAATCCTGCAAAGCCTGCCACGATATGTATGATGATATGGTAACCGATGAATTGCGCCAAGACAATACAGACCAGCAGGAAAAAGAAATCGATTATCTCAAAAAAGTCCGCTCAAAAACCAAACATTTTACCCTCGCTGCGATCCTGATCGCAGTCCTTCTGGCAGCAAGCGGCACCGCTGTTTATTTTCTGATATTTAGTGGAGAATACATTTTAAATAGCGTAAAATATAGCCTTCAAGTTTCTTCAAATTCCTTGAAAATAGAGGGCATTCTGCCAGATGACTTTACAACAGGAACGCAGAAAATAGAAGAAAAAGACGGTGTCATTTCACTTACTTTGCCAGCCAAAAAGAAGACGTTTTTATCTTTTCACAAAAATTATAACGTTTCCTACACTTCCAAAGCGGCAATTCGCGAAGTTCGTGTAAATGGAGATATCCTCTGGCAGGATGGAACATCGATCACCGCTTACGTGAACCGGGTTTACAAGAGCAAACATCCTTACATTGGTTCGGCTTCCGACAATGCTTCTTTGGCTCTTGCTCTTGGTGTCGAAGATTCTTTCGGCGGTTTTACTTCAAAACTCCAAACCAGCAAGCAGCCTTACGGCTGGACTATCTGTCTTAGCGAACCGCAGACCGCCGCCGAAGAGATCCTGCGCAAAAAGATGACAACTTATGCTTATGCCATCCTTGCTTTGATCGACAATGTAGATTCCATCACTTGGGAGTATAGTGATACCTCGGCACAAAGCCACACCTACACAATAACTACGGAGGAGGCAAACAAGCAACTCGGCAATGACATCAAAAAAACCGCAGAAACTATCTGCGACTTTCAAAAATTTGCAAGGGAAATCGGATTGGAGTGAGATTTGCCGCCGAGGCGCAGCCGAGGGGGCGCTTCCTTGCACCACTGCAATGACTTGCTTTTCCAGCTTCTTACCAGCTCAAAAAGCAACCTACGTCGCCTGGTTTCCGTTGCAGGTTGCCTCCCCCCCAAAACCCCTGGCTTCCTCCAGCACCGGTGCAAGTTCTTCGCACGTAAAATCATAACTGATAATAGACAACGCCTTATAAAAGAAAAACACCCGCTCCGGGTCCGTCGCCAAAGTACAAGCGCCCACACCGCCATATGTGTCACTCGCCTCCGCGCCAACACTGTCGTTCCTAGCTGTGCTGCCCTCGCTTTCTTTCCATATTTTTACAGCCATTGCCTGGATCAACCCCAGAAGTTCACGCTTCATCTTTTGCTCTTTTCCCTCGCCAGCAATTTCTTTCATGTCAAAATCCGAGGTATTGCCGCAAGGTGCCGCACAAAGGCGGCACCCCGGGGAAACTGTGTATTTTTCGTCGCGGACTTTGGCAATGAATGACGCCAGATCAGCCTCCGTAAGATCTCCGTCAGGAAAATCCGGGGATGTCATAGCCAGTCCTTCCACCACGATAGCATCTGTATTTTCTGTTTTAGGATTTGTTCCACAGGCCTTTACCAAACCGATCAGCGCGCCTGTCAGCAGATCCTGTAACTCCTTTTTCTGCATCTATTTCCCTTTCTTCCAAAAACAGTATCATTCCTAGAAACGGTGTCAAGCCAGTTTCCATCAATCCAGTTTCTTTCCGTCAATTGAAATCGTTACGACCTGCCATGGAATAAACTTGCCACTCTCCTGAATTGCTTTTTTCGCCGCCATTTCGAGACCGCCACAGCAAGGAACTTCCATGCGCACAATTGTCACTTCTTTGATATCATTGTCGCGGATGATTGTCGTCAGTTTCTCGCTGTAATCAATATCATCCAGTTTCGGACAGCCGATGATCGTTACCTTGCCGCGCATAAATTCCTGGTGCATATTAGCATAAGCATAAGCGGTGCAATCCGCCGCGATCAGGAGCTTTGCTCCATTAAAATACGGTGCATTGGTTGGTACAAGTTTGATCTGGCATGGCCATTGGGCAAGCTGGGAAACGGGTGCTTTAACAAAATTAATTTCCCCCGCCAAAACATCCTCTTTCTCTGCCTGCTGGCGAAGCATACGCATACGGCTTCCCGGACAGCCGCCAGTCGGCTGAGGTGTTGCCTCAGTTGATTGGGATGCCCTATCTGCCGGCTGAGATGTTGAACCTGCCTGAGATGCCGCGTGTTCGGAAGACGCCGCACCTACCGCCGTTTCTGAAACTTCCGGTTTTCCATCCTTTTGTTGTGCGGCGCGTTTTTTCATATTTTCTTTTACCGCTTCTTCGTCGTATGCCGCTGCCTCACGCTCAACAAACTTGATTGCTCCCGTCGGACACGTTGGGAGGCAGTCGCCAAGTCCGTCACAATAATCATCGCGGAGAAGTTTTGCTTTTCCATCCACCATTCCGATTGCACCTTCGTGACAGGCAGAGGCGCAGGCGCCGCATCCATTACATTTATCTTCATTTATTTGAATAATTCTACGTACCATTTGTACATTCATCCTTCCTTTTTGTTGATTTTGTGATTTCATTATAGTAAAATAAAAATAAAAAATCGGTGGTTATAACAACGAAAGGAGAAAAAATTGAAAAAAATTATCAGACAATTATCGAACAATGCGATTTTTCAAGATTTTGACGAAAATGACTGGCATAGATTAGAGACTCTTTCTTTATTAAGAAAGAAATCTTATAATAAGGGAGAAATTCTATTTTCCATGGGAGAAAACACCAGCGAAATAGGCATTATAATAGACGGTAGCGTAGTTATTGAAAACAACGATATTTTAGGTAATTCAACCATATTAAATAAGTTGGAAACAGGAGATGTTTTTGCAGAAACTTATGCCATCACAGAGACGCCTATGATGGTAGATGTTGTCGCTGCGCAGGCATGCAGGATTGTATTTTTTAATGTGCGGAATTTGTTGGAAAATACAAAAAATTCTCCTCTTGCACAGAAAATCACACGCAATCTTCTCTTTATTTCCATGCAGAAAAATCTTGTCCTGTCCAGCCGTATTTTCTGCACTTCGCCAAAGACAATCCGCGAACGGCTTGCGATCTATTTTTCGGAGCAGGTCACACGCACCGGAAGTACCTCTTTTGATATCCCATTCAACCGTCAGCAGATGGCGGATTATCTCAATCTTGACCGCAGTGCACTCTCCAAAGAACTTGGCAAAATGCAGGAAGAGGGGTTGATCCGATATCGAAAAAATCATTTTGAAATGATAAAATTTAACATTTGATTTTGTAGTGATTCAGCCCCTCCCGCTCATTATATCGTGAACTCGCACTTCGTGCTTTCTCGCCGGTTACACCGGCTGTTCACTCAATAATGGCACAAGAAAAACAAATGCCTGCTTTGCAGTCGCTTGTTTTTCTTATGTGCTCATTATATGCTGAATTGCTGCCTTAATTTTTATATTCCTCGGCAAGAGTCTTAAATGCCGGCAAGGCACGTTCAATCTGCTCCGTCGAAATACAATACGAGATGCGGACGTGCTCCGGACAGCCAAATTCGGTTCCCGGTACAAGAATCAGATTGTGTTCTACTGCCTTTTTACAAAATGCGTAGTCGTCCGGTTCGAGTGATTTTGGAAACAGATAAAAAGCTCCATCCGGTTTCACGCATGAAAATCCAAGGTCGGTAAGAGCATTGTAGAGAAGATCACGGTTTCTGCGGTAAATGCTCATATCTGCGACATCCTCGTGGCACTTCTTCATAAGAAGCTGGAACATTGTCGGGGTGTTGACGTAACTGAGGACACGCGCTGCCCCGGAAACTGCCTTTTTGATCGAATCAAACTCATCAATCTCCGACGGCATAACAAGATAGCCCATTCGCTCGCCGGGGATGGAAAGACATTTGCTGTAAGAATAGCACACAAGTGTATTGCGATAAAAGTTCGGAATATACGGAACTTCTACATCGTAGGCAATTTCTCGGTACGGCTCATCCGCGATAATATAAATTGCGTGGCCGTATTCCTTTTCTTTTTTTGCCAGTATTTCACATATATTTTTAATCGTTTCTTTCGAATAAACGGCACCGGACGGATTGTTTGGCGAGTTCACGATAACGCCTTTCGTTTTCTCCGTAATTGCCTTTTCAAATGTGTCCGGGTCGATCTGGAAATCTTCCGTCCGCGAAGGCACGGCGACAAATTTGACACCGATTGTTTCCAGATAAAAACGGTATTCCGGAAAATATGGGGCAAACGAGATAAATTCATCTCCCGGATTGCACAACGCACGAAAACAAATGTTAAGCGCGCACGCAGCGCCAACGGTGAAATACAGATTTTCTCTGGTAAAATGTGTGCCGTAACGGTCATTCAATCCTTCGGCAATCGCATCTCTCGCTTCCTCGTCGCCGGCTGACGTTGTGTAACCATGAAGATGGAATGGATTTTCCGTTTCCAAAAGATGCATCAACTCTTCTTTTACACATTCCGGCGTCGGAACATTGGGATTTCCAATACAAAAATTGTAAACATTTTCCTCGCCGACAACCTTGCTCCGTTCAAGGGCAAGATCAAACATTTCTCGGATTGCCGAACTCTTACTTCCAATATTTGTATATTCTTTTGAAATCATAAGCATCCTCCATTCCTTTCACAATAAGCACGCGCCAGTTTTTCTGTTTCCGTATAATAGCGGTCTGTCACGCGTTTTACCGTGTCATTGTCCCAGTGCGACGCGATCCATCCCATGCGGACGATCTTACGAAGCACGATAAAGGTATCTACTTCCTCCAAATCCTCAGCCGAGAGAGGGCGGACGGTCTGGTAGCCGTCCAGCCATGCCCTCGTCATCTCAGAAAGGTTGGTATCGTATTCCAAAACTGCTGTGGATAAGTCAAATAAAAACCAGCCATATCCACAATCGTCAAAATCCAAAATTTTTACCTGATCGCCATCCACCAAAATATTGTTGATGTTTAAGTCCGAATGAATCAAACCATAGCGGTCCGATGACTTTCCATACTTTTCCAGTTTCTTGCATCCGATTTCCACGGTTTTGGCAAAAATTTCTTTCTGCTCCGGGGTCAATGCCGGATTTTTGCTCCAATCGCCCCAGCGCGACGTGTCACCAAACATATCTTCAATGTCCCAGTGAAACCGCGGCAGAGAATTGTCGGCATTCCATGTCATCGCGTGAAGATGAAGCTTTGCCGTAATCTCGCCAATCTGCTTTTGATAAGGGATCAGTTCTTCCGTGGACATACCGCGGATTCCGATGCCTTCCACAAAAGAAAATAAACTGCACACATATTTGTCGGTGCTTCCGGTAAAAGCAAGTTGCTGGATAAATTTTCCATCTTTTCCCGGGAGAACATCTGCCGTCCGGATGTCCGTATCCCGTTTCACTGCCCGGATCCACGAAAGTTCGCTTTCGAGTTCCGTCAGATCATGATATCCGGGGCGGTTGACACGGAGAACGTATTTCTCGCCGGTCATTTCACTTTCAAGACGATAGGTAAAATTCTCCGAATATTTCAAATGATATACTTTCGTATCTCCCGGCAGATCATAATGCAAAAGCAATTGTGACTGCAGCTGTTCTCGGATATCATCCGGCTCTAACAATGTTCCCATGTCAATTCCCCCTTGGTTTCATATTGTAAATCCTGAATTTACATTCAGGACTCCCCCCGCCCGCCTCATTCGCATTTTGCACACGTCTCTTTTGCTTCTTTGACACTCTTCTCAAATTTCTCCAAAAGCTCGTCGCAATACTCTTTGGTGCAGAGAAGTCCCGGCTTAAACTGTACGATTTTCGGATTGAACCTTGCGTAGATTGCCCAAATTCCGTTGTTGAAGAGGGCACGCATCGCATGTTGTCCACCATTTTCAAAGTCAAATTCCAGCCCAAAGATGATGCCTCGCTGTGTATAACTTGTGAAGAAATCAGGATACAATTTGTGAACTTCATCCAATCCTTTCTTCAGATAGCCTTCAAGAAAATGTACATTATCCACGGTTTCCTTGCGGGTTACCATTTCGACAACTTTATTGGCTACAACACATCCCAGTTCCGAACCACCAAACGTCGATGTGTGGCTGCGGCCGATTTCCTCAACCCATTTTCCTGCCTGCTTCGTCATGATCGTCGCTGCAACCGGATAAATACCCCCGCTTAGACCTTTTCCACTGACGATGACATCCGGATTTACGCCCTCGTGCATAATTCCCCACATTTTTCCGGTTCTCATAAGACCGGTCTGCACTTCATCGGCGATGTAAAGCGTTCCGTATTTTTCACAGAGCGCTTTTACCGCTTTCAGGTAGCCCGGCTCCGGAATCGGGAATCCGTATGTCGCCGGAATGGTTTCAATGATAACACCTGCAACATCTTCTTTTTTCAGTACGGCTTCCATTGCATCCACGTCGTTCATTGGCACCTGCTCATAGTACTGGTCGGCACCATCGCACAAAAATGCATCCTTGAAAAATGGATCGCCGGCAGAGAGTGCCAGTCCGGTATGACCGTGGTAACATTTCTGCAAAGATACGATCTTACGGCGTTTTGTCGCATAACGCACACTCTTGATCGCCACATCGACAGCCTCGCCGCCGCAGCTGGAAAAGATGGCGTACTGCATACCCGGAGTCGCCGTAGTGACAAGGCTTTTTGCCAGTTTACCGCGGGCCACGGAACCAAAGTGATGGTTTCCGATATCAAACTCTTTGACTCCTTCTTCGAGGGCTGCGATCACTTCCGGATTACGGTGTCCGAGGTTAAATGTTCCGCCGTTCAGATGAAGGTTCATGTATTTTTTTCCATCCATGTCCCAGAAATAATACCCTTCGCGTTTGCCGATGATGATATCGATTCCCATATCAAACCAGGTCTGCGTACGGCTTGGGTTCCAGTAAGTAAGACAATCATTAATCGCTTCTTGTTTTGTAACGCTTCCATCTAATAACATAATGTCCTCCAATCCGGCAGTTACTCTGCCTCGTAAACTTTTTCTCCGCCAAGCCATGTCTGCATGACGCGGATGTCTTTTATATGTAATGGGTCAACGGTAAACGGATCTTCTTCCATCACGGCGAAGTCTGCCAATTTTCCCACTGTTATCGTGCCTTTGATATCTTCTTCGTAAGAAGAATACGCGGCGTTTCTGGTATACATACTAATGGCGTCGTATACACTGACGCGCTCCTTCGGATACCATCCGCCCTCCGGCTTTCCGGTAAGATCCTGCCTGCACACGATGGAATATACACCGAGCATCGGACTGTACGGTTCCACCGGTGAATCCGAACTTCCGGTAAGAATGATGCCTTCCTTGATCAGCGTATTCCAGGCATACGCATATCGGATCCGTTCCGAGCCGAGCCGGTCTTCCGACCACCAAATGTTATAATTCGACGTAAATCTCGGCTGGATATCCACGATGATTGGCATCTTTTTGATCCTCTCAATCAGGTCTTTGCGAAGCACGATGCCGTGAATTAGGCGAAATCGTACATTTGGCTTCGGATTCTTTCGGTAGCAGTTTTCCAATGCGTCAAGCGCAATCTCGACACCACGGTCGCCAATTGCATGAATGCCGATCTGCAGATCCATGTCATAGGCCTTCCGGCACATTTCCATGACTTCTTCCGGCGAATGATTCAAAAGTCCTTTATTTCCCGGATCATCCGAATAATCTTCCGTCAATGCGGCATTTCGCGAACCAAGCGATCCGTCGCTGTATATTTTGTAAAAGCCGTAACGCAACTTTTCATTTCCAAATCCTGTCTTCATATGAAAGGACGGATATTCGTCAAATGACAGGTACACGCGGACCGGAAGCCGCCCTTCCTCCTCCAGTTCCTGGTATAGATTCATATACTCGTCCGCATCGACAAATTTTCCCTGAATCGGATGAATGCCGGTGATCCCATAACGGTTCATGTCGCGGCACACCGCTTCGAGGGCATCTTTTTTGTCCTCCGGTGTCGGCAGAAGATCCGGAATACTCTTTAATACCGGCGTTACCGCGCTCTCACGCAAGATGCCGTTTGGCTTTCCATCCGCTCCGTACTCCACGGAATCCGGTACGATCGGTTTGAAATTCTCGTCAATCCCGGCGATCTCAAGTGCTTTTGAGTTTGCCGCATGCACATGCATACAATACCGGCTGATCAGGATCGGACACTCTTTGCTGACACTGTCGAGTTCCTCTTTTGTCGGAATCCGCACCTCGTCAAATTCCTCGTGGTTGAAGCCGCTTCCTTTGATCCACTGACCGGGCGGCGTCACTTTCGCGCGCTCTTTCAGGCGTTCCAATATCTCCTGCACACTTTTTGTACCGACAAGATTGACTTCTTTTGTCGTCCTCGCGTAAGCCAGTGTATGCTGGTGGCAGTCGATAAATCCCGGAAACACTGCCCTTCCTTTTATATCAATGATTTCGTCGCTCTCTATTTTCTCTGCTTCTTCGTTCGTTCCCGTAAATACGATTTTTCCATCGCGGACACCGACGGCTTCTACCGCCTGTCCCTCTTGTTCCATCGTGTAGAACTTTCCATTTTTATACAATTTTTCCGCATACATACTATCACTGACCTTTCCCCGTCGTCACTTCATTGTGGCAAATGCCATTTTTCTCATATTCCGACGCATTTTCCAGCGAAATTCTCATAATCTCGTACAATGCCCGGTCTGTCAGGAAACTGATATGTGACGTATAAATTACCTCTTCTCTTGCAAGCAGCTCCTCAAACACCGGATCACCGGTCGGCTTTCCTTCAAAATCGACCCGTACAAAATCATCTTCCGTCTCATAAACGTCCATTGCAAACGCAGAAACCTTTCCTTTTTTCAGTGCATCTAACATCGCCTTGCCATCTACCAGACCACCTCTCGCGGTATTTACAACCACGACACCCGGTTTGCACTGTTCCAATGTCTCTTTCCCGATCAGATGCGTATTTTCTTTTGTAAGGGGGCAATGAAGCACGATGGCATCACTGCGTTCCCAGATTTCGGAAAGCGAAACCTGCGTCGCGATCCCGACAAGGTCTAGGTGTACATGTCTCGCATGCACAAGCACTTTGGCTCCGAGTGCCGCCAACGCCTTGATCGTCAATGTGCCGATCCGCCCGGCTCCGATGACACCGATCGTCATTGTGCGGATCTCTCTTCCACACAATCCCGCAATCCCAAAATCCCGTCGGGCAACCATTGCCTCGCTACGCCGCATGTGGCGCAGTGCATTGAGCAAAAGCATCAACGTATGCTCGCTGATCGCATTGGGTGAATACGACGGCACATTGGCTGCCTTAATGCCGTACTTCCGCAATGCTCCGAGGTCAAGATGATCGATGCCGGCCGCCCTGGAGACGATGTAACGCACTCCATGTTCCGAAAGAAGTCTGGCTTCTTCCTCACCGATCATGCTGTTTGTCATTATCCAGATGGCACGGAATCCATCGACTTCTGCGATCCTGTCTTGGGTAAAAATACCATCTGCAAATGCAATCTCTTCGACATCTACCTGCTGCCGGATCTCGGCGAGAGTTTCTTTCTCGTCGTCCGTCATCCCATAAATCAGTAATTTCATCCTTCCCTCCTCTCTGCGGCTGCCTTAGAGCCGCTGGAGTGCTTCGGTCATTTCTTTGGTTGTCATGCGGAATGTCGTCCAGTCTGACATTGGAAATGCTCCCATGCCTTTGTAAAAACCAATGGACGGTGTATTCCAGTTGAGGCACACCCATTCGAGACGGTCGCATCCTTCGTCAACGGCAATCTGCATCAATACATGGAAAATCTCTTTTCCGATTCCTTTGCCGCGCATCTCTTCGCGTACAAAAATATCTTCCAGATACAGGTTTGTTCGTCCGCAGAAAGTAGAAAATGTATGGAAATACAGGCAGAAGCCTACCGGTTTTTTCTCATATTCTACGATCAGACAATTGCAGTCGTGCTGCTCAAACAATGCTTTATGTAATCCTTCTTCGGTCGCTTTCACACAATCTGACATTTTTTCATATTCTGCGATCTCCTTGATCAGCTGAAGTACCAGCCCCTCTTCACCATCCTCGACATAACGGATGGTAAGTCCTTCTGTTTTTGTCTTAAATTCTTTACTCATAATAACCCTCCTAACGTCAGCCAGCCATAAATCTGGCCAAAAATTCCTGTGTTTTCGGATGCTGTGGGTTGGCAAAAAGTTCTTTTGACTTGCGGTTTTCTGCCACCACACCTTCGTGCATGAAAATGGTCCGCGTCGAGACATCTCTTGCAAATGCCATCTCATGGGTTACGATAACCATTGTCATACCTTCACTTGCCAGCTGCTTCATGACATTGAGCACCTCGCCGACCATCTGTGGGTCGAGAGCACTCGTCGGTTCGTCAAACAAAAGCACTTCCGGCTCCATCGCGAGCGCTCTTGCAATCGCAACTCGCTGCTGCTGTCCACCGGAAAGCTGTGCCGGTTTGGCAAGCAGCTGAGGTGTCATTCCCACTTTTTCCAAATAATATTTGGCTTTCTCTTCGGCTTCTTGTTTTGGCATTTTCAACACCTTGCGAAGCCCCAATGTACAGTTATCGAGAACCGATTTATTCTGAAACAGATTAAACTGCTGAAAAACCATTCCCATTTTTTTCCTGGATGACCGTACATCTGCGCGGTATCTTGAAATCTCTTCGCCGTCAAAGTAGATGCTTCCGGAAGTCGGTGTCTCCAGCATGTTCAGACATCGGAGCATCGTCGTTTTTCCGGAACCGGAAGCCCCGATAATACAGATTACATCTTTTGGAAATACCTTGAAATTTACACCGCGAAGCACTTCGTGGTCACCAAAATTTTTTGTCACATCGTATACTTCCAAAATTGGTTCTTTGATTTCGCTCATGGTAATTCCCCCTTTACTTTGACAGGCTGTAATCGGATTTTCCAGCCATCAATTTTTCCACAAACCGGAGTAAGATCGTTACGATCAGGTTTAATACAAAATAAATTGCTGCGATAATGATAAATACTTCAAAATATTTATAATATACCGATGCCGCCGTCTTTCCGCTGAAGAACAGCTCATTCACGGAAATAACATTTAATACGGAAGTATCTTTCAGGTTTGTTACCAGCTGGTTACCAATCTGCGGCATGATATTTTTCAATGCCTGCGGCAGCACAACGTGGAACATGATCTGAAAATGACTCAGTCCGATGACCTTTCCGGCTTCAAACTGACCGGTACTGACGGAATTGATTCCGCCTCGTACCGACTCAGCCATGTAAGCACCGGTGTTGATCGAAACAACGATGAAACCACATGTCAATGCGCCCCACTGGATCCCCAGATAAGACAAACCGTAGTAGATAACCATCGCCTGTACGATCATTGGTGTACCTCGAAACACTTCCACATATATGCGGACGATTGCTTTTACTACTTTTACCAGACCACGCTTTGCATAATTGCAATTTGCTTCCAGTTCAATGGTTTGAACGATACCAACGATAAATCCGATGATACATCCTATAATAGTACCGGTCACTGCCAGCGCAAGTGTCCAGCCTGCGCCTTTCAAAAAGACGCCTTTATATTCCATGATAAGGTATCCAACCCAGTCCCAAAAGGAACCATCTGCGGGGAAGGATGCCGCCTGTGCAACAAACATTGTCATAGTATGTCCCCCATTTCTGCGCCGCTATGGTCTCCATTGTTTGCTGCCAAGCGGCGCTTAGGCACAAACTTAGGGATTATTCAGAATCACTTGCCGGCTGATTTGCGATGGCTTCCTCCATCATCTTATCTTTCTCTTCATCGGAAATGCCTTTCAATGTCTTATTGCAGGCATCAACGACAGCCGAATCGCCTTTTTTTGCTGCGACTGCGATATTTGTAATACCGGAATCTACATCAAATCCGGAACCTTCCGGAAATTCTACCATTGCCAGATCTTTATTTGTCGCAATCGCTGCAAGTGCCATCGGTTTTTCCACAATTGCCACATCGGTACGACCGGAACTTACAGCTACGATCAAACTTGGGATATCCGGCAAAGCTTCCTGTATGGCAGCTCCCTTGATCTGTTTTGCAGAACTGTCATACATCGTTGTTCCCTGCTGGGAAGTTACGTTGCAGCCCTTCAGATCATCCAAAGTTTTAGCACTTGCATATTTGCTGTCCTTTTTCACGATCAATACGTGAGTTGCTTTATAATAAGGATCAGAGAAGTCAACACTCTGTTTTCTTTCGTCGGTTGCTGACATTCCGGCGATGATCGCATTAATGGTTCCGGACTGAACTGCCATGATCAATCCATCCCATTCAATTTTGTATACCTGCAATTCATAGCCATTTTCCTCGGCAATCTTCTTTGCCATCATGACATCGTATCCATTTACATATTCGGTTGTTCCTTCGATGGGAACGGCACCGTTGCTGTCATCTGTCTGTGACCAGTTGTATGGAGCGTTCATACATTCCATACCAACCTTCAAAACCTTTTTCTCACTCGAAGTGGAATCGGAAGAGGAACCTGCCTGCTCGGAAGAACCGCAGCCTGTGAGTGATAATAACATCACCAGGGATAATACCAAACTCATAAAAATTGATTTCTTCTTTCTCATTTTCATAATAAAACCACCTTTCTGTAAATAGAAAAAAGCGCCGCACCCCGAAGGGTTCAGCGCCTTTGCTTTTTGTTATCCTTATCATACCGAACAAAATGCCATCTGTCAATACGGAGTTCTCCACAAATATCACTCTGCGATTTTAGCATAAATGCAAAAAAATGATAGCAAAATGAGAATTGTTCTCGATTTTCTTTGGTTATATTGTCTGTTTCTTTCCGTGTTTTTCTTTATCTTTTATGCTGGTTGCACAAAATCGGCTCATTTTTGCGGTCTGACTGGTACTACCAGTTGAACCAGTTTAGCAGATATGCTATACTGTAACTATTCAGGATCCAATGTAATGTATGGAAATCCATGAATCGTTATGTTATAGGTTGAAAGGGGGAATTTCTTATGAGAGATGCTTTATCTACCAAAATCGCGTCGGAGCTTTGCGCCCGCATCCATTCCGGCGAGCTAAAGGAAAATGACAAGCTGCCGTCGGAGCGTATTCTGGCTTCCCAATACGATGTCAGCCGCAATGTCATCCGCGAATCGATCAAAATACTTGTTGAAAAAAATCTGGTGATCAATATTCCGGGAAAGGGAAATTATGTTTCCCGCCCAACCCAGTCAAGTATTGCAGATAAATTGGAAAATGCCATTCATTTATCCGATGTTCCGGCTTCGGAAATTGTGGATGCGCGGCAGTTTCTGGAGATCAGTGTGATGGAAAAATATCTTCTTTCTATTACAGAGCAGGAAGTCGCTGAGCTGGAACATTTATATGAAAAAATGGAATCTGCCCGCGGCAATTACGCGCTGTTTTGGGAATATGACACAAAATTTCACCTGCAATTGATCGGCTGTTCCAAAAATAGTATTTTAACTTTATTTTTGTCCACACTATATCGTATGACACAGAAAAATATTATTATGAATTCGGAAGATCCGGTGTCGGCGGTTGCATTTTCGCAGTCGGATCATGCGGAGATTATTGAGGCGGTGAAGACGAAAGACCGGGAACGGCTCTGTCACGCGATTGAACGCCACCTCTCTCCGCTTCACGAGTTTTATAAGGAGGAAGTCTGAGTATGGATATTTTTGTTGTCGCCGGACAAATGCTGGTTCTCTTTGCCATGATGTTTACCGGTTATTTCCTTGCCCGCAGAGACTGGATCAATGACTCGCTGTCTTCGGCGCTTTCCCGTCTTGTGGTTAATATTTTCAATCCTTTTTTGATGATTTCCAGTGTTTTCGGCCAGAGTTTAAAACAAAGCGGCCCTTTATTCTGGGAAAATCTGGCACTTGTCGGCATTTTTTACCTGCTTCTTTTTCTCGCCGGATTTTTTATCGTATTTATCCTTCGGCCGGAAAGCCGCAAAGCACCGATCTACAAACTGCTGACACTGCTTCCGAACTGCGGTTTTATGGGCATTCCTATCGTGAGTTCGCTGCTTGGCGCGCAGTATATTATCTACGTCGCGGTGTATATGCTCGTTTTTAATCTCATCATATATACTTACGGCATTTCGCTCGTCCGCCGCTCGCTTTCGGATGGCAGCGCACCGGCTCTCAGCATGTCGGCAAGACTCCGCCAGATCTTTGGCAATACCGGCGTGCTGGCCTCCCTTATCACGATCGTATTGTTTGTATCGGGCATTTCCCTGCCGGAAAATGTGCAGAAATTTATCACTTATATGGGAAATCCCTGCGTGCCGCTGTCCATGATCCTTATCGGCTGTTCGCTTGCCGCAAGTTCGCTTTCCAAGATTTTCCAAGAAGTACGTCTTTATGGATTTGCCCTGATCAAAATGTTTGCAATTCCGATTCTGGCAAGTTTCCTTGTCCGCCTGCTGCCTTTTGACCCACTGATCCTTACGTTATTTATCATTATGCTTGCTCTTCCTTCGGGCAGTATGGTGGTTCTTATCACGGAAGAATACAAAGGCGATGTCCAGCTTGCCTCCGCCGGCGTAGTTCTTACAACGATCGTGTCTTTATTCTCCATTCCTATCGTGAGTTTATTTGTCGGATAAAATTCTCTTTACCAAATCTTAACTTGCTATTGCACCGTTGCGGCGTTATAATGACGGTGCAAGCAAGTAACGATTCTTTTCAGACCCAGTGATTGCATGGGAGGGATTACGATGTGCAGCTCACAGACCAGAAAACACCTTATGGGATTTTTAATCTTAGCCATATTGTTGTGTGAAATGTGTTTCTTTTTACAATCTGCAAACACATCTTCTTTTTGCGTCCAGACCACACAATCCACCAAACATGTCACTCACGCACAGCTCAGCGACGGCTCAAAGGTTGTTTATGAGGAACGTATCTCTAAAACTCCCGATGCCGGTGCGGAATCTTTTTGCAAAAGTGAACAGCATACCCTGCAATCTTTTATTCGTCGATTGTCCGCTTGCCTTTCGACGGTGGAATACCTTCCACGCACATTTCATTCCACTCTGTTTTTACAGATTTCCGATGTGACGCATAATACAAGTGGACACATTTCTCTGATTCAATGCATCTATCTAAAGGACGGTAAAAAACGTTGATTCCCCCTTGCTAAAATTGTAAACTTTTTCCATTTTTAGTGGTTTATTAAAGTGCGCCGCAGACGCGGCAGTAAGCACAGAAATGAGGGAACATATGTTAGAATATATTATTATTGGATTGGCAGCAGTCCTTTTAATCGGCGCTTGTATTTTCAGTTTTCGCATTGACAATTCGGGGAAAGAAGATGCGATCACCGATAATCCAAAAACCAAATAAAATCATAGATTAAATTAAACCAAAAGGTAACTATTCAGGATATAATGTGCGGAAATCAATGAATCGTCGTGCTTGCACGTAAGAGATTTTGATTTCTGTACATTAATCCTAATAGTTACAACAAAAACAA